>Ga0180302_10001307_pt1 | contig 11751 bp, 3 predicted proteins | sample GuaBasSediGuay17_FD_121794 | JGI IMG/M metagenome (GOLD analysis project Ga0180302, IMG submission 121794) | Subseafloor sediment microbial communities from Guaymas Basin, Gulf of California, Mexico - Guay17, Core 4571-4, 12-15 cm | ecosystem: Environmental > Aquatic > Marine > Hydrothermal... | reverse complement strand
TCGTCCACGTCCACCTTCACGTATACCTTGCTCAGATCGGCCATCGTGACGATGGTTGTGCCGGCGCCGGCTATGGCGGCGGAGAGGCTGGAGAAGATCACCTGCCCCTCCTCGACGTGTTTCTTCAGTATCGTCCCCGATATGGGCGCCGTGACGACCGTATCGGCGAGCCTGTCCCTGGCAGCTTTCAGGGCGACCTCGGCCCTCAAAACGGAGGCCTGGGCGCTTTCAACCTCCTTTTCTCTGAGCGCTATCTGATCCCTCTTCGCCTTGGCCTGCTCCAAGGCGAGCCTGGCCTCTTCAAGCTGGGCCATCGCCTGCTCGATCTCCTTCTGACGAGCCTCCTCCGACTCTATCCTCTCCTGAACCGCCTTCAACGCCAGCTCGGCCTTCCTGACGTTGAGCTCGGCCAGCTTTATCTCGTCCTCGCGGGAGGGGTTTTTGACCATCTCGAGCTGCTGAAGGGCCGATTCGTATTGCGCCTGAGCCGTTTGGAGCTTCGACTCGGCCGCGTCAAGCTCCGATTTCGGCACGAACCCCTTCTCGTAAAGCGCTTTGATCCTCTCGTATTCCGCCCTGGCGAGCTGCAGGTTGGCCTTCGCCTGCTCGACGTTCGCCTCCGCCCTCTTGATCTCCTCCAAACGCGGCTCCTTGGCCAGCTTCAGCTGCAGCCTCGCGGCCTCCAGGTTGTTCCGCGCCTCCTCAAGCTCCCTCCTGTGCGATTCCTTCTCCAGCTCTATCTCCTTCCGAAGCTTTTCGAGCCTGGCCTGAGCCGCCCTGAGGTTCTCCTCGGCCTGCCTCACCTCTATCTCGTAAAGCTTCTTTTGAAGCTCGAGGTTGATCTTAGCCTGTTCCAGCCTCGCCTTCGCCGCCTTCAGATCGGCCTCGGCCTGATCCACGTCCGCCTGGACGTAGGTCTTCTCGATCTCCGCTATCAGATCGCCCTTCTTCAGCGTGTCCCCTTCCTCGACCGGCATCCTTATGATCTCGCCGCTCGCCTTAGACTTGACCTCGACGATCTTGAGCGGTTCGACCGTGCCCGTCGCCTCGACCACGACCGTTATATCCCCCCGCCTGACCACGGCCGTCTCAAGCTCCGGAACCTCGGCCCCGCCGCGCGTGAACAGCTTCCCCCTCGCGAGGAAGATGCCGATCGCGACAGCCGCTATGACCGCCCCGGCTATAAGCCATCTCCTCATCCCAAATCACCCTTAGATGTTCGTAATGCGCTCCAATAGTTGGACGAGCCGGGGCCTCGAAATGTTCGATCGACATCAGAGCGGGGTTTCAAACCGGTATGTCCCGGGGAGCACCTCGTAGACCGCTTTCCCCTCCTCTGACCTCAAGAGCTTCACCCCCTCGGCCCTATCGGCCGGCCTCCCGCTTTCCCCCACCTTCGACGGGTCGGAGGTCGGCAGGTGAAGCTCGGCCGTCACGTTGGGCGGTATCGAGAGCGAAAGGGCGAGCCTCTCCTCCTCGACCCTCCACTCGACCTCGATCGGCCCCCTGATCGACCTGTAGCTCGCCCGGACGAAGCTCAGGGAGGGGTCGATATGCGGCCGGATGATTATCCGTTTGAAGCCCGGCTCGGCCTCCTCGATCCCCGCGACCGCCCTGAAGAGCCACTCCCCCACGCTGCCGAAGGCGTAGTGGTTGAACGAGTTCATGTCGGGCGTCTGGAACCCCCTCTCCTCGGTGTAGCCGTCCCACCTCTCCCAGATGGTCGTGGCGCCCATCCTCACCATGTAGAGCCAGGATGGGTAGCTCTCCTGTAAGAGCAGCTTATAGGCCACATCGGCCCGGCCCATCTTCGTCAAGGCCAGCATCAGATGCCGGGTGCCGACGAACCCCGTGGAGAGATGCCAGCCCCGTTTCTCGATGTCCGAGATCAGGTGCTCCAGGGCGAGCGGGCGAAGCTCCTCGGGCAGGAGGTCCAGATCCAGCGCCAGGGCGTAGACCGTCTGCGTCTCGCCTTTGATCCGCCCGTCGCCGCTCACATACGCTTTGTTGAACGCCTCCCTGATCCTCCCGAAAAGCTCGGCGAACCGTTTCGAATCCTCCTCCCTTCCGATCGCCGCGGCCATCTCGGCCATCAGCTTGACCACGTAGGCGAAATAGGCCGTGGCCAGCACGTCTTTGGGCGTTTCGGCTCCGGCCGGCACCCAATCGCCGTAGCCGATGGCGGGGCGCAGGTAATCCCGGCTGTTTTCGACCAAGTGATCGATGTAGCGGGCCATCCTCTCGTAGTGACGCTCGATTATCCGCGTGTCGCCGTAGACCCTCCAGAGCGTGTAGGGGACGATGATCCCGGCGTCGCCCCAGGCGGGCGTGCCGAAGCCGGCTCCCGTGACGGGCGCCACGTCCGGGTAAGCTCCGTCCTCCCTCTGGCCGTCGTTGAGATCTATCAGCCACTTCGTCATGAAGGCGGAAACGTCCGCCAGGTAGCTCGCCGTCCGGACGAATATCTGGGCGTCGCCCGTCCACCCCTGTCGCTCATCCCTCTGCGGGCAGTCGGTCGGCACCTCCAGGTAGTTGCCGCGCAGGCTCCAGCGGATGTTCTCGACGAGCCTGTTGACCAGATCGCTCGAGCACTCGAACTCCCCCGCCATGGGCACGTCCGAGTGGAAGACCACCCCGGTTACGGCGTCGAGCGGCGGCTTTCCGGGATATCCCCTCACCTCGACGTATCTGAACCCCCTGAAGGTGAACCTCGGCTCCCAGACCTCCTCCTCGCCGCCCTTGCAGATGTAGAGATCCCTGTTCCGGGCTTTGCGGAGGTTGGTCGTGTAGATCGTCCCGTCCGGGTTGAGGACCTCGGCGAACCTGAGGGCGATCCGCCTGCCCGGCTCCGCCCCCTTCACCTTCAGCCGGGCCACGCCGATCATGTTCTGGCCCATGTCGAAGACGAAGACTCCCGGCTCGACCTCCCGGACGGATTTGGCCGGAAGCTCCATCGTCTTCCTGACGGGGACGCCGGGGTGGGCGGTCAGCTCGAGGTTCACGTTTTCGTCCACGACGACCGGCCTCCAGTCCCGATCGTCGAAGCCGGGCGAGTCCCATCCGGGCATCTCCCTGCGGGCGTCATACGCCTCGCCCATGTAGAAATCGGCCTCCAGTATCGGCCCATATGCGGCCTTCCAGCTGCCGTCCGTGATCACAAGCTCCTTCGACCCGTCCTCGAACTCGATCTCCATCTGCAGGATCACCCTCGGCTCGCCGTATCGGCCCCTTCTACCCCATCCGCCGCAATACCCCGCGAACCACTCGTCGGCCAGGATAACCCCGATGACGTTTTCCCCCTCCCTCAGCAGCTCGGTCGCCTCATAGGCTCGGTAGTAGGCCCGCTTTCTGAAATCGGACCAGCCGGGGATGAAGTAATCGTCGCTCACCCTCCGCCCGTTGAGGCGCAGCTCGCAGCTCCCCAGAGCGCTCACGTAGATCATCGCCCGCTTGACCGGCCTGTCTATCCGGAAGCTCTTCCTCAGGAACGGCGGAGGCGGGACGTGCACGCCCATACCTCCCGGGACGCCCCAGGGCGGCGAGCCCAGCCCCCCTATCTCGGCCGATTCGGCCCAGCCCGAGTCGTCGAAATCGACCTCCCTCCACCCCTCGGGCGCCTCGGTCGACGCCCTCCAGCTCTTGTCCGTGGAGACGATGAGCGGCTCGCCCGACTCGAACTCGACGACCAGCTTGCCCAAAACCCCCGCCGGCCCTCCCTCGTTGACCGCCTCCAACGCGATGACGTTCCGTCCGGGGCGGATCGATCCGGCGAGATCTATGACCTGAGGCCTGTCCCACGCTTTGGGCTTCCCATCGCTCCGGGCGATCTCCCGACCGTTCGCGAAAAGGACGAACTGATCGTCGACCGTCAGGATCATCCTGGCGCGCTTGATCTCCCTGTCGGTCGGTATCTCGAATCGCCTCCTGAAATACCTCCTCCCGGCGGGCGCCTCAAGGCGGGGGTTGCCCTCGGGGAACCAGATCCACCTGCAATCCTCGAAGGTCAGCAGTCTCTCCTCCCACTCCGCCGGCTCGTCATACCCGATCCACTTGGCCCTCCAATCCTCTTTCCTCAGAAGGCCCATGCTCCATCGGGCCGGCTCGCTCCACTCCGACGGCTCCCCCTCATCGTCCCAGATCATCACCTTCCACCAACACTCCATCCCCGATCTGAGCGGCTCGCCCGAATAGACTATCTGTGCCGTCTCGTCCAACTCGACCCTCCCCGTGTCCCACAGGTCGCCCACGTCCCTTTCGAGGTTCTCCCGGCTGCTTGAGACGATGATCCTATACGCCGTCTGCCTCGCTCCCCTCGACTCCGGATCGACCGGCTCCAGCTCCCAGCTAAGCCTGGGGTTGGGGACGTCAATCCCAAGTGGATTGACCCTGTATTCGCATCTAAGCCCTTTAGGCCTCAGCCTGGCCATCGCTCACCTCCTGGATCACAAGCTTCGGCTTCGGAGCTTCCCGAATTTTATCAGGTTCAGGGGTTGGATTTCAACGCCTCAAAGCTTGACAGGGGGTCAAAGGTGTGATATATGGTTGACCGAACGGGCCGCGCTGTCAGAGGTGTGGGGATGCTCGGCCCGTTGACGATCTGCCCGACCGCCCTTCAACCGTTGACGGCTAAAGTGATATGCATGGGGAGACGGTGAAAAGGGAGGGGGAAACGATGAGATATGCGGCGATCCTCTCGGCCGCCGTCCTCGCCTTGATCCCCCTCCTGGCCTGGGCGGAACAAGGCCCTTCGCCCGAGGAGCTGGCCGGGAAGATCCTCGAGGAGACGGGGATCAAGGGAGGGTTGATCGTTCATATAGGATGCGGGGATGGTAAGCTGACGGCGGCCCTGGGGAGAAGGGAGGGCTTCCTCGTCCACGGGCTTGAGGGAGACGAGGCCCTCGTCGAGAAGGCCAGGGAACACATCAAATCGCTCGGGCTTTACGGAAGGGTATCGGTCGATCTGTGGAGGGGGGATCGACTTCCCTACAACGATAACCTCGTCAACCTGGCCGTGGTCGAGGCCGACGTGGATCTCGATGAGCTGATGCGGGTCTTGGCCCCGCAGGGCGTCGCCTACATCAAGGAGGGGGAGGGTTGGAGGAAGGTCGTGAAACCCAGGCCGAAGGAGATGGACGAGTGGACGCACTATCTGCACGATGCCTCTAACAACGCCGTGTCCCACGACCTTCTGGTCGGCCCGCCCTTCCACATCCAGTGGGTGGCCGGCCCGAAATGGACCAGGAGCCACGACCACCTCTCCAGCATCAGCGTCGTCGTCTCCTCCGGGGGCAGGATCTTTTACATCCAGGATGAGGCGCCCAGGGCGTCGGTGGCCTATCCGCCGAAATGGTTCTTGGTGGCGCGGGACGCCTTCAGCGGCGTGCTGCTTTGGAAGCGGCCTGTGGGCCCGTGGGAGGGGCATCTGAGGGGGTTCAGAAGCGGCCCGGCCGATCTGGCCAGAAGGCTGGTGGCCGTAGGCGATAGGGTCTACGTCACGCTGGGATACGGCGCGCCTGTGACGGCCCTCGACGCCGCAACGGGCGAGATCCTCAAGGTCTACGAGGGGACGGAGGGCGCCTGTGAGATAGTTTACGACGACGGGGTGCTTTACGTCATAGCCGGGACGGTCGACCCAGAGGAAGCGGCCCAGGCGGCAGCCAGACCCTTCGGCCCGCGTCCCCCCACGAGGATGAAGAGGTTGATGGCGATCGAGGCTGAGACGGGGCGGATCCTGTGGACCAAGCACGACGAGGACACCTACGAGATCATGCCAACGGCCCTGGCGGTGAGCAATGGGAGGGTTTACATCGAAAACACGAAGGAGGTTATCTGCTTAGATGCGAAAAGCGGCGAGGTGATCTGGAGGTCTTCCAGGCCGATAAGCCTGAGACGGCCGGCCTGGTCGACGCCCACGTTGGTCGTATGCGACGGCGTGGTGTTGTCGGCCGATAGGGCCGCCCCGAAGGAGGCGAAAGGGGGCAGGGTGGAGTGGATCGTGACGAGCCGTGGCGGGGATGCGCCGCCCGGGGAGCTGATAGCCTTCTCGGCGGAGACCGGCGAGAGATTGTGGAGCTGTCCGTGTAGGGAGGGCTACAACTCCCCGGTGGACGTCCTGGTGATTAGAGGGCTGGTGTGGACGGGAAACCTGGTGAGGGCGCGCGACCCGGGGATCACCGCCGCCCGGGATTTGAAAACCGGGGAGATCAAAAAGCAGCGGCCGCCGGACAGCAAATTCTACACGATCGGCATGGGACACCACCGCTGTCACAGAAACAGGGCGACCGATCGATACATCATAACCGGCAGGGCCGGCGTCGAGTTCATCGACATCGAGACGGGCAGGGCCATACCGAGCCACTGGGTGAGGGGCGCTTGCCAGTACGGGGTTTTGCCCTGTAACGGCTTGCTTTACGTCCCTCAACACTCCTGCGCCTGCTACATCGAGGCCAAGCTGAGCGGCTTTTACGCCCTGGCTCCGAAACGGAAGGGGTGGTCGCCTATCGAGGTCGACTCGCTTGGCGATCAGCTCGAGAAAGGCCCGGCTTACGATGAGGTCGTCGGGGGATGGCTTGAGGGGGGCGAAACCGAGGGCGATTGGCCTACGTATCGGGGCGATCCCAGCCGCAGCGGATACACAAGGTCGGCGGTCCCGCTTCAGCTCGTCCAGCTCTGGTCTAAGAAGATCGGCGGCAGGCTGACCGCGCCCGTTGCGGCCGGTGGAAGGGTCTTCGTCGCCTCGATCGATACGCACACCCTCTACGCCCTGGACGCCGCAAGCGGGGAGGTGCTTTGGAGCTACACCGCCGGAGGGAGGATCGACTCTCCGCCTACGATCTATAAGGGCTTGGTCATATTCGGCTGCGCCGACGGCTGGGTCTACTGCCTGCGGGCATCCGATGGGGAACTCGTCTGGAGGTTCAGGGCGGCCCCCGAGGACAGAAGGATCGTAGCTTACGATCAGCTCGAATCGGTCTGGCCCGTCCACGGCAGCGTGTTGGTGGTGAACGATGCGCTTTACTTCGCCGCCGGCAGATCCTCCTTCCTTGACGGGGGAATTTACCTCTATAAGCTCGACCCGGTGACGGGCGAGAGGCTCGCTGCGAGGCGGATAGATAGCCGCGATCCCAAAACGGGCGAGGAGCCGAGGGGTGTGATTAAAGGGACGGATATGCCGGGTGCATTGCCGGATGTGCTCTCGAGCGATGGCGAGTCGATCTTCATGCGCCATCTGGCGTTTGATCTGGACTGCCGGCCGCGGAAGGAAAGGATACCCCACCTCTTCAGCCCAGCCGGTTTCCTGGACGACTCCTGGTGGCACAGGACATATTGGATCATCGGGACGAAGATGAAAGCGGGATGGGGAGGGTGGTGGAGGGTCGGCAACGTGGAACATTCGGGCAGGTTGCTGGTGCTGGACGGCGAAAACGTCTACGGATATGGTCGCACCAGATACGGCAACCTCCTACATATCGGCCTCGGAAACACCCGTTATCAGCTGTTCTGCGCAAGCAGACAGCTCATGCCGCCTCAGATCAAGACTAAGGGCAGAAGGCGGGTGGAGAGGTCGAGGGTTAGGTATCTGTGGACGAGGCGGGTGCCGGTGATCGTGCGGGCGATGATCCTGGCCGATAAAACCCTCTTCATCGCCGGGCCGCCCGATATACTCGATATGAGCGATCCGGCCGCTCCGATCGAGGGCAGAAGGGGAGGGGTCCTGCGGGCCGTATCGGCCTCCACAGGCGAGACGCTAGCGGAATACCAGCTCAAATCGCCCCCCGTCTTCGACGGGATGATAGCCGCGAGGGGGAAGTTGTTCATATCGCTGATGAACGGAGAGGTGGTGTGTCTGGGGGCCGGCAGGTGATGGCCGGCTCCCCTCAATTGGCTTGAAAAGGGGAGGTCGGAGATGAGGTTTGTAAAATCGATCCTCGCCGCCATCGCAGTGATGGCTTCTCTTGCCTTCGGCCAGCTGTCCGCGGGGGAGGAAGGCGCTTCCCCCGCTGAGCTGGCGAAGCGCATCTTAGCGGAGACGAAGGTTAAGGGCGGGTTGATCGTCCACCTCGGATGCGCCGATGGTAAGCTGACGACGGCGTTGTGCGCAAACGAAAGCTATCTGGTTCACGGCCTGGATAAAAGTGAGGCGAACGTCCGAAAGGCCAGGGAGTATATCAAATCGCTCGGCCTCTACGGGAGGGTCTCCGTTGACCTGTGGAGGGGGAAACATCTGCCCTATATCGATAACCTGGTCAACCTGATCGTGGTCGAGGGGACGGTCGAGGTATCACATCAGGAGCTGATGAGGGTTTTGGCTCCGGGCGGCGTGGCCTACTTCAGGGGAAAGAAGGAAGGGCTTCGGATGCTCGTCAAACCCCGTCCTGAGGGCATGGACGAGTGGACGCATTACCTGCACGATCCCTCCAACAACGCCGTGTCGCACGACTGGTTCGTCGGCCCGCCCCGCCGGCTCCAGTGGGTCGGAAGCCCCAGGTGGTCGAGACATCACGATCACATGGCCAGCATGAGCGCGTTGGTCTCCTCCGGCGGGAGGATCTTTTACATCTTCGACGAGGGGCCGACCGCCTCGATCATGCTCCCCCCCAAATGGTCGCTCATCGCCAGGGACGCCTTCAACGGGGTGATCCTCTGGAAGCGATCGATCCCCAAATGGTTCCCCCATATGTGGCCCTTCAAGAGCGGGCATGCCCAGCTGCCCCGTAGATTGGTGGCGATCGGCGACAGGGTATACGTCACCCTGGGGATCGACGCGCCCATCTCGGCCTTGGACGCCGCGACGGGGAAAACCGTCAGGACATACGAGGGCACGGAGGGGGCGGAGGAGCTGATCGTATCGAAAGGCGTGATATTCGCCGTGGTGAACAGGAACCCGATCAGATGGGAGGAATACAGGCAGGTCAACAGGGGGATCGGAAAGGAAAAAGCGAGGGTGGCGCGGGAGTGGCCGTGGGATGAGAAGGAAAGGGCGCTTACGGCGATCGACGCCGAAAGCGGCGATCTCCTCTGGGAGAGGAGCTACAGGGTCGCCCCGCTGACGCTGGCCGCGGATGATAAACACGTCTACTTTCACGACGGCGAGAGGATAATCTGTCTTGACCGCGAGACGGGCGAGGAGGTGTGGCGATCGGAGCCGATCGCCAGGAAATCGCCCATCCCGACCAACTACGGCCCCACGCTCGTGGTCTATAAAGACGTGATCCTGTTCACGGGCGGAACTAGGGTCATGACGGCCCTCTCGGCCGAGACGGGCGAGGTGCTCTGGAGCTCCGATTACCCCCGCGTGGGCCACAACTCGCCCGAGGATATACTGGTCATAGGCGGGCTCGTCTGGTGCGGGGAGACGGCGAGGGGGAGGGACTCGGGCGAGTTCACCGGGCGGGATCCCTACACGGGCCAGGTCAAGATAAGGTTCCTACCCGATATCGATGCACATTGGTTCCATCAGAGATGCTACCGGGCCAAGGCCACCGATCGGTATATCCTGACCTCGAGGACGGGGATCGAGTTCGTTGATTTCCGCGCGAGGCGGTGGATGGTGCACCACTGGGTCAGGGGCGGCTGTCTTTACGGGATCATGCCCTGCAACGGTTTGATCTACGCTCCTCCGCACGACTGCGCCTGTTATCCCGAGGCTAAGCTGTGCGGCTTTTGCGCGCTGGCCCCCGAATCGCCCACCAGGTGGAACCTGTTGAGGCGGGCGGGAGATGGGAGGCTGGAGAAGGGGCCTGCCTACGGCGAGCCGATGGAGGCCCCCCAGCCCTCCGAGGATGAGTGGCCCACCTACCGGTGCGACCCGGCTCGGAGCGGTCGGACGAAAAGCCCCGTTCCGACCCAGCTGAAGCGCGCCTGGGAGGTCGAGCTGGGCGGCAGGCTCTCAAGCCCGACGATAGCCGAGGGGAAGGTCTTCATCGCCTCGATCGACGCCCACACCCTCTACGCCCTGGACGCCGAAAGCGGAGAGGTTCTCTGGTCTTACACGGCCGGGGGAAGGATCGACTCGCCGCCGACGATCTACAAAGGGCGGGTTCTCTTCGGATGCGCTGATGGATGGGTTTATTGCCTGCGAGCGTCGGATGGGAAGCTGGTATGGAGGTTCAGGGCGGCGCCGGCGGATCTGCGGCTGGTGGCGTTCGAACAGGTGGAGTCGGTCTGGCCCGTTCACGGGAGCGTTTTGGTCTGGGACGGGGTCGTCTACTGCGTCGCCGGCAGATCGGCTTTCTTGGACGGGGGCATGCGGCTTGTGAGGTTGGATGCGGAAACGGGCGAGCTGCTATCCGAGACGGTGATAGACGATCGGGATCCCGTGACCGGGGAGAACCTCCAGGTGAAGATGCGCGGCTTGAACATGCCCCCCGCGCTGCCGGACATCCTCTCCTGCGACGGCCGCTACGTATACATGCGCTCACAGAGGTTCAAGCTGAACGGCGAGGAGCTTCCCCCCGTTACGCCCTCCAACCCGAGGGATCAGAGGGGCGAAGGGGCACATCTGTTCTGCCCGTTCGGTTTCTTGGACGACTCCTGGTTCCACAGATCCTACTGGATCTACGGCAAGACCTTCATGGGAGGGGCGGGCGGATGGCCCCAGGCCGGGCGGTTCACACCCGCCGGAAGGATACTCGTCTTCGACGAGTCCCGCGTTTACGGCTTCGGCCGAAAGCCCCAATACTTCAGATGGACCACCCCGCTGGAATACCACCTCTTCTGCGCCGATAAAGAGCCCAAGCTGATCAAAGCCTCCAAGAAGATCAGGGTTCCGAGGATCGAGCACAGGTGGAGCAGGGAGGTTCCGATACTGGTGAGGGCGATGGTTCTCGCCAATGGGACGCTGTTTATAGCCGGCCCTCCCGATCTGGTGGACGAGGAGGAGGCGTTCGACCGGTATAAGGACCCCGAGATCCAGAGGAAGCTGAAGGAGCAGGCGGAGGCCCTGGAGGGGAGGAGAGGGGGGATGCTGCTCGTGGTGTCGGCCTCCGATGGGAGGGATCTGGCGAGGTATGAGCTCGACTCGCCCCCCGTCTTCGACGGCATGGCGGCCGCCTATGGGCGGCTATACCTGGCCACGATGGACGGAAGGCTGATCTGCTTCAGATGAGCTTGACGGGCCGGCTCGCGGGCGGCCCAACGCTTCGCCCGGAGGAACGACGGTGAAGAGGATTCTACCGCTTCTCCTATTGCTTTCCCTCCAACCGGCCTCCGCCTGTATAACGCCTGTTTACCGTTATGCCCTTGAGAACTGGCCGGCCGATCCCTACAGGGTGTCCGTCCTCTACAGGGGATCGCTGGGGCCGGAGGGGGAGAGGTTGGTCGAGAGGCTTCGCTCGGCCTCCGAGCTGGCCAACATCTACGTCGAGACGGTGGATTTGAGCGGGAATCCCGGGAACCCCCCTACTGAGGGCAAGCTTCCCCGGATGGTCGTCAGATATCCCGCCTTCATAGAGATCGAGGAGCCGCTTTGGAGCGCCCCTCTCACGGAGGGGAACGTTGAGAAGCTGTTGAGATCGCCGCTCAGGGATGAGATCGCCCGCCATATCATCGAAGGGGCCACGGCGGTTTGGGTTCTGGTCGAAAGCGGGGAGGATGAGCGGGATAAGGAGGTCGAACGCCTCCTGAGGGAGGAGCTGAGAAAGATGGAGAGGGCGCTGGAGCCCGATCTGGAGGAATACGAGAGCTATCTGGAAAGCCTAGGCATGCCGATGGATCTCAAGGCCCGCTTTCCCCTCGTCCGCCTTTCAAGGG
>Ga0180302_10001306_pt1 | contig 11754 bp, 9 predicted proteins | sample GuaBasSediGuay17_FD_121794 | JGI IMG/M metagenome (GOLD analysis project Ga0180302, IMG submission 121794) | Subseafloor sediment microbial communities from Guaymas Basin, Gulf of California, Mexico - Guay17, Core 4571-4, 12-15 cm | ecosystem: Environmental > Aquatic > Marine > Hydrothermal... | reverse complement strand
ATGCTTATTTGTATGTGTAACACCTTTTTGAAAACTTTAACCTTAAGAATGATGTCAAAGAAAATATAAATATTCACATTTTTAGAGACTTATATATGAGATCACGAGAATACAGCACAAAAGTTATATTTTTACGTAAGATAGGCAATTAATTCTAAAAGTTGCTCTTGTGATTTTAATGCCATTTTACATGCAAGATATAACTTCCGTTCTAGACCTTACCCGTTCTGATTTTGAACAATTATTTAATCTTGCGAAAAAAATGTTAACAATTTCTAGATCTAAGATTAATTTATTAGATGGAAAAATCATGGCTACCGCCTTCTTTGAGCCTAGTACTAGAACTAGACTGAGTTTCGAAACTGCCATGAAGCGATTGGGTGGGGATGTTATATCGATTGTTGGCGAAGAAGCCGTATCCGTCCGTAAAGGAGAAAGCTTTGTGGATACCATACGTATGTTAAATAATTACGCCGACATAATAGTGGTGAGGCATTATTATGAAGGGGCAGCGAAGTTAGCTGCAGAGATCGCTGATGTCCCTATAATAAATGCCGGTGATGGAAAACATCACCATCCCACTCAGACAATGATAGATTTATTCACTATACTAATGCTAAAGGGTCGTATTGATGGTTTAGTATACGGAATTCTCGGTGACATAAAATATGCCAGGACGGTTAATTCTCTTGTTCTAGCTCTTACTTTATTTAAACCTAAGAAACTCTATCTTATCTCTCCAACAATACTTAAAATTAGGCAGGAGATAAAAGATATCCTAATCTCTGCAAATATAAATTTTGAAGAAATTAGTGATCTTCGGGATGTTATAAATGAGCTCGATATACTTTATGTGACTCGTATTCAAAAAGAAAGATTCCCGGATCCCATGGAATACGAAAAGGTTAAGGGAAGTTATAGACTAACTCCAGAAATGCTTGAAGATGCGAAATCTGATCTCAAGATACTTCATCCCCTTCCTAAGCTAGATGAAATAGATTACAGAATCGATTACACTGACTATGCAGCCTACTTTATTCAAGCAAGTTACGGAGTTCCCGTTAGAATGGCCCTTCTTGCTCTAATTTTTGGAAAAACACTTTAAATCCGTTGGTGAGGATAATATGCAGAATGCTTTGAATTTTTTAAGAACCCATGAGAAGAACATTGTAGAAGATTTTAAAGCACTAATAAAAGCGAGAACCGAGAATCCTCCCGGAGATGTTTCAGAAGGAATAGATGTGATTAGAAGAATATTAGACGACTATAATATTGATTACAAAATTATAGAACCAACTCATGGAAGAAAAAACATTATAGCAGAAATAGGAGATGGACCAACCCTTATCCTAAACGGTCATGTTGACGTAGTTCCAGCAGGTAATGGCTGGACTCATGATCCATTCAGTGCTGAAATAGAGAATGGTAAAATTTACGGTCGAGGATCTACCGATATGAAATCTGGCTTAATTGCAATATTATACTCATTTCTCGCCCATAGGAATGAACCACCAGGAAGAATTATCTTAATGATAGTGCCCGATGAAGAAACTGGTGCTACTTATGGAACCAAATATTTATTAGAGAATAAGATTATTTCCGGTGACGCTTGTTTAATTGCAGAGCCTACTGGCGAATTAGAGAATAGAAAGTACAGCATTGTTGCTGGAGAAAGAGGTGTTTTATGGGTTAAAATCAAGTCACATGGGAAAGCAAAGCATGGTAGTCTGCCGATGCTTGGTGAAAATGCCATTAAAAAGATGATGAAACTTATTCCTAATTTACCAGAAATTATACCCCAAAGAATAGATGCACCTAAAGACGCTATAGACTTAATCTTAAATGGTAAAGAAATCTTATATAGAAAGCATCCTAAAGCCGGGGACGCTCTTGATCACTTCACTATAAATATCGGCACTATCAAGGGAGGACAAAAAGTAAATATGGTGCCAGACTATTGCGAAATCGAGATTGATATTAGAGTGCCTATCGGTGCTAGCAGTAATGATGCAGAGACCATTTTAAGAAAGATCACTAAAGAAGATTATGAACTTGAAATCATAAATCGTATAGAGCCTAGCTATACTCCTCCAGATCATCCGCTGGTTAAATCGATTATTAGTTCAGCTGAAAAAGTTTTGGGTTATCCTCCAAAACCCATCGGTATGGCTGCTACTTCTGATGCAAGGATATTCAGATTCGCGGGTATACCCACCATTAATTTCGGACCTGGATATTTAGAGATTGCTCATGCAAGAGATGAATTCGTTTACTTAGAAGATGTACTTTACTTTACTAAGGTGTACGCTATTTTTATCTATGAATTCTTACATAAACTTAAGGAAAATGAGAAATAATAAACGGAGTTATCATCTCCTCTTGCGTCAGGCCACCATGCGAAGCTCTGTTCCTCCTATACTCATTACCAACATCATCTATTATCGGCTCTTCTTTTTCTTTTTTAAGATAGAAATCTATGCCTCGCTTAGGTATAACAATGAAATCTCCGGCTCTTTCATAGAATTTTTCTCTCACTTCGTCGTTCAAAGCAGGCCAAAACCCATTTTTTATACCTTCCTCAATGCGCATTAGATATGCTTCGTTCCTAAATAACTGATTTAGCTTCTCTAAATCGATATTTTCGGGATCTACATTCTTCTCCAAGTAAATAAAACCAAATCTACCGGATGGCATATATGCCTCAATTCCTAATTCGCTTGCTACCCTTTTCCAATCATCCTCACTTATTTCAATGTCTTTATCTAATGTTATATGGCCATGATCAGATACAATTATTAGATTTATCTCTCTCCCAGTTTCCTTGCTAATTAAAGCAATATTTCTATACAACTTTTCTATCGCTATATTTAATGTTTCTAGTTGCTCCATCCACTCATTACTTCTATAATCATACTTGTGGCTTATTGCATCTAGAGCCCCAGTATACATGAAAACTATTCCTCTAAAATTTCTCTGAAGCATCTTCCTCGTAACATTTCTGATTTCGAAAAAGCCATCTAGCTCCGTAGAGTAGTGAAGAGTAAGAACTCCCGTTTCATAGAATCTCTGTAAACCACCGCGAATATTACTTGGCAGAAGATCAACGTATATTATATCATCTCTACTACTCATTTTTTCAAGAATAGACCTATTCCATAAAAAATGATTAAGTTTTATTCCTACATTAGCTAATGCATCCTTAGTGCCAACCCCCGATACCTTACCTAATAATGCATCAATATAATTACCAATCTCGTCTACGTAGAATCTCATTGCGATAAGTCCACTTTCTTCTGGAGGCAATCCTATATAGATTGCTCCTACAGCATTCGCCGTTGCAGTAGGTACGATTGAGGATAGCGTCAATTTGCCAGTTTCTTCCCATTTACTTTTAAGAAAGCCATTTAGTACTCCTAAACATAGGGAATCGATAATCAAGATAATATTAATATCTGCTTCATCAAATAATCTCTTGAGCTTTGTTTCTTTGAATACCCATCGATTGTATGGTTCTTTAAGATCTATCTTTAGGGACTCTTGTATTGTCGTTGGCACAACACTAAATATCGCTTTTTCATAATCAGGTCTTACCAAATCACTTGACATTGTAATTTCACTCCTTAAAAAGTTACGGATTTTAACAAATGTGAAAGCTTTATTTATTTCATCCCTTCTAGAAAGTCATATTCTAGTTCATGTGGTCGAATATGAGGAAAAATTATTGAAAAATCAGAATGCATCTATTTTCTTAAAAGAGCATTTCTGACCAATATTTCAGCAAATTTCTCGATCTTGCTCGGAGACCCCTCTAGGAAGTCTTTACTTGTTTCTTTACTTAGTAGCTCTATGAATTTTCTTTTTATTGCATGTTCTTTTGATGGATCTTCCTTCAATTCTTCAGAAAGCTCTAAATACCTCTTGTTATCAATAGTTGGGTAGTCAATGTATTCCTCGATGTATTTAAGTACCTTTTCCAATATTTCCTGCTCATTGACATGGCTAAAGTCTATACCTAGTTTTTCCCGAAGATATTCCTCCCAAATCTTGCTTTCCCTATTAGCACTCTCTAGAGAATCAGAGGCATGAGCGACATTTACTCCCCCATAGATTCCATATTTTCCTCTGATAGTTCCCGGTGCTTCTGCGATTGCTTTTTGAACAATTGTTGGTCCTAAAACTTCTCTAATTTTGGCAATCATGTCCCGAGAAGCCTCTATCATAATGAAATATATTGGGCCTAACGCTGTATAATCAACTAGCCAGTCAAAGAAAAATTTTCCCTTATGTTCTGCGTAGTGTTGATCTGCTAGAAAGTCTTTTGAAGGATTCATTTCTATGAATGAAAGAAACTTCAGATCTGAAACTTCATTAATAAGTGTCTTCAAAACTCTCGCCCCTACATATCTCCTAATAACCGCATCTGGTTTGAGAAAGAAAACAATTCTTACTGTTTTCATTAAACTCCTCCTCCGAGAGTTCTATTGAAAAGATACTTACTCGAATTTAAGTTTTATTTAATATACCTCTTCCTAACTTCTGCATAATTAGTCGACAAAGTAAAATCGCTATTCACAAATATTCGCTACACTATAGAAGAGAAGGAATTAACATTTATCTTATGTATAAAGAAAATCTAACTTCTATTTATATACACCATCTATTTATGTATGAGAGATCGCTCCAGTTGACGTAATTATGGATGTCAGTATATTTCCTTACAAAAGGTTTAGAAAGGGACAGCAGGAAGCAATAAAATTCATAACAAACGTATTCAATGAAGATGCAATAGGATTTCTCCACGCCCCAACAGGCATTGGAAAAACTATTTCAGCATTAGTAGCTCATCTATTGAGTTCTAGATCTGATATCAGAAAACTTGTTGTGCTTACACGCACTAAAAGTCAAGCTCATATTTATGTTAAGGAGATTGAACAAATTAAAACAAAGCTATCAGAGATAGGAGATAAGCAACTAAGATATGTGGTATTTAGATCCAAAAAAGATATGTGTCCTATAGCAAGAAAGAAAGACCGGCTAAGAAGAATGCCTTACGCCATTTTTCTAAAGGCATGTGAATTGCTGAAGTCGGAGAAGAAATGCACTTTCTTTAACAAGAGCTACACTGGAGGTATACCCTCGGGATTATTAACAATGGCGGCTGAAGAAGCTATTGAAAAAGGAGCTTCTTGGTTGAATATACTCAGAATTTCAATTCGATACGGCGTTTGTCCTTACGAGGTTGCTAGGTATATTGCTTCACAGGCAGATATTATTATAGGAAGTTATAGTTACATTTTTAGGCATGATATAAGGGAGAAATTTCTATCTACAATAGGAGAGAGCCTATCGACCATCAGAATTATTATTGATGAAGCTCACAACTTACCCGATTTTATAATTAGTGCCTCAAGCTTAGGCTTATCGACGATTACTATAGAACAAGGAATACAAGAGCTTGAAAAATTGGAGATAGATGAGTTTATTTATTTGAAAGATCTATTAGAGGCATTTCTAGAAGAAATAAATAGTACTGCAGATAGTGTTTTGGGTAAACGCAAACCTGGACCCCGAATTGTAGATCCGCGTAGTTTTACTAGGTTAATTTCTCATAGAGACATTCGAAACTTGAGGGAAGCGGGTGAGAGGTATATATTGTCTGGGCTAGATTTCTCATCTAGACTACTTTGGATAAGCGAATTTTTTGATTATTTAATTTCATTATCCCCGTTAGATGAATTCTTGGTAACCATAGAAGCAAAGATGACAGAACGCGCAGAGAGATATTACGTACTGTCAATTGAACTATTAGATCCATCGTTTGAAGCAAAAGGTCTCTTTAGAGATATCTCGACGGCTGTGCTTATGTCAGGAAGCTTATATCCTCTTAACTATTACGAAACAATTCTTGGTCTTAAAGATGATGAAAAATTGAGCCCACGTATAAGGGAATTAATATTACCTTCGCCTTTTCCGCAGGATGCTTTTTCTGTCATAGTAGATAAGCTCAGTACAACAAAATATACCGAAAGAAATGATGAAATGTTCGATTTAATAGCTTCAAGACTCGAAACTATAAGCAGTAGTGCTCCAAGAAATAAAGCAATATTAGTTGTTTTTCCTAGCTATGAATTATTAAATACAATTATTTTTAAAGCAGATATCACAAGTCGAGAAATTATTCCCGAAACCCGTGAAACAGAAATCGAACACGTATTAAATAGGTTGGAGGAAGAAAGAGATGCTATGATACTTGCAGTGGCTGGAGGAAAATTAATGGAAGGTATTGACTATAGATTAGGGGGAGAAACTCTCTTATCAACTGTTGTTTTAGTTGGTTTACCTTTTCCTGAATGGAATGATATAACAAGAGCACAAGAGGAGTATTTTACTAAAAAATTTGGAAAAAATCTAGGCAGATTCTTAGCAATAATAGTTCCTGCTATACGGAAATCCTTACAGGCTGCGGGAAGGTTAATCAGAGATGAAAAAGACCGTGGAATAGTTATCATTCTTGATAGAAGATTTAAAGATCATAATTATTGGAGTTATTTCCCACCAAATTGGCGTAGGTATAGAACATTCTCTACAAATGAAGAGCTTAGGCAATTAATCAAAGAGTTTTTTAAGGAATGAATAAAAATTCAAATCTAGATTTAAACATCTAGACTGGTAATAATCTACATATTTTTAGGTGATTAAGCGATATGATTCTCTATGTTGATGCTCATTGTCACGCTGATGGATATTCTCCCGAAGTCATAAAGAGATTCATAAACGAATCAAAAATAGCTATTGTAGGAGTTGGTATGGATCTCGAATCATCTGTTAAGATAGTTGATTATAGTAGGATTTCTAATTACTTTATACCATGCATAGGAATACACCCTTGGAATGTCGATAAGGTTTCGGAGAAAGACGTCGATGCTGTCTTATCTCTATCAGCAAAAGTTAATTGCCTAGGTGAGGTGGGTCTAGATACGAAATTTGTGCCCCAAACAATAGATAAACAGAAAAGAATATTTAAGAGGTTCCTAGAAGTAGCTTCTGAAAGAAATATGATAATGAATATTCACTCTGTAGGTACTTGGGAGGAAATTCTAAATCTCCTAAGGGAATATAACATCGAACGAGCTGTTTTTCACTGGTATAGTGGACCACAACATTTACTAAAAGAAATTGAGGGGCAAGGTTACTTCATCACTATAAATCCCTCCGTAAGATTTCAAAGAAAACATAGAATGATATTAGAGAGAGCTCCGTTAGATATGATTCTCACAGAGAGTGATGGACCCTATCTTTATAGAGGAGTAAATTTATCTCCTGAGTTAATTCCGTTACTCGCAGAGGAAATAGCATCAGTCAAAAATATTGATCACAAAGAGGTAAGAAAAATTATTTTGAGAAACTTCCAAAAACTTTTCCTCTAAGCCTTTACAGACTTTTTCTCTTTGATCTTATCTTTACTACAATTACGCCAATTACCGCTGTTACCACTACAATTAATATGGCAATATAAATTATCGGAAATTCTGGTTTATGTAAAACTGCATACCATCCTCCTTTCTTGAATTCCTCTCCATCTGTGATTCCATCTCCATCGGTATCTGGATTATTTGGATTTGCTCCATTTATTGCTTCAAAAATATCTGCTAAATGATCATTGTCTGAATCCCAATCAATGACCGCGTAAGTAGCGGACTGGATATTAATTGTGGCTACTCTAGCTTCGAATGTTTTACTTCCTCTATTTGATATCTTTATTGTTACGTTGTATGTGCCCGGAGTAATTTCAGATAAATTCAGTTCTAGGACCCATGAATTCGTATATAATGGAACATAACCCTCGATTACCTTTGAATTTTCCTTATCACTTAATATTAACTGAGCGGAGAGAATTCCACTCTCATTATCATAAAAGTTGATGCCAAAGCGAAAGACTCTTTTTTGAATCTCCTTCTGGTCGCTTTCTAAATAAGCCTCTAAGAAATCAGGTAATTCGATTGTCGGTGGAGAATTATCCTCTATCATTGCTTTACCGTATAAGCCCATTACTTTCACTAATGCTAAAACTTTCGCCAAAGTATCCTCAAATTTCTCCTTCTCCTTTGCAATATCTGGATTAAACCTCCACTTAATGCCATATACGCAGTACTTAATATGCGTCTCGTTCTCAGTCATATTTTCTACGGGCCATAAATTATTCCCGTAGATTTCCGCCGTCAAAGCTAGGCTATGCATTTGTCCAAAAGCCCAATCTTGCCATACCCCAGAGGCTGGGTACAATGAACTTGCAATCATAGATCTCCAGCCCGTTACAATTTTTGCATTACGGAGCAGATTCTGATATACGTTGAACTCGAAATTTGAAACTCTTGTCCAATAACCCCAAGGATACAAGAGTGCTTCTATCCCACTATGAAGTGAGAGAGAAATAATTGGCTTACTTTTATTCATCAACTCTACTAGAGCTCTAATTTCGGGTTCTGAGACCGGCTTCGGTCCTTGATATACCTCTGTTTGTGGAGAACCTAATCCTGGAACTTCTCCCCAGGCATATGGATAATTTCTGTTAAGATCTACTCCACCTAGCCAATCCTCCCCATATCTGCTATCGTTATCATTATCTACGCCTTCAAATCCGATAATCCACCTAACACGATTTTTATCGTAAATTTGGTAGTATTCTATTAATCCATCACCATTTATATCCTCAGGCGGATCTTCATCCACGATACTATCATTATCCTCATCGATCCATCTAGCGTTCTTCCTTTGCCAGTCATTTTGGTATAATGCTATATCGAGTCCATCAGGATTTAGTACTGGAACTATTATAAGATCAAGATTATCGAGAATTACTGTGACATTTAGATCTTCGCCATATTTGCTGGCAAAATAAGCTGCCACGTAAAATGCTGATTCAGCTGTTATCATTTCTCTAGCGTGATGAAGTGCTACTATAAAAAATACTGGTTTAGATTGCTGATCACCATTTGTAATTCTGAGTGCATATATAGTCCTATTATACCAACTTTTTCCAATCACGTCTAATGTAACACGAGATGGATATGTATTAGCTAATTCTTGTGCAAGTAAATAAAATTCTGTTGAATTATGATATTTATACAAATCATATTGGAAATTAGGGTAATCAAAGATTACTGGTATTCTACTTATGTTGTTTACTTTAGAGTTACTAAGAATCATTAGCGATTTCTTTGTTGACTGGTTTTTCAAAATAAAAGAAGCGGAAAGGAAAGAGCTATTTAAAATGAGGAGAATTATCATGACTGAAAACTTTCTCCGCATTCAATCACCTATTATGTTCCAGTTACAAATATGTTATTTTTATTAATAAGATCTTATGTATAGTATAGGAATTCAGGACTTTCTCAAAATAAGTTCTACCCGATCTTCGCCGTCCACTTTTACTCCTTTTAATGAAGATAACATCGATGTTATGATTTTCCAGAAAAGTGTCTCTACCCAAGGATTTAAGGGAATTTCCTCATCATCGACTCGTATAACTAATTTGTGTTTTGTAGCTAATATGATACAGTCTTCTATTTTAGCTTCATTTTTAACAATTGCTTTAGCTAATTGATGACATGTCTTAAACTTACATTTTCCGCAATTAATTCGTGGAAGATCAAGATAAACACCATAGATTTTTGCATGATTTATAGCGTCACGTAGATCGTCCTCCGAATAATCCTTTCTAACTATCACTCTAAAGGGCGAATAAAATGCGTCTCCTACATCCTCGTCAAGAAGAACGATCTCATATCTTAAGCAGATATTCTTTATATCTTGACAAAAGTGACAGAAGTATTTGTCATGGAATATTACGGCTACGTTTTTCGATGTAGCTATCGGTAATGAAGTTTTAGTGTAATAACAAATTCGCTTAATTCCTTTTTCCTCAAGCGTTTTTATGAGTTGTTTTACATCCTCTTCTGACATATCTGCAGAAATTACTAAGACAGGTGGATACAGACCTTCTTGTATCATTTCTAATGCACCAGGCATAGTTATATTAGCTCATTAATACTTAGAAGATGAACTACATTATAGTCAAATATGGAGTTAAAAAATAATAGTGAATTCTTTCAACACAGACAATAAGCAATAAGCCTGATCTCCTAATGTTTAATTCCTTCTGCTTTCATCTTAATTTTACAAAAAGAACATATACTATTTCTAGAAGTAGTTGGAAAACCACAAACTTTGCACTCTCTAAGTTCAATATCCTCGGCAGGCAATTTTCTTTTTATTTTTATTATTGTTTTAACGAAATTTATTTGTGCAACAGGGTTAACTCTAAGAATGCCCTCCCAAAGTCGTTTGTATTTTAAAATCAATGCACCACGCGCTAAAGGACAAGATTTCTCAACAAACGGTATTTCGTTATAAATACAGTATAGGAGGTTCTCTCTTTCACTCAAATAAAGTTGTGGCCTTATTCTTCCCACAGCTTTAAATCCTTTATGCGGATACGTGATTACATCTTGGCCTCTAATTATGTCCTCTTCCCTATATGTTAGTAATGCCTTCAGGTAAAAAGTTGATACGTCATCGATGTTGTGTCCGGTAGCAATATAATCGTAGCCATTTTCATATGCTACTTTATTGAGAATCCAACGTTTAACGGTTCCGCAGATACTACACGCGGGTCGTTTTATTACGCGAACAATCTCAGGAATTGTTACACCTAAATAATCCTCAACATTAATTACTCTATAATCAATACGCCAATTCTTCATTGCTTCTACAAAAATATCTCTGCTTTCTGCAGAGTACTCTGAAATTCCGAGATCTATATGCAAAGCACTCACTTTGATGTTTAGTTCATTAGCAAGCTTATTTAAAGCAAAAATTAGAGCCATTGAATCTTTTCCGCCAGAAACGCCTACAAGTATTTTTCCACCCCTAAATTTTATCTCTCTAAGCGTCCTTATGATTTTCTGTTCATAAAATTTGATGAAATGGTCCTTGCAGAATGTAGCTTTTGCGTACGGAATACGTACAACTGCCTCCTTATTACATACTATGCACTTTCCGTACGACATTTTTGAATTCTCCCTTATGTCATTAAGATAAATTAGAAATATTCCTTAGAAAGTTTAAGTTTATTGACTAAAGGTATCTACTGGTGAGTGTATGAGACCTTATCTTCTAGTCATGTTCAGAGCTATAGAAGAGGATAAAAAAATTCTAGAGAAAACATTGGCAGGCTTAGCTGAAATAACTTACTTCAAAGAGCTAGATGAGAAAAAACGCCTTCAAGCTATAAGAGATGCCACAGTAATGCTTACTGGGAGCGGCAGAGACCTTACAGAGGAGATTATCTCCAACGCAAAACACTTAAAGTTTATTCAGACATTATCAGCTGGCCTCGATTTTGTCCCCTTTCATATAATTCCAGAAACAGTATTGGTAGCTTCTAATGCCGGTGGAAATGCTATAGCGGTTGCTGAACACGCCTTAGCCCTTATTTTAAGTGCACTTAAGAAAATTCCAATGCATGATCGATCCATGAGAAAAGGTATGTGGAGAAGGAGAATGTTTGGTTTATCTATAAGAAATAAAATCATGGGAATAATTGGACTTGGACATATAGGGTCTGAACTAGCTAAGATGGCTAAGTCTCTTGGAATGCGAGTATATGCTATTAATAGATCTGGAAGAACAAATCTAAATGTCGATTTCATTGGAACATTAAAAGATCTGGAGATAATACTAAAAGAATCAGAT
>Ga0180302_10001305_pt1 | contig 11757 bp, 11 predicted proteins | sample GuaBasSediGuay17_FD_121794 | JGI IMG/M metagenome (GOLD analysis project Ga0180302, IMG submission 121794) | Subseafloor sediment microbial communities from Guaymas Basin, Gulf of California, Mexico - Guay17, Core 4571-4, 12-15 cm | ecosystem: Environmental > Aquatic > Marine > Hydrothermal... | reverse complement strand
GAGTTCTCTAATCACTCTCTTCCATGGAACCTTAAGGCTGACAAGGGTTTCATCAAAATCAGAAATTATTCCATCAAGTTTAGCTAGACATTCTATTAATTCGTCAGTTATGTAAAGATGTTGGGGTGTTTCCTTAACGAACATGGATTTAAAGAATGATGAACTAATCTTTGCAGACTTTTGAGCAAGGTTAGGAGGATCAGTAAGATGAAGATCCGACATAAAAAGATTTTTACAACGAACTCTAGCAATAATGCTCATCAAAGTTTTGAATTTGTACTTCGAATAAGAGGAAAATGCTGAAGAAAGCCACGTAAAATAAATAATCTTGATTGCGTATTTTTGTGGCTTTCTTCCATAGAGAAAGAACTCAACGAGATATTTCGGAAAATCAACTCCAGCTCTATACGCTAATTCAAGACTTCCCCAGAATTTTGGATTAATTTCCAAAATGAAATATCTACCAGTCTCGTATTCCTTTCTGAACTCAATCATTATAGCTCCAGTCCAACTGATACTCTTTACTATCCTTCTACCCAATTCAAGGAGTTTATGATCAGAGTTGAAACAAGCTTTAACAATCGCTCCTCCTAGAGGGTTGCTTCGAGAATTCTTTTATGCATAAACTCGGCTAAGATATCACCGTTATAACTTAAAGCGAAGTAACCTATGCCTATACCAGGTATGAATTCTTGAATAAGAGCATTATGTCGATCTCTATCTTTAATATACTTCAATAATGTATTATAACTGCTTATAAAGATCGGCCTAGAATCATCGCCGATGCCTTTAACTACCACTGGAAAACCAACGTTATTTAAAAACTTATTCAATGTTTGAAGATCTTTTGAACCCTTAAGTAAAATTGACTTGGGATAATCAACCCCAACGCTATTAGCAATTTTGCGAAGAAACCATTTATTTGATACGGCTTGCATTTTATTATAGTTTTCAACGGGTACAATAGTATACTTTTCAACTATTTCCTTATATTTTGATAATAGTATGAAATCGATAAATCCTATTGGAATAACGATATCGATATTATACATTTTAACGGCTTTAACAATGGATGCGATATACATTCTTTCAGATGCTTTAGGATTAACTATTCTCACTATGTGATCTACATAACAAGATAATGCTTCTGATCCTAAAACACTACAATCATTGTCAATACCAGCAAAAACTCTAAACCCCGCTTTTTTAAGGGATGCAATTACTGGATATGCTTTTTTATAAAAATTACATCTAACAACAAGGACATTTCTATTATTAGTCACGAAGACCACCTTTAAATAAATGTATCATGTTTTCTCAAAAATATCTTTACATGTTGACCCTGGACTACGACACTTAGGATGACACACATTCTCCTCCCAACACTTTCTAACGATGGTGTTAACGTAATATAAGACAAACTTAAGATTCATAATGCTGCCCATCGTTATGAGAATGATAGCTACTTGCATTACAGTGCTTGGCAATACCGACATATTCAATGCCTCGAATAATAGCACTTCCATGCTACAGAACTTAAGGTGTATTGAATCGTTATAGCTTGCAAAGTAATCAGTAAGAAAACTGTTCTAGCAACATTATTCAAGGTGCTTTTTCAATATATTGACTATACGTTCTGAAGCTCTGCCATCTCCCAGCAAATCACGCTCCTTAATCGGAGTAATCCTTTTCCGTAGCTCTGCATAGACCTCTGAAAGCCTCTTAGGATCGGATAACAAAACCACATAGCCACGCTCTACTAACTCAACCCACTCTGTTTCACTGCGTAGTACAATAGAATATTTTCCCAGAAGATAGGCTTCGCGCTGAACCCCACCAGAATCAGTCATGACAAGCTCCGCATCGTATAATAGCCGTATGAAGTCTAGGTATCCGAGGGGCTCAATCAGCTTAATCCTCGGGAATCGTTTAAGTAGATCGTATAGACCATACTCGAGCAAACGATTCCTCGTTCTGGGATGAAGTGGAAACACTACCTTAACATGTTTGGAGAGATCTAGAAGCCCTTGAACGATCGAGTAGAGCCTACCCTTATTATCAACGTTCTCTGCCCGATGCATGGTCATAACCACATAGCTTTCCTTAAGACCTAGATCTTCTACTATCCTCGATTGAAGAGCCTTTGGAAGCTCCCTAATCAATACATCTACATGAACATCACCAGTCAGATACTTTGCGCCAAGAACATTCTCCCTCTCAAGATCCTCCAAAGCAGATCTAGTTGGTGCAAAGAGGATGTGTGATATGTGGTCAACAACTCTTCTATTAATTTCTTCTTGCATCGAGAGGTTATGCACCCTTAAACCAGCCTCAACATGTGCTACCCTAAAACCTGCTTTAACAGCCGCGAGCGCTCCAGCCAATGTAGAGTTGGTATCGCCATAGACTACGACTATATCAGGCCTATATCTCAGCAACACCTCTTCAACTCTCTTAACCATCTCGCCTACCTGATACCCATGACTCCCAGAACCAACACCTAGATAGACGTCGGGTTCATGTAACTCCAGTTGTTGAAAGAAAATCCGCGACATTTCATAATCGTAGTGCTGACCAGTATGAACCATAACATGCTTAAAACCCTTATCTAACAAAGGTGCTAAAGCAGCTAACTTGATGAAATTAGGACGAGCACCAACAACAGAAACAACAGTCCAGTCCATCTTATACAACCCTATGAGACTTGAGAGCCTCGGTGCTATCGATATATTAATGGTCAGATAAAATATGTGTGCTGAACAAATCGATAGTTACATACAGAAGAAGTGCAGCAATCAAGGATAGTACTCTTATAGTCTCTTTCGATAAAGAACCTAAGTAAATCCAAATCTTTCTTTTTATTGATCTCTACCACTGTAATTCTTGGAGGGTTACGATCTAATAGATTACTCATACCATTGATAACTTTATCGGTAACATCGTTTAGGACGAGGTTTCTACGCAGGAAACTGTAATATTTTGGATGAGGTTCTAAAGTAATAACCTTCGAAACCTTCCTAGCTAACTTGATGGAATATACACCTGCATGAGCACCTACCTTGAGAAATGTATCTGTTGCTTCAGCAAAACTTGCAAGGAATCTGTGCGTTAAAGGCTCGTAAGGCTTAACGAACATCCGATAATCTCTAATCTTAGCATAGAACTTAAATCCTTCATAATCTACGTATAATGCTGGTAGCTCTTGCATCAATGGAACCTTCTTATCTATATTCCTTAAGGCGATGTATGAACACCATCCTTCAGGATACGCAAAGTGAGCATGTAAAACATCTGGTTTCAATACCTTTAATAGTCCAGCTATGTGAGAGCTATACGCAAGTTCATGGTAAATACGTAATGACAACCTTTTGAGCCAAGTTGAGCGAGGATAGTAAGCAAGCATCTTTATACTGTTAATAAAAAGCTTTAGCTGTGGCTGCAACATATCGTGAAAACACGCATTGTAAGTTACAACTATACCTTCCTTCTTAGATTGTGCAACATGAATCTCGATTCTTCGCTTGGCTATTCTAGTAACTTTTTCAAAGACGAAATTATGAGCTATTTCCGAAGGTGTTTTTGCCTACAACTGATGAAATTACTAGAACGGCATATCGCGGTATTCCTTCACTTTCAGCTGTATTCTATCTAATCATATTTATTTGGATCATACCAAGGATTCAAAAAGCTGTTCGTATAAAGATATGTTTTCTAAGCTATGCAACTCCTTGACAGTCTTAAACGCGTTTTCACCAAGTCTTTTAATCATTTCAGGGGATTTAATTAGCAGAGCTAGCTTGGCTGCTACGGGTTCAGGATTAGGTTCTGCTATTAATACGTTGTATCCATCCTTGAATAAATTACCATCTTCAGCGATATTTGTTACAACTATAGCTTTAGTTGCCGCCATACTTTCCAACAACGCCCATCCGTAGTTAGAGTACCACTGACAATGAACTACGATATCGAGCATGCCCAAAGCCTTCAACACATCTTCGTGAGCCAATTTCCCAAGGAATATGACACGGTTGTGAAGATTGTATAGCTCAACCTTCTTTTCTAGCTCAAACCTAAGAGGTCCATCGCCTATAAAAACTAACTTTGTATGCGGAAACTTGTTAGCAATTATTTTGAATGCTTCCAATACTAGGACGGGGTTTTTGTACGGAACTAATCTCCCCACAAAACCTATAACAACCTCATTATCACTAATGGAATGTTTCCTTCTTAATTCAGTTCTGTACGAAAAACTTATTCTGCGAATTCTATCAGCATCGATCCAATACGGAATCAGCACTACCTTAGAAGGATCGACTCCAGTACGCATAAGAACTTCGCAACGGTCTTTATGTTTCTCAATAAATTTGTCAACTTTTCTGATAGCATATGCCCTTACTATTCTCCACTTCATGTAATCAAAAAGACTTACACATTTATTCTTTAAAACACATTTTTTAAGTGAAAAACCTATGTTTCTTTTGTCTAAGGTGAAGTAGTCAGGTATGTATTTTGTAGGAAATCCTAATTTTGAACACAACATATCATACATATGAATGGATAGCACTACTCTACTTTTCTTAAATAATAATGATGATAACAGAATTAAATGATGCACATCAAAAACATCAATACGACCTGATTTTTCAATCTCGTTAATCTTTCTTCTAATTTCGATAAGGCCTTTTATCCCTTGCTTACAAACGTTGTAAATAGGTACATCAGGAATTTCGGGCAAATATAATTCGTCTCTACACATCTCATCTATTTCATTAACGCCATAGCCTCTCGCTATAAGTTCCTTCTTTGAGGGTCTTTGAACTATTACACAGACTTGGTAACCTTTCTCTCGTAAATATTTAACCAATGTGTATGTATGTGTTTCCGTTCCTCCTTTTGTTGGTGGAAAAAATTTGCAGATAACACATATTCTCATTTTATCAGCCCTCGATCTGTGTTAATTTTTACTTGTAGACCAGTTATCCATTACTTTCTCATATACTAATTGCAAAGCTTTTTTAGTGTTTTGTCTTGAGAAGTGCTTAACTATTGTTAGTCTTGCGTTACGCGTGATATCTTGGGCATCTTTATGCATCAAAGCTGTTCTTATCTTTTCTACTAAGATCTCGGGTTCAACTCTGTCTAAAAGAAAACCATTAATATTGTCTTTGATTATTATAGGGATGCTCTCAATTGCTGTTGCTAAGACAATCCTGCCACAACTCATAGCCTCTAGTAAAGCTATCGGAGGATCTACTGCAGTAAAGCCTTTGAATGGAAAAATTACGATGTCTGAAATATTATATAGGTAGATTTTCTCGTCAGGACGCAAGGATTTTATAATTATCTTAGCTTTCTTCTGAACTCCTTCCTTTTTTGCAATACTGTTAACATAGTCATAGTAATGACTATATCTTGAAACTATCACCATAAGAACATTCATACCCATGTTTTCTAGTCTTTTGATTGCTTTAAAGACTTCGCGCACTGGAAATCTATAGGGGTTTAAATCCCCTATGAATAGTGCTACGAAATCAGCTTTTGAATCAATAATATTTGAGATAAGAGTGTCTCCTATTGTCACATTAAATGGTTTGTAGAAATCGGTATCTATAGGAGGCGGTGTAAAGAACGCTTTCTCGCCTAAAGTTCTTCTTAGAATGTTAAAGATTAATGGCGATGTAGTTGCAACACCCGCAAACATTCGTAGGTGGGTCAACAACTTCAGGTAGAGAGTAATATAATCTTTGGTATTGGGTTTTCCGAAATAACGTGCAAGTAGAGTGTCGATGAACTTGATTCTCCACGTTTCTTTGTATTGCTTAGATAGCATGGAAAAGATTAGAGGATTAATGTTTATCAAATGAACAATATCGATGCTCCCTAATTCCACCATCGATTCCCTAAGCTTGAAGAAGGCGTTATAGGTATCAATTAATCTATTTCTTGTTAAAGGAATTATCTTATACGCTCTAAATTTCGATAGAAAGTTTCGATCGTATTCATCTAGATGTGAATTCTTGCCCACGATTATTGAGGGTTTTAAGTCTAGCATCGTCCTCGGAAATTCTACACCGATATAAGTAATACCATCTTTCGGGATATTAAAAGAAGGTAAGAGAACATTAGAAACGAAACATATCTCCTGCAATGTTTCATCACCTTCTAACGCTTTCGATTAATTAGTTCTAGGTAGAAGTCGTATATTCGTGAAAAGAAGAGTCCATATCCGATTTGAGGATTTCTAGATATTTTACGCAGTAACATCTTGCCTAGTTCGCTAGCTGTCAAGAACGGTAAGTTGTAGTACAATTTGTGACGTAACAAAACTTTTGATGCCATAGTTATCGTGAGCATATACTTCTTTGATAATGACGCTCTACGCTCTGTACAGTAAGTGAGATAAGAGCTTATATGACCGAAGTCTGTTACCTTTGCCAACCTTATCAATAAGTCTAAATCTTCGCACGCATAGAGACTTTCATCGAAATACTTATTATTCGAACTTATCTTCATCAAGATCTCTCTTCTAACCATAATGGAGGGAGTAGGTATAGTAAACAATGTTCTTAACCAAAGAGTCTTATTCCAATCAGGTACTCGAATACGCTTAATTTCATGTTCTTCCTCATCAACAACTATGTAATCTGTATAGACCACACCTACGTTAGGGTTTCTCTCTAGAGAATTTACTTGAAGTGCTATCTTCTCCGGGGCAAAATAATCATCACCGTCACAAAATGCTATATAAGCACCTCTGCTATGCGCTATTCCTATATTTCTGTTAATGGCGGGAGTGAAATTCTTTACTTTTATTAATTTTATTCTGTTGTTGTTATAAGTTTGAATGATCTTTTCGACGATACTTACTGTATTGTCTGACGATGCAATATCGGCAACTACAATTATCTCTATTTCACGATAGGTTTGGTTAAGTATACTCCTTAACGTTTTTTCTATATAGGGCTCCACGTTATACGCTGGAACAACTACACTTACTAATCTGGAGTGTCCCATGTAAACCCCGATTCCAGGTTTAATTCCGAAACAATTGCTTTATACAAGGTTTCATACTAAGTATTTAAAGTCGAACTCTACATAAACAACATTGCTCCAAGAGTTATGCAATCCTACGAAACATATAACATATTCATTCTCGTATAGCTGTTCATATGTAAAATCTACCAAGGGATTGACATGGTGCGCATCCACCATGTTCACATGACTGATATCCATATGAGGCTCTTTTATCAACGACTCAAGTTTATGTACTATCGATACATCGTATAGTCCTCGAAGAATCGGTACAATTCCAGTCTTAACATATAGAATGTCTTCACGTGTTCCAGTTACACAAGGAGCCTTATTAAACAAACCCTTAGTTGCCGGGATAGCTAATGAATGATGAAGGCTTTCTTAAGACTCTTCTCTATTTTAGTATGATCAAGCTTCTTAACGATAGCCTCTCGAAGCGATATACCTATGTCAAGGAGCTCACGTTTGGATAGTGTAGCTACTCGTTCAATTCTATCAGCTAGTTCAAGATAATTCCACGGTTCAAATAATAGCTTTTCCGCATATGTTCCCTCAACTATTTCGGGTATACCTCCGATTCTAGATGCAATGGGTATAGTTCCTGTAGCCATAGCCTCTACGATAACGTAAGGCAAAGGTTCTTCCCAAACAGATGGAACTAGAACGGCATAGCTTTTGGAGTAAAGCTTTAGCACCTCTTCGTAGGGTATACGACCTAGAACTTTGAAGCTGTGTGTGAAGGCTTTGTTTAGCTTATCGATAATTCTTAGATGTTGCTTACTAAAACCTTTTGCACCTCCCGTAAACACGAACCTGACATTCTTTCCACATTTTAGGAGTTGTATAGCTGATTGAAGCAGTACGTGAAATCCTTTGGTATATCTCCCACCGCCAGTATATAGGAAGAGCGGTTCTTCGGGATCTTTATCTAGAGCATTCACCGGTGGAAGCGGATTGTAAACTACCACGGCTTTGGTTCTAACACTCGGAACATGTTTAAGATAGATTTCTAGCTGTCTCTTTGAAACGAATACAATTTTATCAGCATAGTCTAGAGCTAGAGCTAACCTATACACCACATTGATAGGTCTAAAGATGCCTGCTAGAACAGTCCTCAAGATACTGTCATGATCATACCTTTCAGCGAGTAGATCTGTTCTCAACCCTAGTTCCATAGAGTACAAGATCGCTGCGGAGTACGTTAGTGGTTGATAATCATGAAGATGGACAACAACCTTCACTCTAGGATTCACCTTTTTAGATAGTATGGCTAGAGGTAGCATAGCGTTAGACGGTATGTAGACAATATCTGCCGATCTAATCAACTTCCCGATAGCTTGTTGATGTAACAACATCTTTAGCAACAGCTCAGGTTTTGTCGATGCTTTGAATAGAGTGTTGTGTACGTACCTAACGTTTTGCATGGGGATTGTCTTAGGGTTCTCTGTTCCAGAAACTACTGTTACATCGAATCTCTTCGACAAGATGTCTCTTACTATGATGTAGGTCGCTAGTTCTGCACCACCACCCTCTGGCCAGAAGAATCTCGTGAAGATCACTATTCTCGGCTTTGGCATTGTATCATAATATACATCTTAAGCTCTTTTGATCATACGAGCTTTCTTTGCTTGCTTAATAATACAGTCTGTTGTTACATTACCGTACCTCTTCATCACGTCGTATATATTTACTAGGCTGGTAACAACACAACGTGCTCTCTGCCGTTTAGTACGACATTATAGTTGTTGAACCTCATCGTTTTCAAGATGCCCTTATGAGGTATCAGGTAGGTATTTTTAGGAACTTCAACTTTTTCATCTACCGCAGCTCTCAACAACATGTCGTGTTTGGGGTAGTACATACTGATTAACCTTCTCGGATGTGATGCGTTATTAGTGAATTCTATGGGTATCCTAACGTCATGGAATCCAACCACGTAGTAATGCTCGTAGCTATACACTGCTAGAGGTAACAACTCAATTCTATCCCAGTACGTTATCGGCGCTAAACGTAGTTCTCCTACTTGCGGATTTCTTCCAGGGTCATCGTAAATCGAGTAGGCATAGGGTACAATCATTAAGAGCAGGAGTAGTATAGCAACAAACGGTCTTTTACATTTAGCTATTGCGTATGCTAGCAACGTCGTTGATGAGAAGTACATGGTTGTGTATGCTGGTACCCAAAAGTATCTAGATATATCAGTTGCGAATTTCGCTAAGAATGCAATGAGAAGAAGAATGGTTGCGTAGAAAGACGTTAATAGTAGGAAGACATTGATTGTTTTTGAAGAGGACTTTCTATCGCTTCTAACTTTACTACGTATGTACGACCACAAAGTCAACATTATGTACGACGAATTGATCGCTGGTAGTAAGGACCACGACAGTAAGCCTATCTGAGTTTGAGGTACTTCTTCATACGCTCGTATTATGGGTCCTACTATAGTACCTTTTACAAGACTTTTGAACGTAGCTAGTAAATGACCTAGTATGTCTCCAGAAGCCGCGGTTGCGTATAGTGTGTATGCTACAGCTATGACTATTGTTGTTATAAAGCACCATATCAACATTCTTTTCTTTGCAAGTGTTGAGAACATGATCATGAGTAATACTGCAAGAAGAATCGGTGTTATGTGAGTTACCACGAAAGCAACGGTAAGTATTGTGAAGGGTATCAACAGATAGAGATTACCTCTACTTTGCAGAAATATCGTTATAGTTGTTAATGCAGAAATGTTGTATAATGTTGCAATGCATTGTTGAAGTAAATCTAGGTATCCTATGCCTGGTGATAGCAGATATAAAGCTACTGCAAGTCCTAGGATATACCTAGCTTTAACACCAAGAATTCTTGATACAGCTATAGATATCATTAGGGTTAGACATAGTGCAAATGCGCTTACTAGCACTGTATACGAATACTGATACGATGTTGTGATCCAGTACATTATGCTGTATAGCACAGCTGATGTATGGAAAAGTTTATAATAGCCATATCCAATGTAATGCCCTGTTGAAGCTAGTTTCTTAGCTACAGCAGGATAGCCGTTAGTGTCAGGCCCGTAAGGCAGGTGTCCAACGTAATCTAGAACAGCTGTTATGTAGCCAAGCAAAACAGTGACACTTAACATGATTAGTACTATACCTAGTCGTCTATGCATAGTCGAACTTATTACACTGTTGCTGTTTGCATGTTTTCTACTCCTTGTTTTTAACCATGCTAGATACGGTAACCATATCGCTAAGCTCAATAGATAGTACACTATTAGTGTTCTTAGCGTACTGCTTGATAAAGCAGAACTAACAATTCTTTCTATCATAGACGTTATCTACCTATATAGCTTGTTTAAGTATAGCTTTACAATCCCGTTCCACGTCTTGATATAGCTCTTCATTATGAAGACTAGATCGCGTTTGAAAGGTTTTGCCTCCGCTTCTAGATTCTCAGCAATTTCTTTCGATACTATTGCTGGCACACCTATTGCTAGTGCTTCAGCTGTGAATATACTAAAGGCTTCGTATTTACTAGGATTTATCGCGTAGCGAGCTTTGGATAGCAACTCTAGGTACTTTTCTCGGGGCTGAGGATCTAAGAATTCTACACTTCTTCTATACACTTCGTCAGCGTATCTCATAAGTTTTTCTCGGTAAGTACCTCTACCAACTATCATTAGCTTTAATCCCATCTCCTTAGCTAAGTCTATTGCCACCTCAAGCCTCTTGTACTTTTCTACTCTACCAGCATAGACCATGTAGTCACTATTCTGACCCCGCCAATCGTAGTTAAGCACATCCTCTTCGACACCGTTCGGAATGATTATGATCTTTTCACGTGAATGAGGATAGTGAGTACTCACTAATAATGCATCTCTTTTGCTTACAGCATGAATAACGTCCACACAATTAAGTAATGCAGACACCTTATAACGCCAGAAAATCCACAAAAACCTTCTTAGAGCGGAATGGCCAGCTCCATGGTAATGTGTAGTAACAACTACTTTAGTGCTAAACGAACTATTGCATACTTTCAAACCAGTTAAAACAGTTAATACTGAGTGAACGCTATGAATATGAATAACGTCCATCTCTCTAGCAAGCTCTTTTAGAAGCTTATCTAGTTTGCTCATCCTCCATGGAAAGTAATATGCCTCCCTAGGACTCCACACAGGCCATCTTATAATCCTTACTCCATTAACGACCTCTTCTTTGGGCTCAGTTATGCTAGGTTCTCCGGTCAGAACAGTAATTCCGTGACCAAGTTTTGCTAGTCGTTCAGCTACGGATCTCACGACGTATTCTACTCCGCCTATATGAGGGTAATATCTATGAGTTATGTAGAATGTCTTCATTTTATCCATTTAGAACGGAAGAATAAACTTCCGTATATTTTTTAATATTTTTACTCCAAGAGAATTTTTTCCTGATCACCTCCACAGCACGTTGTCGAATGGAATTCCGTAAATTTCTATCATCAAGCAATTCGATTATCGCTTCACTTAATGATTTTGATGAACCGGGTCTGACGAGTAAACCATTATAGCGATGTCGTATGATTTCAGGAATTCCTCCAACGTTAGTCGCAACCACTGGAACCCTGCATGCCATCGCCTCTAAAACAGTAAACGGCATGTTTTCCAAAAAACTGGGGAGCACTACGAGCTCAGCATACTTCATTAGTTGAATTGTTTCATACCTTGATAAAGAACCAACGAGTAAGCAATAATTC
>Ga0180302_10001303_pt1 | contig 11767 bp, 12 predicted proteins | sample GuaBasSediGuay17_FD_121794 | JGI IMG/M metagenome (GOLD analysis project Ga0180302, IMG submission 121794) | Subseafloor sediment microbial communities from Guaymas Basin, Gulf of California, Mexico - Guay17, Core 4571-4, 12-15 cm | ecosystem: Environmental > Aquatic > Marine > Hydrothermal... | reverse complement strand
TAAGCTACAATTGCAAGCCCATGTCAACGCTTTACAATCGCAAATTCAAAAATTGCAAGAAGAGCTTGAAAAAACGAGAGTGGAGGCCTTTATTCAAGGGTTGAAAACATTCGAAGTTGTTAAAAAACTTGGTTGGACAATCAAAGATTGTCAGTTGTATTATACTAGAAAAATACAATGTAAGTTTATAAAATATGAGGATAGGGTGTACAAAATTCCAAAACAGTACAAGAATAAATTTTACGTAAAGGGCATCAAAACTCCCTTGGATGCAACAGTTACAAAGGCACAGGCTGAACAGGCTTTTCACTGCAATGTCTCCAATTCAGGTGAAATTTGCTTAGGTTCCTTAGAAGGCAAGGATTTACTAACAGTTCTCAGGGAACTACCAAAAGAACTCTTTCAATCCTCTTTTCATCGAGTTTTAGCTTTATTAACTTCGGCCTTTACGAATTCCCAGCCACTTTCAATCCTCTTTTCATCGAGGGTATATATTCGAACGACATTTAGGTTGTGGGGGTTATATAAAGTTTGCTTTTAGGATCGGCTATTCGAACGAGTAAACCTCACCGCAATTTTTATAGCTTAACACCAACGTTGTTCGAGAGAATCTTTATATACTCCTTACTACCCTACCCATTTAGCTATTTTTATAATTCAAAATGTTCGAGATGTCCAAGTTTTTTGGAAGTCTTGCGTACTGCCGTATCATCGCTAAAGAACGTATTTGAAAGTGTGTATGTTCCATCAAAAACTGTTAAGCTATAATAGCTCTATCCAAAACGACATCTATTTTAAACTAAATTAAAAATTAATTTTATTGTATTAAAATTTTAAAGATAATTAAGAAACATTCTTATCTGTTGAAATCCAAAGTAACTTTTGATGATCCTTACAGAATATGGCCACTTAATTGTTGATGATTTCGGTGCTACATTAAGGAAAAAGAAGAGACGAATACTTGTAATTACGGACGATAAGAAGGAAGAAATACCATTTAAGTCTGTTCGAGATGTAATAATTTCTGGGAAAGTTAGCATATCATCCGAACTTATAAAGGCTTTAGCTGAATCTGGAGTAGATTTACTGTTTACGACTCCAATGGGTAAACCAGTTGCCAGAGTTGTAAATGCAAGAGCTGGTGGTACCGCAGAGAATAGATACAAACAGTACAAGAGTCTTGAAGACACGAGGGGTGTAAAAGTAGCGAGATCGGTGATTTTAGGAAAGATCAGAAATCAAATGTCGAACATAAGGTATTACTCGAAAAGTAGAAGAATGAACGAAGTAATCTCCACTAAGCTTTACGACATATACGCAACAATTAAAGAAAAGTATGAGCAACTACAAAACGAGGAATTTGAAGGTTTAGAGGTAGCAAGAAAAAAGATTTTAGCTTATGAAGGAGAATGCGCCAATTACTACTGGGATGGGATAAAGTTAGCTTTAAATGACTGGAATTTTGAAGGTAGAAATCAGAAGAGTCCTGATCCTGTAAACCTTAGTCTGAATATCTGCTACAACTTACTGATGGGTCAAATCTGGAAGTACACTCTTAAGTTCGGCTTAGACCCTTTTATGGGATACCTGCATGTAGATAGACCTGGCAGGTTATCCCTCGTTTTTGATCTAATGGAGCCTTTTAGACCAATGGTTGATAGATTCGTCATAAGCTTTTTGAAGAAACTAACCCCAGCTTATTTTTCAGAAAAGACTAAAAACACGACTATAGCGATGTTGAAAAATCAATTTTTTTCAGATTTCATGCAGAGCAGAATTGAATACAAGGGTAGAAAGATGCAGATTGAGACTGTTATGTTTTACTACTTGCAGGAGATCGTGTCGTTTTTAAAGGGTAATAAGGATTCTATCACTACACCGTATATCCCGTGGTGATTTACATGTACTATCTCGATTTGATTGAGATTAAGAGGCTTACAAGGGATTTATTGCCGAGAGCGAGAGATAATCAAATTGATGAAAGACTTAGAGGGTGGAACTGGTTTGACAGCCCAATAAGACCATGTTCGTCTGAATTACTATTGCCCGTCTGGGACATAGCCTGTTCTATATGCCCAACGAGGAGGGATGCTTGGATTAGACATAAAGTGCTAAAGAAGTCCGTGCCGACTACAGCACATCAGGCTAAGGGCTTTATTGTCCACAAGCTTATATCTTCTATGTTTTTAAAAGCTAAGAAACTCGTTTATCTTGGCTACGAGGATATAAGGGACGAGCTAATAAGGAATGCTGAGGAAACACTAAGAAAGGAAATCAACGAGATGAAAAAGAGTATAGAATTCAGTGATAAAGACATCAACGAGCTAACCGAATTTTGTAAGCAAATAGCCAAATGGCAGGCTACGAGGATAGAAAGTAAGGTCTTAGAGGTTAAGGCTAAGTACCCATTTTTGAATGAGGAGAGCTTAGTTCAGCTATCTTTTCTACCGAAGTTGTCGTGGATGGTAGTCTATTGGGCTTGAGTAAGTATTTGAGAGCGGATGCAGCTTGGATGCTTGGAGGTATGATTTTTGACATCAAACTTGGAAGAAGGGAGGAGTGGCATCGAATACAGGTTGCTGGCTACGCCTTAGCATTTGAAAGCGTATTCGAGAGACCAGTAGACATAGGTTGCACGATTTACGTTTCAAAGGTTGGAAACAGCATAAGGATAGACAGAGATTTTTACATTGTAAGCGATTACCTCAGGTCGAGTTTTTTGGAGAAGAGAGACGAGTTACAGATGATGCTTTTGAAGGATTCTGAGCCAGAAGTGGCTGACAACTGCCCGAAATATTGCGTTTTCAGGAGCTACTGTATAGGGTGATAGTGTGAAGGTCTTGGTCGTTTACGATATAACGAACGACAGTTTGAGAAACAAGATAGCAGACATTCTGAAGGATTTCGGCTTGATTAGAATTCAGAAAAGTGCGTTTATAGGATACCTGACGAGTGAAGAAAGAAAAGATTTGGAAAAGATTTTGTCAAGGAAGAGGTTGGAGGGAAACGATAGGATAGACATATTTCCGATCTGCGACAGAGATTTGAAGTTTCATTCTCGAATTAGGCATGACGGGATTTTCTACGGGGAGAAGTGGGATTAGACTTTGTTTTGTGATGACTAAATACAATTCTGAACTCTGCGATGATGAGGTAGCCCGCGACTGATGGACTAAAACCTCCCATAGCCCAAGCTCGTTTTCGCTCCGACACCGTGATTTTTTAACGCTTCGATTAGCAAATTCTTCGCTTTTTTGAGCAGATCTTGCTTTCCATTTCTTAAAGCTAAGGCGAATTGGAACTCAATGCCAGCTGGGACTGTCAAGAAAAATATCGGATTCGGATTATGCCAGTCCCCGGGAGCTTCGCCATGCTGGTAGTACGGCTGGTAATGCGGGTTCATTATGTCGAGTTCGAGGACTGACTTTTTCTTAAGTTGATCAGGTGTTGGAAAGGCATCAAAGAATATAATCGAACCTTCCCTCCCCTGAGTTCCGAAGATTTTTCTTAAATCATTTAGACTTATCTCGTTGTTATCAAGTTTAAATTCTAAGTAGTTATAATCTTTCACATCTTCGTCATTTGGATTTTCGAGTAGTTTTTGAACTTCTCCAGCTAATTCAAGAAAATCATCTTTTTTAAGTTTCTCTTTGAGCTTACTGTAATTGCTTTCGACCATCTTGTAAATGCTATAGTGCTTAGCAACACCTTTCAAAGCGGATCCGGGAATGTAGGGAACTCCGTAGTTGCGATGGAGTCTAATCGACGTTTCGTAGACACTCTCATCTCCCAATCCAACGACTAATCGGGATTTTGTCTCTAACTTTAAATCCTCGAGGAATTTATCTGGATTAATTCTGTATTCTTGAAGTTTTGATTTCCAAAGTAATTCCTGAAGTTTATAAAATATCTTATATTCTGCTAATGCTTTGTCGGATAATCGAATGTCGTAACCGAATGCGGAATACCTTGGTTTTGGTTTTTGTTTGCCCTTCTTTTTTATATCATCCCAACCAAACGGAATAAGTTTTTGAATCTGCAATGATAAGTTCTCGTATTCTTTCTTTTTCCAAAATTCCTTTGCAATACTTCTAAGATCGTTTACGAGATAAAATTCAGCATTATTGTTATCAACTTTCAAATTCAGTCCCCTCCTCTAACATAGCATCTGCAAACCTTTTCATCCACTTCAACAATTCTATTGTCTCCTTTGTTGCATGTAGAACGTCGATGGAACTAGTTTCATCTTTTCTGAACCATTCGAGAACATCTTTGGCGTTTTTAATTATACCGATTTCATCTTTCTTAAGCCAATCGTTTGTAGCCGTATAGAGTAAGAGATAAGCGACCTTATCAGGTTTTAGACTCTCTAAAATCTGTTTTTTAAGATCATCAACTTTGTCACCCTTTTGGTGTTTTTCTTTAAAGTCTTTTATCTTCTTTAAAAGCTCGCTTGGTTCTACTCCAATTTTCAATATATAGAACGCCATAGTATTTCCTAAACCGTTTACTAAAATCATCGTGGGCGATCGGCTTATGTATGAGGACAACTTTTCTTCAAGTGTCTTTTGGAATTTGTTATCGAAAATTTCTTTTTTCTCACCCTTCTTATCGGTTCTTAGAGCTTCGAATTCTTTTTGTGTTAGACTAATGCCGTCTTCTTTGTAGACTATTCTAAGCAGTCCGTTCAGCCTTTCAAGATTGCTTTTATCCCTAAGATTTACAACTTCTCTAAGTAGATTGTATGCGAAGTTAGACCTCTTCTGTTCTAAACTTCTAAGGATGTTCATTTTTCGCCACCCCAAATCTTGACTCTGACAAAACCTTTTCCCACAGTTTCGTTACCACCGATTTGTAAGTAACTTCCAATGCTTTTGAGTTCTTCAGCGATTCTCTCAACGCAATCATCTAAGATACTACAGTTAAACGCTCTCATTATCCTCTTTTCATTCTCTTTTCGCTCCTTGTCATTTTTACCCCAGATTCTTGGTTTTCCAATCGTTATTAGTGAATACAACAATGTATCGCTTGGTAAGTACTCCTCATACCATAAAGCCCCTTTTTGAACTGTTCCTGTTCCCGCATCGATCCTAACTCTCGCAACGATTTCGGTTGTCGTCGTTACAAATGCTGTGAAAACTTCGTCGCTGACAATCACAAGCTTTTTATCTATTCTATCCTCGATGTTTTCTGGTAAAATTCTTTTAAGTAATTCCACAACAGCATTTTTCACATTATTGTTAATTTCCGCTTCAAACAGTAAGTCCTCAAGAATTACGTATCTTTTACCGTTTCTTTCAACAATAAGATCTTTGCCGAAGACTATAGCATTTGTTTCAGATAACATCAGTTTTTCATGATATCCTTTTTCCTCTTTGCTATTAGTTAAACTCTTTATAAATTCACGAACTTTCGTTATACTTTCACTAATCTCTTTTTCATTTTTCTTGCTAATTTTTAACATAAATTTTGCATCCTCTACAAACCTCTCTAAAACCAATGGACATGTAACGTAAGCGAACACACCCTTTAAACTCCTAACAGGGAATAGCAAAATCTTAGCATCACCAACGCTTATCGCTCCAGCATGATCACTCGCTTTGTCCGTTTCGGGGCCAAATATTACTTGGGTTTTCTCCTTACTTTGGGAAAACTTTTCATACGCTCTCCTCAAAACGCCCTTTAGGCTCTGTCCCCAGATCACTGGAAAGCCAGTGTGCCTTTCCCTCTGTATCGGTAAATCTATAACGCTCAACTCAGCACCGCTACCAGCATGCATGGGTGTTACGCTATACAATCCTAACATCAAAGCTTTCTCAAACATATCTACCACCTTTAAGTTCGTTCAATAACTTCTCAAAAACGGCCTTTATCTTCGGAATGTCTTTCTTAATAGTCAACCAGACAACTTCCCAATCGACACCGAAATAAGCGTGAATTAGTTTATCCCTCATTCCCGCAATAGATTTCCACGGTATTTCTGGATATTTTTCCTTTAATTCGTTCGAAATATTTTTCACTGCTTCGCCTATAATCTCTAAGGCCCTTACGACTGCATACTGCGTTTTTACATCTTTCAAGAATTCATCGTAATCCATACCCCCAACGAATTCTTCTATCTTCTCGATAGCGTCCAAGACATCCATGATGTAATCTTTATCAGCTCTCATACGTAAACGACCTCTCTTAAAATAGACTCTTTTATTGTTGGCTTTAAAGCCCTTTTCATGACTAAATCGACTTTAACACCCAAAAGTTTGGTGAGATAGTTTTCAAGTTCCACAAATTCCAACAATGTAGGAGTTTCTTCGAATTCTACCAGTATATCTACATCACTTGTTTCCTTCTGTTCTCCTCTCACATATGAACCGAATAGTCCGATTTCCTTAATTTTGAATTTTTTCCTTAACATCTCTCTGTTTTTTGTTAATATTTCTTTTATCTCATATAGGCTTTTCATCTCAACACCTCCTCGACGACTACATCCAAAACATCACCTTCTTTTAAATCCGTGTGGGACTGAACGACAACCGCTCCAAGCCGTGGATCATATATAGCTACGAACTTTGTGTGATGGAACTTGTGAGCTAAAAAGCAGTGAAGCCATATTGGCCCCCTTCCCGAAATTATGACGCCCTTTCTTGGATTAACCTTCGGTATCTCCAAGTCTTTCAACTCCTCTGGCTTTATTGGGTTTCCAAGTTCGAAATGAATAATCGTATATTCACTTAGTTCAGCTACAACGAATTTCACTAACATCTACCTCTCGAATTATTTTATTTTCTTTCCATTCATTTATCTTATCTTTAACATCTACTTCACTAATTTTGTTCCATATACCTACAATCTTATCAAACATCTGTCCTTTTGATACTTTATCTCCTTTAAACTCTAAAAGCCTACCTCTTAGCTTGGCTAAAAATTGCCTTTTTATTCCATATTTTTCGAGAATGTTCTCTACTTCTTTAATATGTATAGAATTCCTACCCACAAATAGATTAGAAATATCTCTTAAAATGTTACCTAACTCTAAGTTGAAAATCGGTAATTCATGCCATCTTTTTAAGATTTCATTCGTAGCTAAATTTAGATCGTTCTCATTAGTTGGTTTGGAGATCCACTCGGGCTCCATTAGATCTACATCGCTTTGAAAAAGGTAATAATATCTTGAAACTACAGCTGTGTATGCTCCAGCGGTTAACATTGCCGTGTTAATTTGATTTGTTCCACCAATCATATTAGCCCAAACTTCTTTTCTCTCAAGAGCTCTAAGAATGACACCTATTTTTTCGAAGCAATCCTCAAAATCTTGATGATTAACTTCAACAAGATAAAAATATTTTATACAAAATTTTATATTAAATATATTATTAATATAATTCACCAACATCTTTAAGTATTGAATTATTGGTTTTTCAATATTTTCACTTTTATTTCCTGAGAGTTTAAACCAATTTGACCTATATATTACGTTTTTACGACCTTCAATAACTTCTCTTGATGTAAATATAATTAAAGCTTCAGGTTTTCCTCTTATCTTCTCGTAGCTACCCTTTCCAATAGCTTCACCAGAATATTTAAAGAAAGCTTCAGCTTTCTCATTGCCGTACAGCTGGGCTACTTGAAGAATATATACTGCTGTTAAAGGCATTGTTAAAGCTCCAGGACGAAACCCTAAACCCGAAATATGATAGACCCCCACTCACCACACCCCCATAAAACATAACCCATAACCTAACTTCATCAATTCTCCAAGCTTTAAATAGGGTTTATTATGTTCGATCTTACCTTTGAACTCGACGAAATAGACACTACCCTGCGAAACAGCGTATCTATTTGGCTTTGGCTTATTTTCTGCATAATCCCAACCACTAAATGTTAAAGGTTTACCAATGAGCGGATAAACATTTTTGATCAAGATATTTAATTCTTTTTCAAGGGGAGCTTTAATATCCCATGTGTAACTGTTATTGTTTTTAACCAAGAGTGGTGTTGCAACGTAGAGTTTAAACTTCTTTTTTCTGTTTATCTCTTCTTTTATTTCGTCCCAAACTTCTTCAAGTTTGCTTAAAGGATTTTTGTTTTCAAACTTAAACTTGGCAAACCTACTTTCACCACCCAACTTTATCAACCCATCTTCACCTAAGAACGCTCTAACATCCTCGCATCCATCGTCTAACCAAACAGAGAGCCTGACGCCTTTATTAAGCCTCAAGAATTCAGCCTTGTAAAAGTATCCTTCTTCGGTTACCTTCGCATCTCCTAACTTTATCCCAATTCTGCTCTCCCTTGTGAAGAGATCATCTCTTATGATATCTTCAAGTTCGTTCTCGTTTAGGTCACATTTGAGGTAATTAATAAGATGTTTACAGCTCAGATAACCGCCAACACTCTTAAAGTGGATGTGCTTACCACTGAAGATAAATCTACCATTCCAAATTTTCAGAGGTTTCACAAAGAAATACCCTTCAACACCTTTAGCTGTAGCTATATCGAGTGGAGTTGCAAAAAATTCTTCATCCTTAAACAGAAAATGTCCTAAAATTGTAAATTCTGGTTTATCTTTTCCAAAACCTACGAGTTTTTTAGCATCGTTGGAAAAATTGGAATCAATCAAAATCTTACTTCTTATAGCTCCAGCTATGACTTGAGGTAAAGGAAAAACACTTCTCGCTAAATGACCTTCTCCAGCCATGAAGGGTTTTGACTCTCGGAAGAGTAAAACATCGTTAGGTTCGATCAGAATCCTCATAACTTTCACCTCCAAGCTCAGCATCGCAATCGACCAAAATCTTCAAAAGAATGAACAAACCCTTTATCTGCTTCTTTAAGATCAAACCATATAGTTTTTCGTAGAAATCACAGTTGTTTTCCTTTAAGTAATCTTGCAAAATTGCCTTAAGTCTATCGTATAATCTTCCATACGTAAGATCATTTTTGCTGACTAAACCTAAAATCTTCGAGTTAATTCTGTCAAGTGATGATCTTTTGATGTCTGTAATTGTAAATTCTTGCAAATCTGCGAAGTCATCATTTGATAACTTAACTCTAACATTCTTGGCTAAGCTTATTATCTCGTCTGCTAAGTCCTCAACTTTTTCATTTCCTCCGTAATGTCTCGAAAGCTCGTATTTCAGATACTCTTTCAGTGCTTTTTCATCGTTCGGCAGAACATCAACTTCTTGGGTGACATGATATATAATCCTCTTAGATAAGCTCGGCTTTTCATCTTTTTCAGAGTTTTTAATGAGTTCGACGAATTTTCTGAGCTCAGAAACAATGTTCCAGTTGAACACAACCTCGTTGTAAGTCCCGCTTCTCGCCAAGTGTCCTACGGCTACAGCATTTCTACCAAGCTCCTTAGCCTTCTTTTCAAGCGATCTTGCTTTGTCAAGAGCATCGTATAACGGGTGTTTGTAGTGAACGATTAATATTCCAGCACTCATCGTTTTAGCTGGCAATAGTTCCCAGCCATCCCAGTCTTTGCCGAATAAATCCTGAATCTCGTAGGCACAATGCAAAGCTGAATCTATCGGTAGTAAAGCTAAGACGTCATCTCCTCCAGCGTAGATGAGTTCTCCTCTGTGATTTTCGACGATTTTACGAACTACATTAACTGAAAAGTGCATTAAAGCTCTGCTTATCGCTGAGTGCGTTGCAGGTGTGATCAATCTTTTTGTCTTTTCGACTTTTTCTCTTGCTTCTGGTGGTAAGCATTTCAGAACCTCTGGATGGAGGTAATCTTTGACTGGTTTCATCTCATCGCCGACGAGCATTCTACCCATGCTGTCGCCGTCCATTATTAAAATAGAATAGTATTTTGGAAATTCGCCGATCAATTTCTCGATCTCAGCTATAGCATTTCTTGCGTTTTTAAGGTATCTTTCAACATTTGGTATTTTTTCAATTCTTTGCTCATCGACTCCTAACGTATTCGAAATTGCCTTAACGCTTGTCAAGTTCTCTTTGTATACGAGTTCGTAATTGATTGGTAAATTCAAATCGTCCAAAATTTTACTTACATTTTCGTAGAACATCTTAAGGAGATTTTCACAACCAACATCTCTTGCAACCTTCGTATCCTTGATGACGTCATAGAAGGTTACATTTTTACTTTTGATCTTCTTTCTCAAAGCAACTTCGGAGACGTAATCAAATTCTACTTTAATTCCCCACTTTTTATCGATCCATTCAGAATACATTCTCTTAATGAAGCAAACCGGACATAACCTCTCGTTCTCCCTGAAAATACATCTATCGACATCCTTCCATATATCCTTATTTCCAATAATCTCCAAGTTACCGCAAAGTGAGCACTTTTCCTTTTTTAATCCTTCGAACTTGAAGAACTTCCTCGATTCGATTGCAACGATTTCCTCAATTAGCTCGAACATTAAAGAGTATAGATCAAATGTTCTTCTTCCATATCCAGATTTTTCGAGTAACGATATCCAATCTTCGTACTTTTTCTTGATTTGACTCGGTAGCTTTTTAATGACGTTCATCAAACCGTTTAAATCCGCTGGAATTGAACAAGTAGTAACGTTGAAGTAGTTCTGCAATAATCTTAGGTAATGATTTCTCATGTGCGCATTTATCTTGCCATCAAAAATCTTTTCAAGTGAAAAATCTAAGAGATTTCCAAGTTCTTTGTTGATTACCTCGCGAAATCTCCTTTCAACTTCAGCTACTCTCTCAGCACTAACGATAGCCAAAAACTTGTTTGGTATGTTCGCTATTTTCAACTTTTCTTTTAGGTCATTGATCTCTAAAATGTCCTTAAAAATATCTTCGTATTCTTTATCGAAAAACGGCTGACCCCGCAAATGGGGAAAGATTATAGCATCGGGTCCGAATTCATCTATCACAACCTTTATCGCTTGAAAGGTCAAAAAGCTTAAAAGGTGACTTCCAGCCCATAAATCTCTCTCCTTTCTCGCATTTTTGATAAAATCTTGGACTGGAGTGAGTTTAAACATTAGCAGAGCTGGTTTGCTAATCGCACTGTAGATAGCTGAAGAAGCGTCGAGGTGATCCCATATCGTATGATCTGGACAGCGTGTATCTGCTGGTAGGTTTGCAATCTCCTCGTCCACAAGGAGGTCTTTAAAAAGTCTCCACACTCTGAAGTATGTCCTTTTAGAATCTTCCGATTTCAACTTTTCTAATATCTTAGCTTCTTTATCTAGAACTTCCTTAATTATCTGTTCGATTCTTGTTTTCTTAACACCCAGCGTAGCTTGAGATAATTTTTCAAATTTTCTAACCTCCCCAGTTATTGGATGTCTCAAAATTGGGTGCAAAGTCTTATCTGTTCTTGAAAAGTCAATTAAGACATCAGTTTTTGGCACAACTCTTTCCATTGAAGAAGCAATTCGGTCGAATTCGGGAGAAATATCGAACTTCAAGTTGAGCGTTTGAAGGAGTTTATCTCTCCTATCTTCATGGTTGGCTATGCGTAAGGCTTTATCTGGGGGATCGTGTAAGAAAGCTTTGATTTTGTTTTGCCAGAACAGGTTATTTTGTTTCATGGAAGCACCTCCTCGAAAATCGATTTCGATCCGTAAACAACGATTTCGCGAATGCTCTCATCAAACTTTGTCAAAGTTTTCCAGTTAGCAATCTCGTCGATTTTGTTATTGTAGTGAAATTTGCTCGTTCGGAATTTCACGATTTTTAAAAATGGCTTTTCATTTATCTTTAAGACACCCACCATCATGGGGGATGCTCTCCTTGCATTCTTCAATTCGTTTAACCTGTCTTTAAT
>Ga0180302_10001302_pt1 | contig 11768 bp, 7 predicted proteins | sample GuaBasSediGuay17_FD_121794 | JGI IMG/M metagenome (GOLD analysis project Ga0180302, IMG submission 121794) | Subseafloor sediment microbial communities from Guaymas Basin, Gulf of California, Mexico - Guay17, Core 4571-4, 12-15 cm | ecosystem: Environmental > Aquatic > Marine > Hydrothermal... | reverse complement strand
GTCGCCATCCTAGCCTCCGTCGACTCGATACTCAGCTACGGGTGGCTCCCTCTGCTCTACGCCTACGTGACGCTGCGCGTGGACTGCGGGCTCACAGTCGACTTCGTGACCGACAGGGACCTCAAGCGGAGGAGGAGGGGCCTGGAGGGCTACAGCTGCGTGTACCTTGGTCACACCCCCATCCTGAGAGAGGAGGCGATCGCCCAGCTTGAGAGCTATGTCGAGGGCGGGGGCGTCCTAGTCGGCTGCAGCGGCGACCTGCTGCTGAGTGAGGGGTGGCGGAGCCTAGCGGAGGAGAGGGCTAGGCTCTTCGGCGCCGTCAGGGAGGAGTCCCTGTGGCGCGAGTGGCCGCTGCGGCTGAGCAAGCGCGTGGGCTCCCTGGCTGAGGGGGAAGCCCTTCAGTGCTTCTGGGAGAGGAAGGCCGTGGTGGAGGCCAGCGGCCGCGCTGAGGTCCTGGCCACGTGGCCCGACGGGCGGCCAGCCGCTCTGCTTAAGAGGCTAGGCGGGGGCGTGGTTGTCTACGTCGCGACCAGGCCCTACCTAGCGAACTGCATGGCTGGCGAGGGCAAGTGGGCCCAGTTCATGGCCGGAGTGGCTGAGCTAGCGCTGAGCCGTCGAGCGCGCCACTAGCCAGGGTAAGCTTTTTAGACAGCGCGCCACTAAGAGAGCGGCGGGGGGCCATGATACCGCTAGGCGACGAGTACAGGCCGCTGCGCAAGCCCTACGTCAACTACTTCCTCATAGCTGCCAACACTGCGATCTTCTTCTACTTCTTCGCTCAGGGCTACGCGGAGTTCATCAGAGCGATATACACGTACGGCCTGATCCCGTGGTACGTCGTCAACGGGAGGAGGCTCTGGACGTTCGTTACCTCGATGTTCATGCACGGGAGCGTCGACCACCTGCTGGGGAACATGCTGTACCTCTACATATTCGGCGACAACGTCGAGGACTCTCTGGGCCACGCCAGGTACGTGGCCTTCTACGTGCTCTCCGGGATAGGGGCGTCGCTCGTCCACATAGCGACGCTGCCGCCCTACAGGGCGTACTGGCTCGTCCCGGCGGTCGGGGCCTCCGGCGCCATATCCGGGGTGCTGGGGGCCTACATGCTGCTCCACCCGAGGGTGAGGGTCAGGGTGCTAGCCCTGACGTGGTTCGGCTACGCTGTCGTTAGGGTGCCAGCCTATTACTTCATCTTCCTCTGGTTCCTCTACCAGCTCTACGCCGGCACCTGGGCCCTGATAGGCGTCAGCTCGGGCATAGCGTTCTTCGCCCACATCGGCGGCTTCATAACCGGCGTGCTGCTCACGAAGGTGATGGGCTGGAGGAGGCCGGCTTACAGGAGGCCCTACTACGTGGGCAGGGGGATCTACAGGGTGCCAGTCGAGTAGTAGGGCGCGTAGACCGAGACCGCCTCCCTGAGGACTAGGCCCTCAAGGTCCCTCTCCGGGTCGTCGACGTGTATGACGTTAACGTGGGGGCTCCTGGAGATAGCGGCCAGGTGCTTCCTGTACCTCCACCCGTATATGTGGAATATGGTCACCAGGTGTCCCCTCTGTGAGAGGGCCTCGAGCCTCCTCAGAGCCTCTCTCAGGTTCTGCCAGCCGCAGTCTGAGATTATCACGATGAAGGTCCTATCTCCGATCGTGCCCACCAGCCTCTCTATCTCGTGCACGGGCAGTATGGTGTAGCCGCTCAGGTTGTACGCCAGCACTAGCTCCTTGAGCTCGTCGTCAGCCTGCCACTCGCCGGCCAGGAAGTTAGTGGAGAAGTTTATGGCCGCCACGTTGCCGCCAGCCCTCTTCGCGCTCAGGTAGGCTATGAAGGCCGCCGTCATCGCGTTCACGAGGCCCCGCTGCATGCTGATGCTCGAGTCCAGGACAACTATCGCCGACGGCGCGTACCCGCTCGACACCGTGTGCCCCGCCCTACTGGGCACCCTGACCCACCTCAGCGTGTTGACCTCCGGCCTCAGCTTGCCCTCGTCCAGGCTGGCCTCCACGTCCAGCTCCTCTATGTCGTCCTCTATCAGCCACTCGTCCGGGTAGGCTAGCACGGTCCACGTGGGCCTCTCCATCTTGGCCACCATCTCGTAGCCCATCAGTATGCGCTCAGCCCGAGCCCTGAGCCACACCCTCCTCCACAGCGCCTCTGAGTGCTCCCTCCTGCTGAGCTTGGTCAGGGGCTTCGAGCGGGACGTCGGGAACACTGGCTCCTCGCCGAGCCCCCTGCCCGGCTCCCTGGGCCCCTCCGCCTTGCCGCCCCTGGCTCGCAGCTCGCGCGAGATGCGCCTCATGGCCCTCTCGACCTCCTCCTTCGGGATGCCCTCGCCCAGCCTCGGCTCGAGCCACTGCTCGTAGAACTTCCTGGCGGCCTCGAGGTCCTTGACGCCGCCGTAGACCTCGGCTATGGACTTGAGCCCCTCCCTGCTCACGTCCTCCCTCAGGGGGATGAAGGCCTCCCTCACGGCCGCCCTCACGAGCTTGGCCGAGAACATCCTGGGCTTCAGGTGGGCCAGCCTCGAGAGGAGGGCGGCTATCATCCTCACCTTCACGCTCCACGGCCTCAGCCTCGTGACTATCAGGAGGAGCTGCCTGCCGCAGTCCTCCACGAGCGGGTCCAGCTTGTACACCGCTATGTGGGGGTACGCCCGCTTGTACGCCGAGTACAGGACCTCGTGGGGGCCGCGCGGGCTCTCCCTGAACCTGTACTCGAGGTGCCCGGGCGCGCGGCCGTACCTGAGGGGCAGGTATATCAAGTCCACCTGGAGCTCGGAGAGGAAGTAGAGCGAGAGGTAGGCTAGGTCCCAGCTGCCGCACTCCCTGAAGGCGAGCTTCTGGAGCTCGTAGGCGGTCTTCATGTCGTAGGGGCAGTAGTGGACGTGGCTGAAGACGTGCCTGAAGAACCAGAGCATCACCTCGTCGAAGCCCTCGTCGCGCAGGAGGGAGGAGGGCACCACGACCCTCCCGACGCCCCTCGCGTACCTGAACCTGAGCCTCCTTGCCGAGCTGGAGACCTCGACCTCGAACCTGACAGGGGGGCTGTGGAGCTCCTGCCTGGCCCTGACCAGGAGCCTGTTCACCTCCTCGACGAGCGCCCTGTCGACCGGCCTCTCGGCTAGCCGCGCGAGGGCTGAGCGCAGCTTGCTCAGGGGCCTAAGCACGCTCGCACCACGTAATCCTTCGCGGAGCCCCCCTATTTCCTTTGCCAGCCCGCAGGGCTTTTATGCCGCTGGCGCCACGTGAGACTGGTGGCGGAGATGGCTGCGGTGACGTGGGAGGAGGCCGAGACCAAGCCGCGCAAGGGGGACCCCCAGGGCTACGTCAAGCCTTACGTGAACGAGTCCATCGGCGCCAAGAAGCTCAGGATCCACCTGTCGGTCGTGGGCCCGCGCCGCAGGCCCCACGAGCCCCACGGGCACGACGGGGAGGAGGTCTTCTTCATACTCGAGGGCGAGGCCAGGGTGACTGTGGACGGCAGGGAGTTTAGGGTCGGGCCCATGTCGGCCGTCTTCGTGCCGCCCGGGAGCCTGCACGGCATAGAGAACGCCGGAGACAAGCCCCTGAAGTACCTGGTGATAATAGCTAGGTGACGTACGAGCGCTCAAGGCGCCTGGCTGAGACGTGAACCAGAAAGCGTGGTCTACGAGTTCGATGTTGATAGGGGTTGGGCAACACTAGTACTCTCACCTTAAAAGTTCCAGTGCATGTAGATGAGCATCTTGCGATAGCGTTTGCCTACCCTCATGAAGTTTTTATGTGCCTATAAAGTGTAGGGTTAACGTTACTACAAACATTATTGTTAAAGTAGGCAAAATGAAAATTGTAATCGATAAAGTTATCGAAAGAGATTTTAGAGAATCTAAAATAGGAAAAATAGCCGGAGGTGAAGATATGCAACTCTATTGTGAAGGTAGTAAAATAGCAATGGTAGAGTTGATAGGAGAGACTCTTGGACTAATGCAAATGCGCACCTTTTATGAAATTATTCTCTTTTATAATTTATCTTCTACATATGCTAGCAGAATATTGCGACAGCCTTCAAGGTTTAGTAATGTGGCCCATAATTCTATCACGTAATGCTTTTCTTTTTCAAGACCGCCCTTTTTCTCCACGACAACTTTTATCTCTTCACCTTCACGACAGATGGTATCCCTAAATCCTGCCCCCGAGAGTTCATTAACCTCAAAACTCTTACCCTTTGCAATAACATAAATCTTTGATGAGTTAATTTTTCTTCCATTTAGAACAATTTTTAGATCACGAAGAGCAAAAAGACAAAATCTAATTGGGCTTTTAAACATAAACTGGAAGCCATCAGGAATTCCATCATCATTTAAATCGATGTTTGATAAGCTACCCTTGATATAAAGTCTTTTGCACTTGTAGTGAGCTAAGTCCAATTGCCTCATTTCTTTCTCCTCAAAGCAATTGTTGTGATTTGAAATGGATTAACGTAAAATGATATTGAACCATTTGATATTTGCAGCTCCTTTACAACATTACCACTTAGTTCTACCATATGTGCCTTTGAAAAGACTTCAGGAATTTTCATTTTTACTCTAGTAGGAAGACCATCTATCTCATAAACTCTCACATACACTTTATCAACTTCGTGGAAGATGGCGCTTAGCATAATATTACTCTTGTCAATAACGAAGAAGGATTTTTCACTTGGAAGCACACCATCATGAACATCCGCTATAGTATAAATCAGTGGATAATTAAACTCTTCTGCCATTTTTAAAAGATAGGAGTTTGGGCATTTGCTATTATGAGTGTGCATACAATAACAGTACTTCTGAATTCCGCTGATGGGAGGATAAGCGTCAGCTAGTATTATAGAGAAGTTTTTCCCATCATAATAGAAGCCAGGAGTTGATCTATGAACAAACAATACGCCATATTTATCATCTTGTATATCAACAAAGTTAGCAGATACTTGTACTTCGTGGCGTTGAGGCATTTTTGTTTCATATACACCAAAAGGCTGATCAATGTATACCTTAACGTTTCTATTCTTACCAATTTTTAATGGGAAGTTCACTCTCAAATTTGTCTTAACTTCTCTATTGATACCAAACGAGGCCCCCTTACCATAATCTATTTGAAGAGTGAAATCGATTCTCTTTATATCATTGTAGAGACTTATAAGGCATTCATAGGGATATTTATCAAGATGGCCTTTTATTCTGAGAGTAGCTCTAATGGGCCCCCTTTCAAGGATATCGATTTGAGCCTTTTGATTTTGGGAACTAATGCTCGGAGACGCCACTATTTCATTACCTCTCCCTATCATTTCGTCAATGATTTCAAGACCTAACTCTTTGTCATAAATGCTTTTTATGCATCCACTGTGTGGCTCTAATTCAAGGACATAGTATTTATTTTCAATTCTTAATCCAGAAGCAGCGATGTTTGCGATTGAAGGACTTGTGGTATCCTTCTCGTTACATTTCAAGTAATACGTTCTGTATCCGAATGCTGGCACTTTTGCAATAAGAAGTAATTCAATATCTTTTATAGAATTATCTTCATATCTACTTTCTTTTAATATTTGATAAGGTACATATTTTTCTCCATCGAATATTGAAAATGAGTGAACTTTGCCTTTAGGAAAGGATAATTTTATAGGCACTACATCTTTTCTCTCCCAAATAAGTGGGTTGAATACTATGATAGGTATATAATTCGTACTTTCAGATGGGATTCCCGTTTTAATTTTTGATGAAATGTGCCTTAATGACTTCCCTAGCACATCTATAGCAATTTTATAACATTCATTAAGTAGTTCTTCAATTTTCTCATGGCCGCTAGGCAACATCATAGGACCTTGATAGTTTGGAAATCTTCCTATATAAAATGAACCAGTATATTGACCTTCATACGGGCCACATCCACCATAAAGAAAGTGATCTTGAGCGATTAGAAGTTTCTTCCACGCTTGTTCAAGAAATCTTTCAAGGGAAGGGGCATCTAGAAGATAAGCAATAGTCTCAAATCTTTCAGCAATAAGCAAACTCACCTCAGCTCTTCTATGAAGATGATGAGACTTATTTATAATACCAAATCCGGACCAAAAATCTGGTTTGCCGTATAAATCGTCAACGCTAAAATAAATGGTCTTAGTGGGCTTAGGAGTTTCTTCAAAATATTCCTTAAATGTACTCATCTTGCCAATTATTGGAGCAATACTATTAAGAATAGTATGCTCCTTTTCGGCAAATGGGAACCTCATTGTCGCGTCAATAGCTTCTCCTATAAGAATCGTTTTATATCCCGCTTTTTCAGCATCTCTTATTTGTCTAGGACTCCAAACCACATCGACTTTTTCTTTTCTTACGTCAGAGTACGTTGGAATTGCTTCAATAACTGTACCATTAAGACCTTGCCAATATATTTTCTCTCCATGAATAGCCCTTATTTGACCAGGATGGCCGCATCTAAGAGTCGCATACTTAAAGCCAAATCCTTTCAGTATTTGGGGAAGTTGCGGATGAAAGGCAAAATGGTCACAAGCAACATGATATGTTACTACATCTGTACCTAAGACGTCTTTTATTGCCTTTAATCCATATTTGAATTGCCTTATATTAGATTCAGGACTAAATATAAGTAAGTAAGAATAGGAATAAAGACCACCAACTTGCTCTAATAATCCTTTCTTCAGAGCCTCTCTAATACGCTTGATTTCCTCGGGATAATATTTAGCTAAAATCTCCCACACCTGGCCGCATATCTCGCTGACACGTCTTCCTTCAACTAGTGAAATCCAATCAAGCTGCTGCATCATCCAGCGTACAGTCCAGTCAGACCAGCAAAATTCAGCATAGCCTAGTAGTCCCCCATTAGGAGCAAATTCATCGAATAAGATACCACCATGCCATCCACGTAAAATATAACGTCTGACCTTAGTTATTTTCTTCATACACTCAGAAAGACACCTAACAGCACTACAATACTCCCTCCATGCTTTATCAAAATTACCATTTACTACATTCTTGGCCGCTTTCAATAATTCTTCTTCAGATTTTTCAAAATAGTGCTTAATTTCATCCCATGACACCTTGTCCTTAAACTCCTTGTAAGTACAATGAACGAAGTTCTTACCTACAGCATATGCCCAAAAGAAATTACTCCATCTTCTCAAATGTCGTGGCAATGGATTAGTAATGGAGCTAAGACCTAACAGATGCTGCAAGACATTAATGACAAGGTAAAAAAGATTTTCCCTATATCGATCATATTCTGGGTGGTGCCTATAATGTAGAAGATCATCAAAAACATCTGTAGCAAAAATTGCGATTTTATATCTATTTGAGATGATCAAATCGGGATCGCTATTTGATTCAAGCCTAGTAATGGCCTGTGCATCAATTAGACTGAATTTCATATGACCCCAAAAATCTCTGTGTGGATATGCTATCTCGCCAACGGAAAGCCCTAAAATTCTAGCTAAAGGATTATCCGTTATCACCGAGAAATAAGAGGTGTCCTCGATCCAACCTTCATATCTAACTCCAATCGCTCTTCCTAACTCATCAGAAAATTCGTCAAAATCATCCATAGTAGGCTGAACTACGAATAAAGCCCCACCATCTTCAAGATAAGAAATTATTGATGGAAGATATTCTTGCTTAATGTGTTGTAAATCTCCCTGAGGAATAACTACAAGATCATAGTTTGAAAGTACTTTCTCAGAGAGATTCGGATACGCTACTACTCCCTTACAATCAATGCTCTTCTTTACGTCAACTTTTAACCTGGCTTGAGATATTATTAATGGATCATAAAAGAGCCATTGTACTATATCATTAACCCTAGGATTATCGCCATGATCTGCATATAAAAGAACCTTAGATTCCTTAGGCATGCTAAGTACGGAAACTTTTAATATTAAAAATTTTTCGCAAGAGATTTCAATCAAAGTTGCTATTACCAACGCACTCAACTCGTTCATAAACTATGCTAAAGGATAATTATTCGTGAGAAGAATCCAAAGAGAATTCTTATCAATACTAGCCTTCTTAGGCCTCTCAGCGCACATTGAGGCGATGGCCGCCGTCAGGCTCAACTCCAGGGCCCGCAGGAAAAGGTTCAGGGAGCCTCTGAGGTTCTTCGACCACCGCGGCTCCTCGACCCTGGCCCTCTCGCTCAACAAGGTGAGGGGCTACATGCTGTCGCGCTCGCTAACTCAGCAGGAGGTAGTGGATGAGGTGCGGTCTCTAATTGAGGTCCTGGCGCCCCGGCCGGGATTCGAACCCGGGTCTTCGGCTCGACAGGCCGATATACTAGACCAGGCTATACGACCGGGGCCACTACATTCCTCTCCCCAACCAATATAAGCTTTTCCGCCGCGAGCTCTAAAGCGCCGCCCTCGCGCTGAGGGCCGCCGGGACCTGCCGAGCGCGCTTAAGTGATGAGAACCCCCTCACCAAGCACTGCCCCAGACCCCCGCGCTTAGGGAAAGCCCCACCTCCCACTCGCCAGCCTAGCGGCGGGAGGCCCTGCGGCCTCCGCGTAATTACTGATAGTAATTTCCGAGTCGCATGCGTATGGAAAGTTTTATATTAAAGGGAGCTCTATGGTCTCCAGCTATCGCGCGTGAGGGGGCCATGAGGGTCGTCATCTCGGGCTTCGGCACCGTGGGCAGGAGCCTAGTCGAGCTGATGCTGGAGAGGGGCGCACTGAGGAGGCTCTCGGTAGTCGCCGTCGTAGACTCGAGGGGGGCGGCCTTGAGCGAGCGGGGCCTGAGCGAGCGCGCCCTCCGGGAGCTCCTGCGGGCCCCGAGGGGGGGCGTCTCCAGCCACCCGGAGCACGGGCAGCCCGGCGTGGGGACGGTGTCCGTCCTCAGGGAGGTCGAGGCTGACGCCCTGGTCGAGCTGACCCCGAGCGACTACAACAGCGGCGAGCCGGGGCTGGGCCACACCCTGGAGGCCATCGAGCGCGGCGTTGACGTGGTGCTCGCCAACAAGTCGCCGATAGCGCTGATGGGGCTCGAGCTGCTCGAGAGAGCGCGGGAGAGGGGCGTGAGGGTGCTCTACAGGGCCACGGTCATGGGCGGGACGCCGCTAGTGCCCCTGGTGTCCTCGCTCAGGGGGAGCGTGAGGAGGATTTACGGCGTGCTCAACGCCACGACCAACTACGTGCTGACGCTCGTGCACGAGCTAGGCCTCCCCTTCGCCGACGCCCTCAGGAGGGCCCAGGGGGAGGGCGTGGCCGAGGCCGACCCGAGCCTCGACGTCGACGGGCTCGACCCAGCGGCCAAGCTAGCCATACTGGCGTGCACCCTGGGCGTCGACATGAGGGTCGGTGACGTGGAGCGCGAGAGCCTGAGGTCCGCGCCCCTCGAGGAGGCAGCTGAGCGGCGCAGGGCCGGGCTGGTCCCGAAGTACGTGGCCAGGCTGGAGCTCAGTGATGGCGGGGCGAGGGCCTCAGTCCGCCTGGAGTACGTCAGGGCCGACGACCCGCTAGCGGGCGTCAGGGGGCTGTACAACGGGGTCTACGTGGAGACCGGCGAGAACAGGATATTCATCTCAGGCCTTGGCGCTGGCGGCAGGCCGACCGCCGAGGCCGTCCTGGAGGACCTGCTCTCGCTGGCGGGGTGGTGGCCGTGATCGTCGTGAAGTTCGGGGGCTCGCTCCTGAGGGGGGCTGGGGACTACGTTAGGGCCGCTGAGGTGGTCAGGGAGCTACTGAGCATCAGCGACGTCGTGGTGGTCGTCTCCGCCATGAAGGGGGTCACGTCCAGGCTTGTAGAGATAGCAGCGCGCGGCGACGCCGACGCGCTAGGCGCCCTGGTGGCCGAGCACCTGAGCGCCCTCGAGGCCGTGGGCGGCGGGGAGGGCAGGGCTGAGCGGGTGCTGAGGGTCGCGCGGGAGGCTCGCAGCGCTCTCCGGGCCGCCGCGGCTGGCGACAGGGCCGCTATGGACGTCATCCTTTCGATAGGGGAGAGGATGTCGGTGGCGATCATGGAGGGCGCCCTCGCCAGGGCTGGGGTGGCAGCCAAGGCCCTCGACGGCGGCGAGGCTGGAGTGATCACGGACGAGCTCTTCGGGCGCGCCACCCCGGTGCTCGACGAGTGCCTGAAAGCGATCCCTGCGTCGCTGAGGCCGCTCCTGGACGACGGAGTGGTGCCCGTCGTGGCCGGCTTCACCGGGGTGACTAGGGGCGGCAGGGTCACCACGCTAGGCAGGGGCGGCTCCGACCTCACCGCGTCGCTAGTGGCGTCCGCCATGGGCGCCAGCGAGCTGAGGCTGCTGACCGACGTGCCCGGCGTCATGACCGGCGACCCAGCGCTGCTCAGCCGAGCTAGGACGGTGCCAGCCGTGAGCCTAGCTGAGGCCAGCGCCATGGCTAAGCTTAGGGTCAAGAAGTTCCACCCGCTCACCTTCGAGCCCGTGCGCCAGGCCAACCCCAGCCTCGAGATATTCGTCGGGAGGCCTGAGGGCGCTGGAACCAGGGTGGTGCCGAGGAGGGTGCCCCCGCCGCTGAAGACCGTAGCTCTAGCTGGCGGCCTCGTCGCCGCGGTGGGCCACGGGGCCCACTTAGTCGAGGCCATCCTCGGCGAGGCCTCGCTGGAGGCCGAGGTCGAGGTGTTCGAGGAGTACGCACTCATCAGGGCCCGAGCCCCCTCTGAGGACTTGAAGGTGCTCTCCACGGTCCACGAGGCCATCCTTGGCATGATGGGGGTGAGCTGAGGTGGGCGACAAGCTGTCTGTGGCCGTGCTCGGCTCTACGGGGCTCGTTGGGCAGAGGTTCGTCCAGCTCCTCCACGACCACCCCTGGTTCGAGCTGGAGGTGCTGACGGCCTCAGAGCGGAGCGTAGGGCTCAAGTACGGCGAGGCCGTCCGCTGGGTGTGGTCTGACAGTCCTCCGGAGAGCGTTAGCGACCTCAGGGTCGCGAGCACGTCCTACGAGAGCGTCAAGGACGTCGACGTGGTGTTCTCAGCGCTCCCGTCCAGCGTCGCTAGGGACGTGGAGGTGGAGATAGCGAGGAGGGGGAAGGTCGTCGTGTCGAACGCTAGCCCCCTGAGGATGGAGCCCGACGTCCCGCTAGTCAATCCTGAGGTCAACTGGGACCACCTCAGGCTCATTGAGGTCCAGCGCGAGAGGCGCGGGTGGAGGGGCTTCGTGGCCAAGAACCCGAACTGCACGACCGCCATACTCACGCTGACGCTAAAGCCGCTCCTCGACGAGTACGGCATAGCGCGCGTGAGGGTGGCCACGATGCAGGCCCTCAGCGGGGCCGGGTACAGGGGCGTGTACTCGATGGACATACTGGACAACATAGTGCCCTACATCAAGGAGGAGGAGGAGAAGGTGCGCAGGGAGACGAGGAAGATACTCGGCAAGCTCAGCGGCGACGGCGTTGAGCCGCTGCCGATAGGCGTCGCGGCCTCGTGCCACAGGGTGCCGGTGCTGGAGGGGCACCTCGAGGCTGTCTTCGTGGAGCTGCGCGAGAGGCCCAGCAGCCTAGACGAGGTCATCGAGGTGCTGAGGCGCTTCAGGGGCAGGCCCCAGGAGCTAGGGCTCCCCACGGCTCCCGAGCGCCCAGTCGTCGTGAGGACGGAGCTAGACAGGCCGCAGCCCAGGCTCGATAGGGACGTGGGGAGGGGCATGAGCGTCGTCGTCGGCAGGGTTAGGTGGAGCGAGGCCTCAGACAGGGAGCTAAAGTACCTGGCGCTGGGGAGCAACACCGTTAGGGGAGCAGCCGGGGCAGCAGTCCTAATCGCGGAGCTCCTCGTCGCCGAGGGCTACATCTAGGGAG
>Ga0180302_10001301_pt1 | contig 11771 bp, 10 predicted proteins | sample GuaBasSediGuay17_FD_121794 | JGI IMG/M metagenome (GOLD analysis project Ga0180302, IMG submission 121794) | Subseafloor sediment microbial communities from Guaymas Basin, Gulf of California, Mexico - Guay17, Core 4571-4, 12-15 cm | ecosystem: Environmental > Aquatic > Marine > Hydrothermal... | reverse complement strand
TTGCCTCGCTGTACCCCCTCAGCAGCCTGAGGCCCGTGTACGAGGTGCGGTGCGGGGTGCTGAGCGCTAGGGAGAAGCTGGAGCTGGCCCTGCCGGGCCGCGAGTACTGCCTGCTGGTCAGGGGCGAGCTCGAGGGGCTGCTGAGGTGGCAGCTTAAGGCGGCGATGGGGAGGGAGGACGTGTACGTCAACGAGCTGCCGCCCGGGGCTGACCTGGTGCTCATCAACGGGAGGGTCATCGTCGATGAGGGGCTACTTGAGGAGGTCAGCAGGCTCGCTGAGTCAGTCGGGGTGGTCGTCGGCGTGATGGACTCCGAGCTCGTCGTGCTGAGGCTCACCAGCGAGGTGGCCTCAGCCTTCAAGCCAGTGCTGAGCAAGCCCTTCCACCTAGAGCTGCTCAGCGACCTGAGCGAGAGCGCTGAGGTCGTGGAGATGGACGTGAGGCTCATGGACGACCCCTGCGACCCGCTGAGGGTGCTGGGTGAGCAGGTCGCGCTAGACTTCAAGCTGATGGGGATTGAGGGCGTCAGGGTGGGTGAGTCAGCTGAGCTAAGGGGCAGCGTTGAGTTGGACGACTCTGAGGGGCCGGTGCTAGTGGGCGAGGGCGCCAGGGTCGTGAACTCCGTGGTGAGAGGGCCAGCTGCGGTGCTCAGCGGCTCCACCGTCACCGACTCCGTGGTCGAGGGGTCAGTCGTCGGGAGGGGATGCAGGCTATCGGGCAGCGTGGTGAGAGCGTCGATCCTGATGGACCACGTGACTGCCCTAGACTGCCGCGTGACTAAGTCTATCGTGGGCTCGTGGACTAGACTAATGGCAGGGGCCTGCCTCTGCGGTGAGGCGCTCAGTGCCTACGAGTTGGGTGAGGAGCGAGAGCACGTCGTCGTCGGCGACCTGTGCACTGTGGGGCCCGGGGCCGTGGTTTACCCCGGCGTCAGGGTCGGGGCGCTGTCATCAGTCCACGGGGTCTGCAAGGGGGCCGTCGGCCCCTTCGAGCTAGTGGTCGAGGGGGGCAGGAGAGCCGTTCCCCTCGAGGACGCCCTCAAGCTAGCCCAGCTTCGGGTGAGGGAGAGTGGCAGGTACATATCGGACTTTGAGTTAGACGTGATAAGGGCCCTCTACAGGGGGCTGCGGTGCGGTGGGCGAGTGGGAGCTTAGGAAGAGGCAGTTCCTGCGTAGGCTAGTTAGAGAGGCCGAGGAGGGCAGGGTCGACCCTGACGTGCTGCCGCTCCTGGAGGCGATAAACTCGATGGACGGCTACTATACGACTAGCTCGTGCAGCGGAAGGGTACAGGTCTACGCCTCAAGGTTGCCGGGCATGAAGTTCGACATGGTGACGCTGGGCAAGTGGCACTGGCGTGTGACGGCTGACGAGGTCAGGGAGGCTGCTAGCAGGGGCGGGCATGGAGACGTCTGGCTGGCGGCGCTGCCGCCGATACTCCACGTCGTCGCCAAGGACCTGGCTAAGGCCAGCGAGCTGCTCAGGGTGGCTAGGGAGGTGGGCTTCAAGCACAGCGGGATACTCTCTGTGAGAGAGGAGAGGGTGGTGCTGGAGCTCAGGGCGAGCGAGAGGATAGAGGCCCCCCTGCTGCTGGACGGCGAGTGGGTAGTGACCGAGGAGGGCCTAGATAGGCTAGTTGAGCGCGCAAACGAGCTACTCATGACCAGCAAGCGGAAGGTCGGCAGGCTGCTGCTGGCACTCAGGCGGCTGCGGCCGTCTTAGCTCACGATCGTGGCCTCCTCTGCCGCCAGCGCCCCAGTGCTGACGGAGCCCACCCACCTCCTCTCCCTGGACATCGCGTAGGCCTTTCTCAGCAGCTCCAGCAGATTGCCGCTGAAGGCAGCCTGCCTTACAGGCCTCCCCAGCTCCCCGTCCTCTATCAGAAAGGCCTCTGAGGCCACGACGCTGAAGTCGCCAGTGGCCCTGTTGAAGGTGTGAGCCCCGAGGACGAACCTCACGTACACGCCGCCCTCAGCCTCGCTCAGCAGGTCGCTCAGGGGCCTCTCGCGCTCGTGTGCGAAGACGAGGTTGGACGGAGCGACCCCTGGCTCGCTCGCGTAGCCCCTGGAGGCGTGGCCCGTGCTTTCAGTACCCTCCCTGTAGGCCGTCGAGAGGTTGTGGAGGTAGGACCTCAGCACGCCCCCATCTACCACGGCGACCCTCTTGGAGGGCACTCCCTCCCCATCGAAGGGCCTGCTGGCGACCGCACCCTCGATGAGCGGGTCGTCGGTCACCCGGAGGCCGCTGGACGCGACCTCACCCCCCAGCAGCCCCCTCAGGAAGCTCCTGCCGCTCTGCACGTTCTCAGCCGACAGCGCGTAGGAGAGCATGCTGGCCACGAGCACTGATACGGCGATTGGGTCCAGGATCACTGGCCCTCTCAGCAGTCCAACCTTCTCGCCCTCGAGGAGCATGGTGGAGAACTTGGCCGCGCTGGCCGCCACGGCCTCGCAGTCTATCCCGCTGAGGCTCCGGCTCGACTGGAAGTCCATCGAGGTGCTCATCCGCCCCGCCTCCTCAGCCGTAACCATGACTGCCAGGCTAGCCACTGTCGACTTGGCGGAGGCCTCGAGCCCGAGGCTATTCGCAATGTATCTCTCCTCCACCCTCGCGCTAAGCTCAGCGTTGACGGCCGTCACTAAGTCGCTGTGCCCCCTAGCGGCGTCCACGGCGCGAGCCGCGAGGGCGGCGAGGTCGTCGAGGCTGGCCTCGGCCGTCTCTTCGCAGTAGATGCCTAGCACGCTGGGGGGCTTCTCAGGGGGCGCGAAGGAGTCCAGCGACTTGGGACCCGCTTTGGCTTTAGCCACTGAGATCGCTACTTCCACAGCCCTCCTGAGCTCACCCTCTGCCAGGCTGGTCGCGTATGAAAAGCCGACCCTGCCCTCGCAGATGACCCTGACCCCGACCCCGGCGGAGGTGCGCGAGTCGGCCATCTTCAGCGCTGACCTCTCTACCCTCACTCGCCTCGCTCGGCTGATGAGCGCGTAGGCCTCTGCCTGCTCAGCGCCGAGCGCCTCAGCCTCCCTAACCACCCTAGCCAGGCGGTCGATCACCTCGCACCACCCACCACAGCGTTCCTCACGCGAATCGTGGGCCCTCCCGTCGAGGCTGGAACGACCTGGCCGCTCTTGCCGCAGTACCCCGGGCTGAGCTTGAAGTCCCTGCCGACGGCCTCCACGTTGAGGAGGGTCTCAAGTATGAGCCCCGACAGCGAGGCGTCTCTGAGGGGCTTGGTGACCTCTCCCCGCTCAATTAGGTACGCCTCCTGAGCGTTGAACTGGAAGACCCCCTTACCCGGCTCCACCTGGCCGCCCCTTGAGCCCAGTAGGTAAACTCCATACTCAATGTCCTCGACCATCTCCTCGAAGGACCAGTCTCCAGGCGCCACAAACGTGTTGCTCATCCTGGCTATGGGCGGGTGGGCGTAACTCTGGGCCCTGGCCCCGCCGTTGGGCTTGAGGCCTAGCTTAGCTGCGCTCTCCCTGTTGGTGATGTAGCTCGTAAGGACGCCCTCTCTGAGCAACGCCTTCTTCTCACCCTTGACTCCCTCGTCGTCGTAGGGAACCCAGCCCCACGACCCCTCTATCGTCGGGTCGTCGTAGGCGGAAACCAGCTCTGAGGCTACCTTGTCACCCAGCCTCCCCTTGAGGATGGAGCTACCTGCGATGACGCCGTCGGCCTCGCAGGCGTGACCGAAGGCCTCGTGGATGAGGACGCCCGTGAGCTCAGGGTCGCACAGCACCGTGAACCTCCCGGCTGGCGTCCTCTCAGCCTCAAGCATGCGCACCGCTCTTCTGGCGCAGTCTTCGGCGAGGGTAGTTGCCCTCTCCTCCGTCAGGAACTCGTAGCCCATGGCTGCCCCCACCCTGCCCCTATAGTAACCGAGATTACCGGCATCAGCTGCCACAACCTCGACCGACAGCAGCACGCGAGGGATCGTCTGCTCGACCCACGCGTCCTCACTGGTGCAGAGGGCCCTGTAGTCCACCTCGTCAGCGAGCCTGACGGTGACGCTCTTGACCCTGCCGTCGACGCTCCCAGCAGCCTCGCACGCCCTCTTGCACAGCTCGACCTTGTCGCTTAGCTCCACGGCGTCGGGGCTCTCGCGGCAGGGCGCCCTGAAGCTGGCCTTGGCGATTGGCACGTCAGCCAGCGCAACCGCCTCCTCCACCCTGAGCGAGAGGGCTCTGGCGCTGTCAACAGCGCTGTCAGCCAGGCCACCTGCGGCTAGCTCACTAGCGCTGGCGAAGCCCAGAGCGCCTCCGACTAAGACCCTCAGCCCGTAGCCTGAGTCAACGCCACAGCTGAGCTTCTCGACGACTCCATTCACCACGGTGATCGAGGTCGAGAAGCGCCTCTCGAACCGGCACTCGGCGAAGCTCGCGCCTAGGCTGAGGCTTCTACTCACCAGCTCGTCAAGCAGCTCGCTCAAGGGGTTGCACCCCAATAGCCTGTGGCTGAGCACACATAAAAGCTCGCGTCCGTTAGTAGGTTTACTAGATTACCTCGTCTCAGCCAGCACGTCCCTAGAGCTAGGGGGTTCCTTAGCTCTCTAGGCAGAGAGCGCGCCCCAAGTAGGCCTAGTGAGCCCATGGCTATGGCCCATGTTTCAGCCTGGCACATCCCAACAGGTGACTCAGCGGGCTTTAACAGCCAGTGGAGCAGAGGGAGGGGCGCGTCGGCGGCACTCTTATACGCGCTATAGCTACGACTAGGTAGCCGACCCTGCTGCGCGTCGCTGAAGCGAACGTCGCGAGCGCGGCGCATGCGTGGATCAGGACGGCAGACGTCCTCTCAATGACTGGGGCTAGCACGGCCCAGGTTGACATGTTTGGTTGAGCTCGACGAGCCTCCTCTGCTCCTTTGGGAGCAACTCGAGTAGCGATGGGTTGGCCGTGGGGACGGCTATCTGCACGATCGCTGGGGCTGAGATGAGGATGGCCTCGAAGGCTCCGAAGCCCACCCCAAAGGCAACTGCCTCGTCGAGCGAGTATCTTCTTAGTCTGGTCTTGGAGAAGAAAAAGGTAAGCTACGCCGCACTCGATGAGGCCCGTCCTCAGCCCTACGTAAGCCCCAAGGAGCGCTAAGTGGGTCGGCGCTCCAAGCACAGACTCGGCCCAGGAGGCGAAGGTTGGAGTAACTGTGAGGTCCATCGCCACCTTAGGCAGCAGGGAGGTGAGCCATGCAAGCCCCCCTGCAAGGAAGCAGCTCAGAGCAACGCCTCGCGCAGACTTCCACAGAGCTATGGACAGAATGCCCACGCCATTGCTCCAATTGGCCCAAGGATCAGGAGGGGGTTCACGCGGTGCCACCTACCTGGCATTTACGCGCTCACAGACTATAAAGCAGCCTTTCCTCACTAGCCCGCGGTCAGTTGAGGACCACGTCCTCACCAAGTCAGGCCGGAGTAGGTCATCACGCCAGCGGTAGCGTCATTGCCGCCTTCACATCACTGGTCAGTTGGGGGCAAGGTGAAGACCTGTCATCCGCTACCCAGTTAGAGAGGCCAGGCTGGGCTTAATTCCTTTTCGCTCACTTGAGGAAGCCGCAATTGCGGCACCTGAACCTCCCCTCGATCTCGTCCCACTCCAGCTTGTGCAGACACCTCGGGCACGTCCGCTCCCCAAGCTCGAGGAGGCCCCTCTCGATCAGCACCTTCCTGACGGCGTACTCGCTCAGGTTCACCATCTTAGCTATCCTCTTGACGCTGTGCCCAGACTTGTAGAGCGACGCTATCAGCTCCTTCGTCTCCTCAGGCACTGCGACCCTCCTCCTGGCCAGCTTCTCCCTCACGTCGCTCCTGCTCATCGCCAGCCGTATCCTCTCCCTTATCATCTTCACCTCCATCTCCGAGGCCCAGGCCAACAGGGCCACCACGATCTTCCTGATGGTCGGGTCCATGTGCTGAAGGAAGCTGTCCCTGACTGACAGCACTATCACCCCCCTCCTCGTGAGCTCATCAAGGGTCCTAAAGATGTCCGTGAAGTTCCTGCCGAGCCTGTCGAGCGAGTAAATTATAAGGAGTCTCACCCCACTGCGCTCCATGAACTCCAGGCACTCGACGAACTTCTCCCTCTCAAGGGCGTGCGTTGTGCCGGACACAGCTTCGTCAGCGAAGATCCTGACCAGCTTCAGGCCACGACTTTTGGCAAACCTCTCGATGGCTGCCATCTGCTGCTCAACACTCTGGTCCTCCGTTGACACCCTGAGGTATGCGACGGCGAGCTCATCGCTCATTGGCTCAGCCCCAGCGCCATACCCACTATTCCGAGCTAGGGGTTAATAATCTCAGCCCTCAAGGGCAATCCGTGAGCGGCAAGGTCAGAGTATACCTAGTTGGGAACGCGCACATAGACCCAGTGTGGCTCTGGAGGCGCTCCGAGGGCCGCTGGGTCACTAGGTCCACGGTCAGGAGCGCGCTGAGGCTCATGGACAGACACCCGCGCTTCACCTTCGCCTTCTCCTCTTCCGCGCTCTACAAGTGGCTGGAGGAGAGCGAGCCAGAGCTGCTTGAGGCTGTCAGGAGGCGAGTGAGGGAGGGCAGGTGGGCGGTGGTGGGAGGCTGGGTCGTCGAGCCTGACTGCAACATCCCGTGCGGCGAGTCCTTCGTCAGGCACGCTCTCTATGGCAAGAGGTACTTTCGCGAGAGGCTCGGAGTCGACGTCAGGGTTGGCTACAACATCGACAGCTTCGGCCACTGCGCTGGCCTCCCGCAGGTACTCAGGAAGTCAGGCCTCGAGTACTATGTGTTCATGCGCCCAAACCCTCGTGAGAAGGAGCTGCCCTCGTATGTGTTCTGGTGGGAGGGGCCTGACGGGTCAAGGGTTCTAGCCTATAGGCTGCCTATCAACTACGCCGTCAGGGGCGAGAGGCTAAGGGAGGCACTCAGGGAGTACGCCGAGATGGCCAAGGAAGGCGTCGGAGTCATCATGTGCATCTACGGCAGAGGTGATCACGGCGGCGGGCCGACGGAGGAGGACCTCAGGATAGCGGAAGAAGCGGCTGAGGAGCTGGGCGTGGAGGTGGTTTTCGGGACGCCAGAGGACTTCTTCAGGGACGTCACGTCGAGGGGCGTCGAGCTGCCCGTAGTGAGGGGCGAGCTTCAGCACCACGCTAGGGGCTGCTACTCAGCTCACAGGGTGGTCAAGAAGCTGAACAGGGCGGCGGAGCACGGGCTGCTAGCCGCTGAGAGGCTAGCGGCCGTGGCTCACGTGCTCGCGGGCCTGCCCTACCCAAGGAGCGAGCTCAGGAAGGCCTGGGAGAGAACGCTCTTCTCGCAGTTCCACGACTCGCTGGCTGGCACGTGCATACCTGAGGCTTATGAGGATGTCGAGAACATGTACCGCTACTCCCTCGACGTGGCTGGCCAGACAACGGAGAGAGCTGCCCATGCGGTGGCGGCCCACGTCGACACGTCGAGCGGTGAGTCGCTGATAGTGTTCAACCCAGTGGCCGCCCGAGTGAGGTGGCCCGTGGAGGTCGAGCCAGCGTGGCCTGAGGGCAAGGGCCTGGTGAGCCCCGAGGGGGGCGAGGTTGCGTGCCAGCGGATTCAGCCGTCGTCGCTGACCTCGATGGGGAGGGCCGTCTTCGTGGCTGAGCTGCCTCCACTCGGCTACGTGGCCTATCGCATCGCCCCCTCCAGGGGCCCAGCGCCATCCTCGCTCACTGTAAGGGACCGCGTGATTGAGAGCGAGCGGTTCCTGCTCAAGGTAGACCCGGAGACTGGTCTCATTAGGAGGCTCTACGACAAGAGGCACCGCGTTGACGTCTTCAGCGACCTAGCCCCGCGAGCGCTCGTCATCGACGACCCCAGCGACACCTGGTCGCACGGGGTGGATAGGTTCGACAGGGTCATCGGAGCCTTCGAGCCCGAGGGCGTCTCAGTATTAGAGAGGGGGCCGGTGAGGGGCGTGCTGAGGGCCAAGTTCCGCTACGGCAGGTCGAGGCTGTGGCAGGATTACGTGGTCTACGCGGACTTAGACTTCATAGAGCTCAGGCTGAGGGTCGAGTGGTTGGAGGAGCGCAAGGTGCTGAAGCTCTCCTTCCCGGTAAACTTGTCTGACCCTGTGCTCACGTGCGAGGTGCCCTACGGCGCGGTCACCAGGCCCTGCAACGGCGAGGAGGAGCCCATGCAGAGGTGGATAGACCTCAGCGGCAGGGCAGTAACCGAGTCCGGAGAGCTGCCCTACGGCCTGGCGGTGATCAACGACGGAATTTACAGCTACAGCGCTGAGGGCACCGAGCTCAGGCTGACGCTGCTGAGGAGCCCGCTGTACGCCCACCACGACCCCCACAAGCCGAAGCCAGGGCTAGACTACGAGTACATGGACCACGGGATACACCGCTTCAGGTTCCTCCTAGTACCTCACGCTGGCGACTGGCGTCAGGTAAGACTGTTTACCTACGCTGAGCTCCTCAACATGAGGCTGCCCTACGTGATCGAGGACGCGCACCCTGGGAGGCTCCCGAGGGAGCTGTCGCTAGTTAGGCTGAGCCCTGAGGAGGTGGCTGTCGGCGCCCTGAAGCTAGCCGAGGATGGCGACGACCTGGTGCTGAGGCTCTACGAGACCTCAGGCCGTGGCTGCAAGGTGCTAGTCGAGCTGCCGCCGCTGGGGAGGTTAGTTGAGGCGTCATTAGGCCCCCACGAGCTGAAGACGCTCAGGGTGCCGCGCGACCGCAGGCGGCCAGTGCGTGAGTGCAACCTGCTGGAGGAGTGAGCTAGTCCTCCACGGTCACGGGAATCCTCCTCACCTCAGGGTCCGTGAGTACGTCTCAGCTTAAGAACTCCGACACTATCGCGCTCTCGTCTTCCGCCTTAGAGCCAGTGTAGCGTGTTAGGCGGTATGGTGTACTGCTCGCCAGGTCTCAGCACTATCTTGTGCCACACGGTGAAGTACTCCTCCCTCTTCGGGATCACGGCCCTGAGGTTAGGCGCCGGCAGACCTCGCCCCACCTGCACCTGAAGGTCTCCTGCTTGCCGGGGTAGCTGTCAAAAGGTGGGTGCTTGTGCTCGGGGCATACCTGCCTCGAGAAAAGGACTAGCTCCTTGGCGCAGTACCTCTTGTTGTTGACGTAGGCGACCATCTGCAGGCCGAATGTGTAGGGATCTCCAAGCCCGAAGTCCGTCACCTCTACGTCCCTCTCCTCCTCTGTGAGGACTATCCCGGCCCTCTCGAGCATCTCTATGGCTCCTCTCCTCGCCTCCTCGACCTGAGATCTGGTCAGGACCGTCGCTACGATGGCTCGCTAAGCAGAATTCAACCCCCGACGGCTAAAGATTACAAGTTTACCATCAAAATTGAGGTCTCAGGATGGGTCTCATGGAGTGAGGGGACCAGGACTCACTCACGGTCGTCAGTCAATGGGGTGAGTCCAACCAACTCACTCACGAAGCTGGTGCGCGCTGGCCTTAAGCCTCCCCAATATTCTCTTTGACTTGCTGACCACCTCTGTGGCGCTAGTGCCGAGCACGTAGGCAACGGGCTCTATCCCCATGCACCCTTTGTCGACAATGACGTCAGGGGGCTCTGAGAGCCCAGACAGGCCAGCCCGGACCCTCGCCAGGAGCTCCTTGTCTGACGGCGACTCGCGGGTCACATATAGGACTCTTAAGCCCAGCTCCTCGATGCACGCCGCGACTTTCTCATCAAACTTGATGCAGATCACGGCTCTGACACCCTTAAATGCTCCCATGACCTCCAGCAGCACTCGTGAGAGGTGCCTAGAGGCCCCGAACTCCGGGGGCATGGCTGCGTAGGGCCTGCCCCGAACTACTGTGATCCTGCCGGGCACAGCCGCTACGTCATCTGGTCCTTTGGCGTCCTTCAGTGCCATCGCGATGTTCATCCTAACCTCAGGGATCAGCCTCGCGAAGTCGCTGTCGCCTGTTATCGCAGTGAGGGCTTCACTCACCTCGCGCAGCACCTCAACCCTCTCTCTTACCCTCTCTGCAACTAAGTCTATCCACCTGGAGCGGAACTCGGCTGGCAGTTCCTTCCCCGGGAAGGAGGCCCTGTAAAGCTCAGAGTACCTCTCACTCACTCTGTACGCTAAGCAGCTCTCGCACACAGCAAGTAGCACGTCTGCGTCGCTGGCGCCGCTTGCTATCATCTCAGCTATTCTGTCTGCAGCCTCGTCGAGTGCCTCAGCGGGCAAGTGGGGGGCTCCGTGAGCAAGCTTCCTGTACTTGCGAGCGGCCGGCAGCGTCACGCCAAGCCTCCTAGACGCCTCAGAGAGCTTCCAGCCGTACTTCTCAATTAACCTCTTGATGACCTTGGCTCTGAGGCACGGCAGGTAGCGCCTCACGATGGCCTCACATGGCGGCCTCACGGCGACCACCACTTGCGCCAATGAAGTCCTCTATCCTCCGCTGCACCAGGGCCTCCCTCAACAGCTCACTCACTTGGATCCACGTGCCCAGCCTTATCTTCAGCAGGGCGCTGAAGTGCTCTAGTGCCTCGCCCAGGCTGTCGAACTTGACGAACCCGGATCTGAGGGCCCTTCTCACGGCCTCCCTGACTAGCCACACGCCCAGGGGCAGGGTGTACTCGGGGTAGCTCTCCCTCACGACGAGTACCTTGGCCTGCTTCCTCTCCCGCGCCAGGTACTCGGTCACGGCCAGCCTGCAGGCGTAGTAGCAGCCGCCTATCGAGGCGTACGACGTCCTCCCCTTGTAGCGCTCGTAGTCGCCGCATATGGAGATCCCGCTAGCGTGGGGGTTCCACGGCGTTGACGGCCACCAGGCTTCGATGAACTCGTACGACCACCTCTCGGGGAACATGAGCACCACAAACCTGTTCCCCAGCACGTCAAACTTGTAAACCCTGAACTCGTCTATTAGCTCACAGCGCTTCAGCACTGAGTCCCTGAGCGTCATAGAGACTATGCTGTCCACAGCCGTTATGCTCCACCTTGTCGGCACCAGCCTCCTCTGCCCCCTAAGCCCCAGCAGGCCGACGCTGAACACCCTCTCAATGCGAGATACCGGCACCCCGCCAGCGTGGAGCTCCAGGATCGCGTCCCTAGCCCTGAGGTCGTCGTCGCTGACAACCCTCTCGAGCAGCCTGTCGCTGCCAGCTGGCTCCACGCCGAGGGAGGCCAGGGGCGCGGAGGCCCCCATCAGCTTTGCCTCGGGGGTCAGTGCCCTAGGCGGCCTCGGCTCCCTCAGGAGCTCCATCTCAACGTCGGCGGGCCTCCTGGACAGGGCCAGCTCCTGGGTTAGCTCCAGTAGCCTGTCGGGCTTCTCGGCGCTCCTCACGTCGGCTCTGAAGGTGCCACGTATCAGCTGGAGCCTGGCGTCCACGACCTCCTCGACGGTGGCGAATGCCTCGGGCCAGCGCTCGGTGAGGGCCAGTAGCTCAGTGTCGCCCCTGTAAGGCGGTGCCAGGGGGCCGATGCTGACGTATGGGTAGCCGAACCTCCCGACGAAGATGTCTGGGGGCGAGCTGCCATACACCTCCAGCTCGCGCCGAGCCGCGCGCTTGGCCCGCAAGAACAGCCTGGCCACCACGGGGCACACCCGCCTGCCGCAGAGCATCTTCGCCCCCCGGCACAGGATGCACATCACGTCCCCGAGCCCTCCTGGGCGCTGGGCCGCGCCGCTGAACTCACGCGCCGTTGGGGCGTCCTCGATGACGTGCTCAAGCCACGGAATCCTCTTCTTGACCCTCTTGACGAACTTCTTCATGCCCCCCACGCCAGGTACGGGTTACTAGCCGCTAGAGCATTATATAAGTGAGCCTGAGTAAGTGCGTGAAAGTTTGCTGGTGGAGCAT
>Ga0180302_10001300_pt1 | contig 11774 bp, 13 predicted proteins | sample GuaBasSediGuay17_FD_121794 | JGI IMG/M metagenome (GOLD analysis project Ga0180302, IMG submission 121794) | Subseafloor sediment microbial communities from Guaymas Basin, Gulf of California, Mexico - Guay17, Core 4571-4, 12-15 cm | ecosystem: Environmental > Aquatic > Marine > Hydrothermal... | reverse complement strand
TAGTAAAGGAGATTAGAATTATACTCTGAATTTTCGATACAATATTTCATCTGGTAACTCTTTACGCTGATCCCTTGATCTAATTTTAGCTATTCCAAAGTGGATAGCGCAACTGACACAATAATATCTAACATCTCTCTTTCTTGGTATATAAGTACCCTGCTTTTCTAATTCTCTGGCCATCGCTTTAGGGACGCTTGATGCCCAAATAACTCTCTTTATTGCTTTATCTTCAGGTATGTATCGTCCACAGTTTGAACATCGTACAAGTACGCTTCTTCCTTTCTTCCCTCTCCCCTCGGATCTACCCCTATTCTTCCTCTTCTTTGGCATTTTTCTTCACCACCCAATAATCTGAAATAATTACATTAGATTAAGAATTTAAATATAAGTGTCCAGAAGGTGTAAATCAATTACTTATTATTTAAAAACGGATAGATAGAATTTATAGATGAAGAATATTATTACAATCATCGGTTTAGACAGAGAGTGCATCATGTTGATTAGAACAAAAAAGAGTATCGATGTTGAACATTTTTGGAAGATATGGATTAGACTAATCGATCTCACAAACAATGGTAGTGCTGTTATTGTAGAAGGTTATCGCGATAAAATTGCATTGGAAAAATTGCATATTACAAGAAACGTAGTGATTTTGCAGAAATATGGTTTATCAAAAACTGTGGACTATCTAAGAACGAGATATAATCAAGCAGTTATCCTAACAGACTTTGATAAGGAAGGAGAATATCTCGCGAAAAACCTTTTTAACATATTAACCGTTGAGGGGATACACGTTGATCAAAGTATTAGAAATGAATTAAGGAAGATTTTATCCAAGATTAGGCAGATAGAGAACCTAAATACAATCGCAGATCATTTAAATGAAAAAGCACCTTTTTACCTCTATAATGGTTCATCATTTACACAGATATAAAAAGAAAAAACTTTTATAATAAACTGCGATGATGAGAGGACTACGAAGTGAATATAATGATCACGCGGGCATCGTCTGAGCTAGATTAAATTTCAGACGATTTTAGAATAAATACTAATATTTATTTGATTGAAAATAGTAAACTTTAAAAATAAATTGTATGAAAATACTACATGAAAAAAATGAAGTGACTAATAAAAATATGTCTAATCGAATTCTAACAGAGTATAAGAGAAAAAACATGATAATAAAACGGTGAATAAAATGACTGCGGAAGGTATACCAGTCCTCGTGCTCAAAGAGGGGACAGCTCGTACAAAAGGTCGAGATGCGCTTCTAAATAATATCCAAGCAGCAAAAACATTAGCTGATGTGATGAGAAGCTCATTAGGACCTAGAGGAATGGATAAAATGCTTGTCGATCAATTTGGAGATATAACCATCACTAACGATGGAGCAACAATATTAGATGAGATTGACATAGCACATCCAGGAGCAAAATTCGTAGCTAAAATAGCTAAATCTCAAGATATAGAGGTTGGGGATGGTACAACTACAAGTGTTGTATTAGCAGGAGAACTTTTAAGAGAAGCTGAAGAGCTCTTGAATCAAGATATTCATCCAACAATAATCATAGATGGTTACTTAAAAGCTTTGAAAAAAGCATTAGAAACCCTTGATGAAATGGCGATTGAAATCAATAGAGATGATCCAGAGAACGTTAAATCTATCGCAAAGACAGCAATATCTACCAAGATTTTATCTACAGCTGCTGATCATTTCGCCGAGATCGCATACAAGGCCGTTAAGCAAGTTGCCTTTGAAGTTAATGGTGAGTTAAAGATTCCTCTAGATAATATTAAGATCGAGAAAAGAGAAGGTGGATCCTTGGAGGATTCCGAGTTCATAAATGGTATCGTTATTGACAAGGAGGTTGTTCACCACAGAATGCCTAAGAAGATAACAAATGCGAAGATTGCGCTTATTTCTTATGCTTTAGAACTGGAAAAACCAGAAATAGCTGATGTTAATATCATGATGGATCAAACAAAAATAGATGAGCTCCTAAAATATGAAAAACAAAAATTGAAGGAAATGGCTGATAAGATAATTCAAAGTGGCGCTAATGTAGTATTTTGTCAAAAAGGAATAGATGATATTGTTCAGCACTACCTAGCAAAAGCCGGAATACTAGCTGTTAGGAGAGTCAAGAAGAGTGATATGGAGAAATTAGCAAGAGCAACTGGTGCAAAAATTATTATGACAGAGGACTACCTAAAACCAGAGAACTTAGGAGAAGCAGAAGTTGTAGAAGAGAGAAAAGTCGGGGACGAAGCTATGATATTTATAAGAGGCTGCAAGGACCCAAAGGCCGTAAGCGTTTTATTAAGAGGCGGTACGAAATTAATGTTAGAGGAAATTGAGAGAGCATTTAAAGATATGATCAACACAGTAAGAAATATATTACTAAGTCCAAAAGTTTTACCAGCAGGAGGAGCTCCCGAGATCGAGATAGCATTAAAATTAAGAGAGTATGCAAAAGAAATTGGTGGAAAAGAAAGCAAAGTAATTGAAGCATTTGCAAATGCTATAGAAAAAATACCTGCTACATTAATTGAGACAACTGGACTAGATGTCATAGAAACATTAAGAAAACTAGAAACTCACCATAAAAGAGGCGAAAAATACTATGGAATCAACGCAATCACTGGAGAGATAGAGGATATGGCTAAGCTAGGAATATATGATCCCTTAAGAGTAAAAGAGCATGCTATTAAATCAGCTACAGAAGCAGCTACAATGATTTTAAGAATAGATGATGTCATAGCTGCTAAAGAGGCATTCGAGGCAAAGAAGGAGGAATCCAAGATAGGTGAAACAGGAGGCGAAAGTGAAGATTAAAATTTTTTATTTTTTTATCTTTCCTCTTTAACTTCTTCCAAAGCAGCCTCAGCCAGGCTTTTTGCTTTATCCGCATATTCTCTTAGTATACTCAGAATTTCACTCATTAATGCGTCTTTTTCCTCTTTAGATTCAAGCTTCATTTCTTCCTCTAACTGCACAATAAAGGGCTCAATTTCTTGAGCTGTTAGAGGTAAAACGTCAACCATTTGTATAGCAATTTTCTTCGGTAAGTGAAATTTTTTCATAAGTATGTTTAAAAGCTCAAGAGCATCTTTTTTCTCTAATTTAGCGGCCTCTTTAGCGTACTCATACACCTTTCTCTGATCTGTTGTATCAAATTGTGGTTTATCTCCCTTTCTTTTCTCAAGTAATTCCAATACTTCCCAAAGTTCTAGAGGTTCTTCTCTCTCTACTTCCATTTTAATAGCACCTATTCATTTTTTTCTTCTTCATTGATTAGTAAAGTCTCGAGTGTTGAAAAAGAATATTCCTTAGTCTCTTTTAATTCTTTTATTAGATATTTAAAGATGAAAGTAGTTTTAAGACCCTTTCTTGTAGTTCTTATAACTGGAATTCCAAGTGATTTAATTGAGTAACGGTTTATCCCCTCTATATGATCCCTTACAGTAGTTCGATCTACATGCAATTTTTTAGCAATTTCAGACTGTCTTAAAATTCCCTCATTTATTAATTCAATGATTTCACGTTTTTTGGCACTTTTTTCAATGTTTTTACAAATATCAACTATTTTAGGTCTAACTAAATGATAGATTACCTCAGTAATATCATTTAATATAGTGTATATATCATCCACGTTAAATTTAAGAAATTTTTCAACTTCAGGAGAATCATCACTAACCATATTAATCCCCCAATTAATATTAAAGAATAAATAATTATTACATAATTAATTATTGATCTCTATTTTTGTATCAATACGTTAAAGATTGCTAATAGACTTGTGGTTCAAAAAGAAGCCATTTTTTCCCCCGCAAATATAGCACTGGAATACCCATTTTTCTTAGTTTTTCCTTAAGTTCTAAATCAGTTGTAGCAACAGCAGCATTTAATCTCTTAGCCATTCTTGCTAAAATTTCATCAGAGATCTCCCATTTCCTTAGCTCTTTAGCCTTTTTTTTAACCTCTTCTCTAATATCATCATCTACTTTAAGTATTGGTATTTTCATTCTTTTTATGAGCTCTAGAGCGAAATCCGCAGCGAGTTTCTTTTTCCCAATTTTTTTACTTTGAATGATTTCTAATTCTTCAATCGTGGAGTCTAAGACAGCTAATTGCATGCCCTCGGAGACTAAGAAGAGAGCATTTTCTATATTAATGTATTTTTTTCTTCTACCACTAACTGGAAGCATCAAAAGGGAAGAATCTATGAGAAGTAATCTCTTTCTAAACGGTGTTTTTTTGTTCACTAAAGTGCTCCCATCCACTTTCTTCAACTCTTTCCCCCCTGTATTCAACTCCTCTCCCCTCCGAGACTTTGCCAATTTTGTGTGGTGGTTTATACCCATAGGACTTAAATGTTTCTATAACATCTTCATCTTTGTGGCTTGTGGTGAATATGATTTCGAATTCCTCGCCTCCATATAAAGCAAAAATTATAGGGTCGATTTCATTTACGCTTGCGTAATTGATAACATTTTCAGCGATGGGAATTTCCTCTAAAACTATTTTTACATTATTTATTGACGAAAGCTGGTGTAATGAGATGGAAAGCCCATCGCTACTATCTATTGACGAATTAGCAATTTCTAACAAAATTTTACCATCAGTAAAAGGCAATGATGGTTCAAAAACTTTTTTAAGTATACCATCGATGTTCCTTGTTTTTATTCCACCCTTAAGGAGGTAATGTAAACCGGCACCAGTTTCCCCGAAATAACCAGTAGTCCATACAGAGTCCCCAATTTTAGCCCCCTTCCGGGGAATAATTTTTTTAGTAAACCCTACACTTACACCAGAAATCATCAGATCTAACCCATCATTTAAGTCCCCACCGAAAAATTTAATACCATATTTTGAGCATGAATTCTTGATCCCATATTCTATTTCTTCGAGATATTCTACATCTTCTTCTTTAGGAATTGTAATTGATGCAACGAAAAAATTTGGTGTTGCACCTTTAACTATTATATCGCTTGTTGCCATTACAACAACTTTATTACCTATTTGATGAGGAGTCATTCCAGGGGGAATATCGGTCCTTCTAACTAATGTATCAATATTTAAGACTAAATAATTCTCATTCACCTTAATTGCGATAGCGTCATCGAATTTCCCCAACTCGTTCTCATCTAATATCCTCATAATTTTTTTAAGGAATCTAAATTCTCCCATTTCAGATAATTTCATTAGAAGACCTCACAATATTAGCATTAATCGGGTTAGTCTCTCATATCTTGAACCAAACCTAATAAATCTAGTTTTCTCATTAGAAAGCCAAACAGTTAAGGCACTACTTTTAGGTACTTCGTATGTATCAACACCATCGGGGACTACAACTCCAGACCAACCATCACTTAAAAGTTTAACGGTTATCGTTAAATAGTCGGGAACGACAAGTGGGCGTAGTTTTCCCCAAAGAGGGGCTAACGGTACAAGTAAGAAGCCCTTAACATTACCTGCAAAAACAGGACCGCCTGCTGATAATGCATATGCGGTAGTTCCAATCGATGTTGACAAGATTATTCCATCGCCCTTGCCCTTTGTTAAAGGTTCACCATCTAAGTAAATTTCGTAGGATAACATTTTTGAAAGTCTACTTGTGAACAGAAGGTACTCGTTTAGAACGGATGGGAGTTTAATTTTTGTTTCATCTTCCTTTAAAATATAGCCTTCTAATCTATGAACCTCTTCAATCCAATATTTTTCCTCATTTATTAGATCTATTGCTCTAGATAATTCGCCAGGCACAATTTCTGTTAAGTAACCAATTTTTCCATAATTTACACCCAGAATCGGTATGTCGCCGATAAATCTTGATACGTATAATATTGAACCGTCTCCGCCCAAAATTATTGCAATATCAGCGTTTTTATCAATATTTTCTATCTTTTCATTTGGAGAAAAAACATCAATTTCCCAGCCTTTCTCTCTTAAAAGTTTTTTCACTTTTTCAATTTCATTCAAAACACGGTCTTTTGGTGAGAAAAATAATAATGCTTTTCTCCTTATGCGTTTCATAAATTTCCCTCTACTTCTCTTAACTTAGTTAAAATTTTATTAACTATTTCTACTTCGCTATACCTTGATGTATCAAAAACAATTACTTTCTGTTTAAAGTTTTCTAAAGCAGTATTCAAAATGATTGAAAATCTTTCAGCTTCTAAGTTTTCATAAATTTTACTAGGTGGGTAACCCTTATTTTTTAGTCTTTTCTCTAACTCTTTAATATCACAAGTTAAAACAACACAAAGATCAGCAAGTTCATCTGGTAAAATCTCAGCACCTATACCTTCAATAACTACATTTTTTTCCTTGGAAATCCTTTCTTTTATCTTTTTGATAAGTGCTTCTTCGTCGATAATATAACTATCTCGAATCGTGTCATACCCTAAATATAATTTATTGCTTATAACAAAATGCGATAAATTTATTATCTCAAATCCATATTTTTTTAAATAGTTAGCAATTGTCGTCTTGCCTGTGCCTGGCGAGCCGCATATTAAAATGGTCGTCAAATATATCACCTCGAGGTGTGTGAAGTGGAATATGAGGAAATTCTCGGATTAGTATCCGGTAAATCCACCACTAACGAATTTACTTTTAATATTAGAGATATAAAAAAGGTTCAAAGAAATCAATATGTCTTGGCTTTAGATCTCAATGATGGTCGAAAAATATTGGCTCATATAAAAAGTATAATAGTGTCTGGTAGTATATCAACTGCTGAATGTGAGGTTTTAGGGGAGGTAATAGATGGTAAGTTAATAGTATCTAAGAGACCCATCACTATAGGATCACAGGTTATTAAGCCGCCATCTGAAATGTTAGCTGAAATTTTAGCCCGTGTTCCAAAAGATTATAGATTGTATATTGGTAGAGTTTTTACGCAATCTGATTTGGTTCCTGTTTATTTTAATCCAAGAGATTTTGCTAGACACATGGTTATAGTTGCAACTACAGGTGGTGGGAAATCTTACTCAATTTCAGTAATGATTGAGGAACTTTTGAAGCTTATGGAGATGGGTAAAAAAGATTTTGCAATAGTAATATTCGATGTCCATAATGAGTATGGGGGATTAGCCCTACCCAATGAAGATGAAAGACAGATCGAAAAGTTGAGAGAATACGGATTAGAACCTAGAAGTTTCGAGGACCAATTAATGATTTTTGATTGGGAGGTAAACCCGATAAAGTTAAAAGATGATTTTGATCCAGAAAGATTATTATTCTTATACAATGTAAAAGAGCTAAGATTCGCTTTGTATTTGAAAGAGATTATCGGTGAAAGAGAGACCATGCCATTAGATGAGCTTTTAGTAAAGCTAGAAGTTAGTGATTTACATCATCAAACAAAACAAGCATTAGTTACAAGAATAAGAGCTTTAAAAGAATCTGGATTATTTTCAAAAGACGCTCCCAATTTCATAGACTTATTAGAGCCAGGAAAAGCCACTATAATAAGGTTAGCAAACTCCCCCTTGGGCGATTATGGCGTAAGATTCGTTGTCGCTGATGTATTAAGGGGTATATTCAACGAAGCTAAAAAGAGGAAAATGGATTTTAATGTCTTAGTCGTAGTTGACGAGGCTCATCTTTTTGCTCCAAAGAAAGGAAAAATCGATGCTGTCCGTGATGTGATAGAAAGAGTGAGTAGGGAGGGTAGAAAATACGGTGTTTGGTTAATCTTAGCAACACAGAGTCCTAGAGACCTCAGCGATACAGTGGTAATAAACTGCTCAAGTATGTTAGCGCTCAAAATGTTAAGAAAGGATATTGCTGAATTTGCAAAAATTTTTGATATACCAAAAGAGATTGCGGAAGTACTGGTCGATGTCCCGCCTGGAAGGGGGTATTTAAAAGCACCTTCGCTTACTTTACCGATCCTATTGGAAGTAAGAGCTCGAATGACGAGAGAAGTCAAGGGTACGATGGAGGAAATGAGAGAAATTGAGGAAAAAGTTTTAGAAATTGCAAAGAGAACTAGGGAATATTTAAAGGAGAAATTGAAGATTCCAGAGGAGGAACAGAAGATTGAAGTTAGTGAGATTCCTAAAGAGGAACCAAAGGAAGTTACACCACCAGTTTCGGAGGAAGTGCCAAAAAGGGAGGAGGTAATAGAAGCTATTGAAACGAAGACAGAAGTAAAAGAAAAAACTGAAGAAACAAAAGCGGTTAAAGAGGAACCGAAGGAAGAGCCAAAAATAGTTAAAAAGAAAAAAGTAAAGGCGAGGGGAAGTGTTGTACTAGAAATAGATCAATCGATTTTGAATGAGCTTATTGAAGACATTATAAGCTTTGGATATGGTTCTAAAATGTTAATTAAGGAACTTCTAAATGAGGGAAGGCTGACAGTAAGACGATCTTTAGCAATGGTTGATGAGCGTGTTCTTGAGGCATTATTGATGCTAGGCATAATCGAAAGGAGAGGGGGTTATATAATTCTATCATTGGAGAAGTATATCAGAAAATTAACAGGTAGGAAATTATCAAGAGAGCAACTACTTGCATGTAGAAAGATATTGATAGAAAAATTACATTAAGGGAATATATTACCGTACGACAAATCCTGTTTGGCGTATTCCTCTTCAATAAATTTTTTCCATTCTTTTTCACAACACTCTGGAATGTCGATATCGGCACTTTGTGACAACACCATTTTTTCTAACACCTTGTTCAATAATTTGTCACACTTTTTATTACAAGAATGAGCACCCCTAGGCGACCCAGGAGCAACAGGATCGCACACCACAACACTTTTCTTATCTTTAGCATAATTTATCAGATTTTTAACTACATGGATAACAGTGTTTAACCATGGCGGTCTATATAAGCCTAATTTCCAAATTTTTTCTACAAAAGTATAAGAATATATAACCATTGGATTTATTGAGAGGGATTCGGTCCCCATGTCTATAACCTTCTTCCCCGAAATTAAAGTATCATTCATCGCGTCTAGTTCCGTTTGAAAGGGTTGTTTCATCATAAGATATGTTTTCATCTTGAAACCGTTCTCATGAGCTTTTTTGATAGCCATTTCATAAACTCTAAATGTAAATCCCTTATTTATGAGCCGCAAAATCTTATCATCTACGGTCTCAAGCCCAACATTAAAATATATCTCTAAGTCAAAATCCTTAAGATTTTCGATATTCTCTCTACCCAAAATATGTTCTGGTCTAGTTTCTAACTGTATTGCTTTAAGATTGCTATAGAAACTTGTAAGGTTTTCCAGAATCTTCAACCTAATATCAAGTGGCACCTCAAATTCATCTAGGAAGCTTCCTGATGTAAAAATTTTAACTAATTTTATTCTATTCTTATCGGCCCGAGTTCTATTAAAAACATAATCAAGTTGTTTAAGTAAATCCCCGCCATGCCTAGGGTTCTTGAAAACATAACCGCAGAATATGCATCCCCCACCATGACCATGCCAAGCCCAACGACAACCACGTGTACCAAATATAATTACAAGTGAATTCAAAACCTCTAATTTATCATCGATAATAATGGGTTCTTTCTCTATCCAAAAACTTATTGGCTTATTTATAGAATCCTTTGGTCTTATCTTTTTTAGCCCAAGGCTTCTCAATTCAGCATTTATGCGGAAAACTTCTTTATTTATAGTTAAACTGCTTAGATATTTCATCTCCTATACCTCAAAATTTCATTCGCTTTATCAAATGAACCATTTGCTATAGAAATGGCTATTTGCAAGCCTATTAACTGCCGTATAAAACCATATTTTTTCTTAATCTCGTTTATCACTTTACCTGACTCATTATCTTTGCCGATCATATATAATAATAGTGCTTTGTTATATAATGGCTCATAAAAGCCATAACCATTAGAAATTAGTTTATCTAACACCTTTAGACTTTTATCAAAGATTCCCCATTCTAGATAAGTATCAGATAGAATCGCTAAAGATGTTGTATCATCGTTTTTTCCATACGTATTTTCTAATAAAAATTCTAGATGATCGAAGAAACCTAGCCCACCTAAAATTCTTGAGAAATCGATAATTATCTCATCATCAAAACTATCAAACTTATAGAGGTCTACCATAATTTTAACCAAATCTTGTACGTGATCCTTATAATCATCAATTATTTTTCTCCGATAACTTAAAGTTGTCTCATTAGACCAAAAAGTTTCTACCGATAAACGCATATGGCTTACGATCTTCCGTAAAAGTCGACAAATTTTATTGATGTTTTTTCTAGATAACTTCCGACCATCAAGAATCAATGAATACCATGTTTTAATCTTATTCAAGAGAGAATGAAGCTCTTTATTAACCATAACAAAACACCAGTAATTGGAAATTGGCGCCGGGGGCGGGATTTGAACCCGCGAGGCGATAACGCCACCGGATCTCGAGTCCGGGTCTAAGATAGACTGTCCGGCCCCTTTTCCGAGCTCGGGCACCCCGGCTTTATTTTCTAAAATAATATAACTGGGTGTATATTTTTCAAATATTTATGTTACAGTGTCAATTTTTTTTTCATTAATTTTTGTTTTATGATTTTTTTCCTTATTATTGTATTAGGCTTGATAATTGAAGCGGCTAATGTTCTCTTGATTATGTCTATATGAATTATCCAATCTGGGTTTGTGAGATCTACTTTTCCCCAATTTATATCCTTTGTAACTTTCTCAATCACATGCAAAGTTTTGTGCATAGCGCTGTGTTTATAAATTTCAACTTTCCATTTGGATTCGCTACTTATCCTTTTCTTAGCTGTTTCTAAAACCCAACTTGCTACTTCATTAATGTCATTAGAGACGAATTCTACAGGGATTATTTTCTCTGAAAACTCCATTATCCATGGTTTTTCTAAGAAATACTTGTAAATCATTTTTGAGGCTAATATTGAGTCATAATCAAAAACAATTGCGATTAATCCTCTTATCCATTCCCTTTTTCTTTTAATCAAAAATACATCAGCATTTTCACAAATTTTGAGAACACGGAGAGCATGCCAAACTTCACTAGCTGCATCTAATTCAAAATTTATCCTTGATGTCACCAATAAGCGAGTGTTCCTAGGTATCCAAAGATAGTTATCCAAAATAATTCACCAGAAAATGAAGAAGAGAAATTATTTTCTACCAGCTTTCCTCTTTTTCTTAGCACGTCTTTTGATAGCAGCTCTTCTGCTAGGTCTAACTTTTTCTGCCCCTATGCCTTTATTTCGAAGGCCTCTTGATTTCTTTCCCGCGCTTGTAAGTCCTCTATAAACTCTCCCCTTATGCTGTTTTTCAAGAATCCAAGAGACGTATTGATCATGTGCTATTGCTGGATGGCTTTTATCTATCATAATTACCTCATAATATTCAAATAATCCATCATCCCCAACCCAATACGAATTTAAAACCTCACAGTTGGGATATTTTCGATTAGCTCTTTCTTCAGCAATCCATTGCAATGATTTTCTAACAGTATGACCCTCAATTCCTAGACTTTTAGTTTTTCTGCCACTTCTAGGTCTCGGTTTCCTCTGACCTCCTTTTCGAATTCTAACTCTCACTAGAATATATCCCTGCTTTGGCTTCCATCCAAGACTCCTAGCTCTCCAAAGATTTGTAGGCCTTTCTACTCTAACAACAGCAGGCTCTCTTCGCCATATCAAATATCTTTGTTTCATCAACTGTATAAACTCTTCGGAACTTTTGTTTGACCAAAACTCCTTTATATACTTATATGCTCCCAAAATAATCTCCTCGACTAACACACTGATACTATAATCTC
>Ga0180302_10001299_pt1 | contig 11777 bp, 10 predicted proteins | sample GuaBasSediGuay17_FD_121794 | JGI IMG/M metagenome (GOLD analysis project Ga0180302, IMG submission 121794) | Subseafloor sediment microbial communities from Guaymas Basin, Gulf of California, Mexico - Guay17, Core 4571-4, 12-15 cm | ecosystem: Environmental > Aquatic > Marine > Hydrothermal... | reverse complement strand
GTTGAGGTTGGTGAGGCTCCTCGAGTTGGGGTTGGGAGGGGTGAGTGTGTGGAGGTGGCTACGGGAGCTCCAATACCACCGGGAGCCAACGCAGTGGTTAAGTTCGAAGGTTCCTCCATCAGGGATGGCCTAGTAGAGGTGATGAAGAGCGTTGCTGAATGGGAGAACGTGGCTAGGAGGGGGGAGGATTTGAAGGCTGGTGCCCTAATCCTGCGCAGGGGGGATAGGGTCAGGCCGTGGCATGTGGCGGCCTTGGCCTCCCAGGGCATCAGAAGGATCCTGGCCTACAGCCCCCTGGTGAGCGTGATCTCAACGGGCGATGAGCTCGTAGAGCCGGGCGATGAGCTGGAGCCTGGCAAGACCTACTCCTACACTAAGTCCTTAGTGAAGGCGTGGCTGAGGGAGAATGGCTGCGATGTACTGGATGGCGGCATAGTGCCAGACGATGAATTCTGCATCCTTGAATCATTAGAGCGTGCACTTGAGATGGCCGATGCAGCAGTGATCACCGGCGGTACATCGGTTGGCAGGAGGGATTACACAGTCCGGGCGATAAAGAAGCTTGAAGGGCTCAGGCTCCTAATCCACGGCATCGCCATGAGACCGGGGATGCCTACAGCGCTGAGCGTCGTGAGAGGGAAGGTCGTATTAGCTGTCAGTGGGCTGCCCGTCGCCGCCTTAGCTGCCCTAGAGCTGATATTTAAGCCCCTTTTGGGCAGGATGGTGGGTAATCGCTTGCAGCCTCTCAAGCTTGTGGCGCGGCTACGTAGGAAGGTTACGGGAGAGCCAGGCTTCCTGGACTTCGTTAGGGTTCGAGTGCTCCGTGGCGAGAGGGGCTTTGAGGCCGTGCCTATAAGGGCTAGGGGCTCGGGCTCTATCTCCTCACTGCTTGAGGCTAACGGCGTATTACTGGTACCCGAGGACGTGGAGGGCTTCGAGAAGGGGGCTGCTGTAGAGGTGATTATGTATGGGGAGGCGGAGGATCTATCACAGGCTCGTAACTCCTGAGGAGGCGCTGAAAGTAATCGAGAATCACATAAGGCTAGCTCCCTTAGGGGTGGAGTCACTGAAGCTTAGAGAGGCTGTGGGCCGAGTCTTGGCGGAGGATGTTAGGGCTGTAATTGATGTGCCGCCCTTCGACAGGTCTACAGTCGACGGCTACGCGGTAAGAGCAGAGGATACGTATGTCGCTGAGGAGTACTCCCCCGTCACTCTCAGGCTTGTTGGTAGGGTTGAGGTTGGTGAGGCTCCTCGAGTTGGGGTTGGGAGGGGTGAGTGTGTGGAGGTGGCTACGGGAGCTCCAATACCACCGGGAGCCAACGCAGTGGTAATGGTGGAGTACGCTGAGGAGGCTGGCGATAAGGTCCTCATCTACAGGAAGGCGAGGGTGGGTGAGCATGTGAGCCATGCTGGTAGCGACGCGCTCAGAGGTGAAATTCTGGCCTGGAGGGGCACGCGCCTAACTCCTGAGCTTATAGGCGCATTAGCCGCCGCAGGGGTCAAGGAAGTTAAGGTCTATAGGCAACCGGTAGTCGCCATCATAGCGACGGGTAATGAGTTACTGGAGCCAGGCAGGAATTACGTTGAGTGGAGGATCTACGATGCTGACACATACCTCATAAGCGCTGCATTAGCAGAGCTAAGCTGTAAGCCCCTGGTGATGGGGATCTGTAGGGATGATGAAGAGGCCATAAGGGAGAGAGTTGATGAAGGGCTAAGGAGGGCTGACGTCGTATTAGTGACAGGTGGCACGTCTGCAGGGATGGGGGACCTGGTCTACAGAGTTCTGGATGTCTACGATCCCGGCGTGCTGGTTCACGGCCTCAAGCTTAGGCCCGGCAAGCCGACCGTAGTAGCCGCGTCTGGAGAAAAGCTGATCTTCGGCCTGCCGGGGTTCCCGCTGTCGTGCTACATGACGTTTACGCTGCTCGTTAAGCCTGTGCTGGCTAGGCTCGCAGGGCTCCCCCTGAAGATGCTCGAGAGAGCCCGCGTAAGGGCCACGCTCGCTGTGCGGATAGCCGGCGCGCCGGGCTACAGGAGGCTCGTTCCTGTATTACTCAGGTTGGGGCGGCGTGGCCTAGTGGCGTACCCGGTTGGCGGAGACAGCGGGTCTATACACAGATTATCAGCGAGCGATGGCTTCGTAGAAGTGCCGGAGGGCTTGGAGCAGGTACTCGAGGGTGAGGAGGTTGAAGTGACTTTATTTCGTGACCGCCTAGAGCTTCCGGACTTGACTGTAATTGGCAGCCACTGCCCTGCTCTGGAGAAGCTGCTGACTAGGCTAGGAGCCCGGTATAGGGTCAGGTGCTTAAACGTGGGGAGCTTAGCTGGACTGAGGGCAGTTATAGCAGGGGCAGCAGACGCGGCAGGGATACACCTCTATGACGAAAGGGAAGATACGTATAATTTGCCATACCTGAGGAGCGTTAGGGGGGCAGTCCTGGTGAGAGGCTACGTGAGGAGGCAGGGGCTGATAGTGGCACGCGGGAACCCCCATAACATCTCCAGCATGCGGGACGTAATCGAGAAGAGGTTGAGGATGGTGAACAGGGTTAAAGGATCTGGGACTAGGGCCCTCGTGGATAAGCTCATAGGCGACGCCTTAAGGGAACTTGGGCTTGAGTGGGGGGACGTGGAAATCCCTGGCTACAGCTTCGAGGCTAGAACTCATAATGGAGTCGCCTTAGCTGTCCTGAGGGGGCTAGCGGACGTGGGCGTTGGTATAGAGTACGTCGCGAGGCTGTACGGGCTTGACTTCGTGTACATAAAGGATGAGGTCTATGATTTCGTGGTAAGTAAGGAGGCCATGGACAAGGAGTCTGTAAAGGGATTTCTAAGGCTGCTTCACTCACAATGGTTCCGACACCTCCTTAGCGAGATGCCTGGATACGAGCCCCTGCCCGACACAGGCCAGGTAATCTACGTGAGCGATGATTAAAGCCGTATCATTTGACCTCGACGGCACGCTCGTGACGAAGGACTACATCGACTACTTCTGGCTAGAGCTGCTGCCCTCACTCTACTCTAAGGCTCATGGCATAGGTCTCGACAGGGGCAAGCGTGAGGTGCTCATGATGTATGATGAGGTGGGCGAGGAGGATCTTAGGTGGTACCTGCCTCGCTACTGGTTAAGGAAGCTCGGCCTAGGCGTAGAACTCGAGGATCTTCTAGAGGATCTGAAGAGGCTCGTAAGGCCCTATGACGACGCCTTACGCATAGTTAAGCTGTTGAGGGGCTCGTACAGGCTGGTGATACTGACGAACGCTGCTTGGGAGTTTGTACGCGTCGTCCTAGAGTCCATCCCGCTATTCGGGGAGTCATTTGACCTAGCACTGTCCTGCGTCACCCACTTCGCCTTAACCAGGAAGACTGCTGGTTTCTACAGGGCTGCGCTTAAGGTGTTAGGCCTTAGGCCAGAGGAGTTGCTACACGTCGGCGATGATCCGCATTACGATAAGGAGGTGCCCAAGAGCCTAGGCATAAGGGCCTTATACTTAAGTAGAGAGGGGGGTGGGGACATATCCCGCCTCACCGAGCTCGTGAATTATTTAAGGCTTCAGAAGCTTTAAAAGTAGGCGATCTCTGGAGTTTACATGCCTGAGCACCAGACTCTTGAGGTACGGAACCCTGAAGAAGCGCTAAATACCTTAAGCAAGGTGTTAAGCTCTAAGCAGGGGGGTAAGAGGGTTAGGAGAGGGGGTTGCGATCTGAGGAGGCTAGATGAGGAGGGGAGTACTTACGAGCTCGTGACAACCTACATATACAAGCCTGGTAGGTTCTCTAAGGAGAGGAGTGTAGTGGTTGTACTACCGCTTAAGCGCAGCCCAGATGGAATCTATAAAGGTGACTTAAACGAAGCAGTCTTTCGAATACTAGTTGATAAGAAGGGCAGTCTCGAGGAAGAGTGGAGCGGGAACTTAAAAGATGCTGAGAACAAAATACCCGACATAGCTAAGATGTACCTAGAGGACATAAACGACCTAGTGGAGGCGATTAAAGGACGTTAACTTCCATCTCTCCATTCTTCCGAATCCCCCATTACACATTAGCTAGAAATCATCGAGTTCTCTGAGCTGTGAAAACTGCGTGCAAAATCTTCTCCACGCCTGAGTTCCCTGAAGCCCGCGTGCTCAGGCAAGCGTAGGTGATACAGAAGGTTGCTCGCTAAAGCTCAACGGGTACAGGGCACTGAGAGGAAAAGCTGTGAGCACTCACCCTCCTTGCTAGGAAGCCCCTCTCATACACCTCGAATAACGAATACGTTTTCGAAGTGTATGGAGAGCAGCCTCAAGTTCTTCCCTTAAGAAACCTAATAGCCTGCCTATGCGTACTAGGTCAGCCTAGACGATCGCAGTGGGGGGCTAGCTCACGTCGCGTTAGCCACGAACAGTGACATGTAAATTATACCCTGCTGGGTGAAAGAAGCGGCCCCCTTGCGCTAGAATTAAACCCCTTCATTTACTAGCCAGCTTATCTGATCATTCTTTGATGGCTGTGAGGCACTGTAGCGCCTCCCTCCTCGCGTCCTCAGTGACTGGGTGCCCGCTGTACCTAGCCTCCTCGAAGAGCCGCGAGCTCAGCCACCTCCCTCGCAGTCAAGTGCTCAGCTACCTGGTGCACGTTTAAGTATATGCATCACATATCTCCTCCAATCAGTTTTATTGCTCCTGGAGTACATAGCTACGCTATGCGGAGCCTCTAGCAGAGCATTCCGAACCCTACCCATCGACTGGAGCGATTCATTCTCAGGAAAATCATCAGCACTTAAAGGCCTCTTCATTAATCCGGGAGTACGGCCTTCATCATCCAGTACTCTAACGAGCTTTGCGCTTTAAAGATGTTGGCGTAGATAGGCCCGCCTGGTAATGGTCTGTGACGGCTGTGCTCCTAAAAGCTCTGCATACAGCAAAGTCGATCTACTCTCCTCAATCCTAAGGCTGTATCGTTTAATGAGTTTTCATTTAAGGAAAACTGATGCATCGATTCTTGGCTAGATGTTAACTTCTCGTGAGAGGGTTTCTGCTCCGAAACAGGCAGCATCTTAATGTAGACCACTGATTTATGCTCCCTTGTGAGGAGAGAGGTTGACAGGGGGTTTAAGAGGCTTAGGAACTCTGCCATATTAGCCACCGTCTCATCAGCAATCTTCGCCCTATTGTCTTTACTGGGGAAAGCGGCAGGAGAGCCGACTGCTAGCATCCTGGCTGAGCTGTTAGTGCTGGCGGGGCTCATCATAGTGGCTGGCCTTGCTGCCCTGATACTATCGCTAGCCTCATGGATTTACAAGGTGCTTGGCTGGTCTGACATGTGCCGCTCCGGAATAAGGCGTTTCTACTGCGTAACCCGCTTAGCGGTGCTCATAGGCCCCATAGCCGGAGCACTACTAATACTGGGTGGGGTGCTCATCCTGTCCCTTGAGCTGATTACAAGAGGAGCCGTCACGCCCCCTCCAGTGGAGGGCTATGGTTGGGGGAGGTTGCTTACGGGGCTACGCTGGCCATTCCTGGCTGGCATCATACTGATGGCATCAGCTAACGTGATTGAGGGAGTGGCTATCCTAGACATCGGCTTTTTGACCCAGGCTAAGCTGTTGATAGCTGGCTCGGTAGTGTACCTTATCTCAGCTGGGCTCTCGCCGCTAGCTTTATTATCTGGACAGCTGGAGGGGCTTAGCAGCTTAGTGAGCATAGCTGCGTATATGCTTTTAGCAGCTGGCTTCCACGGGACTCGGTGGGAGGGGGGATGGCATGAGGCTAAGTGAACGCAGCCTGGTGGTCATTAGCGTAAGCCTGATAGCCGTGATAACTGTCGCTACGCTTCTGCTAGCTACCTTCAGGGGGCCGCCTCCTGCCCCCGGCTATGTAGCGTTGATAGAGGTGAGGGGTACTCTCTCATACTCTCAATCACCTTTGTCACTGCTAGGCGCCACAGCCGACGCAGATGAGCTCCTAAAGCTGCTGGATGAAGCATTGAGAGATGATGCTGTGAAGGCTGTAGTGTTACGTATTAATAGCCCCGGGGGCTCGGCGGCTGCCTCTGAAGCCATATACCTGAAGGTTAGGGAGCTTGCAGCCTCTAAACCCGTGGTAGCGTTCATAGAGGAGTACGGAACCTCGGGAGCCTACATGCTGGCACTCCCAGCTCACGAAATAGTAGCGGCTAATAGCAGCATAGTGGGTTCCATAGGGGTTTACATGATGGTAGTGACTTACAGCGGCTTACTCGATAAGCTCGGTATTAAGGTGTACATCTTCAAATCCGGCGAATTTAAAGACGTGGGTTCTCCATTTAGAGAACCTACTGAGGCTGAGAAGAGGATCCTCGAGGAAATGGTTAGTGAGATATTCTCATTATTCAGGGAGAGGGTTTTAATGCATAGGGGAGACAAGGTGGCTAACTCCTCCGAGGTGTTCAGCGGAAGACCCTTCACTGCTGTTGAAGCGTTGAAGATAGGCTTGATAGATAAGGTGGGAACACTTGAAGACGCAGTAGCCGACGCTAAGAGACTGGCTGGGCTGCCCGAAGATGCGCCGGTTCAAGAGTTAAAGCCGCCTAGGCCTGGGCTCCTCCAGCTCCTCTTCGGCCAGGCTTCGAGCACTCCTCCCCTGATTCCTAGCTATGAGGTGCTTACCATGTGGCCACCCCCACTCACAGGATATCCTCGAGTCTCTCGAGGCTAGACACGAGATCCAGCTTAACAGGCATAAAGGCCGATTGAAGGAAGGCTTCGCCGTACTTCACGCCTATTAAGTACCCCCTCACTCTAGCGAGTCCCTCAACGTAGCCCACTATGTCGCCTAAGACTGGCATCTGCGACTTGAAGCATTTGAGGGCGTCTACCTTCAGGCTAAACGTATCCGTCACGTCCATCACGTGTGATGGATGTGTGAAAAGCTCGAAGACCTCGTAAAAGAAGAGCACTTTAGCCCTCCACGGCTCGCCTAAGTCGGCTAACACGCTCTCCGACGCCTTCCACCACGCCTCCTCAGTTATATGGGAGACTGCTCTATGATCTCTGTGCTTATCCTCCACGTAATGTGTGAAGATGGCTATGGGGCGTATCCTCCTAATTATCTCCACAACCCTCTGGTAGGTACGCCTGTTGTTCACAACTCCCTGAGTCGGCAGGGCCAGCCCTATCCTCTCCTTAACTCCTAGGACCTTATCAGCTTCTAAAGCTTCGTCTCTCCTCATCTTGGATATCCTCTCTCTCCACTCGGCTCTGGCGTAGCCGGTGTCCTCCCACTCTCCAGTTCTGCTCCAGCAGAATGTCACCACGTACACCTCATAGCCAGCCTCGGCCAGCTTAGCTATCGTGGCACCAGCGCCTATAGTCTCATCATCTGGGTGAGCTCCAAAGACTATCACGCGCTTTGCCATCTCCCATCACCGTGTTAGCGGAGGCCCGAGGGTATAAAAGGGGGAGGGAGGGGTGATCCCACGTGGCCTTCAACCCCTATGCTGACCCCAACCTGCTTCAGAGGGTCTTGAGGAGGGTCGTGGGGAGGGAGAGGGAGGCTAGAGCCATCTTAGCGGCTCTAGCGGCTGGGCGTAACGTGTTATTACAGGGGCCGCCCGGCACCTCTAAGTCGACACTGCTGAGAGCCATAGCTGAGGAGTCGGGCGTCGACTTCTTCATCGTGGAGGGGACAGCCGACCTGACTCCCCAGAAGCTCGTGGGGACTTTTAACCCGGCTAAGGTGATGGCGGAGGGGTTTAAGTCGGAGTTCTTCGAGCCCGGTCCCTTGACGAGGGCTATGGAGCGAGGCGGGCTTCTATACATCGAGGAGTTTAACAGGATGTCGGAGGAGGCCGCTAATGTCTTAATAAGGGCTGCTGAAGAAAGGGAGCTCTCGATACCCAGGCTGGGGGTGATCAGAGCCAAGCCTAGCTTCAGGATAGTGTGCGCAATGAACCCCTACGACGATGTGGGGACAGGCAAGGTTAGCCGAGCTCTCCTCGACAGGTTCGTGATGCTGAGGATGGATTACCAGAGTAGGGAGGAGGAGATAGAGATAGTAAGGCTTAGAAGCGGGTCTAGCAGGCGGTGGCTGATAGAGCTCGCGGTAGACATCGCTAGGGCCACTAGGCAGCACCCAGCCGTCAGGATGGGCGCCTCTGTGAGGGGAGCGATAGACATGGTGGCGATAGCTGAGCAGCTGATAGCCATGAGGGGGGCTATCAACCTTGATGACCTGTTGACGGCAGCTATTATGGCATTTGCGCCTAAAATATGGATGAGGGACTCCTCTAAATCGCCTGAGAAGCTTATAGAGGAGATACTACGGAGCCTGCTATCTAGGAGATGGCAGGGATTAAGTGTAGACTGTCTTGATAAGCTACGTGATGGGGGGGTCAGCGGGAGTAATGGGGAAGAGCAGAGGGAGGGATGCGGCTCGCTGGATGAGATTTTAAGGATGGCCGAGTTCGCACCGCGGAGAGCTGCGTTAATAATAGCTAACAACCCTGAGCTGCTCAATATATTAGCCACGAGCGGCTTGAGGGGGCTAGATGTAATGGCTAGGACGCTCCATTACCTCCCTCCCTCCTTGAGGGAGATTGCCAAGCGCTACGCCAAGGACCTTATACTAAAGGCTATTGGGAGATGTGGAGGGAGGAGCGGATTGGTTAGGAGGCCCTTAAGAGATGACTTCCTCGACATCGATGTGGAGGCGAGCGTAGAGAGAGTCTTAGACGCCCATAAGCTTACTCCAGATGAGATAATGGTGTTCGTTAAGGGCAGGCGGAGTAAGGCTTACGCGTTGATAATAGATAGGAGTTCCTCAATGGCGGGCTTTAAGCTAGTCCTAGGCGCTCTAATGGGCGCAACCCTAGCCTACGCCAGCGATCGCATACGTGATTACTGTGTGTTAGCCTTCAACACGGATGTAGAAGTAATAAAGCCTCCTAGGGCTAGGCGGCAAGCTGAAGAGATCGTGGATGAGATACTGTCGCTTAAGGCCGAGGGCTACACCGATATTCGCAGAGCACTGCTCAGCGCTTATAATCTGATGAGGGAAGCCGGATACGAGCCCAGGGCAGTACTGGTGACGGACGGCGAGTGGACAGCGGGAGGTAACCCACTCGATGCAGCCCCCCTCTTCAGCAGGCTTGATGTGATCTGCGTACCCAGTAAGTGGAGGGGCTTCGCCAGGGCATTAGCTGAGCTAGGGCATGGGGCGTTCGCCTTTGTAAGGTCGATAGAGGAGGTGCCCGATAAATTAATGGAGGTATTGGACCTGGGCCAGTGAAGCCTTAATACTCCCACCAGTCCCATTTATGCGGTGCCTATACCTCCCAGCCACCACTCGGTGAGGCTGCTGGAGTGCAGCTCCATAGCCTCAATACTAAGGCTCGTGACTGAGGGTGTAAGCAGAGTTTTGGGGGTGAGGAAGAGGGATGTCAGGTTGAGAGTGGAGAAGCTGCCCAGGAGCGTGTACGCGCTTCACATACTAGGGACTAACATCATAGTGTTAAACGAGGAGGCTCTGCGCAGGCTTCCAGATGAGTTGTCGGGAGATAAGGTTCTGGTGAACTCCTACACGTACTTCATACTACTCCACGAGTACCTACATTTGCTAGGAATAGTGGATGAGAGGCAGGTGTACGAGTATGCTCGTAAAGTGTGTAAGGAACTGCTAGGACGCTATCATCCTGCAACGCTTCTCACAATGCATGGGCCCCCCGCGCCTCCTCCACGTGCGCTTAAATCACTGCTGAGAAGCCGGATGTTGTTCTACCTATGAGGCTATCGCCTTAACATGCTGCTTATAAGGAGCCCGAGGGCCATGATGATTAATAACGTAAGGGCTAGCAGTGCCCCTCGATACTCCCTCTTGAGTAGGAAGACTGCGAGAGCCGTAATGACCGCGGCTGTAGGGGTAGCCAGGAGGGTGAGGGCAGCGGCCGTGAATAACACGGGGAATTCTATGCCTAAGATATGCGCCGCCAGTCCCAACGCGAATAGCGTGTAGCTTATCACGACGCCCACTGTTAACACCACGTACACTGGGTTGCCTATCCTCAAAGCCTGACACCTGGGAGCGCCACTCCCACGGTGAGGTATATGAATTTAGCTAGCATCGCGTAGGAGAAGTACACTAGCACGCCTCCGAACAGCGTCTTGAGGTACCTAACCCTTATCCTATTCATTATCTGTGCGCCGAGCGTGGCTCCAAGAATGACCCCCAGTGCGAGGGGAGCCGCTAAGAATGTGTTAACGAGCCCCCTCATGAAATAGACGGTGGCGCTGGCCGAGGCCGTCACCCCTATCATGAACTTGCTAGTGCCGATTGAGGCCTTGATGGGCACGTTCATTACCTGGTTCATTATAGGCACTTTGAGCACACCCCCTCCTATGCCTAAGAGCCCAGACGCCATCCCAGCTAAGTAAGAGACGGCTAGCCCAAGCGGCGTTCTCGTAACGCGGTAGCGCACCTCGACCTGGCTGGCCGTGTCATAGTAGCTATCGGAGAGGCCGAAGAGCTTGGCAAGCTTATCCTCTTCGTACCCCGCGAATTCTCCTTTCTCGATCTTCTCCTCTTCTCTTTTCCCGGTGATTACTTGGGATGCCGAGAGGTAAGCTAACACAGCTGATAGCGCGAGGTATAATAGCGTACGGGGAGCCACTACCGCTAGTAGCGCGCCAGTGACGGCGCCGGCAACGGTAGTAGTGTTTAAGAAGAGTGCTAGTTTGATGTTAGTTATCCCCTGCTTTACGTATCTAGATGCGCCAGCTATGCTCGTGGCTATGACGCATAAGGAGCTCGTAGCTACAGCCTCCTTGATATCGACGCCGAGTATCGCAGTCAGCGTTGGAACCATGACAACGCCCCCGCCGAGCCCCATAAGTGCGCCGATGAAGCCCGCCATCACGCCCATCATCATCACCAAGAGGAGGTTCATCGGGCATACAGGTGTGATGTGATAAAAGGATTTTCAGGCAAGGCTACATCCACTAAGGGTGCACACGTATTTTAACCACCTAGCACCCTCTTAGCCTGATGAAGCCTAAGGTTTTCGTGACTAGGCAGATCCCCGAGAAGGGTCTTAAAATGATCGAAGAGTATTACAACGTCGAGGTATGGGATAAGTACACCCCTCCGCCTAGGGAGGTGTTACTCCAGAAAGCTAGAGAGGTTGATGCTCTAGTTACATTGCTCACAGACAAGATAGATAAGGAGCTGTTGGATAATGCGCCGAGGCTTAGGATAGTAGCTCAGTACGCCGTTGGCTTTGACAATATAGACGTAGAGTATGCCACTAAGCGGGGAGTGTACGTGACTAATACCCCCGGCGTGTTGACTGATGCCACAGCCGACCTCACATGGGCTATACTGTTGGCTGCTGCGAGGAGGGTGGTAGAAGCGGATAAGTTCGTGCGAAGCGGCGATTACTGGAGGACCGGCACGGGCTGGCACCCCATGATGATGCTGGGAGCTCACGTCACTGGCAAGACCCTCGGGATAATAGGGATGGGGAGGATAGGCAGGGCAGTCGCCAGGAGGGCTAAGGGCTTTGGCATGCGCGTCCTGTATTACCAGAGGCATAGGTTGCCGGAGGACGTTGAGAGGGAGCTGGGGGCTAAGTACGTTGACCTCGAGACCCTGTTGAGGGAGAGCGACTTCGTGTCAATTCACGTGCCACTCACGAAGGAGACTTATCACATGATTGGTGAGCGTGAGCTTAGGTTGATGAAGCGTACCGCCATCCTAGTCAACACCGCTAGGGGCGCCGTAATTGATACCGATGCACTAGTAAAGGCGTTAAAGGAGGGG
>Ga0180302_10001298_pt1 | contig 11778 bp, 11 predicted proteins | sample GuaBasSediGuay17_FD_121794 | JGI IMG/M metagenome (GOLD analysis project Ga0180302, IMG submission 121794) | Subseafloor sediment microbial communities from Guaymas Basin, Gulf of California, Mexico - Guay17, Core 4571-4, 12-15 cm | ecosystem: Environmental > Aquatic > Marine > Hydrothermal... | reverse complement strand
TTTTACCGTACTTGTGGAAAGCCTTAGAGACTTTTTCCAGCAGGCTTTTCTCATCGTCGCTTAAATAGAAGCCTCCTTTCACAGGCTTTAAGTCCCATCCCTCACCAGACAACCTCGATACAACGACTACTGCTACATCGTTTCTCTCAGCATACTTCTCTACTTCTTCTTCACTTAGAAAGTCTTGAGGCAGAGGAGGCAGAGGTACGCCGGGTCTCTTAGGCTTATATTCTTCTCTACTTCTCATTTCCTCAACATACTTCTCATATTTTTCGGCGAGCTCGCTGTCTACCTTTAGTCCTTTCTCTTTAAAGCCTTCGAGAATACTTACAGTGTACTTAGGGTGGGTCCAGCCGCTTCCAAGTCCTCCTCTAAGAGTCTCTATTTGTCCTGTCCCGAATACAGCTATTTTAGTCTCCTTGCCTAGAGGAAGCGTGCTGTCCTTGTTTTTGAGCAGCACTATTCCTTCGGCTGCCGCCTCGTAGGCTACTTTAGCGTGAGCCTCTAAGTCTGGCTTATTGGAGTACTTATAGCCTTTAAAAGCAAGAGTTTTAACAATTACCTTTAGTATGTTTTCCACGTTTCTATCTAAGACTTCTTCACTCAGCTCACCTTTCTTAACTGCTTCAATAATTGCTTTCACTTGGTCATCGTTACCCGGCATTAGTAAGTCGTTTCCAGCCTTCATTTGCTCTACAGGATTTTCTCCAGCACCCCAGTCGGTCATAACTAGTCCATCGAAGCCCCAGCCTTCTCTCAGTACTTTTGTTAAAAGCCACTCATTTTCTGAACAGTATTTTCCGTTAAGCTTATTGTAAGCGCTCATTACTGCCCAGGGCTTAGCTTTCTTAACAGCTATCTCGAAGCTCCGCAAATATATCTCTCTAAGAGCTCTCTCCGAAACAATAGTATCTACTAAGCGTCTATTAGTTTCCTGATTATTCGCAGCGAAGTGTTTTAAACAGGCTCCTACTCCCTGAGACTGAACTCCTTTAACGAAAGCCGAGGCTATTTCTCCCGTTAAAATAGGGTCTTCTGAATAGTACTCGAAGATTCTTCCACAGAGAGGATTTCTGTGAATATTCATACCGGGAGCCAAAAGGATATCTACACCATACTCTTTGGCCTCCTCTCCCATAGCTTTACCCACTTTCTCTACTACTTCAGGGTTCCAAGTAGACGCAAGCACTATAGCTGAAGGAAAAGCCGTCGCGGGATACGGCTTTCCATCACCCTCTATCCTAACTCCCTGTGGACCATCAGCTGTAACTATAGAAGGAATACCTAGTCGCTCAATACCACGCGTCTCTCCAGCAGCCCCAGGTACGCGGCGCGCTTTACCCGCGCCTACAACAAGCATAGCTTTCTCTTCTAAAGTCATCTTAGAAACTAGTTCTTTAACCGAGGCAGACATACTGTTTACATATCGAAAAAACGTCTATAAAACACTAAGCTAGTTCGCTAAACTATCTTAGTAAAATAAGCACTTAATTCTCAGACTATTTTCAGAGTTATTTTACTAATTATACGCAAGACATGAAAATACTCTACTGAGGAGTAATTCACAGGAGAGTATAGTTGAAATACAGGCTAAAGTATTTATTTTTAGATAAACTAAATAAGAGTGTATAAGCCTCCTTATTTGCTTGGAATAGATTCAGGTACTTCTGCCTGCAAAGCTGTTCTATTCACTCTTGACGGAAAAATTGTAGGTAAGGCTTCAGTCCAGCACAAGATCTATTATCCGCGGGCAGACTGGGCTGAACAAGATCCTGAAGACTGGTGGAGAGCAGCATCTCAAGCTATTAAGACTTTACTAAAGGAGACTGGAGTTAAAGGCGAGGATATTATAGGAGTATCTGTTGATTCGCAGAGAGAAGCGGTAGTCCCTTTAGATAAAGAGGGTAAGGTACTCTACAGGAGTATAATATGGCTTGATAATAGGACTATTCCTCAGCAGCGTAAAATAGAGAGTATTCTTTCTAGAGAAAGAATACTTGAGGTGACAGGGCTTCCAAGTGATTATATTTTCTCTGCTTCTAAAATACTTTGGATTAAGGAAAATCTTCCTGAAGTATTTAATAGAGTTCACATAATTTTATTTCCAAAAGACTACATAATATTCAAATTGACTGGAGCAAAAGCTACAGACTACAGCATGGCCTCTCGAACAATGCTACTCGACTTAAGGAAGGGAAAGTGGTCTGAAGAAATATGTGAAGCTATAGGTGTTCCCGTAGATATTTTACCTGAGATAAAGGGTTCTTGGGAAGTCATAGGAGAGGTTTCGAGAGAAGCTTCTGAGGAGACTGGTTTAAAGTCTGGAACCCCTGTAGCTGCTGGCGGAGGCGATAGACCTTGTGAAGCACTTGGAGCCGGTGTATTTAAGGAAGGATCAGTGTGTATAGGTACTGGTACTGGAACAGCATTTGAAGTACCTTTATCTGAGCCTAGACCCGACAAGAGCTATAGGTTTGACTGCTGTTACCATGTTGCTCCAAACATGTATGAATATGAGGGGGTAGTGAATTCTACTGGAGCATCTCTTCAGTGGCTTATTGAGTTACTGAGCAAGGAGACTTCGCCAGACTTCTATGCTTTACTTGAGGAAGAAGCCTCTAAAGTAAGCCCCGGCTGCGATGGACTAGTGTTTTATCCTTACTTATGGGGAGCTCGACTACCTAAGCCAAATCCTAAAGCGAGAGGAGTTTTCCTCGGGATACTGCGCAGTCACACTAGAGCTCACCTGTTTAGAGCAGTACTGGAGGGAGTCGCCTACCAGTATTTAGGAGTACTAAAGGCTCTCAGAGAGATGAAAGTTGAAGTAAGCGAAGTCTTTATGGTTGGAGGCGAAACTAGATTACGCTTATGGAATAAAATTAAAGCCGACGTGACTGGACTTAAAATAAAAATACCTGAGGTAACTGATGCAGCTGCCTTAGGCTCAGCTATTCTCGCAGGACTCGCCTGTGGAGCCTACTCTAGTGTAGAGAAAGCTGTAGAAGAGGCGGTAAGAATTAAAGAAATCTATGAACCTGATTTAGAGCTACATGAGAAATACCTTGAACTCTATGAAAAATATGAAAAAGCATACCAAGTAGTAGAAAAGGTCTTCAGTGCAATCTATTAGTCCTCAAGTATCTCGGCTTATGCAAAGACTGCTCTTGGGCTAAGTACTTACTGAGGAATGTTCAATAGGCTAATATACTGCACGAGAAGATATTTAAGCGGTGTTTAGATTGGGGAGCAAATTTGAATGGTACAATACTTTTGTTAAAAAGGACTATAAACCCGTTCTTGAAAACGATGCTATAGTTGTTTTCAGAATAACTCCTGCTGAAAAATTCTCAGTAGAGGAAGCTGCTGGTAGAGTTGCTTCAGAAAGCAGCGTAGGTACGTGGACTACGCTCTCAGTTCTACCAAATAGAATATGGAAAATTATGGCTAAGGCGTATGAGTTCAGGGATCTAGGTGACGGCTCATATTTAGTTAAAGTAGCTTATCCAGTAGAGCTTTTCGAAGAAGGAAATATGCCTGGATTCATAGCAGCTGTCGCCGGAAATATCTTTGGAATGAAGGCTCTTAAGGGGCTACGAGTAGAAGATATCTATTTCCCTGAAAAGCTTATTAAAGGATTTAAGGGTCCTGTTAAAGGCATTAAAGGAGTTAGAGAAATCTATAAAATTTATGATAGACCCATAGTAGGGACAGTACCTAAGCCTAAGGTAGGTTATTCTCCCGATGAGCTAGAAGAAGTAGTCTACGAGTATCTTGTGGGAGGAATGGACTACGCTAAAGACGACGAGAATCTAGTTAGTCAGTCTTTCTGTAAATTTGAAAAGAGAGCTGAAGCAGTAATGAAAGCAATCGACAGAGCTGAGAAAGAAACTGGAGAAAAGAAAGTCTGGCTAGCTAATATCACGTCAGACGTGAGAGAAATGGAGAAAAGACTCAAGCTCGTAGCTGACTACGGAAATCCCTTCGTAATGGTAGACGTAGTCATAGCTGGCTGGAGCTCTCTAACTTATATCCGCGACTTAGCAGAAGAATACGGCTTAGGGATTCACGCACATAGAGCATTCCACGCAGCTTTTACACGTAACCCACACCACGGCGTAGCAATGTATGTTCTCTGCAAACTATACAGACTCATTGGAGTAGACCAGCTACACGTAGGGACTCCAGGAGTAGGTAAGCTAGAGGCGAAGAAAAAAGATGTAATTAACCACGCGCGTATCCTGCGTGAAGAACACTTCATACCAGATAAAGACGATATCTTCCACTTAGAACAGAAATGGTACCACATTAAACCAGCTTTCCCAGTCTCCTCGGGAGGACTCCACCCAGGAATAATTCCCGATGTAATAAAGGCTCTAGGAACAGACATAGTAATACAGGTTGGAGGAGGAGTACTAGGCCACCCCGACGGACCTAAAGCAGGAGCCGCAGCAGTCAGACAAGCTATTGAAGCATATCTCAAAGGGATTAGCCTAGAAGAATACGCTGAAACGCACAAAGAACTCAAAAGAGCACTAGAAAAATGGGGCCACGTTAAACCAGCATAAACTACAGTACTACTGGATAACTTAAGTGAAAGTACTTTTAACCATTTTACGATGAAAAGACTACTAGGTTAATATTGAAAATAGGGAAACTCAGTGAATATTAGCTAAAAGAATATAGTAGTATCGGCTAAGGCTAGTAAACTGGGAGTTTCTTTAAGCTAGTAACTAGAGTTCAGTAATATCATGTTTATTTTCATTCTTCTGAAGATAGTGTAGCAAAATTTAGCCCATATACGGTTAGTCTTTCGTAATGCTTTATATTCTTAGTAGCTAAAGGCATATTCTTTACTATTGCTGTAGCTCCTATAAGCAAGTCTCTTTCATCTATTAATTGACCTCTTCTTTTAAGACTCCTCCATATTTCTGATGCTTTAAGAAGTACACTATTGTCTAGCGGCACTATACTGAATGCTTCCTCAAGGAGTTCTTTAGCTTCAGCAGAATCAGCCTTACCCCTTATGTACTCATAGAGAGTTATTATTGAGATAAAGCATATAGCGTTAGGGGGTTCTATGAAACCTTTTTCAATATCAATAAGGACATCTGTATCTATTAGAACTCTTTTAGCTTTAGTTTTAACTTTATATCTTCTTCTACCCACGGTATCTCCCTCAGCCTCTTTAAGGCTTTTTCCATACGGGTTCTCTGCTCTCTTAAAGCAAGCTCTAATAGAAATTCATCCCAAGTTTTGTCTCCTTTAAGCCTCTGTAGCATTTCCTTAGTCTCCCTACTTAATGTTATTGTAGTACTCACAATTAACAATTAACAATTACCATATATAAGCTTACTTCACGTTATTTAAGTGCTTTACCCGGGCTTAAAGCACTCTAGTCCGCTTGGAGAAGCCGTATGAAGAAAATGGTCTCCGTGTAGTAGATGCTTAGGGCTTTATACCAGTACTCAATTTAAGTGACAGTGAGCTGCCTATTAAGGTCAGAGTACTTGAAGACGACTTATTCTATGAGAGTATGGGTGAGCGCTCAGCAAAGCCTTATGAGACTGTAGTTATTTCATTTAAGCTCGTTTTCTAAGAGAAAAATAACTCAAGCTCAGGTATCGTGAGAGAAGTAACTGGTTTATAGACACTTATCTCTCTAAAGTAGATAAGTCTGTTCAATCCTATGAAGTATATTTACCGGAGTCGTGTTCAGTGAGAGAAAATATCCTCTAATAGTAGGTTTACACGACTTTAAGGGGAGCTAGTATGTCTCACCTATACTGAAAGAGAATGGTGTATTATAGTCACTCTCCCAGCTAGAGGAGAAATACTTTAAAGAGAAATAGCTTAATCACAGTCTACCCTCACCCCTAAACCCAGCAAAATACATATTCATAGTAGACGACACTACACTTAAAGCACTCAACGCCCTAAAGAAAATAAATCTAATAATGCTACCAGACTACATAATCTACGATCCAAAGGAAGTAGGAGTAATATGGAAAGAATTCATTAAAGCAGAATTCTACAATAAGTACTAGAACTTAAATTAGACTTATATAGCAAGAAAACATAGAATATACAAGTGATGAAACTTGCCCCCCATAGACCTAAAGGGGATGAACTAATTACCGTGGGCTGACTTCTTCCCCCTCACATACTTAATATAAGCCTTAAGAAACTCACCAATCAAGAAAACCCTATAAGCCTCCTCACAATCATCCTCAAACCACTACCTCTTACCAATCTCAGATATACGCTCAGCCTCCTCAAGCGTAAGCTCATCAACACTCTTACTACTAACCCTCCTCAAAAACTCTATCTCCTCCTTCGTAAGAGGATTAGAAACTACAGCAGAAATCCTCCTAATCTGAGACAAAAAACCCAGCCTCCTCACCCGAAATAACACCCTTCATACCTAAAAACTCCACAATAAGCGAATTCATAGCAACATTAGCAGACCTAATACCACGCAACTTCTCCTCAAACCTCCTATCAATACTATTAAACCTCTCGTCGATCTCAGCAAACCTCCTATCAATTTCCTCAAACTTTTTATCAATTCTATTAAATCTCTCATTAATCTCCTCAAACCTTCTATCAATCTCCTCAAATTTCTCATAAATTTTCTCAAACCTCCTATCGATTTCCTCGAATCTCCTATCAATCATATCAAATCTTCTATCAATTTCCTCAAATTTCTCATCAATCTTATTGAACCTCTCATTAATCTTATTAAATCTCCGTCAATACTATTAAACCTTTCATCAATTTTACTAAATCTCTCATCTATTCTATCAAATCTATCATCGATTTTACCGAGCTTCCTACCTAGCCAGAAAATAGACCCCCCTATCAAAGCTATAATAGTCAGCGAAGTACCTACAATATAGTATATGAGCTCATTCATCACAAAATATTCTCAAAACAACAATTTAAACATAACTATAAACAACACAACACCATCAAACAAACACATCTCCCCAAAACCCCAAACACCAGCAACCCGAAATAACAACGAAACCACAAAACACTTCAATACAATTTAACAACAAAAGATAAAATTCTCCCAAAATCCTGTTAAACAAGGAAAAGCTTTAATTTTCTAAGTAAATATAATAATGAGTAGTGAAATATTTCGTCCCTAACTTAAGTTAAACAATCGCAATCAAAAGAAATAGTAGTCACTAAAGAATATGTACTTAAAAGGATAAAGAGGAACGCTGGCTATTAGTAGTATAGAATTTAAGTGAAATAGCTTTCAATACTATCCTAGTCTTGTTTACCTTTTATAAAATAGTCTGATGACTTAACTTCCTGACCTAATTTTGTGGAAAGTTAAGTGTTTGTAGCTTAGCGAGAATGCTGGTTGGCTGAAGACTTATTTTATGAAGGTTTTTCTACTATTTTTCTGACTAATGAGACATAGTGTTTCATGTTTTTTAGGCTTACGTTGGGAGGGATGTTGTGGTCTACGCACGGTATGTAGCCTCCTTCTTCTAGGAGTCTAGGTACTTTAGATAATACTTCATGTTCAATAGTTTTCTTTGATTCAACGAGTTTTCTTTTATCTATTCCACCCATTATTGCTAGTGAGTCACCGTATTCTTTTCTTATTTTAAGTGGATCCATGCCTGCGGCTATTTCAAACGGCATCATTGCGTTTACTCCAGCTTCAATAAATAGTCCTAGTATGGACTCAAGGTTTCCGTCTGAATCAACCATTATTATGTCTACTCCCAGCTTCTTCACATGACTTATTAACTCCTCGTAATAGGGGCTCATAAATTCTTTGAAGATTCTGGGAGAAACGAAGGGTCCCTTTTTCCAAGCCATATCCTCCCATATCAATATATAGTCTACTCGAACATTACAGATAACTACACTGCATATCTTCTTGTAGAGTTCAAGCCAGTACTCGAGTATTTCGTGAACAAAACTGGGATTTTTGTAGTACATCAAGAGAAGTCTTTTGTCTCCTAGGAGACAACGTGGAAAGCCAAATGCCCCGCAGATAGTTAGGGCTAGTGGGTAAGGGAAATTATCGTATTTTTCTCGAAGTTTTTTCCAGTCAGGCCATCTTCTGTTATCTGGGTCTAGTCTCCACTTAATTTTCTCCCAGTCTTCCTTAGTCTTTACGGGGTGTTCAACCCACATTACTCCAGGAGTAGCTGTCTCATGAGGCTTCTTGTAGGCTTTACATATTATGCCGCTTTCTTCCCTAAAGACTACTACTCCGCCGCTTTCCCATAGTACTTCTTTCTTAAAAGGTGGGTCAAAGGGAGGTCTTGTGAAGCCACTGTTTACAGGTAAGAAAACTCTCGGCTCCATTCCAAAGTACTCTTCTACATCACGGTGAGTCTTAATATGAGGCGGCAAGCCTTCTTTCCTCCACCTCTCAATAGTCTGGGGCATAAAACCCATTGTTGCCTCCCATCTGGGGGGTCTATCAACGCTCTTGAAGTGACATATGTTTATGAAACGCTGTCTAGTGTCCACATATAAACTATCTTTAAGGCAATATAGCACTTTCAGTAGGGTACTTAGATTTAATTCTTAATAGTTCGCTTAGTGAATCTACTGTACTTAACTACTTCCATATTATGTTTACTTCTTTTAACTGCATTAGTTCTTTATCCTTAGTTATTAGAGCATTTGCTTTAAGTATTTTTGCTGTCAGTATTATTATTTTATCGTGTAATTCTTTTGCTTTAGTTTTCCGAAAGTTTATCAGTATTTTTTCGTTAAATGGATAGTATTCGAAAGTAGTGTATTCTGACATCTTATTTTTAAGTAAATTCCAGTACTTTAGCCAGCCTTTTTTCTCAAATAAGTAGTAGAGCTCAGCTGCAGCAATTGTAGGCAGATATATAATTGCTTCTCTGTTTTCTGCTTCTCTGAAAGCTCTATCTGCTTTTGGAGGGAGTTTATCTAAAAGGTAGTATAGGAAAGCAACTGCATCGACTACATATATTTTCATAAAGATCCCTTAAATAGACTTTGCTTCGCCTCTGCTAGTATTTTCTCGCACTCAGATACGTCGACGTCGAGTTCTTTGAGTAGTCCTCTCAGCCCTTTAGCCTTCTTTGGACGTTTTAGGAGAACTCCCTCTTTTAGGGGAATTAGTAGTATTTCTTCACCTTCTTTGAAGCCGTAAGCCTCTCTAATTGGTTTAGGAATAACTATTTGTCCTTTTGAGCTCACTTTGACTTTAAATAGCTCTTCTAGGTAAGGTGTTATTTCCATCAGTATAGTCTTACTTTTTCTTACATATATTTCTTACTATGATGGGTGCTTAAAACTTTTATTTATGTGCTGGTAGGTTTAAGTGGTTGGATTTATGGGAGGTGAAGGCGTTAAGATAACTTTTATTGGTGCAGGAAGCGCTGTATGGTCTACTACTGTCATACGGGATCTTCTTGTGACTCCGAGTCTTTACGGTTGCCGTGTAGTCTTAATGGATATTAATGAGGAAAGACTAGACCTCGTTTATGGATTCGCTAAGAGATATGCAGAAGAAGTGAAAGCCAACGTAGTTTTTGAGAAGACTACAGATAGGCGTGAAGCCATAAAAGACACAGACTTCGTCATCAACACTGCTATGGCTGGAGGACACTGGCACTACGAGCGCATGAGACAAGTCTCAGAAGAGTACGGCTACTATAGAGGAATAAACAGCGTTGAGTGGAATTATGTTTCAGACTACCACACTATATGGGGTTACTACCAGTTTAAACTCATGTTGAGTATAGCTAGAGACATTGAAGAACTAGCGCCAGACGCCTGGCTTATACAAATAGCTAACCCTGTTTTCGAGGGAACAACGCTAATATCGAGAGAAACTAAGGTAAAGGTCATAGGACTATGCCACGGCCACATGGGTGTATACGAAATAGCTTCTGTTTTAGGCTTAAATCCACGAGAAATAGAGTTTGAGGCTATAGGCTTCAATCACGTCATATGGCTGACTAAGTTTAAGTATAAAGGAGAAGATGCTTATCCCTTAATAGATGAATGGATTGAAAAGAAAGCTGAAAAATATTGGGAGAAGTGGAGAGAAGAACAGTGCAACCCATTTGATATACAGATGTCGCCTGCAGCAGTAGACATGTACAGAATATACGGACTTTTCCCTGTAGGCGATACTGTTCGAGGAGGCACTTGGAAGTACCACTGGGACCTCAAAACAAAACAGTACTGGTATGGACCTATCGGAGGACCAGACTCTGAAATAGGCTGGACTATGTACATAGCCTCTCTGACCAGCAAGCTCAAGAAAATAAAGGCAGCTGTAAGTGATACATCTAAGCCGCTAACAGAATTCCTTCCACCAAAGAGAAGCCATGAGTCAGTAATACCCATCATAGATTCGATTGTAAACGATAAGAGAGCAGTATATCAAGTAAACGTACTCAACAAAGGCGCTATACCTGGCATACCAGATAATGTAGCCGTAGAAATGCCCGCTGAAATAGACAGCAAAGGCGTACACAGATTAAGCTTCTCGCCACTACCAAAGAGAATAATGAACTACGTTATGATACCTAGACTAATGAGATGTGAGTGGGCTTTAGAGGCGTTTCTCGAAGGAGGAAGAGACCTTCTCTTCGAGTGGCTCATAGTAGATCCTAGAACTAAGTCTACGAGACAAGTCAATGAAGTAATAGACGCCATATTAAAACTTCCAGGCAATGAAGAAATAGCTAAACACTTCGCTTAGCACAAATATGCTTATTTGAATTAGAAGAACTTGACTTACTATTTGAGACATAAAGATAATTAAATACTGTACAAAGGATATGTCTGTTTTCAGAAAGAATAAGACTATCTGAACAATAGAAAGGTTTACCTTAAACTTAGTCCCTACTAATGCTTCTCTCTTTTCTGAACTAATACGCGTGAGTTAGCGACCGCATTACTCGAATAGTTTCCTCTAGTTTGCGGTATTTTTCCTCAAGCTTCTTTAGCTTCGTTAAGTGTAGGTCCTTGTCCTCTAGCGCCTGGTAAATTATAGCTCCTTCACAGTCTTTCGGTACTGGGAGTCCTGCTACATAGCATAGTGTAGGCACTACGTCAACGATGTTTACTTGCCTCTTTAGTATGACTCCTTTCTTAATGCCTGGTCCACTTAAAATCAGTAGTCCCTTCATTGATCCAATGGAGTACTCACCTGAAGTTATCTGTCTACCGTGCTCACCGGGAGCCTCAGGATAGAAGCCGAAGACAATGTCTCCTATGGTCTCTCCTCTTAGCCCTAGCATTATTGCTTCTTCTCTTCTCAATATAAAAGCAAATGGACATTTCCCTGTGTTAGGATCGCGGTAGCTGTGGAGCACATTTATTACTTCCCAGCGCACTTTCTCGTAGTCTTTGTCGTCTACTATGCCGTCTGGAAACCTTGACTTGAGGTTAATCCATATGTAGCAGGAGCGGTCTTCGAATGCTTTTGTCTGAGACCAGTCTACTATTCTGTTTTCCTTATTCTTATACTTGAGTAGACCTGCTTGCTCAAGTATGTCGTTTATTGATATCCACTTAGAGCCGGGCTCTGTCGGGACAGCTCCGTGGTCTGAAGACACTGCTACTACTGTGTCTTCACCTACTGCCTCTAGTATTCTTCCGACCATTTTGTCTAGTGAAATATACATTCTCTTCTCTAGTTCAGCTAGTTTTTTCCTGAGATTTGGGTCAGGGTCGTGGTCTAGCTTGTTTATAGCTAAGTGGTAGAAGTGGTCTGGGGCATGGGCGTGCATGTAGAAAATATCCCATTCTTTT
>Ga0180302_10001295_pt1 | contig 11785 bp, 31 predicted proteins | sample GuaBasSediGuay17_FD_121794 | JGI IMG/M metagenome (GOLD analysis project Ga0180302, IMG submission 121794) | Subseafloor sediment microbial communities from Guaymas Basin, Gulf of California, Mexico - Guay17, Core 4571-4, 12-15 cm | ecosystem: Environmental > Aquatic > Marine > Hydrothermal... | reverse complement strand
TCTATGTTGCTTCCTCTAAAGTTCATGTAGTACCATGACCCAAGCTTAGCTGAGCACTCAACCAGCTTCTTTATACACTTTAAGTCCCATCTAAAGTCCTTTCCAATGTTGATCGTAGGAATGGGGAATGTAAAGGGGATCCCATTAGGATCCTTCTCTAATAGGACTTCAGAGAACACTTCTAGTATTAGCCTAGCTTCCTCCTCAAAGTCCCCATATGTGTTCTCTTGAGGCTTACCTCCAATTATGACAGGGACATCCCTAAACATCCTTGGACATCTAGCATCAAATGTTAGATTAGTGAACATAGTCTGGAATGCAGCTCTAACAGTGAAGTTGCAATTGTACACTAGCCTCTGGATCCCCTGCTTAACCTCTTTCCTTGACAGCTTATCATAGTAGATGAATGGAGCTAGGAAAGTGTTGAATGAGCTGAATGCCAATGCACCAGCAAATTCTCCCTGAGCCATAAGGAAATAGTTTGAAACATGATCAATTATAGTGTCAAAGTGCTTGGCTGGGCTGGAGTGTACAGCACCAGAGAATAATCCTTTCTCTAAGAGAGAAAGCAAGCTCCCTCCGTGACAATAAGGTATTACCCCACGGCTCAAGTTGTGTATGTGGATATCTCCATTGATATGTGCTTTAGCTGGCTCCTTAGGCATCCTCTTAAGGACATACCTAGCCATTTCCTTGTCAGCTATATAAGACAGCAAACCACTGAAGGATCTGTTGAAGTTAGCATTCTCTTTAAGCCTCCAATTGTTATTACCCAAATACTCATCCACTGGACTCTTATCCTTCCTTTTCCTAGATCGAGCTGAGTTATCCATGTTCATCCTCCCAGTCAAAATGGATAACTCAGCTTTCCCAAAGCAAATATTTAAACTTTAGAAGATCTATCCTTGGATACAGATCTTATGATTTTAAGAGATGGCATATTAATAGGGCTACAAGTAGTGTCAAGTCATAGGAGTAGTGTATGGAGGCTGTCAGCTTGAGCCCTCCTTTAATGTAAGAGACTGCAAACACAGCTCCTACAAAAGTCAATACAACACCTGATAAGAGATCAAAGTTCTGGATGGCGTGGACAGCTCCAAATATGACTGAGCTCACTGGTACTCCTATTTTCCCTAGCTTCTCAATTGGCAGCTTCTGGAAGACTTCTGTCTCAGCAATTGCAAAGAGAGGCAATAGGATCATAACGGAAACTATTAGGGGAACAGATGAAGTGTATGGATTCCCATTTCCAGATGATGGGATATAATTGGAGAGGAATAGACCAAGGAATAGAGCTACTGGAGCAAGAACTAGCCCTATTAGAGATCCCTTGATGTAAAGACACTTCCTTAAGCAGCTAATGTAGAGTTCTGGATCAACTATGAGGATAAGGAAGGCAACTATAAGGTTGAATAGGACCCAGATCTCTTGGATAGTCATCCCTATTGATCTCCAGTATGTCCAAGGAGGAACTTAAGGTACTTGTAAGTGTCAAGTGCAAGCTTTCCCTTCTCTGTTATGACATATGATCGTCTAGCCCTAGATGACACTTCCCTAGTCTCCTCTATCAGCCCTAGCATCTTGAAACGTTCAATGAACTTCTGAAGCTGCTTCCAAGATAAGTTGGCTCTCTGGGCTATGTGAGTACCAAGGGTACCCCTATAGCGTTCCATGGCATATGATGGGGTATAGTGATCCCTAATAAGCTCTAGAATTAACATCTCAATTTCAAGCCTAGACCTCTTCATCCCTAGCTCCCTTTCTTAAAGGTGTAGGTCGGACTACACTCTAGTCCTGATCCAGACCAAACAACTTTATCAGGCATAGTAGAGAGTTCCTGTATGGACATGGCTTAATCCGTTCTTTGCTACATTTACCATTCTTTATGAAGACTATATCCTCAACTTTATAGCAGTACCCTGCATACTCCCTCATATCTAATCACCTTTAACAATCTTCTTTCCTCTCAAAGTCCCTACAATAGCATTTGGCTTTGCCAATATGATGCTTGTCACATACTATCATGTAGTCAATGTCTATGTCCTTACAATGCTTACAGTTCCTACATATGGTCAAGGGCTTAATATCCATAATAGATCCCTCCAACATCATGATTGTGAAGGACGATCTTCAAATATTACATCCTTAATGTGCCTACCCTCTGCAATTCCCTGTCTTATTTTCCTCATGAGATCTCTCCCAATGTAGTCTGCATAATTATTGCTGACAATCACTGAGTACTTGGGGTTATCTAGTATTGACCTGTCAATCACAATAGCTCCAATAGCAGGGTCACTCTGCAATATAACATTGTCCTCTCCATCAAGGACAATATAGATCCTATCATCCTTCTCGAATACTCCTACACGCATTCTCATTTCACCTCTTTATCTTCTTTCCTTTTAATAGCCTCTATAGCTCGTCTAATAATATGCTCCCATTCCCTCTCATTCTTCTCTGTGAGATCAATAAAGGTGTATCCCAGCTTCCTAAAATACTCTTTCTTACGTCTCTCAGACTCAGCTCTATTCCAACGTTCATGCCATATAGATGGAGACACTCCTATAACTAGAGATGTAGGATTTAGGTAGACTATGAAGTCTGGATAGTAGTAAGTGTTATGCTCCTCATCCCTAAACCGTCTATTGTGATCATACCTTAGCCCAAGTCTATCCAAGATCTCCTTAACTTTCATTTCAGGTGGAGTGTAATATTCAGGAGACTTGGTAGGCTTGGAAGCTGCAATGCTACAAAGCTTCCTAAACTTGAATGATCTAAGGAAGCTAACCCTCCACTCTCCATGGATCTCACATTCACAGACAGCCCATGTACCATCATGGTATTTAGGAGCCTTATAGTTTCCCCTACATTTGGGACATGGATATTTTGTAGGCACTAGCTCTCCATTGTGATAGCTGAACAATCCATGCTCCATGCATAAGTAAATGTCATCCTTGGACTTAAGGTGTAGATGATCATCAAATTCTCTACCACATATTGGACATCTCATTTCCTCTTTCTCCTTGAGGATCTCTGCTTCCTCTTATCATTTTGGATGTCACACCACATCCAATAGAAGTATCTTAGCAATCCAAAAATAAAGAACAAGACTAGAAGAATAGTAGCAAGCAATGGGCTGAAGCCACTAAGGAGAAAGTAAATGAGGTTCCCAAGCAAGCTCCAGAAGCCAATCTCAAAAGCAGAACGGAAATGGTAAGAGTAAATGATGCTTGCTAAGTAGTCCATGGATCTCTCAAAGATCTTAGAACATACATCAGAAACCCAGCTAGCCAATTTGACATAATAGCTCTTGTTGAGAAAGATCTCCTTAAGGAATCTCCTAAAGGTGTACTTACTCATGTAACCATCCTCCAATATCTTGTCAATGAGCTGACATAGTTTCTAGGAATCTTGTCAATGCTCTCATGAAGTCTAAGTGTAGAATATGAGCCAGTTGATCCTATGCATTACCAATCCACATTTCCTACATCTCTTAGCTCTCAAGCCATCTATGATCTCATCTGAGTCTTCCCATTCATGAATACAGGTATCCTCATTCTCCATCTTGATCTCTCCTTAAATGTCCCTCTTTTCTAGGACTATGGTACCATCAGACTTGATTATGAGATATAGGAGGCTTCCAGTGTCCTCAGTTAGCTTACTCTTATAAACTGAGAATCTCATTAGCTCTCCACTCTTAGCCTGCCATATGGGCTCAAACTGATCTTCCCTAAAGGAGAACTCTAGACCATAAGATCTCAAGATAGGATCAAGCAGCACTTCTATTGCCTGCATCAGAGACTTAGCCTCCTCATATCTATTGATGGCTTCCACAACCAAGTCCAGACAGATAGCTCCAACCTTCATTAACTCTTCCTCCTTATAATGCTCCAATAACATATCCAATAATGAAGCCTAGGACTAGACCACCAACGAAAAGGAGCTTATGTCTCCAGTGAATTTGATTGTAGAGCTCATTGAATTTGGATGCTAGAGGCATGTAAAAGACAGTACCAAAGGTTGTGCTAGCAAGATCACTTAGAAGATCTCCAAAGTCCCTTAGAGTCTTTACTCGTGATGTTTTACTCCATAACTCATTTTTACATTCTTCAAGTGTCTTAACATTCCACTTTCTGGATGTCATCTCTAACAGTCCTTCTTAACCACTACTTCCCATCCCTCTTGCCTAGCAAGATTCAGAATATCCCTGATTCTTTCTAGCTTCTGCTTGACTTGATTAAGGGCTCTCTGCTCAGTCCTTTCTATTAGATCTTTGATAGGCACTTCATCATCCAAATCAAGAGTGCTCTTTGCAATGTAGATCTGTGAATACTCCTGACCATCAATATTGATCAGCCCTATAGCAGTGCTCAAGATATCTGCATAGTTGAATCTCTCCCCATCATGGTGGAATAGTATTTTCGTCTTACAAATATACTTCAAGCTAACCACCTCCCAATTCAATTACCATAACTATATGATACCTCTAAGAGGGTGCTTCTTAGCATGTTCAAGGAGCATAGCCACTAATGTCCTGTTTAGCTCTGGATACCTAATTGATGGATCCTCAACACTAGAAGTGTGTGTAGTCCGACTTACATTCTCCAGATAATTCTCACTAGCCATGTCAAGCTTAAGGAGACCCCTCTTAAGACCACCATAAATGCCAAACACTGAGTAGCTCATGTATTCTGGGTCTTGATCCCTTAGTTCTTCTATGACTAAGAGATCATGCAATCCATCTTCTCCAATAAAGGACTTTACAACTGACTTGTCATACCTGCTGAATCCAGGAGCACTCTTGACTATTGCTCCATCAAAGTTGGATTTGAACTCTGGATATGTACTCTCAAACCTATGTAGCCCAAATATGGAGATTATATACCCATAATTTCTACCTATGCTCTTCATCCATTCCCCTCTAAGGTTGAAGTATCTGGAGATAAGGGATTTGGGGATCTCCTTTAGAGTGAAGTTGTCTATGAATGCTAGCTGAACTAGCTTGTCATTGGAGATTATGGACTCCATTACTGCTTCTAAGTCTCCATCCTCTGAGTGGATAGCATGTACATTCTTCTCTCCATAGAAGCTAACTGCCTCCTCAGCTAGTCTCCTCACAAGCTCTGTCTTACCCTTGCTCATCTGACCAAATAGGACTAGGTTCTTAACTCGAATGGCATTTGTCTTGTAGCTGGCTTTGGGTGGACTAGCTATAATGTCTATCCCTGGAAAAAGGAATGATAGGAACTCCCTAGTCCTGTCCTTTAGGAGAAATCTCGTCTCCATAGGATCGATCCTCTCTCACTCTTATGGATATGCTACATCCCTTACCAATATGCTCCCGTAGCTGTCTCAATAGGAAGGATAGGTACGATTTGTTCTCCTTAGAAAGGAACAACACTAGGTTGCCTAATGAATCCATTGATATATCCTCGATCCGACAGTAGATCAGGATGTCTCTATGTCTAGGACGATCCCTTCTATGTCTCCTTCTTAGAACATCATCTAAAGTGTACCCTAACATCTTAGCTACCTCATCCTAATAGATCTTTATCGTATCCAGGATCAGGAACTTCCTTGATCCACATTTTGGACATACTAGATGCTTCCCATCAATATCCTTTGAAGATAATGTTAGGGTAGCTCCACACTTCATGCATTTAATCTTATTCATTGTATCTTCTCTCCATACTTGAAAGTGCTATGCTTAGGGCTTCTAGGGATCTAGACAGCCTCTCCATTGTAAATAATATCCTACATCCGCCAATCTGTTCATCATATGCCATACAGCCTGTGTGACACACACCTTTCTTTAACCAACACGTACCCATACTCATCCCTCCTTTATTTGATTTGAATTTTTAAGATCTCAGGTTTCCGTTTATAGAAGGATGGTCCCCTAGACTCTTTAAAGAGAAACTCTACATAACCTAGCCTACGAAGCAGCCCTAAGTAACTAGCTACAACCGTCAGTTTGGTTAGCTTCTTTAGAAAGGGAGTGTCAATCAAATCATGGGCTGAGAAGACATCTCTGTCAAGATGCTGTATTGCCTGGATCATCCTAGCAACCACTATCCTTCTCTCTACCCTTTGTAAATCCTTTGGTAGGAAGGTAGGTAACTCCCTAAATGTGGTCATACCATCACCTCTCTAATTTAGACTTTAGCTTTCTAAGATGCCAGATCCATCTTAGCTCATCATAAGCTGCCCAAATCAATATAGTGAAGACTATGGCTAAAAGACATGAGTAAGTAAACACTATTGTCCCAGTCAATGGATCCCTGTATTGAACAGCCCTACTTGCTCTTAACAATGTCAAGGCATCATACTCCAAAAGCTCAGGATGCTCCTTAGAGATAAGTGTGTAGTCTGGATGGAATGTTAGTTCCATTAGGGAGAGATAAAGCCCAATTGTCATCAGAGAGAATACACTCATTGCAATAGCAACTTTGATTATCATATGATAATGGTCTTTAAGAGTCATATTGCTCAGCCTCATCTGACAATGTCTCTTGGACCAATGCATCTTGGATTAGCTGATCAAGATCTGGAAGTTGGCTTAGAAGAATACACTCTTGAGAAAGCTCTAGATAAGCCTCTAGATCGAAGGATTCTGGATCTCCAACTTCATAGACATAGTATAAGTACTCAGCACATCTCTTCAATAAGTCTCTTATATGAGGGCTTATCTTCATCCAATCATCTCCTCTTAAGGGTAGAGAAGGCTAGTTAGAGTGAACCCAAACGGGGAGATCTTCTCTCCGTTGATCAGGTATCGAAGAGACACCTCAGCTAGAATGGATGAAGTCAACAACACTAGAGTAGTGGATAGGGGATACTCACATGGATCAATAGCTCTTCTAGGAGGATCAGCAGGTGGTTCATACCTTTCAGCCCATACTACCTCTCCATAGTTAAGATTACCATTCATAGCTCCAAAGACTGTTGGGAACCCTAGCTCCACAGCTTTATCTCTAATAATCTTCCTAGAAAAGTAATTGTCAAATGTACAAATCACAAGATCACAATCCTGAAAGGCTAGTGACACATTGTCCTTGGTTATCTCCTCTTGATAGATGGAGGACTTAGCCCTATTTATCCTATAGAGGATCCTAGAAAGAGCTGTAACCTTATACTGTCCAAGATTCTCTAGGAAGAATGCTTGGGTAGAAGTATTATGGATCTCCACTTTATCCATGTCTATGAGCCTAAACCGTTTAAGTCCACTCCTAGCTAGTAAGACACTAGTCCAGCTTCCAAGAGCTCCGCAGCCTAGCATTGTAACCCGTTTATCATCTAGGAAATCCAGATCCCTACCTCTATACAAGAACTCATGTAAGAACTGTCTATCCATTCTAGACCCCTCACTCTAATGTAAATGAGCATCAATGTCATTGGAATGATCAATCAAAGGTAAAGTACCTAACCTAAGATAGTATGGATCTAGCTCTTCAGGGTTATCGATTTCATACAGGTTCCTTATGTTCCTAGCAAAAGCAGCAGCCCGTTTAGCTATACATTCTGGACATAGCCTACCCATCAGGATGTCATATGCATTTGTTAGTCTACCACACTGAGAACATGGCTCTTTCTTAGCTGTCCTTATTATGCACATGAGACTCTCTCCTTTTAGAAAGCTCATTCTCCAAGCATATCTTGAAGGTGTAAAGCATTAGACCATTAAGTCTGGCTGAGTGCCTATGAAGTTTACAGAGATTGGCTGGTACCAGCTCAGGAAACAGATCAGTTAGTGTCTTACCATTGTACTTGTCCTTGTAAGAGAAATCAATGAAGTCACATTTAGACTCAAAATCAGATAGCTTCTTGAGGGCTTTGATCTTGTCCTCTCTGCTCAGCCCATGAGTACCACACTTATTCCAGAACTCCATGTATCTTTCTACAAGATCACTCTGTAATCTTGACAATTCCAGAGTCATCTCCTATCTTCTGCTGTACTTCAACATACCATTTTAGGAGCTTAGAGCATCCCAGCTCACATCCATCAAAGGAATGTTCACAGCTGTCACATGGGCATTCCAGAATCAGCTTTTCATCTGTCATTTAACCTCTTCCCCTGATAGAATATTCAGGACTAGACGTAGATCTTCTATCCATTGATCTAGAATTTTCTTAAGTGATGTCTGGACTACATCTTCCCTATCCCGATCTGATACCAAAGTGTCTATTCTCTCCTGTAAGTATTCTACAGCCCTATTCACATTCTCTAGGAGCTCACATTTGTAGCTCATCTTACCCAATCACCTCATTTAACCGTTCAGCTATTATCTCAGCATCCCTCCATGTTAGGTTAGGATGCTTCTCTTTCACATAGCTTGGATGGACATATCCACGATTGTAGAAGTATGCTGTTCCCTGAGATCCAACTAGGACAACCACTAGAAACTGTCCTCCATACTCATCTAGGAAGGAGCTGTTCTCCATCACTAGCAAAGTGTATTTGGTTGCCTCTTGATCCCAGCTATCAAAATAGATTATTCTCATACTTTATCCTCCTACTATCTTCTCCTTAAGATCCCTTAACCATACATACCCTATAACTGAGGGCTGATTCAGCTTAACCTCCCATTCTATTATCCTATCATATAGGGTAGGATGCTGCTTAAGGATCCTCTCATAAATGTGAGGTTGATAGAAGGGACACCAATAGCATCCAGAGATAGAATACTTCTTGTATAGGGGATTAACTGGGATATCCCTGATCTTAAGGTAGGATTGTATGTCATTATCGGTCCAGTCAAGCAATGGAAGTACTATAATGTCACCATGAACATCATAGTCAGGCTTGAAGTAGACTGGAGACTTGTAGATCTGTCTTCGTCTAGATGACTCATATCTCCTAACTGCATTGAGCTTGTAGAAATGATGTCTGCCTAACATAGAAGTTAGCTTCCTCTTTTGAGGTCTAAACTTTAAGTCTCTGCTACACCATCTCTTCTTTATGGTAGGGAAATACTTGAAGTGAGCTAGCCTTTGGTAGAAGCCTCCCTTATAGAGATCAGGGGTTGAGTATGCAAGGTCATAGCCAAATACTTGACATATGCTCCTTGCATACTCAAAGCTCTCTTCAAACTGGATATCTGTCTTGGTGTAGAAAGGAACTAGATCATCCACAGCTTGCCTAGCTAAATCTAACAGAACCAAGCTGTCCTTGCCACCACTGAAGTTCACTATTAATGGTAAGTCTCCAGCCCTACTCTTAGCTTCCCTAATGATCCTGATGCTCCTCTCCACTTTCTTCCTCAGCTGGAAACTCAGCATAATATTCATTCCTCACTGCTTCCCATATTGTGTTCATCACTAGACTCAAAAGTACTTCCAGATCTTGCTTTTTGGCTATTGACTGTCCATCCTCATATACCTTCTCAATGGAAACATAAGCTAGCTCTTTAACATTAGAGATGAAATCGGCTAGCCTCTCCTCACTGAAGTTACCATCCTCATCATAGAAGGTCAAGATCCTAATCATTGGAACAGTCCATACTAGCTTTTTCTTCTCTAAGACTTCAGCTTCTATCTTGGATATGAGCTTGTCAATCTCCTTCAGAGCTTTAGACTTCCTCAAGCTATTCACCTCCCATAAATGAATTGGATAGCTATTCATTCCCAGTTGAATAGTACTTCTTGATAATCTCCAATCCAGAGTCTGTAACTCTTAGGAAGCCAGAGTCAGTGATGTATAATGGGATGTGCTCTCGAATAAAGGCACATAGCCTACAGTCAGTGACCCTACACATATGTACTAGACTTCCCCTCTTACCCAAATTGGCTGTCTGATCAGAGTAGTACGTCCTACCCATGTCAATGATAATATTTGCATCTAACCCATGAGCTAGCCCTACTCCACCTGCAATGGACAGCTTGTCAAAGTCCTCAGCAGCCCTTTGATTAACATAGATTGCTGTTATGTCCCTTACCTGATTGAATCTGGAGAGCTCCATTAGACGATACTTTAGTGCTCCACGATAAGACTCTAGCATAGTGATGGAGTCTATCAATGCAAGCTCAAACCCCCTAGTCTCATAGACATACCTATACACTTCAGCAAAGAAGCTCCACTCCCTAAGCCTAGGGCTCCTGATGGCATCCAATACATACAGGCTCTCTCTTATAGTGTCCCAGTCTAGCCCTAACCTCTCAGCCTTCTGTATGAGCCTAGATTGAAGATCAAACCTAGATGACTTAGAGATGAAGATGTCCTCACTAGAGACAAAGAGTACCTTCCTACCATCATTGGCTACTCTAACAGCTATCTCCTCTATTAGGATAGACTTCCCTGATCCTGGAACACCAACTATACCAAGCTGTACTCCAATGGGGATACCATTTAGGCATTTGAAGCTCTCATCCATAAAGAGGAGATCTAGGAATGTATGTGTCTTGAAGGCAGCTAGCTTCTTCCGTTCTGAGACATCACTTGGCTGTAGGATCACCTCTTCATATTCAGGCTTGCTAAGGTCTATCTCCTCTTCAAGAGGAGCTCTGGCTAGTTCCCATTGATCAGCCTCAGTCTTGGATCCAACTCTCTTGACTGTCTCAGAGATCAACTCCTTTAGAAGGTCGGGATCCATACTCATCTTAAGTCTCCTCATTTTCTTCCACATACTTAAAGACTGCAACTGGCTTTACTATGAAGCTAAAGTTTGGATAGCAGTTCCTAGCAAACTTTATTGCTGATTGGTAGGTATCAAAGTACTCTATGAACTCCTTATCCACATATAAAGCCCATACAAACATAGATAGCTTTAGAGGCATCTACCCTTCTCCCCTATTCTTTATGTGTCCATAATACTTCTCTTCTACAATGGTGAATTCAAGGGATGATGGATCAGCTGCTACTCCAAAGAGCAGTCCAATGATCTTTTCAAGTGTGGATCTCCTAGCTGACTCTCTCACAGGGATACACATGTTCATTCTTGGAGTGTACTTTGTAGATTCCGATTTTATGATCAGGTATTTCACCATCTAACCTCACCTAGTCTAGGACTATGAATGACTAGAGCAGCAATAAATAAGATGAGATTTACTACAAGGAATAGCACCAAGATAAAGTCTCCCTCATATAGGAAAACAGCAAACATTAGGATCCACATGACCAAGTAGAGTAGGATAGTCTTAAGTCCAACAAGATGGATAGCTTCTAGAATTTCATCTTTTGAGCTAAAAGGCATCTTATAACACCTCTAAACTACTTAATGAACACTTCATCTTCTGGAGTGTCCCATCCTAAATGAGAAAGGAAAGCATCAGTCCTGACTAGAATGTTTAGCTGCTTACATCTTGGACACTCAATTATTTTAGCTACCCAGAAATGTCTTTTCTTTTCAGCCTCATAGATTGGAATGCTATATCGTACCACATAATATTCTAGAAGAGTATCCTCCTCATTTAGGCTGTGATTACATTTGCCACAAAAGATCTTTATTCCATCAGGAGCCTCTGACTCAACCTTAGCTTCAGTTAATCCTTGCTTCTCAACAGCAGATAGGACACGTTTACATCTCTCCATCTCGGATCTTAGGGTCTTCTCTAAGCTATTCATGTATTTCTTAATGTAGAATTTTGCTTCTTCCTCTAAGCTCATCTATCTATCTCACCTTTCTACCTCGAAACAGCTATACACTCAAAGAAGAAATTTTTAGCTTAAAATATCTCGCTTAGAGTGAAAATACTTTAATCATATCGTCTATGCTTCACTAGGATTCCACTAGCCAAATCAAAGTCCCTGTCATGTCCATCCACACATATCCCAATATCAACACAGAAT
>Ga0180302_10001293_pt1 | contig 11798 bp, 11 predicted proteins | sample GuaBasSediGuay17_FD_121794 | JGI IMG/M metagenome (GOLD analysis project Ga0180302, IMG submission 121794) | Subseafloor sediment microbial communities from Guaymas Basin, Gulf of California, Mexico - Guay17, Core 4571-4, 12-15 cm | ecosystem: Environmental > Aquatic > Marine > Hydrothermal... | reverse complement strand
GGGTTCATGGTATCCCCTTTTACATCAAAAATGTTGTTCGCAACATAAGCTATTGACATATACAGAAAAACTAATACTGCAAGTCGAGGAAGATACTCCATAAACGTGCATATACTTCTCGATGCGAGCATAAGACCGTACATACCTAACCCTACATATCCACGCCATTCCCCTATTCTTAGAAGCCTCATTAAGCTGGCCACAGTACTCGCTCTCATGGAAGTCCTTATCTTTAGCTACAATAACCTTATATATTTTTTGAATTTTTGAAAAATGATAAAAATGAAGGTATTGTTTGGAGCTACTGAAAGGGAGATTACCGAAATAATCGCTAGGTTTGTCTCATGTTTGGGGCTAAGCGAAGCAGCTGGCAAAATCTGGGGAGCTCTAATGCTTGCCGGTAAACCCTTGTCACAGGATGACATAGCCAAGCTAACGAATTATAGCATAGGCGTTGTAAGCTCCAACCTATCGTTCCTTGAGAGACTTGGATTCGTTGTCAAAGTTGGAAGAAAGGGTAGAAGAAGTCTCTATGCTTCTTCTTCTACGCTCATGGACATTTTTGAGAAGTTCTTCCAACAAGTGCTCGATGTACAAGTAACCTCATTGTTGAGGTTTCTTCAAGAAAGAATGGATAGTCTAAGCGAAGCAACCCGAGAAAATGCTATGAAAATATTAAATGAGTACAAGAAAATTAGAGTTGCAATAAACATGATCATACCCTTGTTAAGGAAGATCCGTCACTTTTCTCCCAACTCAATCTAGTACTTATCACAGTGAATTATATGAGGATCCTGCTAGCAAGTGAATGGTTCCCACCAGATCTCGGCGGTGTAGCTTCGCATGTAAAGGATCTAGCATACAGCTTAGCCTGCAGAGGACATGAGATTTTCATAGTCACTAGAGAAAAGCCTGGACGCAGAGAGCCTATGTTCAAAATTTATGGACTTCGCCCAAAGGATATCGTTGAAGAAATATTGATGAACAGAGGATCATTGAAGAAAATTGTAGAGAAAATTGAGCCTGATATTGTTCATGCACATCATGCTTTCACCCCGATACCTCTCCTCGTTTTGAAAGCAGCCATCGTAAAAGGGGTACCAACAGTCTTGACTAACCATAGTGCATATTTCTATGAATACGACAGCATTTTGAAAACACTGGGATTAATAGCCTTTCCCTTCAAAATGATTGTAAGAAAAGTCAATAAGATCATAGCCGTGAGTAGGGTGGCAGCGAAGTTCATTCGAACCTTTGCCCCTAAAGCAAGCATAGAAGTAATACCTAACGGCGTTGATACAAGCATATTCAAACCTGAGGGAAGTAGGAAGTTCAGGGAGAGATTCAGTGCTGATCCAATGTTATTATATGTAGGCAGACTCGTTCCTCGAAAGGGAGTGCACTTACTAGTAGATGCGATGACCATTATAAGTAAGGAGGTCCCTGAGGTAAAGCTAGTAATAGCTGGTAGCGGGCCGCTCTACGGCATGCTCATAGAGCGGGCCAAGATTCAAGGTGTCAGTAAATTCATAACTTTTCTGGGCAGTGTTAACCGCAGAGATCTACCTGATCTTTACCGCTCTTCGGACATGCTCATTATGCCAAGCATCTACGGAGAGTCTTTTGGCATGGTTGCTCTTGAAGGCATGGCCTCAGGCGTTCCTGTAATAGCCAGTTCCACCGGAGGTTTAAAAGAGATTATCATTGATGGGATAAATGGGCTTCTGTTGAGGAGAGTGTGTGCTGAAAGTATAGCTGAGAAAGTCCTAGAACTGTACTATGAACCGGCATTGAAACAAAGGCTGATCGAAAGGGGTTTACAGACAGTAAGGACGAAATACGATTGGAAAATTATAGTAGAGGATATTGAGAAACTCTATGAGGATTTGCTCTCCGATAAGGAACAGTTACCTGTGCCCGTCGTCTAAGCTATTTACTCCACTTAGACCTGGTACACCTTCCGGCACAAAACAGAGATAGCCATCCTAGTGCTACTAACTAGAAAGAAAATATATTTCCGCATTATGTGACTAAGAACACCTCTCCGAACTTCCCACCAGCAAACATTACGATATACTTTGACGTAATTTTAGCGGCTTCCTTCAGCAGGTTCGAAGGCACTTTGGGTACGCCACAGGCTACTACTAATACGTTTCTAGTGTTTTCTCGAATACATGTTTGAATGGAGTCCCTATGAGGGAAAATATGTACAATTTTCTCAGCATCAGCTAAGACTATCTGATTTTCCGTTAAAACCTCGGTCTTACCACCAATTGGCTGGAATACCTCGCCCTCTTTCGCGAATCGGAGGACAAGAGGAGGTAAAAGCTTATCCAGATCGTATAAACCTATGGGTATGAGAGTTTTAAGAGAAGCCAAGTTGCCAGCATCAACTACATTATTTATCAGGGGGAGCTTCCTGCCGCGAAGGACCCTCCTTAAAAGGGCCTCACTCGAAGGTCTTTGCTTGGTGGGGTCTATTTCAATGCGCCAGTAAAAGTCGCGGTAAGCCCGTATAAGGGGATTTCCCTTAAGTTCATCAATATTGTACTTAGACCGCATTTCTTCCTCAATCTTTCTCATGAAAAGCACTTTTTCGGGCTCTGTAGCTTTCACTTGCACGCCCTCAACAATAGTGTAGGCTAATGCTATCTCTGGGAATTTCTCCTTTACGCGATCCTCTATCCTAATGCTCAGGATGGACATTAAGACTCCTCGTATTTTATACGCTATAAAAATATTTCACTTTAGCTCGAGTTTATTGCAACTTAAGATTATTTGAACGGCCTTTAAGAACCCCTTATAGTATTCCTCTTCGAGGACTATGTGCGCCACCCGTTTAAGCTCATTCACGGCATTTCCCACAGCAATATTGAGTCCAGCGATGCTAAACATGGGTATATCGGTCTCGCTATCACCTATAGCCGCTACTTCATTTAATCCTATTCCCATGCAACTTGCCACGACCCTCAACCCCTCAGCCTTGCTTACGCCTTTCACATGGACATGAAAAGCTACGCCGCTGTCCAAAACCTCTAGGTTCTCAAAACCATGTCTTAGGAGTACTTTCCTCATCCTCTTAACCACTTCCTGTCTACTTAAGCTTTCATTCACCAGTTTAAAGGCATAGTCTACACGTCTGTACCTGTTCTGTAATGACTCCACTATGATCCCTCGAAGCTCCTTAAGCAGGACGCTTCTAGCCTCACGGAGAATTTCAGTATCCTCGCTCAACACGCGCTCCTCTCCGTTACATACTACTACTCCTCCATTTTCAGCCACTATGCCTCCTGTTGCCCCTGAATAGCGCCTTAAACCTAGCAGAACACACGCAGCATTACCTGAACACAGAATTACTCGTACACTGTTCTCTTCCAGCTCTTTGATAGCTTTCCAGGCTTCCGGAGGTATAACGCCGTTCTCATTTGTAATAGTGCCGTCGATATCCAGAGCCACAGCTTTAATCATGCTAAGTACCTCTCAAAGAAAGGAGGGACTAATTTTAAATATTGTCCTGAAGATTGATGCTTAGAGCAGAGACGACTGTAGGTAGGTGCATTAGGAATAAAGACCCATAGGTGCAGGTTTTTGTATCCTAAATTATAAATCAAGGATCCCTAAAATATTGGTGAGAAGCTTTTATTGAATTGGTGGAAACATGAGTAGGGTTTCGAAGAGCAGGTTTGCGATAACAGTAGTGTTCTTAGTAGTGCTGGCCGTGGTTATATGGCATACTTTCTTGAAGGGTTTGGAGACTGAATTGAAGAGGGAGAAACCTGCACCAGATTTCGAGTTTATAGATATCCAGGGTAAGAAGTACAAGTTGAGCTCATTTAAAGGCCAAGTAGTCTTAATAGACTTTATGGCAACATGGTGTGGTCCCTGTAAACAGCAGATACTAACACTGAAGAGAATACATCCTAAGTATGAAGGTAAAGTAGTTTTTCTATCCATTAGCGTGGATCCGCGAGAAAGTTTGGAAGCTCTTGCAAACTACGGCAAGGCTAGCGGTATAACATGGATTCTAGGAAAATCATATGAAGCTGCAATAAAGTACGGTATCAGCGCGATCCCAACGATAGTAATTATCGACAAGGACGGGTACATAGTGTTCAGAGCTAGTGGAGTTACTCCCGAAGATCAGCTTAGGAAAGTGCTAGACGAAGCCATCAGTCAAGGATAAATGCTTAGTGAGAAAAATGAGCATAGAGCTGTTGTCTCTGGCCTTCACTGCAGGAGTCTTAACTTTCTTCTCACCGTGCGCTATAGCAATGTTTCCAGCCTATGTAGCCTATCTCATGCAGCTTAAGAGCGATGACAAAGGCTCAGTACTAACTGGACTTCAAGTAGGTCTGCTTGTGGGCTTGAGCGCGAGTTTAGTTTTTCTATTAATGGGCTTAATACCTTCAATTCTACTGGCGAATTTAGCCGTATACACTATCACTAAGCAATTGTTGGCGTTAACGTTAATAATACTGGGGTTGTTGACAATTTCGCCAAGAGAAGTATTTTTCCCGATACCCATTCCAGAACTTAAGCCCAATCGAAACTTTCTCCTTCTCTCCATAGCGTACGGAATAGTATACGCCCTAACCTCCTTGTCCTGCACGCTACCCGTCTTCTTGATGATAGTGTTCACTGCAGCTGCAAGCGGAGGTATTGTCGGAGTGATGGCATCATTTACGGCGTACGTGTTGGGCTTCGCTACACCTGCAACACTTGTAGCCACATTAGCAGTGATTTCCAAGGAGAAAGCTGTAAGAGCGTGTAAGAGATCGGCACCGTACTTTAAGAAAGTAAGCGGGATACTCCTAGTAATAGCAGGAATATATCTCTTAGTAGGCTAGAAGGTTAATGTATTCGGTAGCTACAAGATAATGAAGGAACTCGAACTTAATTGTCCGAGTCTGGGGCATATACTATGGAGTGGAAGGCTAAGTGGATTTGGGAGAAGAACACCGTAGCTCCTAGGAACTACTATCTATGTTTTCGGAAAACCTTCAACCTACCTAAGAACGCCAAACAAGCTTTCCTTCACATCACCGCAGATTCCCGGTACGTGCTGTACGTGAACGGCATTAAAATAGGGCAGGGTCCTGCACGCAGTTGGCCCTTTAAACAGGCATACGATACCTATGACGTTAAGCACTTGTTAAAGAGAGATAAGAACGTTATAGCAGTTCTCGTTCAACACTATGGTATATCCACTTTTCAGTACATAGAAGGTAGAGGTGGCCTGTTATGTCAGCTCGAGATTGAGATGGAAGATAGTGAAAAGTTCCGCATAGCCTCAGATTCAACCTGGCTAACACATCCTCATCCGGGATATTCCCGTAGAACTCCCAGAATAAGTTGCCAGCAAGCTTGGAGTGAAGTTTACGATGCAAGGAGATTCGACGAAAAGTGGGTGGAACCCGAGTTCGATGACAGTGGATGGGAGCACGCAATTGAGCTTGGACCCGTGGGTACTGAGCCCTGGAAGACTCTTGTTCCACGGGGCATAAAGTTCCTAACAGAAGAGCCCGCGTATCCTGTGGCAGTTCTACGCGTTAGAGCTGTAAAACCGTTGAGCATTTTCCAAACATTCGATCTCAGGCCAAACCTGTTGCCAGGAAAGGTGGACGCAAATCCAGGAAGCTTTATAGCCCTAGTAGCGACCTGTATTAAGGCTCCTAAAGCCTGTAAGGTAAAACTAAAGCACGCGTATAGAAGTAAGTGGTTCAGTGTACAGGGTCCAATGAGGGTCAACGGGAAAGATATCACAGAAAGGGAAGGGGAGTGGTGGATAGCAGAGTTAAAGGAGGGCGAGAACCTCTTTATAATGGACGTATCAGGAAATTACCACGAATGGTTCGTACATTTGATCATAGATTCTCCAGTCCCGTTGGAGTTCTGTACTCCTTGGATTGAGGGCGACTACCACTGGGTAACCATTGGACCCTTTCACACGAGGGATCATGAAGCCTTTACTAGGGCTTGGAATGCTACGAAAATATCCGACCTTGAGATTCTGAGCGATTATATGAAGCCCGTGCTCCCCAAACATGAAGCTGAGGTTGACGTGTATAGCATTACAACGACTCAGAGAGAGCTTAAGGAGGACAAGCCTGAGGTTAAAAACATACAATCGCTATATACCCCAACGCCCGACTATGCGGTTATATACCCTCAACCAGGAGTCGACGTTGAAGTACTCATAGATTTCGGTAGGGAGCTTGTTGGCTTTATAGAGTTCGAAATTGATGCTCCTGAAGGAACGGTGTTTGACTGGAACTTCTTTGAGGCAATAGTTGACGGGAAAATTCAGTTCACAGATGGCTTGAACAATACTCTTAGATATGTGGCTAGGGAGGGGCATCAAAAGTACCGCTCGATCATTGGGAGGGGCTTCAGATACGCGCTATTAACGCTGAGGAACTTCAATAGACCTGTGAGAATATATCGAGTATGTTGTTTGGTCAGCACTTATCCCGTTACCTACAGAGGTGAATTTAAGTGTTCTGACCAGCTTCTAAACGAAATATGGGACATGTGCAGATACTCAACTAGGCTCTGTATGTTGGATACTTTTATAGACTGCCCCGCTTATGAGCAAACTTTCTGGGTTGGCGATGCCAGAGTACAGATGCTTTCAAATTACTACGCCTTCGGAGAGCTCGACATGCCCCGTAGATGCCTATTCCTCGTAGCAGATTCGTTAAGAAGATCACCGTTACCCGAATCTCAGGTGCCGAGTGGATGGCAGAACATCCTAGCAACTTGGAGCCTTCTCTGGGTGATAGCATGCTATGAATACTTCATTCACTCTGGAGACATACGGTTCCTGGAGGAGATATACCCCTACTTGAAGAAGACGTGCGACAACTTCTTAAAGCACTTAAACGAGAAAAACCTCCTCGTTATTGAAGCATGGAACATGCTTGATTGGGCCCCCATGGATATCCATAAGAGAGGCGTGATAACTCACTTGAACGCCTGGCTAGTATATGCGCTTAAAAGAACTGCCGACATTGCAAAAGTGCTCGGTAAGGGAAAAGACCGAAGAATGTACCTAGAGAAGGCAGAGACAATAAAGGAGGCGATAAATAGATACTTGTGGTCGGAAGAGAGGAAAGCCTATGTAGACAGCATGTATGAGGATGGGAGGCTATCTAATGTTATAAGTCAGCAGACAAATGTTGTAGTATACCTCTGTGGTTGCGCCACGAGCGCTAGGAAAAGGATCATAAGGAAGTATTTAAGCAAGCCTCCAGAAGGATTTGTCACGTATGGAAGCCCGTTTGCAGCATCCTTCGGCCTTGAAGCCTTAGCAAAGGCTGGACTCTTCCAGACAATGCTTAATACTATCAAACATCTATGGGGGATGATGATAAAGTACTCTGCAACTACCTGTTGGGAGACTTTTCCAAAGGAGACTTTAAAAAGGCCTGTAAGGACACGGATCACTCGAAGCTGGTGCCACGCTTGGGGCGCTGGTCCAGTTTACGTGTTGAGCCGGTATATACTCGGGATCAGACCTTTAGAGCCAGGGTTTAAGAAGGTACTCATAGAGCCTCATTACTGTGATTTAAAGTGGGCTGAAGGAAGAATCCCCACACCCTTTGGAAAGATAGAGGTCTGCTGGGATAGAAGCTCAAGTTTCTACTTTAGAGCCTCTGTCCCCGAGGAGGTGGAGGCTGTAGCAAGGCTACATCTACCCTCCAAAGAATTTAAAGTCATAGGCGACATCATTAAACAAAAGCGCTACACTAGGAAAAGGGTTCTCGAGGTAACCTTTAGAGGTACCCTTCAAGTGTTTGAGTAAATATACAATAATAATGTTATTTAGAATTAGGATAGGTTAAATTATCCTATTTTTTAGCTCCTTACCGCTTAGAAAGCCTTTAATAGTATTTATCGTCGTTTCAAGTATCCGATTTAAAGCCTCCCAAGTATTGTAAGCTATGTGAGGGGTTATAATCACGTTTGGATAATTCATTAGTATGTGCACTTCTATACCCTTTCTGAGCTCCTCAACAGAGAATGGCCTCCTGCCGTACACTACGTCCATTTCCTCAACTAGGATCCACTCTCCCTCGATAACATCTAACGCGACTCCTCCAAGAATTCCCTTATCTAAGGCTTCTATGATGGCCTCTGTCTCAATGAGCCCTCCTCTGGCTGTGTTGATCAGGAGAGCCCCCTTCTTCATCTTCTTGATGTTGTTCCTGTTGATTATGTGATGTGTTTCCTTAGTATAGGGTAAGTGTAGCGTTACGATGTCGGAGTTACGTAGGAGCGTATCTAGGTCAACGTACTTAACTCCATACCTCTCTACAAGCTCCTTCCTAGGATAGATGTCGTATGCTAGAATCCTCATACCGAACGCGTGAGCTAACTTAGCTACATAACTCCCAATCCTGCCCGTACCGATTATGCCTATGGTCTTACCTTTAAGGTCACGACCTCTAAGCTCCAGGTGAACATCAATGCCGCTTTTTGCCTCCATGATTGTACGGATCTTCCTTACAAGGGAGAGTATCAAGAGGAATGTGAATTCAGCGACTGTATTGGAGCCGTAATCGGGTACGTTGAAAACTGCTATACCCCTCTTCTTGCATTCCTCTAAGTCTATATGATCATATCCCGTAGACCTAGTCATGATAGCCTTAAGGTTTGGAAGTCTGTCTAAAATGTCCCCGTTAATCTTCGAGTATATGAAGACGCTGAGCATCTCAACATCGGATATCTCATCTATTATATCATCACTGATTTTCTCATGCTTTAAAATTAAGTCATGGTCTCTGAGCTCCCACTTAATGATATCCTCTTCCCACCCTTCAAGCTCAAGGAAAGCTATTTTAGCCATAAATTACCCGATTAAATGGGTGGGCACCCATATATAAACTACTACAGCTAGAAAATTTCCAGTAGGCGTTTATAGTCAGCTAATCAACTGAAGTTTATGCTTAACCTCGTCTGTTCTTCTCATAGTATTCGGCAAGCTCCTCTGCGCTTAGCTCGTGAAGTTTAGCTACCTTTCCTATGGGTATTAAGTAAAGCGGGTGCTCCTTCTTGGGAGCTTCAATGATCTCGCGAACCATGTCGTCATAGAAGGCGCCTACAACTACCGTTCCCATACCTAAGGCTGTTGTCTGCAAGTAGATGTTTTGACCTACATGACCAGCCTCCATGTGAACATATCTAATACCTCTTTCACCATACCTTGACGTCGTTCTCTCGTAAACTGCTGTAATGACCATAACTACTGGAGCTTTATTGACCCAAGGTTGACTTAGAGCAGCCTTGGCTAGATCAGCCCTATAATCACCTTGCTTAATTAGCTTGATTGAGTGCTTAAGCGGATTGTACTTATAGATTCCAGCTGACAATTCCTTAACTCCATTCTTGCCCACAACCACGTAGACCTCAAGAGGATATGTAGCGCTGGCACTTGGCGCGGCCCTAGAGCCACGCTTAGGGTCGGTGATTCCCTGTGCAGCCCATAGTAACTGAGCCAGTTCCTCAATTGATAGAGGTTCTGACAGGTATTCTCTAACGCTTCTCCTTCTAGCTATAGCTTCTTCAACACTCATAGTGCCCTTCAGCTTGGATAATGGGAGATAGTACTCTCCAATCGCGCTAGTTGGAGGAGCCGTTTCCTCTTCCTTACCCATCCCCCCAACCGTAGATATATGTAAAACACAGCTGTCGTTGCGCATATAAGCGTCAATACAACTATTGTTAATAATTACTTTCTCACCATACTCTTTATGTTTATAAAAACATCCCACGGCGCTAATAAGTATTTGCCTGCGCTGGCTCAGAGGAAGAACTAGAGATTCTCAGCAAGTCACAAAATAGCTCCTTGTTGCTTTAGAGTTCTCCTTAAAAGTCCTACATCAAGCTTTCTAGGCGTAGTGTCTAGTTTTACGCATAAAGCAGTAGCTGTCCCCGCCGCTTGTCCAATTCCCATAACTATAGGCATTATTCTAATAGCGGAATGGGCTTCATGTGTTGCTGAAATACATCTACTGGCGATTAGAAGATTCTCCACGTTTAACGGTACGATGCACCTATATGGGATCTCGTAGTAGTCTCCTGAAGGAGGGTATTTTAACGTAGTTCCCTCCCCTGTAGGACTGTGGATATCTATTGGATAAGCGCCCCTACATATAGCGTCAGGAAACTTCTTTGCTGTTAGGATATCATCAGCTGTGAGTATGTACTCGCCTATTATCCTCCTGGTCTCCCTAACACCTATCTGAGGCCCTGATCTAACTACGTAAGCATTCTTAAAAGCTGGAAATGTTCTCTTAAGCCAGCTTACTAGTTCAAACATCTGACGTCTACCCTCTATTTCAGCCCTTGTTAAGTCCTCAGCGTTCGTTCCATCAACTTTTATGATCCTAGTAGTATTGAAGTGTATCAGGCCTTCATGCGTCGTGTAGAACCATAAAACATCTTCCCTGGGACAAGTTATCTCCCCTTTAGCTTTCGCCTCTCGGTATGCCCTATTAAGCTCCTCTCTGCTGGGCAGCATTTTCTGATCAACGTTCGCCAAGTCGAAGTTTAGCGTCATCGGTTGCATCAATCCATCTACGTTTCTCCCTTTCTCGAACGGAGCTCCGGCACTCGCTGCAACATCGCCGTCCCCCGTGCCGTCTATGAACACTTTAGCTTCAACCATTTGAATCCCGGATTTATTGTGCAACAAAACAGCTCTTATAAATCCTCCCCCGGAAACTACCGTATCTAGAAAGCAGGTGTGATAAAGTATTTTCACTCCCGCCTCTAAGGCTATTCTTTCTAATATGTATTTCATAATCTCTGGGTCGAAGGCTCTAGTTTTATCGTCATACCCTCCCATTTCCCTGAGTTTTTCGATAACTTCCTGTAATATTCCGCCAATAATAGCCCTTGAGTTTACATGAAATGGCATAAATGGGTTTACGAGTCCTGCTGTCGCCATTCCTCCGAGAAAACCATATCTCTCCACTAGTAAGACCTTAGAGCCATTACGAGCCGCTGCTACGGCTGCAGAAAATCCTCCAGGACCTCCCCCAACTACAACGACATCAAAGCTAGGTAGGCTTTTAGCCAACATGGTACTCTCAGAGAATGTGCATAATATAAAGTTATTCAAGGAAGCGGAGGTCTACGAAAGGCTATCACACATCTAAATAGAGGTAGGCTTCTGGGGGCAGAAACATTAGGTTGTAGTTTTCTGTATCGTGGTGTGTCTTTCTATGAGTCTTAAGGCTATTGGGTGTGCTGATGCTGTGTGCCTGTCTAGACCTAGATGAAAGGGTTTAACGTCGAGAGAGCTTGCTGGAACTGTTAAATGGTAGAATCTTCCTAAAAGGTCTGTGAAATGTAGGTCAAGTCATTTTATAACTCCCTCTCTAATGGCTTTAAGTATATCCTCTGCTTTTGGATCTTCCCACAGGTTTCTCCCTTGAATGAAAAGGTATTCTTCTAAAAGTTTTATCTTTAAAAATAGTACTGAAAGACATGTTAACCTTTTCCGGAATATATTTTACCATGTATGCTACTTTTAGTCCCATCACAACTTAAACTTTCTCCTCCCCTAATGTTTGCCTAGGCTTTTGACCCTGAGCTTCACGAGCTACTTGTACTATCAGTGCTATCGTCATAAGCATTATGAGGAAGCCCCAAGCCAAGAAGAAGAACATTAAAGGAAATAGTTTATAGGGGACTTGGATCATGCCGCCGCAAAACAGGGAGACGTAGGTAACATAGGAAGCTATGAGCAAGTATCCTCCTACAAATGAGAGCTTCCTAGAGGCCTCAGGTTT
>Ga0180302_10001292_pt1 | contig 11803 bp, 14 predicted proteins | sample GuaBasSediGuay17_FD_121794 | JGI IMG/M metagenome (GOLD analysis project Ga0180302, IMG submission 121794) | Subseafloor sediment microbial communities from Guaymas Basin, Gulf of California, Mexico - Guay17, Core 4571-4, 12-15 cm | ecosystem: Environmental > Aquatic > Marine > Hydrothermal... | reverse complement strand
TCTTCAATTTCAGAGCCGACGCGTATTCCTAGCGTTGGTAGTATAAAGGAAGTGTCAAGTAGTACCCTTAAGGTATTTTCTCTGTTCTTCAACGCTTATCGCCTCTACGTCTTCAGGTTTTACTTCTGCAAACTTACTTCCAGATATGGCTAGCTCTATCGGGTCTGCGAGGGGTTCTATGATTATGCTTCTCCCAGAGACTCTTAGCAAGGCTTTATCGCCTTCTCTTATCTTGAGGGCTTTAACTACTAGTCTAGGCAAGTATATCGTGTATTTCTTCCCGATAGTTATTTCAAATACCAGATTCATTAATAATCACCAGAGTATTCTCATAATGTTCTGAAATATAAGAATATTTCAGGTAATGATAGTCATTTTGAGGAAGTTTATGTGAAGAGAAAACATCATTCGAGTTTGAAGGAGTGGTTAGTGCACGTTCATGTTGAAATTCTTAAGAGATCAGTCTACAAGGATATTGAAAGCTAGGACATGTAGTGAGATTTACGAGAGGAGTCTATGAGTGAACCGTCTACATCCTACCTTTAATATAGTTCTATGAGTATTTGATAATTTATAATTGTCTCTACTTTCTGTTATGTCTAAGTTTGTAATACTCAATTACATACAATACATAGAATACTATAAGCATGCATAGGAGTGTTATGCGGATCATGTAGACAAATAAGGCTAGTCCATAAAACCTTGAGGGGGGCCTCGTAGTGAGTTCATAAGCTCTATCATACAGTATGAAGGCCATGAATATGATTAAGAGTGGAAATAAGACGATTATACCTTCTTCATAGCCAAACTTCATGTGATCTCTGATTAAGATTTTAGCCTTAAAGTTTATGATTCATGCTATTTAGCACCAAGAGCGCATGGTTATTTGTAATCTTCATTAATAAATGGAGAATATTGAAATGACTTTAAAAGTGACTCTCTGAGACATCAAGTGGTTAGAGCATGTTAAGTTTGTATGCGATATAAAATTTATAAGCATTATAAGAGTTATAATTGATGTGATAGAATGCCTACTATATATGTTACAGATGAAGTTAAGAGGATGTTATTAGAGTATGCTTCAAAACTTCAAATAATGTTAGGTCGTAGGGTGAATTTTAATGATGCAATAAGGCACTTACTATTGCAGCAAAGGAAGAGAGATCATAAGCTTTTACTTGAAGCTTGTAAACCTATACCTGGAGTTGAAGAAGCTTTGAAAGAATTATATGAGGAAAGAAGAAAGGATTATGAGAGAGTTAAGCGGCGCTTTGGCCTTTGATTCTAGTGTCTTAATAGAAATGGTCTTCTCATCGGAAATGGGTAGAGAGATAGTTAAATTACTAATCAATGATATAATACTTGCATACACTACAGAAATAGCTCTAACTGAGTTGGAATACATTCTCTGTAGGAGGATTGGTATAAGAGAAGCGCGAGATAGGGTTAATAAGTTGTTAAAATCAGGTTATGTTAATGTTATTGAGACTTCTAAGTTGAGGGAGTTAGCTGCTGAATATAAATGTAGAAGGGCTATTTCACTAGCTGATTCGTTTTTATTAGCCTTATCGAAATACCTGAAAATTCCGGCACTTTTCGCGAGAAGGGAAAAAGAGCTTATCAAAGAAATAGAGAGAGAACCCTTTGATGTGATAATACTCTTTCTCGAAGATTATTTAAAAGGTGATAGGTGAAAGGAAGACGGAAGTTGAAAATGTTTACAGGAATGCGGTATGTTCATTTATATGAACTAGTGTTGTGAGGAATAGTGAATTTGACGATTAAGTCTGCTTGTTGATAGTGCTAGCCTTACTATAATCTCTATATCTTTTTGTGTAGAGATATGTTAATAAACGATTATTTCTAATTCTCTGTAGATTAAATCTTTGAGTTTACTTAAATTGACCTCTACGCTAAAGGTCAATAGATTTGGAAATAAGAGTATCTCACTTTTTATGCCAGTTTTCAGATTATTCATGATCCTAAAGCTTCTCTAATAATCTTTTCAATGGACTTGCCTTCTCTCTTTGCTATTTTAACAATCTTCTTACTTATGTAGTTCTTCAGGAATTGTTATCTGGATAACTATCACTAATTAAGCATTATTGTCACAAGCATTGGTGTATGTCTATTTGTGATATCGTTTTTGACTTACAAGTTAACACCTTACTGAGTACATGTTGTAGGATACTACAGACCGGTTAATAATTGGAATACATGTAAGAAAGCTGAATTCAAGTCAAGGAAAATGTGTAGGATTAAGGGTAAATTGAGGAGAGATGCAGTGAGTATTTTAAAAAGTGAGGTGAAAAGAATTTGTGACTCTTTCTTGCAGAGGGTTATGTCGAGATTAAATCCTCTTACTAAAGATGAGTTGTTGAAATTAAGGAGTATATTATGAAGGATGAGTTGACTTATGAGGAAGCTGTTGAATTTAAAGAGCTTGCTGGAAGGCTTGTTGAAGAGTATGGTCGTGAGTTTCCTGAACTTTGGAAGGTTTACTGGTATGCGGTTTTTTGGATTGGAGCATCTCTAAGACCTCAAAAGGAGAGGATGGAAAAATCAATGGAGGATTGAATCACTCCTGGTAATGTCAGGTGCGTGATTTTTCACATCTTTTAAGATAAAAGATGCAATTTCTGAGGAAATGAAGAACTTTGAAAGTTGTAAGTAATTAGTTCTAAGCAAGTATGTGAATAAACATTAATGTCAAATCTAGTAATAGACTTAAGGCGAGAGTTATGTTGAGGGATTTACGATATCAAGTAGTAGTTAGAGGTAAGGAGGAGTTATTGAAGCATTTATATGAATTTAAATTGGAGCCTAAGTTCTCTGCGGGGATATGGTACTTTTCTCCTGCATCGAGTAGATTTCATGAGAAGTATCAGCCTGAAAGGACTATTGAGGAGAGACTTGATATAGTCTATAGGATGTATGATGAAGGTTACATAGATAGTAGTTTTAGACTTGAAGCTCATTATCCGAATGAGGTGAACTGGGATAACATAGACTTATACAAGAGTTTAGCTAAGGAGACTGGTATAAGACTATTAACTGTGATTCCTAATTTGTTCTACGATAGGGACTTTGAATTTGGTTCATTATCAAATCCTTATCCTGATATAAGGAGGAAAGCTATAAGTCGGGTAGTGGAATCGCTTAAAATGAATAAAGAGTTGGATACGTATTTTGCGGTAGTATGGCCTGGAATAGATGGGTATGAGAATCCATTTGAAGTTAATTTCTATAGGATGTGGGAGTTATTCGAATCAGGTCTTGCAGAGGCTATGGATCAAGTTCCAGGTGTTAGAATAGCCTTAGAGCCGAAGCCTTTTGAACCGAGGGGTAATAATATCTACAGACATACAGCAAATGGATTAATCATGGCTAGGAGGGTGGAGTTACTACTCAAGAATGAAGAAAATAGGAGGATTCTAAATGAAGGTCATTGTCTAGTGGCTCTTAATGTTGAGTTTGGTCATGCACTAATGGGGTATGAAGATTTTCCATATACTCTTGCCTCAGTGATGAGAGAGGGTAGGTTGGCTCATCTACATCTAAATAGTAATCCTGTATGTAATTATGATCAGGATTTGAATGTGGGTGTCTTGAACTGGCAGCAGACGTATGCAGGTTTCTTTGTTTTGAAATTATATGGGTATAAAGAGTACTTCGGAATCGACATTAATCCTGTGAGAATTCCTGTTGATAAAGCCTTAATCTTGAACATGAATGCTATTAGGGTAATTTGTGATAGAATAAATAGTCTTGACTACGATAGGATCGTTGAAGCTATGTATGACCCAGCTAACAATCGAGGAGTAGTCGAAGATGTCCTAATAAGAGCATTTGCTTTAAAAGAAACAAGGCTACTAAGAATTGGCTAAGACTTTACAACTCTTCAGCATCCTTATTATTAATTAGAATGTTTTTTAACTAAGACTCAATTTACTAGTACACTCAGGTGTAGTTTTAATGCATAACTTCTAATGACAACGTAAAATGCTGAGGTTTCCATTAAGTCCCCTTAACTAAGGGATTTAAAATTAATTTGTTAAGCCTTACTCTCCAATTATCACTGTAATGTTATATACAATGATGTTATAAATTCCCAACAGGTATCACCAAAGAGTCGTAGTATTGCAAACCCTGGTCTTGGTTATGTAATTGAGGTTGTGAGCTCTCTACGATGTGTCGAGAGCTATAGTCATTAAAATATAAACTATAAAACAAGCAATTTCTCAAGATTGTAATATTTATTTAACACATCGTATACTAAGAGATAGAGTGAGTTGGCTTCTGCTTTCGTCCAATAGTTTAATTCATTAAACCATAGTTTGATTACTCTTATGGTTTTTTACTAAATAAAGCTAAAAGCTAAAGATTTTTAAATAATGAAATCTTAAGTAAAGCTTGACATTGTATAATATTTATAATTTTTTGCATTCATTTTGTCATAAAGATACCAAAAAGCTTATTTTTTTACGAATTTTATCCTATCCCAATCCAACGAATAGTTGGGAGGGGTTCGAATGATGTTGGAGAAGACGTACATGAAGATAGTCTTAGCTGTTGTCATGGTAGCGATTATAGTTGCTGCTTACTATGGTGGTTATAACATTGGATACAGTGAAGGCCATAAGAAGGGATACATTGCTGGTTTTAAGGACGCTCTTCGAGGTGTTCCACCGCCTTGGAGTCACATAATTATTGGTACTACTGATGAACCCACTACTCTTGACCCTGCTCTTGCTTATGACTTCCCCTCCTGTAACTTAATTCAGAATCTTTTTGATGGTTTAATGGGTTATGAGCCTGGTACTGGTAAGTTGGTTCCGAGGCTTGCTGAGAGGTATGAGGTTAGTGCTGATGGTAAGGTTTACACATTCTATTTGAGAAAGGGTGTTAAGTTTCATGATGGTACTGAACTAACGGCTGAGGTTGTTAAGTATTCTATTGAGAGGGCTATTGCTTTGAAGGGGGATCCGTCCTTCTTACTGACTGAAGTTGCTGGTATTGAGTCTGTTGAGGTTGTGGATAAGTATACTGTTAGGTTCCACTTAAAAGCTCCCAATGTTGTGTTCTTGTCTGTGATGGCATTTACTGTTGCTTATCCTGTAAGTCCTAAGGCTTATCCCAAGGATAAGTTCAGTGATGCTGGTGTTGGAACTGGTCCTTACAAGTTAGTGAAGTGGACTAGAGGTGTTGAGATGGTTTTGGAGAAGAATGAGGAGTATTGGGATAAGGAGAATGCCGCTAAGACTAATACTGTGATTTTGAGGTTCTATAAGAAGGCTGAGACTTTACGATTAGCTATTGAGAAGAAGGAGGTTGATATTGCGTTTAGAGAGTTGAGACCGACTGATTATATAGATTTAGAGAAGAGAGAGGCTGAACTTGGTTTAAAGGTTCACTGGGGACCTGGTGCTTTTATACGTTACATAGTGTTTAATTTTAAGGTGCCGCCTTTCGATAATAAGTTGGTTAGACAGGCTATTGCATGTGCTATTGATAGGAAGGCTATAGCTGATACTGTATTCCTAGGTCTTCTGCAACCACTATACAGTATGGTTCCAAAGGGTATGTGGAGTCATATTGATGCTCTTAAGGAGAAGTGGGGTGAGAGGAATTTAGAGAAGGCTAGGGAGTTATTAAGGAAGGCTGGATACTCAGAGGATAATCCTCTGAAGATAGAGCTGTGGGCTGAGACTGGGCTTCATTATGGTATGACTGAGCCTGACTTTGCTAAGATGATAAAGGATCAGCTTGAGGAGACTGGTATGATAAAGGTTACTTTGAAAATGGTTGAGTGGGCAACATACGTTGACAATATACGGAAGGGCGTGATGGGAATGTTCTTGTTAGGATGGTATCCAGATTACTTAGATCCTGATGACTACCTTTCACCTTTCGTTGAGTCGAAGTGTAGTCCGTACCTAAGCTGTTTCTACAGTAATCCTGAAATGGATAAGTACCTTCACGACGCGTTGAAGACTACTGATATGGATGCGAGAACTGAGCTGTATATTAAGGCTCAAAAACTATTAGCTGAGGATGTTCCAGTGTTACCGTTGTTGCAAGGGCGTCAGGTCTGTATTGCTCTGAAGAATGTAAAGGGAATAGTACTGGACATGACTCAAATACTTAGGTTCTACTTGTTGTATAAAGAATAAATAATCCATTACTAATTTTTTAGGGACCGTTTATGGTAGCGTTAAGGGTCTATATAGTGATGAGGGTACTGCTCATGATACCTATGATATTGATACTTCTAACTGTAGTATTCTTCACACTGAGAATTCTTCCAGGGGATCCTGTTAGAGCTATGTATGGTGCCAAAATACCTCCAGAAGTAGCTGAAGAGTTGTTAGCTGAATGGGGTTTGAATAAACCTTGGCATATTCAGTACTTAGACTATCTTTCTGGACTTCTTCATGGAGACTTTGGAATCTCTTATAGGACAAAGAGACCTGTTTTAGTTGAAATCTTTACTTACTTCCCAGCTACCCTAGAGCTATCAATATTCTCTATGATAGTAGCGATTTTGGTTGGTATTCCACTAGGGGTTTATGCAGCACATAAGAGAGGTAAGCTTTCAGATTGTTTTTGTAGGATTTTAGCAATATCTATCTATGCAATGCCCATATTTTGGCTTGGGTTGATGTTACAGTTAATGGTGATAATCTTTAATATTCCAATTCCCACGGGGTCTAGAATAAGTCCTTTGAAAGAGCCTACACATATAACTGGTTTGTACGTCTTAGATAGTTTATTAACTGGAAACTTAGACTCTCTAATCGATGCGCTTTCACACTTGTTCTTGCCATCGCTTACACTTGGACTTGTACTGTCTGGAGTTATCACTAGAATGACTAGATCTAATATGTTAGATACATTGAGGGCTGACTATGTGACAGCTGCTAGGGCTAGAGGAATTGCAGAGTGGAGGGTTCTTATAAAATATGCATTTAGAAACGCTATATTACCTGTGGTCACAATGACGGGACTTCTCTTCGCCTTACTATTGGCAGGAGCCGTGTTAACTGAAAACACGTTTAATTGGCCAGGATTGGGCACATATCTTGTTACATGCATTGCAAACAGAGATTATCCAGCTATTCAAGGAGTTATAACCTTTTATGCCCTCATAGTTGGTTTTGTAAGCTTAATTGTAGACATAGTGAATGCACTATTAGATCCCCGTATTAGGTATTGAGGTGGTATTCATGAACAGGACTAATGAAGGAAAATCCTCGAGTCGATTTAAAGGTGCACTACTTCAGAGCATCTTTAGATTTAGCTCTTTACGTTCACTTAAAGGTGGGGTAGAGTGGTACATGATGATAGTGGGAATGTTAATACTTGTCTTCTTCTTAGTAATGGCTATTTTCGCTCCATTCATCTCTCCCTATGATCCTAATGCTATGGTTGGAAAACCTTTCCTTCCGCCTAATTCTAAGTACATTATGGGAACCAATCAATTGGGACAAGATGTGTTCAGTAGATTTGTGTGGGGTTCACGTACGTCCCTCTTAATAGCAGGTTTATCTACTGTAATAGCCTTCATAATAGGCGTTCCATTAGGTTTGGTATCTGGTTTTATAGGAGGGAAACTTGATAGAGTTCTTTCAATGATTATGGATGCCATATACGCCTTTCCGGGTTTGATCTTAGCTATAGCAGTTGCTACTATGCTTGGACCTGGAATTTTAAATGTTGCAATGTCATTAGCTGTCGTCTATGCTCCGACATACTTTAGAGTTATTAGAAATCAGACTTTATCTGTGAGAGAACAATTGTATGTGGAGGCAGCAAAGGCTTTAGGAGCGGGGCGGATGACTATTATGAGTTACTACATATTTCCCAACGTCATACCTTCTGTAGTAGTTATATCTTCACTGTGCATAGCTGATGCAATACTTACTGCTGCAGGTCTTAGCTTTATCGGTGTTGGTATTTCTCCTGAGATACCAGATTGGGGCTATGATGTAAGTAATGGACAGAGATTCTTAACTTATAGAGCGTGGTGGATAATAACCTTTCCAGGCTTAGGGATTCTCTTTACTGTAATAGGATTTAGTCTTCTTGGAGAGAGTTTAGATGAGATACTTAATCCAAAGCTGAGGGAGAGATGATGAGCTTACTTGAAGTGTCTGGGTTAAAGACATACTTTTACACGCGTAGGGGGATTGTAAGAGCTGTTGATGGTGTAAGTTTCGATCTTAGAAGGGGAGAAGCGCTAGGACTGGTTGGTGAGTCAGGTTGTGGCAAGTCTACTCTTGGTTTGTCTATTCTAAGACTTGTCCCCCCTCCTGGTAGGATAGTGGAAGGTAAAATAATATTTGATAGAGAGAATTTGCTTGAGAAGAGTGAAAAGGAAATGCGAAAAATTAGGGGGAAGCGCATATCTATGATTTTTCAAGACCCTATGACTTCTCTTAACCCTGTTATGAAAATTAAGGATCATTTAATTGAGCTGATCAAAACACATGAACCTAATACAAGTGTAAGTGAAGCGCTAGAAAGAGCTTCGAGGTTTTTAAGAGAGTTAGGAATTCCACCTGAAAGAATGAACGATTATCCCCATCAATTTAGTGGAGGGATGAGACAGAGGATAATGATAGCTCTAGCTTTGATTTTAAATCCCGACTTAGTCATAGCTGATGAGCCTACAACGGCTCTTGATACAATAGTTCAAGCTCAAATTTTAGAGCTTCTTAAGAAGTTGAGAGATGAGTACAAGATGTCTCTAATTTTGATAACACATGACTTAAGTATTGTAGCCGAGCTAACTGATAGGATAGCAATAATGTATGCAGGGAAAATAGTTGAAATTGCAGATACTTTAAGTTTCTATGAAGAGCCCCTACATCCCTACTCAGAGGGTCTCTTAAAATCTATTCCTAGCATAGAACTTTCAAAGCAAAAATTAAAATCGATACCTGGTTGGCCTCCTGACCTTGTAAATCCTCCTTCTGGTTGTAGGTTTCATCCTAGGTGTCCTTATGCTAAACCAATATGTGCAAAAGAAGAGCCTCCTTTGGTTAAGATGGGGAAGAATCGTATTGTATATTGTTTTCGTTGGGGGTGATTAAATGCCAGAACCATTAGTTAAAGTTGAGAATCTGAAGAAATACTTTCCAGTTACAAAGAGTTTTATAGAGAGCCTTCTTCTACGTAAGAAAGAGTATGTTCGTGCTGTCGATGGTATAAGCTTTGAAATTCATCGAGGTGAAATTTTTGGACTAGCTGGTGAGAGTGGTAGTGGAAAAACGACTACTGGGAGGCTTATTTTAAGACTTATTGAGCCAACGGAGGGTCGTATATTCTTCGATGGAATAGATATCTTGAAACTTAAAGGTGCAGAATTAAAGAAGCTTCGTCGTCGTATGCAAATAATATTTCAAGACCCTTATGCTTCACTTAATCCTCGTATGAAAGTAGGTGATGCTATAGGGCATCCACTTAAAATCCATGGAATAGCTGATGGTGAAGAGAGGAGGGAGTTAGTTCTTAAAGTCCTTGAAAAGGTAGGTCTCTCCCCTCCTGAAGACTTCTATGAAAGATATCCACATCAGTTAAGCGGTGGTCAACGACAGAGAGTTGCAATAGCCCGTGCGATAATTCTAAACCCTGAGTTTATAGTAGCCGATGAACCAGTCTCGATGTTAGATGTCTCTGTTAGAGCTCTAATTCTTGACTTAATGATGAAATTAAAAGAAGAAATGAAGCTAACTTACCTCTTCATATCACATGACTTAGCCGTTAGTAAGTACATTTGTAACAGAATAGCCATAATGTATCTTGGTAAAATTGTCGAGATAGGAGATTTAAAGGAAGTTTTCAGTAATCCATGGCATCCTTATACATCAATTCTTCTTGCAGCAGTTCCAGTGCCCAATCCAAAAGCTAAAAGGGCTAAGATCATACCTAGAGGAGAAATACCAAGTCCAATAAATCCTCCTTCTGGTTGTAGGTTTCATCCTAGGTGTCCTTATGCTAAACCAATATGTGCAAAAGAAGAGCCTCAATTAGAGGGAGATTCCCGACATAAAGCAGCATGTCATAGAATGGGTGAGTTAGAATTAGCAGCACTTAAATGAAAATATTTGCTAAGTAGGATATTTTCCATCTACTTCAGATTTGTTGCTTTCATGTGGAAAGACTCTTATATAACGATAAAATATTTTTCGTCACAAACAATAGTTAACTTATAGATGATGAAAGTGCGAGTTACTGAATTGTGATTGAGGATCGGCTAGCTGATATCCAAAGGAAAGCAACACAAATGATTTAAAGATAATTAAAAAGAGACCCTTCTAAGCCTGTGTTCATAGTCTCTATCTCATTTTATACACACCCTAAAGTCCTCTGGTCTAACATAAGTTACTCCTACTTGTCTACACACTTCTCTATCCCTCTCTTCATCTGCTACATAAAAGAGAATTATTGGAGAGTATTTTTCACAGATAGTAGAAAGCCATCTAGGTTTCTCAGGATGACCTGGGTAATGAAAGTCAAGTTCTGTCAGAATCTCTTTAGGAACCTTAGCCCAAGAACCTACTATCCCTACGATAAAACCTCTTTTCTTGAGGTATAGCAAGGTCTTAAGCATTATAGGTCCGGGAGGTCTTCCTACTTCTAAAGTTCCATCTACATCAAATACTAGCACAACATCCTTCATAAATAGTAATGTTTTAACTTAACAAATATGAATCTTACTAAATAGACTTCATTATTGTTCTCTAGACTTAAGCACATAAGGCTCCACATCTACGACTCTAACGATATTCCTATTCTTAAGAACCTCATGTATAAATCTATGACAAAGCACATCTCTCATAAGTTTCATATTTCCCTCAAGTCTCTTAGAAAATATAGGTGAGTTTAGAGACTCTGACCATGGAAATATTCTATAAAGCTCCTCAATACAGGACAGAGGCACTCACCGTGAATTATAAGCAAGAACATTGATTTATAGCTAATCAGATATCAAGACACATAAAATGCTAGAATTTCAAGAGGTTACATTCATCAGCTTAACGTCTAAATGTAGACCTTATGATTTTCGACCCCAGTAGGGGTCATTTTTGTATCATGAAGTTAGTGAATTATTCTTCATCTATTGATAGGCGATACTTAATGATTTTGTCTTCTGCTTCAATGTATCCTATTCTGTATTTAGCGTTGCGATTGGACGTTATTGTACTTAAGAGGGCTACTTTAACTTTACTCTCTGTGGATGTGACTCGATAGGTATGATTTAAGTATTTGACTGTAAAGCCATTTTTGTTCACGATTATTTCCGACTTATGCTTTCCATCTGTTAAGATTAATGGGATTAACACTCGTACTCTTGATACGTCTCTTCCTTTCATAAAGGATCCACGATGTGTCCTTGAGAATCCTGCCAATTTACAGCTTGGCGAATGAAGGGTTCAATTAAGTCTAAATAGAAGTCTTTGGTAATTTCTGTAGTTTTGAGATTCTTTATAGCTTTAGCTCTTTGTAAAAATCTCTTTATCTTCGTCTCAAAGGGATGGGGTGTTTTTGTGACTGAGATCACATTTCGTATGGGTGTACTTAAGATATTTAACAAGTAATCTGCTAATTAGGACTTATAGTCAGCCTTGCCAGATTCTATCATCGTTCAGCACTGCTAAAGGTTCATCATAAGATATAACGTAAATAAGAGAATTCCGAGTTTGCAATATAACACACTCCCCAATTTTAATCTTTCTATGCAGAATATTCTCTTTAAGTTAAAATATAATGATATATTAACAAAATAAATAAAAAGAGG
>Ga0180302_10001290_pt1 | contig 11804 bp, 13 predicted proteins | sample GuaBasSediGuay17_FD_121794 | JGI IMG/M metagenome (GOLD analysis project Ga0180302, IMG submission 121794) | Subseafloor sediment microbial communities from Guaymas Basin, Gulf of California, Mexico - Guay17, Core 4571-4, 12-15 cm | ecosystem: Environmental > Aquatic > Marine > Hydrothermal... | reverse complement strand
TGTAATTCATTATTATACGCCAAAATAATCTTCACGCCGATGGTGAGATTTGTCATTAATTCGCAATATCACCTTTTTTTTACCTATAGCACTGTTTTCCACCACGTCCAATTCTCCCTGCTGGTAGCCACCTAATTAATACCAATAAACGCCGAGGGGGAGATTTGTCCTTAATTGGAAAACTCACCTTATTATTACCTATAGCACGGTTTTCCAACGCGTTCAAATCTCCCTGCTGATAGCCACCTTATTATCACCAATAAACGCCGAGGGGGAGATTTGAACTCCCGTGGTGCGGTGGCACCAGTGGATCTCGAGTCCACCGCCTTGGCCGGGCTAGGCTACCTCGGCATCATGTATTTTCTTATTAGGGTTATCTGTGTTGGAATTAGTGGAAGTTCCCAATTAATTCTCCTCTTCACAGATATTACACTCACCACTAAGGTCTCATTACCTATATTCTTTATCCTTGGCTTCATACCATCCTCAGCCAATATTTTCATGATTTTATCTGCAGTGTTTTCCTTATTCTCATCAAACCATTGAACCATTTTTTTTGCCTTCAGTGAAAGACGTGCCTTTCCTCTTCTCACCGTTATCAGACCAGCATTTGCGAATTTGTTTGCATAGTACGAAGATTTTCCCTCTTTTTTGAGCATTCTCTCCAATATTTCTCTGTTTTTCTCAGTAGAAATTACTGCAAGACACTTCTTATACTGCTCGGGGATCCATAGTGGAAATACCGATTTCTTTCCCATGATATTTGACTTTGAAAACATGCTGTCCATTACGGATAAATGCCATCTGACATTAACAACACTCATGTCAATTATACGAGCAATTTCCCTCATATGTATTCCGGGGTTTTGACAAACAACAGTAAATATTTCTCTTCTCGTTTTATTGAGTAAAACAACCTCCACATGCCTGTCCATGACTATTCTCGCCCTAGGCCTGTAATCGCCCAATTTTTTTCCAAGGCTCACACCCATCTTCTTGTCCACGAAAATTTATCTACATCTAGCATATATACTTTAGCGTGCCCAAGGTTTATGGTATAAAAAAGAAAACACTTAAACTCATACTTGAGGCTGCCAAATCAACGCATCCGCAGGAATTTATGGCAATCCTTAGAGCAAAAAAGGGAGTGATTAATGAAATACTCATGCTCCCGGGAACAGTATTTGGTAATAGGCACTCCATCGTGCAACTTCATATGTTACCTATAGATTTTAGTGTTGTCGGCACAGTGCACAGTCATCCATCGCCCTCAGGCAATGCCTCAGATAGTGACTTACTAACTTTTTCAAAGTTTGGATGTGTGCATATAATCGTATACTATCCTTATTGCGAGAACTGTTGGCAGGCGTATGACCATACGGGAAGAAAAATAGACCTTGAAATCGTAGATTAGCCCTTTTTCTTTATATAGTTTAACAACCCCCCCGCCATCAGGATATCCCTTTCCAAACCAGATAATGGTTTTCCCTTCAAAACCTTGTCTTTGTTCACAATCCTGATCTCACCGGTCTTTTCATCAACTTCGACCTCATCCCCTTCCTCAATTTCATCCGCCTCAGCACACTCCATTATTGGAAGCCCTATATTTATCGCGTTTCTATAAAATATTCTCGCAAAACTCTTTGCTATCACTATTGCAACACCAGCATGCTTTATAGCCAATGCAGCGTGCTCTCTGCTGGAGCCACAGCCAAAATTCTCTCCTGCAACTATTATATCACCCTCCGAGACCATATCTGCAAAATTTTCCCTGCCATCAACACCTTCCATCACATGCCTTGCCATTTCCTTGGGGTCTATCAGTGGCAGGTATTTGCCAGGATAAATCTGATCAGTGTCCACATCATCACCGAACTTCCACACTTTTCCCCGATACATAGCCCACGTATATAAAATACATCTATTAAAACCTTCCATGTTAATGGGGTAATTGTTAAATATCACGCTAAACATTAAATATGCCCGATAGCCCCGTGGTGTAGAGGACAATCATCTCGGACTTTGGATCCGAGGACGGGGGTTCGAATCCTCCCGGGGCTATCTATATTTCTCATCTGCGTAATAGTTTGGCATTGTTCATATCTTTTTCACATTAGAAAACCTTTCGCACTGTAATCTGTACCACACATACATTAGACCTTACACAAAAATTATTATATATCCTACCATAGTGGTGCGAAAATATATTGATAGTTGGAGGGAAAGAATATGCAGTTAGCGCATCTATCGCTGATGATGAGCGTACTCTCCATAATTACAGCCATCTTGTTAGTGATATGGATTTTAAAAAGACCACGTGGTAGCCATGATGTGTCCGAACTCTCACGCAAGATATACGAGGGCGCCATGGCATTTTTGAATAAGGAATATACAGCCATCTCTGTATTTGTTGTCGTGGTCGCCTCTATCCTAGCTTTTCTTGCTATTACTGGCTATATGTCTATGGCTACGCCCTTTAGTTTTCTGTTTGGTGCTTTTCTCTCAGCCCTTGCTGGAAATGTAGGTATGAGAGTGGCGACGACATCCAACTGCAGAACCGTATGGGCGGTGAAGAAGGACATACACAGTGGGCTAAGGGTTGCCTTTTCCAGCGGGGCAGTTATGGGTCTAACAGTTGTCGGTCTAGGCCTTTTTGGTCTATCCCTCCTATATTTAATATTCGGCGATCCAAGTCTATTGTTCGGCTTTGGTTTTGGTGCATCATCCATAGCGCTTTTTGCGAGGGTTGGTGGGGGAATATACACAAAATCTGCAGATATGGGAGCAGACCTTGTTGGAAAAATTGAGGCAGGAATACCTGAGGACGACCCAAGAAACCCGGCAGTGATAGCAGACAATGTCGGAGATAATGTGGGCGATGTTGCTGGGATGGGCTCAGACCTCTTTGAGTCCTATGTTGATTCTATAATTTCCGCCATGGCTCTTGGCGTATTATTCTCAGCGACCATGGGCGGGCTGGGAATAGAAAGTGTTTATGTGCAACTCCCGCTTATACTTGCAGGGATGGGAATAATATCATCAATTATCGGCATACTTGCTGTTATATTCATAAAATCGCACGACCCTGCTACTGGCATGGACAGAGGAATATACATCTCAGCCATGAGCATGCTAATACTATCCTACATAGTAATATACATGTTTGGTGTTGAGGAGGGAATATTTTATTCCTTGGCCTCAGGTCTAATAGCCGGTGTGGTAATAGGCCTATCTACAGAATATTTCACATCATACGAGTACTCACCAACGCGAAAAATTGCAAGAAGCGCAGTCACATCTCCAGCAGTGGTTATAATATCTGGGTTATCAACAGGAATGTTTAGCACTTTAATACCAATACTGGCAGTTGCGCTCTCCATAATATGCGCGTATGCTTCTGCTCACCTGTACGGGATAGCAATCGCCGCCGTAGGAATGCTGTCTACACTTGGCATGAGTTTAGCCTCAGATACCTATGGACCCGTCGCAGACAATGCTGCTGGGATAGCAGAGATGGCAGGGCTTGGAAGAGTTGTTAGGGAAAGGGCAGAGATGCTTGACGCTGTTGGAAATACCACCGCTGCTATTGGTAAAGGACTGGCTATAGGCTCGGCTGCACTTACCGCCCTTGCCCTCTTTGTGACATACTCCAGCATGGTTCACATAAAACTCAGCCTTGCAGAGCCTGAAACTGTTGCAGGTCTTTTAATAGGTGCATCCATGCCATTCATATTCTCATCACTAACTATGGCAGCTGTTGGTCGCGCAGCCATGAAAATGGTGGAAGAGGTCAGGAGACAGTTCAGGGAAATACCTGGTCTTCTCGAGGGAAAAGCAGAACCAGATACGAAAAAATGTGTGGAGATCAGCACAGTTGCCGGGATTAAAGAGATGATTGTACCCGGGGCGCTTGCGGTAATCGTGCCCATAGTTGTTGGGCTTTTCAGCACAAAGATACTGGGTGGGCTTCTAGCAGGTGCTACAGTATCAGGCTTCTTGCTTGCAGTGCTGATGGCGAATGCTGGTGGTGCATGGGACAATGCAAAGAAATATATAGAGAGAGGGCATTTTGGAGGTAAAGGGAGCACATCGCACAAGTCTGCGGTGGTCGGCGATACTGTGGGTGACCCGCTCAAAGATACATCAGGGCCATCGTTGAATATACTGATAAAGTTGATGTCCATAGTTGCCATAGTTTTCCTACCAATTTTTCTGTAGGAGGAAAGAAAAATGTACGCCATAACGGAAAAGGTCAGCACAATACGCATACCGCCCGAGAGGCTAATGGACGATTACGAAAGCATAGTTGAAACCCTAGCGAGAGAGCAGTTTGAGGGTAAGGTTGATAATGAGGATAATATTATAGTACTCGTTCTGGATGTGGAGCCTGTTGGAGAGGGCAGAATAGTTCATGGCGATGGTGCTGTTTATCAGGATGTCAAATACCGTGCGCTGGTTTTTAAGCCGCAGTATCAGGAAGTCGTTACGGGCACTGTGTGCGATGTTGTGAAATTTGGCGCTTTTGTGAGGATTGGGCCAATTGATGGTCTCCTCCACATAAGCCAGATAATGGATGACCACATAGATGTAGACCTGACAAACCAGAGGCTCATAGGGAAAGAAACCAAAAGAGATCTAAGAATTGGAGATAAGGTCAGGGTTAGAGTTGTTACCGCAAAAATAAACGAGAGAAGCCCCAGGGAGAGCAAGATTGGTCTTACCATGAGACAACCAGCACTTGGAAAATTTGAATGGATTGAGGAGGAGAGAAAGGAAGAGGAAGAAGAAAAGAAAGGAGGGAAGGGCAAATGAAAGACCTGCGTGCGTGCAGGAAGTGTCACTATATAACCGAGAGTGATACCTGTCCCATATGCGGTGGGGACACCTCTAAGGATTGGCATGGCTGCATAATAATAGTGGATCATAAGAAATCAGCACTGGCGAAAAAAATGAATGTTAGCGTGAATGGCAGGTTTGCCCTGAGAGTGAGATGAAAATGGCTCTCTATATACTTCCCCACCACCTTCGCACACACCTAGCACAGCCAATAGGTCCTGTGGTAAGGGATGTGCATGAAGGGATAAAAAAGGGACTTATTGGTCGTGAGAGGGTCGTTAGCGTTGGAGATGTTTGCACTGTTGGGCTTATTAAGGAGGGTTTTGTTCCAGATTTGGCGATAATAGACCATAAAGTGCAAAGGGAAAAGTTTGAGACCTTAGACAAACTGGAAGAAAAGTTCGATTTTGTGCTTACAGTTAACAACCCGTCTGGTATGCTTACAGAAGATTTTATAGGAGCAATAAAAAGCGCGTTAAAAAACATAGACCACTGTAAAACTCTGATTGTTGTAGATGGTGAAGAGGACCTAGGAGCGCTTATCGTAATCTACTATGCCCCTGAAGGCACAACAGTAATATATGGGTTGCCCGATAAAGGGCTCGCAATCGTTGCTGTAAATGATAACAGCAGAAATGAGGCAAAGAAAGCGCTGGAAATGATGGAGGTAGACACGGATGGAAATTGAGGTGGTTAGCGAGAGAAATAACCCATTGCTGAGGAGAGTTGAGTTGAGAATAAGGGTGGAACATAAAGGAAAAAAAACGCCAACAAGGGATGAGGTCAGGGAGGCTATTGCTAAGATAAAAAAAGTGCAAAAAGACAGGGTGATTGTAGATTATCTGCATTCAGAGTTTGGCTGGGGAGTGAGCAGAGGATACGTTAAGATTTACGATACCAAAAAAGATGCTCTGGAGATTGAAGAGGAACATATACTTATAAGAAACGGACTTATTGAGAAAAAGGAGGGCTAATACAGATGAGCAGGTGGAAATATTATGAAATTAAGGACGGAAAACTTGTGAGAAAGAAAAGGACATGCCCGAAGTGTGGTGAGGGTGTTTTCATGGCCGAGCATGGCGATAGAGTCTCATGCGGCAAGTGTGGATATACTGAGTTTAGGAGTGCTAAAGAGGGAAAGGGATAATACAATAACTTTCTTTTACAATTGAGGCAGTATTGGATAAGAATCGTTTTGAATAGACTGCGCCTAAGGGGCCCGTGATGTAGTTTGGATATCATAGAGGCCTCCGGAGCCTCATACCCGGGTTCGAATCCCGGCGGGCCCGTACGCTAGTGCCTTCAGATTAAGCAACAACTGTATGCTACTATCACGTTTATTCAGTCATCTACAAATCCACGGAGTCTTTCTGTCCCATAATACCAGCACAACATAAAAATATGCGATGTTTAATCATCGGCGCATGAAATTACTGGGAGAATACCAAATAATAAAGGATTGCAGAATAGGAAAAAATACAGTGATACGAAATTTCGTAAACCTGTACGGGTGCGAAATAGGAGATAACTGCAAGATAGCATCGTACGTGGAGATACAAAGGGGGGTTAAAATAGGAAACGGATGCAAAATTGAAGCATTCGCTTACCTGCCAACGGGTGTGATCATAGAGGACAATGTATTCATAGGACCTGGTGTTGTTTTCACAAACGACAAGTTTCCACGAGCATACGTTGATGATTTCAAACTCGTGCAAACCACTGTGAAAAAAGGCGCATCAATCGGTGCAAACGCCACAATAGTGTGCGGTGTAACAATAGGAGAGAATGCTGTGGTCGGTGCGGGTGCAGTTGTCACGAAGGATGTACCACCAAATACTGTGGTTGTGGGTAATCCAGCGAAAGTTATTAGAGAATTAAAAGAAAACGAGCCTAAATTGCCTTGAGCATCAGAAATTTGGAAAAACAGCCGACAGGAGACAATAAAGAACAGCCGTACTATTTAGCATACCTGCACATTATAAACCTACACATGAATATATTAATAAATATTTCACGTACACTCTGTGTTGTCGTATAATTATGCGATGATTATCTTCACATGTTACTATTAATAGAGTTGAGTGGCATACAGGTGCCAAAGGGTGAGCGAAGAGATTAAAGAGGTTGTGAAGATAACAAGACTTCATAACTTATCTATAACATCCTCTAATTTCACAAGTTCGAGCTCTCCCTTTTTCTCAAGCAGCACCAAATCTAGTTTCTTCTCAACACCTCCTTGCATGAATTGCTCACTTACTGTGATTATTCTGGATGAAGTATTTAAGGATGTACACACTTTTCGTGTAGCGAAGCGAGCATAGTATCCCTCCTTTTCCGTGCACGCTTTTGCGAATATCAGTGATAAGATTGCAAAGCAAAAGGTGCTGGGCTGGTTTCTTTCCGTGCACGCTTTCTTTGCCAGCCCAAAGAAAGGGTGCAATGGGCTCAGTTGGATCGACAAATTTTTGATTGGTGATTATTGGCCAAAAATTTGGAGAGAGGCAGAGCCCACGAAAATAGGTAATAAAAGGGCAAAGTGGGCTCAGCCGGATTCGAACCGGCGACCTCCGCCTCGTCAAGGCGACGTCATAACCCCTAGACCATGAGCCCGCGTGTTTTGCATCCTGATTAATTGTGAGATGGTTATATAACACTTACGCTGGAACATATGAGGGGACGAGCCAGCAGCCCAGTTTCGTGATGAGGAGTATTCAGAACTACTTAATAATCTAAGGGTTGCTGGGATTTGGTGGGATCCAAGCATAGTTGAACTTGTAGTTATGATTGAAAAAGGTGCGTGTAATACGTATGTCATACAGCATGCTACTAATATAAAAAGTTGTACTAAATACATGTTTAATACAACTCTAAATATATCTTTACTCTTCATTTTCACTAAAATTGATATGAAAAACAATCGTAAAACATTATATATCTGAGGTGATGAAAATATGAGGATAGCGAAGACAGTATCGCTTGAGGAGGCAACATGGCATATGATTGTGGGGGTTAGCAGAACATGATGGTGGAAATTAATCCAAAATAATACGTGAGGCAGTTTGGGGTTATCTTAGGGATGAGAAAAATAGAGTATCATGAAAATGAAATTAAAAAAATTGAAAGAGAGGTTGTAGCTAATCAGGCAATAGAAGGCAGCACTCAAGGAAAAGCAAAAGGAAATAACAGAATGGAAAACAAGAGATTAATGAGTTATATAGAAGAAGGTCTAGTGCAATTTGAATGGGAGAAGATTTATAAACGAACTAGAGAAGGTATCAAATATTAGGAATATGAGGATGAAGGGCAATGTTGGGTAGCAATTTACGCTAGAGTTAACACAAAAATACAGAAAAATCGATAATCAAATAAATAAACAGGGTACTCAACATCATGAATTATGATGTTTACAGAGGTATACAAGAATATTTGACGGATACCTGTCATTTGGGTACTTGTCTGCATGTACAGCCTGTTAAGGGCGCTATCGGCAGCGCGAGAAAAAGTAGATGATAAATTTTACAGCACCATGCAGGGAGTGCTCAAAAAGGCAAAAAAACCGTTCTTTCTCTGGGTTCACCTTATGGATTTACATGAGCCTTACTTGCCGCGGAACTTTTTTTCTCACAAATGTTCTTGAGCGAGTGTATTTTTGGTCAATGAACATCCCAATGATCACGCGAAAAAAAGAGAGTAAGAGGTTTTCTGCGGTTATGCATGGGCTCAATAGTGCCCTAGAAACATGTGTGAAAGCCTTTGGATATCAACCTCTCGGATATGAAGACATCAATCATGCCTGCATGATGTTGAAGGAGTGGTATTTGGAAATTGCCAAAATCGTGGATAAAAAAATTGGTATGCTAATGAAACTTGTGGAAGACGCAGGAGTTGATTGTGTGAAAATAGTAACCGCAGACCATGGGCAGGAATTCCTAGAGCACGGATTTCTCGGACACTGCATGCACCTGTACAACGAACTAATAAAAGTGCCGTTGGCAATATTAGATGAAAACGGTCATGGGGTTGTAAGCAAACCTGTAACCACCAGAGATTTGCCAAAGACGCTCATGGACATGCTGAATTTGTCTGATAAGGATGCGCATGGGCTGTCAGGAAGGAGTATATTTGAATATATGAATGCCGACAAAGATAGGATTGTGGCAAGCGAGACTTCTGAGAGTTCCGCCACTGATAAAATCGTAGTAATTGAGAAGAAAAGACTTCTATGGGAAAAAAGGAAAATTTCCATAGTAAAGGGCACATGGAAGTATATATACGATTATAGTAATAATTATGAGGAACTGTATAATTTAAGTGCAGACCCAAGTGAAAAAAATAATATCGTAGATGAGCATAAGGATATTTTGAAAACCATGAGGGAAATATGTGAGTATTATGATAATAGAGTGCGAAAAAGTGCGATAAGGTACAGACTAAAGGATTTGCAGAAGATGTGAGGGCACAGCATTGATTCGCAACCGCCCTCTGATTTTCGATTTTTTCAACATAGAGTATAGCGCTGTTACAAACAAAGAATCATATGGGAAAACAGTACTCATGCAGGGCACTATTTTTGAATACCGATATGTTTTAATAGGCTGATGTTTTTAGCATAAATTATGCTTGCAAAGAATGAAAGGGGAAGGGGTGCGGGTACTGTTGAGAATTTAAAGCCCATTCTTGAGGAATTGAGAAATGCTGTTAAAAAAGACCCAAACGATAAAGTTTCATGGAACAATTTGGGAGTCGTTTACTCAAAAATGGGTGATCTTGAAAAGGCAATCCCCTGCTTTGACAGGGCTCTCAGAATAGACAAAAATTATGCCGAAGCTTGGAATAATAGAGGTGAGGTGTTATACAAACTGAGAAATTATAGGGAGGCGTTGGAGAGTTTTGAGCGTGCCCTTAGGGGGAATCCGAGATATGAGAACGCGTGGTACAACAAGGCTGTGGTTCTCCATGCTTTGGGCGATGATGAAAGTGCCCTTGAGAATCTTGACATGGTTTTGTCCTTGAATCCAGAGCACGATACTGCCATAAAACTCAGGGACAAAATTTTGCGGATGAGAGTGCGGGAGAGAAAAGTATGGCTTTTCTTGGCCTCCGACACAACATGGGAGGCAAAAAAACGTACGGGTAGTGTGTGGTCATTGCAGGAATCACCCGCGGTGCGCTACCTCCGCGATGTTGGTGAGGGAGACATAATACTCGCGTATAGAAGAACACCGCACAGGGATATAAACGCGATTTTTGTTGCAAAGTCCTGGATGTTTATTGACGAAAAAACTGCGTGGAAGTACAAGATTGCAATGGAGTTCAAGTTTGGGCTTAAAAGACCGTTGAAGATTGAGCGTGTGGAGAAGAAGTTGAAGATTTTGGGGGTGGAAATCAAGGAGGCGCAGCCCATAATACCTCTAAGCCAAGACACATGGGAAGTTATAAGAGAGGAGATTGTAAGGCTGAATCCGGGGCTCAGTGATGAAATCTCCGCTTTGGAGGGTGCGGAAAAAATAATCAAGATTAATTATCACATAAACCCGTATGCAATAATGGAGAGTGTGCCCGTTTCCTTGCACACCATCCACCAGATTCAGGCCTACCTTAAAGGGGGAAAGAATATACTTGTTTATGGTCCTCCAAACTCTGGAAAGATGAAACTTGTCACATTAATTGCAGACCAGATTTGCGGTAAGGTTGTTGACGCCAAGGGAAGGGCTGTAAACAATTACACAGAGATTGTAGCCTCCCCTGACATGAGCAGAGAGGAACTGCTCGGGAAAAATGGCGTGGTATTACAGTGCGTGGAAAAATGCAAGAAATCCCTAGAACGTGTGAAAAGACCGCATTATCTTATCGTGCACAAAATTGAGAGGGCCGACCCCAAGGGACCGATCGCCGAGATTTTGGCTGCAATGCGAAGGGGACATCTTGGAAATATTAAGATACCAAAAGAGTTCAGGATTCTTGCAACCGCTGACGTTGTTGGCGATGTGGGCGATGAACTCGTGCTATACAGCGGAGATTTTGCCTTTGTTGAGCATGCATCGCTACCGGGCGAGGAGGAGTATCAGGCAATCCCCAGAATAGTGCACCAGTATATGATGGAACTCGGCATTCACAGGGGGCTATCCACCGAGGGCGCGTTGTTTGACGGCGATGTTGACGGAAGTGTGCAGAGGGCGTATGATAAGTTGATGAAGTTTGTTAGTGCTGGTGATCCGCATGTTGAGGGAAATGCACCTCGTGGCGTTAGAACATACATAAGTTTGCCCACAAGTGTGCTTGTGGACTGCATGATTGCCGTCATAAATTCTCCTGGAGGGTATGATAAAGACCTAGCCCTCCAGAATGCAATAATATCCAATATACTTCCCAGACTTAGTGCGCTTGACAGAAACCAACTGATTAACATAATGCTTAAGGCAGTGGAGGTTTTTGGCTACGAGTCCGATGTTGTGAAAAGGCTTGATATGCTGATTGCAAGAAAGCCTGCACAGGAGATTGAGATTCACGGCTCTGCAGAGAGGGAAGGGGGAGAATTTAGAACTTTTGAGGAGGAAATACCTGACGGTCGCGAACTTGAAGGGGTTGAGGTGAATTATAAGGTGGATATTGCAAAAATTAAGGATATACTGTCAATTGATGATAATGTAATAAATCAGATAATAACAAACTTGGAAAGTGGCAGAAACGTTATTCTTTACGGTCCTCCGGGCTGTGGTAAGACCAGGCTTGCCACGTTAATCGCAGAGCAAATTTGCGGCACTGTTGTGGAAGGAAACAACATAAAGCCGAACTATACCCTTGTTACTGCGAATGCAGAGTGGGGAAACTACGACATGATTGGCGGCTTATCGCCGTACACTGATAAAATAACGGGCAGGGTTGTTTATACATTCAAAGATGGATGCGTAACGCAGGCTGTCAAGAATTGTCTGAGGTCGCTCAAAGAGTACCGCAGACCGCACTAC
>Ga0180302_10001289_pt1 | contig 11821 bp, 13 predicted proteins | sample GuaBasSediGuay17_FD_121794 | JGI IMG/M metagenome (GOLD analysis project Ga0180302, IMG submission 121794) | Subseafloor sediment microbial communities from Guaymas Basin, Gulf of California, Mexico - Guay17, Core 4571-4, 12-15 cm | ecosystem: Environmental > Aquatic > Marine > Hydrothermal... | reverse complement strand
TCCCTATATCATGAATTCTATCTCCTTTTATGATAATAACGCCTTTATTTATCACTGATAGATCAGTAGCTTTAAATACTCTCCCATTAACTAATGCGAGGGGAGGGTTGCTTGAGGACATGGTCTAATAGGTATTAAGTATTCCTGAAAAATATAAAGGTATTTAAATAAGGGGTTAATGCTAACTTAATAATGTATTTCTTAATTGTCTAATTGCGTTAAGGGGAGTATACATGTTAGATGAAATTAGGCAGATTGGTAGTGAGCTTATGGATCTATTGAAGTTGCAGACGTATCCTGTTGCGGTTAGGTTTGTTAGGGAGGGGGAGGAGTTTCCGGAGGGTGTTAGAAGGCCTAAAAAGTTATTGGGGCATAAGATTACGTTGTGTCAGGCTTTTACGATGACTAGAAGGTATGGTTGGACTATGGGAGTTTCAAGTGAGGAGTGTACTTGTAATGTAGCTAAAATTTTATATGGGTGGAGGAGGCTTAAGAGTGAAGATGACTATGTCGACTTTCTACTTAAGGCTGGGTTCTTTACTAATGAGGATGCTGCTAAAAAGGCTGCTGAGTTTGACTTTAAAAAGTGTATGTTAGATCCAGGTTTTTGTAAGGGTTTAATTACATCTCCGTTAAATAGAACTAAGATATCGCCTGATGTAGTTTTAATATATGGAAATCCAACTCAAGCATTCATTTTAGTTCATGGGTACTTATCAAGTGTTGGTGGAGCATTAAACATAGAGTATACTGGTAGGCATGCTTCATGTGGTCATGGAGTTATACAGACGTATCTAACTAAAAAGCCAAATATTGTATTTCCAGATGAGGGTGACTGTATCTTTGCAGCTACGGAGAAGGATGAAGTGATTTTTGCAATACCTTCAGAAATGCTAAATTCAATAGTAAATGGTATAAAGCATATTTACGCTAGGAAGATAATTAGATATCCAACACCTTACTACCTGCGCTATGAACCAATATTTCCTGAGGCATTCATAGAGTTAGGAAACAAATTAACCTGAATAACTTTTAGTTTAACCCATAACTTCTTTTTATCTCATGATTTAATTTAATGAAGAAATATTATATTAGGAGAAATGGTAAAGGAGTTTATAATGGATTTAGTAGATGCATTAAATTTCATTAATAAACATGGCATTCCTACTGCTAGATACTGGGTAGTGAGTAAGTTGGGGGATTTAGATAAGGTTAAGGCTGACCTCACTTTCCCATTAGTAGTTAAAATTTCATCGAGGGAAGTTGTACATAAAAGTGATTTGGGGGGTGTAGTAACGGATATTAGGACTTATGATGAGTTAAAGAGAACTATAAAGATGCTGGAGGAGAGGTTTAGCCATGTTAGTGATAAAAAGTGGCTACTTCAAGAGATGGTTAGAGGTGATATTGAGTTAATTGCCGGTGGGCTTCGTGATGAGGTATTTGGCCCTGTTGTTATGTTTGGATTGGGAGGGGTATTTACGGAGGTATATGGTGATGTAACGTTTAGGCTTACCCCATTAACTATTGATGATGCATATAATATGATAAGTAGTATTAAGGCCAGAGTGCTATTAGATGGATATCGAGGTATTCCTCCAATTAATAAGGAGAAGATAGTGAGTATTCTCTTAAAGGTTTCAGAAATTATGTCTTCATATGAAGAGATTAAAGAGATTGATATTAATCCGATAATTTGTAAGGGTGATATGGTTAAGGCAGTTGATGCGAGGATTGTCTTAAGTAAGGGGTATTAAATTTGGTTAATGTAGAGAGTATAGATGAGTTAATTGGAAGGTTAAGGGAGATCTCAATTAAAAGTAATAATATTCAAAGTAGATATCGTGATTTACTCCAGGATATTGAGCATTTAAGGTCGCAGATAAAGGAGATAAGAGGAGAGATAGATTATAGGATTAATGAGATTCTCAGGGTTAAAAATAGGATTAAAGTAATGAAGGAGGAGAGGAGAAGGATAATTAATGAATTAAGGAGGTTAAGAGAGGAGAAGAAGAGGATAATTGATGAAATTAGGAGGTGTAATAAGCTTATAAGGGAAAAACCCAAGTTACCTCAACCCCTTGAAATATTAAGGGGAAAGTTAGAGGAGTTAGAGTTAAAATATGAAACTTCTAGCTTAGGTAAAAGGAAAGAGAGAAAACTCGTTAATGAAATTAATCGATTATCACTTTTAATAAAGAGCTATGAAAGTTATATTCAAGCATTAAGTAGAAAAGAGAGGCTAGTAGTAGAGTTGGATAAGTGTAAAGAAAGTTTAAAGAAAAATTATCAAAGAGTTAAAGATTTAGAGGAAGCAATTAAGAAGGAAGCTAATAAAATTGATGAGATAAAGAGTGGAGCTTTAGAGCTTCAAAGGAAACATAGACAGCTACTAAACTTATATCGTGAGAAGAAGGAGGAGTTGAAGAGGATAGTTAATCAAATTAAGAGAGTTAGGGAGGAGAAGAGGGAAATTCTAGGATTAATAGGTCTAGATAGTAAATTAGATCTTAATACTATAATTAAGATACTTGAAACTCATAATGAAGTTATTAGAAAAGCTATGGAGAAGCTTTTAAGGAAAGAGAAGTTGACCTTTGAGGAATTCTCTATCTTAGTGAGATACAGATTAATTTCTAATAGAGAAAGTTGACAATATGAAAAATTGATTAGTAATTTGCTACACTTTGTTTTTGGGAGGAATGGGTAAGAAGAAGAGAACATTGATACTTAATATTGATAGAGATGATGACATAGGCTTAAAAACAAATATGAAAACACCTTTAGTTGGTAGGGAAAGGTTAATTTCTGCTGGTATTAAGTTGTTATTAAATGATCCGGAGGATCCAGATGGGAATGCTTTATTTGCTACCGTAAAGTTGTTTGATAGTTATGTTACAGATGAGAATGAGGAAAAGGAAGTCGCGGCAATATCTGGATCCTCAAAGGGAGGAGTTGAAGCAGATAAGAAAATGGTGAGGGAGCTTGAGGAGGTATTAAGTAATTTTCCAGCTGATAACATTATATTAGTTACCGATGGATATTCAGATAGTGAAGTACTTCCAATCATATCATCTAGAATACCGATATCGTCAATTAAGCATGTGGTTGTAAAACATAGTAGGAGTGTCGAGGAGACGTATGCTGTTATTGGTAGATATTTAAGGATGATTTGGAGAGAGCCACCATATCGATTTTACTTCTTAGGAATTCCTGGAATTATATTGATTATAGTGAGTATTTTACAGTTATTAAATCTTACTAGAGAGGGAATTATCGTTGGAATGATGATAATTGGTGGGGCATTAATTGTGAAGGGTTTTGGAATTGATGAATACCTTATTTCAATTCGAAAAGGCCCTACTGAGGAAATTATAAGATTATTTTCGTATATTGCTACTAGTATAGCATTTATAGTCGGTATTTACATAGCGTTTTTAAAAATAAGTAGTCTACCTCAATATTCTTTGATTATTCAAAGTCCAGATTACATATGGATTTATGGGGCATATTTAATTGGCATCTTCCTACAGCCATTCTTTCTAACAGTTCTAGTGTCTATATTTATTTACGCTGCTGGAATGTTACTATATAACTTCTTTTCAGAGGTAGAGAGACACGCGCTACGATACTTATTCATGATACTTGTAGCAATCATCATTTATATAGTTGGTGAGGAGGTAGCTCTAATACTGATTAATCCTCAACATGGCATAACAAGATTACTCTTCTATATAGGAATAGGACTTGGAGTATTATTTACAGCAATCGCATTAAGCTATATTTTCATTAAAGTTAGGAGAGAGTGAGAATATGGGGGTTCTTGAGAGGATTCTTAAGATATTTGGAGTATATAGACTGTATGAAAAATGGTTATATGATCAAATTAGCAAGGGAGAAATGCCAAAACATATAGGAGTGATACTAGATGGAAATAGGAGATGGGCTGCACGTAGAGGATTATATAGTTGGCTAGGGCATAAAGTTGGTGCTGAAAAAGTAAAGGACCTACTTAAGTGGTGTTATGAGCTCGGCATTCAAGCAGTTACTCTCTATACCTTCTCAACGGAAAACTTTAGTCGACCAGAAAAGGAAAGAGAGGAGTTAATGAAGATTTTAGAAGAAAAAGTTATAGAGGCCATAAATGATCAAGAAATTCACAAGAGAAAAATTAGAATTAAATTTATAGGTGATCTTAGCCTTCTCAACGAGAGATTAGTTAGGAAGATGAGGGAATTAGAGGAATTGACAAAGGATTATAAGAATATGATTGTTAATATTGCTGTAGCATACGGTGGTAAACATGAAATTTTAATGGCAACTAAAAAGATAGCGGAGAAGGTATATAGAGGCGAGATACTTCCAGAACAAATTACATATGACTTATTTCAAGAACATCTATATACTTCACATTTAGATCAACAAGATGTAGATATGATATTGAGAACTGGTGGTGAAATGAGGCTTAGTAATTTTCTTTTATGGCAATCAGCATATAGTGAGCTAATATTTCTCGATATTTATTGGCCAGATTTTAGGAAGATTGACCTCATGCGTGCTATTAGAACATTCCAAAAAAGGCAAAGGAGATTTGGAAGATAAATTAACTGATAACCTTCCAGATCTCATCCTTAGCCGGCCTCGGTAATTTCACATATCTCCCGTCTACGTTAATCTTACGACCAAACCTCCTATTTCGAATAATTCCTATTACATTAGCCCATACTCCAATTCGTTTAAACTCTTCCACAATATTATCAGCAACATTCTCATTAGCCGTAATTATCAGCGATCCTGATGAAATTAACATATATGGATTTATGTTTAAAACCTCACAGATCTCCTTAGTTTCCTTAGAAAGAAATACTTTATTAATATGTAGTTCGATACCAACGTTAGCAGCGTCTGCTATTTCATGTAGAGCTGCAAATAGCCCGCCTTCCGTTGGATCGTGCATTGAGGATATATTATCTTTATATTTCTCATATATGAAGAGAGCTTCTTTAACTATACTAGTTAATTCTATATATTTCTTAGCTTCAGCTATTATTTTATTACTAATACCCATCGATAATAACTTATCTTCAAGCTCGTGAGCTAAGATTCCGGTGCCCTCAATAGCTATACCCTTAACTAAAATCACTCTATCATCAACTTTGACATTTTGTGTTGTTATATACTTATCTGTCTCTCCTACGGCTGTAGAAACTATTATAGTATGATCAATTGAGGGTGTAACTTCAGTATGACCTCCAATTATCGAAATACCTAACTTCTTAGCAGCTTGATCAATCTGAAGCATTATATTATCTAGATCCTCAGTAGTAATATCCCTGCTAAGAAGGAAAGTAGTTAATAACCATCTTGGTTTAGCGCCCATTACAGCTACATCATTAGTCGCAATGTTAACAGATAATATCCCAATATATTTTTTAGCCGCTGTAATAGGGTCGGTAGAAAAAACCAAATATTTATCATCATACTTTATTACGGCCGCATCAACTCCCCATGTAGGACCAATGATAACGGATGAATCAGTAACTCCTATATTTGGGTAAATATACCTAAACATTAAGTGTTTAGATAGTTTTCCAATCGGTAGTCTCATTACTAAAGTTTTCCTTTACTCTATTTTTTAATCTTTAAGTATAATTTCATTATTGCGGTGAAAGAATGTTAACTGTAGTTGTGGATGGTTTTTTCGGAGATACTGGAAAGGGAAAAATAATCTCTTACCTGTCAATAGCTGATAACGTAGCTGCTGTAGTTAGGGGAGGAGTAGGTCCTAATGCAGGACATACCGTTGTTTGGAAGGGGAAGGAGTACAAGTTAAGGCAGATACCATCTGGATTTGTTAATGAAAAAGCGATGTTATATATAGGCCCTGGCGTCTTAATAAATCCATTAGTATTTCTATCGGAAGTCGAGCTAACTAATACTAAAGGAAGAGCATTTGTAGATTATAACTGTGGGATTATTGAAGAGAGACATATAAGTGAAGATAGGAAAAATCCTCACTTAAAGGGTAAAATAGGAACTACAGGTACGGGATGTGGCCCAGCACAAAGGGATAGGGTAATGAGGATACTTAAATTAGCTAAGGAGGTTGAGGCGCTTAAAGATTTTCTTGAGGACGTACCCCTACGTATTAATGAATTTATTGATAAGGGAGAGGGAGTTATTGCCGAGGGAACTCAAGGAACATTTCTATCGCTTTATCATGGAACATATCCATATGTAACTTCGAAGGATGTAACTGCTTCCGCAATATTATCTGATATTGGGGTGGGACCTAAGAAAGTCGATGAAATAATATTAGTCTTTAAGTCATATGTAACTAGGGTAGGTGGAGGACCCTTAGAGGGGGAATTAACCGAAGAAGAAGCACGTAAGAGGGGGATGCTAGAGATTGCAACTGTTACAGGTAGAAAACGTAGGGCAGCGCCATTTAACTTTAAATATGCTAAACGTGCAGTAATGTTAAATTCACCTACACAAATAGCGGTAACTAAAATTGACGTGTTATTTAATGAGGCAAAGGGAGTAAGGAAATTTGACGATCTTCCTAAACAGGCTAAGGATTTCATCTTTAATATTGAAGATGAATTAAAGGTGCCAGTCACACTTATTGGTACAGGTCAGGATACATTTGAGGTAATAGATAGGAGAAAGGAATTAGGAATTTTATAGTTAAAATATTAGCATTTAATTAGCTAATCTGTGGTGCTAAATAGGTCCACGATACAGTCAGGGCAATAAAATTTGCCATTCACAATTCTCAATTCATCACTCCAATTTCCACAATGATCACAATATCCAATTACCGGCTTAGACGGTTCAGATAGACGGAAGACGCCGGTTCTTATCATAACTTTTTCTGATAATATATCAAGGATCTCAGGTATTACTCTTATCACGTCATTAAGAGATAATATACCTACAATTTTCCCTTTATACATCACTCCTAACTTGCCAACTTTATGTGCTCTAAATACTTTTAATGCTTTCTGTACAGTATCATCTGCGTCAACATACTTAATTGGGTAACTCATGATTTTTTCAGCTGTAACACTTTTTGGATCGAGATTTTCAGCTAAGACCTTATTTACAAGGTCTCCCTTAGTTATTATTCCAACATACTCATTATTTTCGTTTGTTACAATAACACTACCAATTTGATTATCCTTTAATATCTTGGCTACCTCAAAAGCCGATGTATCTTTACTCACAGTTATTATAGGGCTACTCATGATATCTCTGACTAATATCGTGGTTTTAAGTGGCATTTCAGCCATAACATTCACCATATTCCCGATCAAATTATCTAAATACACCAACTATTCTATTTATAGGTTTACTGTTTCAATAATTAATAGGAAGTTAAATTTATTAAATGAGTTTTAATGAAGATTTCCCTGGTGGTAGTCTTTCGACCAAATCATTATACAGGTATTCTTTGTCATATTTTGATAATTTCCTATCCAAGAGACTTTCTAACTGAGATATTATCTTTTTTGCAATTTCTCCTTTTGGGGAAGAGCCGGGCCTTAATTCGCCGATAATAGTACAATTATTACCTTTAATTGATGAATGGGGTCCTATCATTATAACTGGATAACCATTTATTTTTAACATTCCTACGTATAGCACTAAGTTAATACCTCTTAGATAATTCTTTTTTCCATAAATCATAAATGACCCTCTAGGAAGATATTCACCTGAAGGTGCCTGCTTAGATACTTGCTCAGGTTTAACCCAAAAAACATCAATTGAGGAAAAACCATGTTTCCAAGCATTGCTATATGATGCAGTGAATATAGCAGCTTCATAAATGTCTGATTCCTTAGCACTTGTTAAGCCGTTTTTAAGTATTGTAAAGGGACTCCCTTTAATATCAGCATGGAGTACTATATCGTTATGATTTAAGTAGCGCTTAATCAGTAATTCATTTGATCTTGCATCCTTCCCCGCTATAGCAAGTAGATGATTACTAGTGTAAAACCACCGAAATTTTTCAAACCACTGCCTTTTTCTTTTGATAAGCCATGCTTGATATTCAAATTGACGTTCCCCTTGAGTTTTAATATCTTTAATTAACTTATTATATGAGTTAATTTTAGCGTCTATACTGGAAATGCCCTTCTTAATCCTTTTAATTTCATTAAATAGCTCACTAATAGCTTTATGAAAACCTAGATCATATCTTAATGATACTGTATAGTTATCAACTTTAATCCAGACCTTCTTGCTTCTCTCGTCAATTTTTTCAATTAATGATAGATCCTGTTTATAATTACCAGATTTTATGGCTAAAAGTAGATTCTCAATTATATGAGCATTCTCATATAATTTTGGTATTATACTCTCCAACTTATTAAGATCAGCTAATAGTTGTGAACGCTGCTTCATTAAATTTTGTATTTTTAACTCAATTTTCTTAATTTTATCACTAATTTCCCTATTGATAGTAGCCTTAATAATGTATTTATTTAGATAATCGGTGCATAATTCAATAAAATCGTTAGTACACTTTAATATTTCGTAATTATCGGGTTTAAATGGCATTAGTATGCTCTTGTCCTCCTCTACCTTAACTAAGCAAATTAATTCTGCATTAGCCGCTATTTCAAGCAACTCCTTTATAATAGATATTAGCTTACTAACATGCTCCCTTGTTACTTCACCCTCTATCTTCAACTTATTAATTAAATATGAAACCGTATATTTGTCAAAAGGCAGAAAACGATATAAGTCTTCGACGGATTTTATCTTATTCTCATAGCTTTCTTGATTAAGAATATCATCTAAGGATAATAAAGTTGGTGGCCGATATCTTTCTCCAGATACGATCATCCTACTTTTAGTCTTAATCGGATTCATAACATATAGGATATGCCAGTCCTGATCGGTTAATATAAAATTGCCTTTTCCAAATAACTCTATTATAACATTATACTCGCTACCCCTCTTTTTAACGTTAAATATCACTATTCTTTCCAAAGATAATTGGTATAGCTTAATTATCTTAGATCCTTCAAATATATCTTTAATTTTCTTATACTTAGGATCCAAGGGTTTTCTATGTAGCACATGGTAAATTGGCAGGAATAAACTATTTTTAGGTGAAACATAAATGTTCATATCAAACTCTTCACACCGTAACGTTAATATAAGAGAATCTTCAGCGGAAGACCTTATTTTTTTAATATATTGAGGTTTATTACGAAGTATAAAGTTAATAATTGAGCGTAGCATAATTGATGTAATCATTCTTCAAAATATATGTGGCAAAAGATAAAAAATAAAACTGACATCTGAAGTTGCATAGTCTAAGTAGGATGTCCAAATAGAAATGTTTAACTATTACTTTAATTTTCCTGTATATTTATTTCTAATTGTGAATAGGAAAAAAAGCTTAATACACTGGACCAGGGTAGTGTTAGGAGCATTAACGGGCTTACTATGTGGTTTCTTTAAGTTTCAGTTAGAGAGTGCTGGAAAGGGAATACTTCTAGGCAGTATTACGTATATAATATCACTATATATTATCATTTACGTCTATAAAATTCGGCCTGATAACTTAGAGATTAAAATGAGGAATATATTTGCCGATGGTGCGGGAAGTTTTATAGCTCTATGGCTATATTTTTGGATCTTAATTTTAAACCTTCTTCATGTTCCTTGACTCTTTTAAATATTTCAGATAATCAATACAAGCATAGAAATAACCTTTATCAAACTCATTTGTAAATTTAAAGTTCACGTATTGTTCGAATTTATTGAGTAAATAATTTATATCTCTTACCTTTAACTCTTTGAATTTAAGTGAATAGTGATCGGTATCTTGCTTTGTTAGTAATCCACGCACTCCGAAGTAATACCCTTTAAGGATCTTTTTATTTGCAATTTTAAGTATACTTTCTAACCCTTCCTTTCTTCCTATTTCTCCATTAAGGATCTTATAGAAGATCCTTTGTGCATCTCTCATAGATCCTTTACTCATGCTTCCACTATCCCCTCACTCGTTATTTTCATATATGCTACTTTATTTCCATACACGTTAATTAACTTAATAATGTTATTTTCCCTGGATAATAAAATTTCATAGTCAATAAACCCTCCTAGAGTTATACCTCCGTAAGGTTGAAGGGCACTACTAATTGGCAACTTTACGAGACTATAGACCCTACTCGTTATAACAATTGAAATAGGGTATCCAGAAAGGATGACTAATCTATTCAATATCCTACGTAGAATTTTAAAAAGTATTGCGGGTGTTCTCTTCTCAATTGTTAATAGTGGATTAGCGATGTTATCTACTAGCAATAAAATTGAACGATCTATAAAGGAAAGTGATTTATCTAATAGTAACAGTAATGAATCTATATTTCGAACTTTACCTACTAGTATGGAATTGAGCAACCTATATAAGTTTACTTCACCTTCTGATTTAATATTTGATTTTTTAATCAAATATCTTAGAAAAGTCAATACCCTATCCGGATTGAAACTTCCCTCAGTATCGATATATATTACCCTATCCTTACCAACCTCTCTTCCAATTAATACACCTGAAGCGGCAATTTGCATAGCTAATTGAGACTTGCCAGTTCCAGCTTCGCCGTAAAAAAGATAAGCTCTATAAGGGTAAAGACCGCCATTAATAATCTCATCTAATGATGATAGACCAGTAGTTATTTTCCATGGATACTTATAGTATTTATTCTTATACTCTATACCAGTGGTATACTCTTTAAGCAATTCTCCTAACTTTTTTACGATATCACTCATTACTATTCTCTTCATTAAGGTAATAAAAATCGAAAAATATTTTTCCTAATAACTCATGTGTGTAATAAATCAATCTTTATTAGATTAAGAGATTTTATAAAGGAAGGATTACTGAATATAATCTGGAAAAGTTTATGGTTACATTTAGAGAGACAGCGAAAAACATAAAACTTGTTAATGAGAAGGAATGGAAAGTTTTAGAAACCATAGAGAAGTATATAGGTAAATATGAGAGAGTTCCGATTGAAAAAATTATTAAAGCTACTAATTATAGTAGGGAGTTTATTGAGGAGAGCATAGATAAGTTTAGGGAATTTGGCTGGTTAGAAAAGTTTCAACAACCATATGATAGTGTAAGATTATTAACATCTGGGGTAGATGCTCTAGCATTACACATTTTAGCGAATAGAGATATAGTTGTTGGGATAGGGAGACAAATTGGAGTCGGAAAAGAATCTGATGTATATGAGGGTATAACCTCAGCTGGAGAAAAAGTCTCTTTAAAGGTATTTAGATTAGGTAGGATAAGTTTTAAGGATGTAACTAGGAAGAGAGAATATTATGATGCATCAAGATATAAGCCAAACTGGATTATTAGGAATTACTTAGCAGCAAAGAGGGAATATCAAATTTTAAAATTTCTATATAATAAAGGAATTAGCGTACCTAGACCACTAGCTAGAGTTAAGCATATTATAGTAATGGAGGAACTTAGAGGAGATCTTTTAGTAAATTATAAAGATCTCCCAAATCCTAGTGAGATGTTAAATAATATCTTGAGGGAAGTTAAAAAGGCATTTGATGCTGGAATTGTTAATGGCGATTTAAGCGCATTTAATATATTTATTACGGAAAACTATAAGCCAATTTTGATTGATTGGCCTCAAGCGTCTGTTCAAAGAAATGGAAGAAGTAAAGAACTAATTATTAGGGATGTTAAGTATATAGTTGCATATTTTAATAAGAAGTTTAACATGAATGTAGACCCATATGAGATTTTAAGTGAACGTTTTAACATCTCTATATAAAG
>Ga0180302_10001288_pt1 | contig 11822 bp, 12 predicted proteins | sample GuaBasSediGuay17_FD_121794 | JGI IMG/M metagenome (GOLD analysis project Ga0180302, IMG submission 121794) | Subseafloor sediment microbial communities from Guaymas Basin, Gulf of California, Mexico - Guay17, Core 4571-4, 12-15 cm | ecosystem: Environmental > Aquatic > Marine > Hydrothermal... | reverse complement strand
TCGATGGGGATTATTGTTGCAATCTTTTCATCTTTTCCGAGCTGGATAAATGCTGATATGTGTTTTCCTTTTCCATAGCGCGTAACATCCGGTAGTTTATATACAGGAATCCAATGAACTTTTCCTTTGTTTGTGAATACGAGAAGCTGGGCTGTTGTTTTTGCAAGGAAGAGTTGCTCAACTACATCTTCAGCGGAATAGATGGTTGATAAGCCCTTCCCGCCCCTTCTCTGGCGTTTGAAAAGTGCGAGTGACGTTCTCTTTATGAAACCGTTTCTTGTTATGGTGACTATTGAAAGTTCTGGCACGATGATCTCTTCGATTGTTATTTCCTCCTCTTCCGGCAATATTGCTGTTCTTCTTTCGTCGGCATATTTCTTCTTTAGCTGTTGGAGTTCTTCTTTTATTATGTTCAGGATTTCTTTTTCTGAAGAGAGGATGAAACGTAGCTTTTTTATTTGTTCGGTAAGTTTTTTGTGTTCTTCTTCAAGGGCTGTCGATTCGAGGGCAGTAAGTTTTTGCAACGGCATTTCAAGTATTGCTTTTGCCTGTTCTTTTGTGATTGCAAACGCCTGCATTAATGCTGTTGATGCTTCGGCCGGTGACCTGCTTTTCTTTATTATGCTAATTGTTTTTTCGATATTTGAGAGCGCTGTTAGGAGTCCTTTTACGATGTGCTCTCTCTTTGATGCTTGCGTAAGGTCGAATTGCAGTCTTTTCGTGATGACCGTTTTTCTGTGCGAAACGTAGTGCGCTATTATGTCTTTTAGGTTCAGAAGCGTCGGAACGCCATCGACAAGAGCAAGAAAGATCATGCCGAAGGTTGTTTGCAGTCTTGTGTGCAGGTACAGTTGTTTTAATACGATTTCAGGATTGATTGTTTTTTTAAGTATGAGTACTACTCTTAACTCTCCTCTGCTTGATTCGTCGCGTATGTCGGTAATGCCATCGATCTTTCCTTCCCTTACAAGAGAAGCTATTTCCTCTATGAGGGATGATTTGTTTAGCATGAAAGGAATTTCTTTTATTATTATTTTGTTTCCTTCGATTTCACATCTTGCTCTTATCTTTATTTTTCCTTTTCCTGTTTTGTATGCTGAAATAATTCCTTTTGAGCCGACGATTAATGCGCCTGTCGGAAAGTCGGGCCCTTTTATGTGTTGCATTAGTTCATCGATGGTTATTGAAGGGTTTTCAATGTACGCTGTGATTGCATCAACCGTTTCGGCAAGATTATGCGGAGGGATGTTTGTTGCCATTCCAACAGCTATTCCGGTAGAGCCATTTAGTAACAGCAAAGGAGGTAAAGCTGGCAGGCATGTCGGTTCCTTTAGAGAGGCGTCGAAGTTTGGAACAAAGCGGACAGTGTCCTTATTGATGTCTTTGAGGCATTCCGATGCAAAAGAGGTGAGCCTGCATTCCGTGTAACGCATTGCAGCGGGTGCGTCGCCATCTATGCTGCCGAAGTTTCCCTGACCTTGAATAAGCGGATAGCGTAAAGCGAATGGTTGAGCCATTCTGACAAGCGCATCGTATACCGCGGTATCGCCGTGTGGATGGTAGCGGCCAAGGGTATCTCCTACAACCCTGGCACATTTTTTGAATGGTTTATCGTGTGTTAGGCCCATTTGGTACATTGCGTAGAGAATTCTTCGATGTACCGGCTTTAAGCCGTCCCTGACATCTGGTAGAGCTCTGCCTATAATAACCGACATACCATAGTCTAAATAGCTCTGCTTCATCTCATCTTCAATATACTGCTGTGTGATTTTTTCTGGCATTTTATGAGCCGTCGAAATGTACTGGGTGTTTTCCCATTCCTGGATTTAGCAAAAGCGCTCCGGGAGAGTATATTCTTCCTGCGAGTTTCGCCCTGTATTTATCGGCCTTGCCGCTGTTAAACCTGTTGATTTGCTCTAAAGCCGATTCTAATTCGTGTGTTGAAAAAAAGCCCTCCGCTCCCATTGGCCATTTTGCAAATGCATTTTTGATATTTTGTTCTGAAAAGTCTTGGTTTAAAAAGAATAACTCTTCTCTGCTTAAAGGAAAAAGAGATTCTGTTACTGCGATAAGGCTGTGCTTTGCCAAAGGTCTTGCAAGTTTTCCGTTGTAAGCGCCACCGCTCAGATGAAAAACAGCCGTTGCTATTTCCTGCTTCAAAAGATAGGTAAAGAGAGGATAGAATATCGTTGCCGGTGTTGTGAGATACTCAAGAATTTCTCTACGTTCTTTGAATTCTTGGTTTAAGTGCCAATCGAGACCATATTTTTCGATCAGGAATTTTCTTTTTGCTGTTATCCCATTTGATCTTGGGCTCGGTTTTTCACCTGCTAATGCAATCAAGAAATCTCCTGCTTTAGGAACGAACTCTTTTTTGATGTAAGTTTCTGGAATCAGTCCGACAGCAGAACCACTTACATTAAATGCAGGGACACCGCGCTTGTAGCCCTTAAATTTAGGAGAACCTTCGCATTGAAGAAGATAGCGGAAGTTATATTTTTCGCTTAAGTGTTTAGCATAGCTCATTAGATTTGTTGGATTAAAGTTTTCAGTATGTTCTACGATATCGCAAACAACCATAACGCTTATGCATTGTTTTGCAGCGTCGTCTAATTTCATTGCCAAAGAATCCCGTAATGCGTTGCCTGTTCTTTCCATTCCAAGTTCCAATGCTCTTTCGTAAAACTCTGTTTTTGTTCCCACGCCATCCGAGTTTGCAAAGACAAGTTGATTTCTGTGATAGAATGCTGCAAATGCTATTCCATTGTATCGGAAGATACCTTCTCTCAAGTTTTTGCTTGGTTTCGCAATACAGGTTATGGCCAAAGAAACCGGATGGTTCATTCTTTCTTTGCCAAGAATAGCGTTCTCACCGTTGATGATAGGAATGCCTGAATTGAGCATTTCATTCATTATATCTTCAAGCATTAAAATATCGCCTGTTTGAGAATCAATCACATTTGCTATTGCTAAAGGAACAAGATCATTTTCCTTAGCGATTTGCATCAATCTCTCCATTGTTTTTTTAGTATATTTTCTCGGATCTGTTTCTTCTTGAGGACCAGCAAGCTGAAAAACCACGACTGCCTGTTCGTTTTCTGGCAGTTTTATGTATGCTCTGCAATTATGCTGAAGTATGTAATCCTTATCCCACGACTTTCTGGAAAGTTTTCCCAACAAATCGGAACCTTCGTCTCCCTTCTTTATCACGTCCCGAATATACTCGTCTCCTTTAAGATTCTTAGGGTTTTTCATTTGTTCGGACTCGTCTTGTTTTCTTTTTCTTTTCTGATTTCTTCAAGTTTTTTCTCGGCTTGTTCTATTTCGCGTTCTTGAGCTTCGATTTTTTCCCTGATGTGCTGCGGAACAACGCGCTTTAATGCTTCCCTCTGTTCTTTGCTAGGAAGATCGAAGTATTCAAAGAAGTGATCTGTTAGAATGATTTTTTTTGTTCTGCCGTGTTTAACCCTTTTTATAAAGCCGAGTTCTTCGAGTTGCTTTATGTGATCGTACGCTTTGTTGTGTCGAATTTTTATAACATCTGATTGTAAGACTGGATAACGCCATGCGATTACGGCAAGTGTTTCAAGCAAAGGCTTGTCGAGTTCCGCCTTTGTAATGAGCTTCTCCGCGATATAAGCATAATGATCTTTTACTGTAAGCTTCCAACCCCCGGCCTCCTCTTTAAGCGTTAAGGAAGTTCCTCTCTGTTCGTAGTCTGCTTTGAGTTCGAGGAGGATTCGCTTTATAAGGTCTTTATCTTCTATTCCGGTAAGTGATGAAATTTCGTCGACCGTCATTCTTCTGCCGGTAGAGAAGAGGATCGCTTCGACTTTGTTCTTCTCGTTCATTTTAGGGTGTAAAGATCGTTTTCTTTTACGACCTTTCCTTCCTTAATGAGTTGATCGAGAAATTGTTGCAAAGAGTTAGCTGGTAGGCCGGTTAGCTTTGATAGCTGTTCGATGCTTCTTTTCTTTTTGAATAAGAGGGTGAAGAGGAAGTTTCTCAAAAGAAGGGCTGCGTTTTTTCTGACGATTTTTTGCTCGAATTCCGATTTTCTGTAAAGTGCTGTGATTTCATGGAGTTTTGCTTGAAGATCGTTGAATATTGCTGTGAGCTCGTTGTTTTTAATTGTGATTTGTTCCGGTTCTATTATTTCAACCGAGGTGGGAGTGAATTCAAAGCAAAATGCAATGAGGGATTGCAGTGAAGAAAATTTCGCCTCTACTTCTATAAATCCGCCGAATATGTCCTTTGTTCCCGGTTTTTCTTTCACCGGTTCTATATCTTCTGAGATAAGTTCCAAGCCCGGGTGCTGCTTTATTAGTTCGCGCATCTTCTTAAAAGCACGTTCGACAAAATCCTTTGGTTTTCCGACTAGCTCAATTATTGTTCTTGCTCTGAGCGGCTGCATATAGATAGGGTTTTTGTTCTGTTTAAAAAGTTATCTGCGTCTTGCAATGAATGGAAGAATGCCGACAAGCGTAAAGAACAGGTAGGGAAAGATGCGCTTTGTTTGCTTGCTGTAGATTTCTTTTGGAGGCAGCTGCATCTTTTTTGCTTTGAGAACAAGCTCTTTTTTATTTGACGTATGTGTGCTTGTTCTGACTGGATGCTGCACTTGCTGTTCAAGAAATATCTCGGCCGATGTGTTTGTATTTAATCCGTTAGCAATGATTGTATAATTTCCGCTGTAGCAGTAGGAGCATGGCGGTATGTTCAACGGTACTGTAAATGAAAATTTGCCCATGCTGTTTATGTTCAGCTTTGTTTTTGCGATTGTAAAATTATACCGATCTATGATTTTTAATTCAACCTTTCTTTTTCTTCCTTTACAGCGATGAATTTCCATCGCGACATTGATTGTGTCGCCGAAGCTTCCTTTTGATGGGGCTTTGATACTGATTTCATTTGCACAGTCATCTTTCGATGTTTTGCGTTTGCTTTCTTTTTCTGTGCTTTGTTCATTTTGTTCTTCTTGAATCTTTAAAACGAAGAATGTTGCGCTGACCGAGATATTCGTTCTTTCGCAGAACAGGATTGATTTGATGAAATAAGGGGATACCTGAGAATATGCTTTTGTTTTCCATTGCTTTTTTGATAACGATGTTGTATTTCGTTTTGCCTTTGCTATATTTCCATAGATGTCCTCGATCCAGTATGTTATTGAAAAATTCGATGAACAGTTGATGATGTGCTTGAAAAATATTGTTTCGCCTTCAACAAAGGTTATGTTCTGGTTAAGTATTTTAATGGAAATTGCCGGACTTGGCATAGTGCTATTTTCTGCTTCAGGTGTCTGGGTTTCGTTATTTGTTGCTGCTGTTTTGCACAGTTTATCATCGGATTGATTTGTATCGTTTATTGATGAATTTAGTATTTCCACGCAGATAAGGTATGTCTTGTTTTCGGCTGGAATGAATGGCGGCTCGAGACGCGGCTTTTTATACCAGTTTATTCCTTCTAGAGTAAAAGTTTTGTTAAGTGAAAAGTTTTCTGATGTGATCTTAAGCGATACTGTTGCGTTTATGCTGAAGTGTAAACCGCGTTTAAAGTCCGTATTTATAATTTTGAATATGTGGTTGTACTCCTCATTCGGTGTGAGTTGTTCTGGTATGATTATTTCTAATTTGAGATTTTCTGCTGCGGCAGTGGATGATGCTGCAAAAATAATCAGGAAAATGAAAAACAGTTTTGCTGAATTTTTTGGCATGAAATTTCAAACTTGTTTTCTGCTAAAAAAATCCTTGGTGTAGTATTAGCGACGACTCAGCTATGCTATGACCAGATACCAGGTATTTTTTCTTTGCAGAAATTGCATTTTCCGTTTTTTATTTTGATATCGAGAACCGAAAAGCCGAATCGTTTTATGATTAATGATCCGCACTTAGGGCAGTAGGTATTTTCTTTTTCTGAAATGACGTTTCCGATATAAACAAAGCGCAAACCGCATTCCTTTGCTATTTCGTATGCTTTGAAAAGCGTTTCTACCGGCGTTGGTTGAATATTCAGCATTTGATAATCTGGAAAGAAACGGGAGAAATGCAATGGAATATTTTTATCGAGATCCGCGATCCATCTGCAGAGCTGTTTTATTTCATCCGGCGAATCGTTTAGCGTCGGGATAAGGAGGTTTGTAATTTCGATCCAAACACCTTTCTTTTTTGCCAGTTTTATCGTTTTCAGAACTGGCTCGAGGGAAGCGTCGCATATTTTTTTATAAAATTCATCTGAAAACGATTTTAAATCAATATTTGCAGCATCGATATAGCGATACAGCTCTGATGCTGGTTTTTCGTTTATGTATGCATTTGTAACGAGAACGTTTTTTACGGCTTTATTTTTTGCGATTTTTGCGGTATCGAGTACATATTCGTAGAAAACGTTTGGTTCTGTATATGTATAGGAAATCGATTTGCATTTATTTTTAAGAGCATCTTCAACGATTTTTTCTGGAAGAATATTGTAATACGGAATGTCCTCTGGTGAGGCTTGAGAGATTTGCCAGTTCTGGCAGTACTTACAGTGGAGATTGCAACCAGCTGTTCCGATTGAGAAAGACGTCGATGATGGAAGGAAATGGAAAAGAGGCTTTTTTTCGATTGGATCTATATGGACAGCAACAGGTTTTGCATAATTTATTGCATATAGTGTTCCATCGATGTTTTTTCTTGTTTTGCAATTACCGATGTGAGATGGTTGTATTGTGCAGAATCTCGGGCAGAGCTGGCACTGAACAGTTTTATCTTTTAGTACGCGCCAATACTTTGCTTTATGCATGCGTTTTTAGTCGCTTTTAAGTATTAAAATAATTTGTTATTATTCATGAATAGTAGGAAAAGTTTAATAAGGTTGTGGTATAGCGTTTTGGAGTAGAAAATGATATTCTTCAGAAAAAAAGCAAGAGAGGTGGCTGCATTAGAGGTCCCTCCACCTCCTGAAGAAGAGATCGAAATCAAGGCTATTCCTAAAGAAGAAATTAAGGTTAAACCTGAAGAGATTGAAAAGATTGAAGTTCCTGCGCCGCCTGCGCCTGAGATCAAACCAAAACCTCCGGTTAAGGTTGCTCCGAAAAAAGAGGAGATTAAAGTTATGCCTGAAAAGGCGGAGAAGATTAAGGTAAGAGCTCCTGAAGTTGAGGAGCTCGAACGCGAGATTGTTGAGGAGGAAAAAGAAGAGTTTGAGGCATTAAAAGAACATAAAGTTGTTAAACCGGTTTTTGTCAGGCTTGAAACGTACAGTGCAGCTATAGAAGAATTGATGTTAAGCAGAACGATGGCAAAGGAAGTAAGCGAGGCTGCAAAGAGATTGATTGAAACAAGGGATTTGCAAAAAAAAGAATATGAAAACTGGCAAAAAACGTTGTTTGATGCTCAAAAGAAATTGATTTTTGTAGATAAAACGCTTTTTGGGTGATATAAATGCCTATTTATGTAAAGATCGATGAATACAAAGATGTGCTCGATCTGCTTAATATGATTAAGAATAAGCTTGCAGAAGCAAAGGAGCTGCTAAGCAGGATTAATGAATTAAAGAACGAAGAAGATGCAGAACTAGAGCTTTGGCATAGCGGAATTGAAGAGATTGAAAAGAAGATTGAATTTGTGGACAAAGCCTTGTTCAGGCCGAGCATGCTGTAAAATGGCGAAGAAAAAAGAAGAGAGTCCGTTATATGTTGGTATCGAGGATCCGATCGCGTTAAGAAGGCAATTGCTTGAAGCAACAAGGGATATTTTGCAGTATTTGAAGCGATATGAAGAGTTTAAGCGAGTGCGGGAAGAAAAGCTTGAACTTATTAGCAGGATCAGAGATTTGAGCGATGAGATCGGAAAGCTGATATGGAAAATTAAAAAATTGTTACCTAAAACAGGGGTTAGGCTTCCAAAAAAGAAAATCGAACTTGAAGAAGCTAGATTGCTTGAAGAAACAAAGCCAAGAATTAGGAAAACAAAAATACCAAAACCCGAGTTGAGTATGATGGAAAAGATTGAGAAGGAGCTAAGTGCTATTGAGGAAAAGCTTGCTAGGTTATAATTCTTATTTTGTTCTTTTTCTTCAAATGGATAATTGAAAAATTAAGAAGAGCATTAGTTTTTTAAATTAGAGAGGTTTCTGCTTTCTGATGCGGGGGTGCCCGAGCGGCCAAAGGGGCACGGTTGAGGGCCGTGTGGCTTAAGAGCCTGCGCGGGTTCGAATCCCGTCCCCCGCATATTTTACCAACAATTTTGTTTTAAATAGTAAATTTTATATATTTGTGTGGGTAAAAGGATTGAATGGTAGTTTTAATCAAGAAGCGTCTTGGGAAACAAATCTTCTATTATTTGAGACACGTTACGAGGGTAAAAGGAAGGTATAGAACGATAGAAAAATATCTCGGAAAGAGTCTCCCAAAGAATCCAGAGGTTGTTATGATTGAGTTTTTTAGAGAGGTTTATTCGCAGATATATGATGAGATAGAAAGGTTGAGAAAACGTTTTATTCAGCTTCCGAATTCTGTTAAGGAAAAACGGCTAATGGATTTTGGAATAAGATTTACTTATAATACAGATAGAATTGAGGGAAGTACCTTAACATTAAGAGATACAGCTTTGGTAATAGAAAAAGGAATTATACCAAGAAATAAACTTTTAGCTGATGTGAAAGAAGCTGAAAACCATTTTAATGTTTTTATGGAGATGTTAAAAGAAAAGAAGATTTCTTTACGTAAGGTTCTAGAATGGCACTACAAATTATTTAAGGATACGAAGAAAGATATTGCTGGAAAAATAAGAAAACATCAAGTTAGGATAAGTGGTTCTAAGTTTGTTCCGCCGACACCTGCAGGACTAAATGCTCTGCTTTCAGAATTTTTTAGATGGTTGAATAGAAGTTTAAATAGAGTTCATCCTGTAGAGGTTGCTGGTTTAGCTCATTTGAAATTTGTTACAATACATCCGTTTGCAGAGGAGAATGGAAGGGTTTCCAGGCTATTGATGAACTGGATATTATGGCGTAAGAATTATCCTATGTTTATAATAGAATACAGGAATCGCGCGAGATACTATTCTGCCCTGGAAAGGGCACAGACGAAAAAAAATGAGTTTATATTCCTCGGATGGTTTATCAAAGAATATAAAAAGTATATAGAGAGGGAATTAAAATGTTAGAGATTATTCCAATTGGAGGGTACGGTGAAGTTGGAAGGAATTGCACCGCTGTTAAGCATGGTGATGATATTATTCTGCTCGATATGGGATATCATGTTCCAAGATATATTGAATGCACTGAAGAGGAAGGAGAAACTCTGAGGAAGGTGACTGTTAAAGCTTTAAGGGAAGCTGAAGCCATTCCAGATGATAGAATTCTTGGCGATTTGAGGCACGATGTTAAAGCAATAGTTCTGAGTCATGCGCATTTAGATCATATAGGTGCTGTTCCTTATTTAGCAAACAGATACAGGTGTCCTATTGTTGCTACACCTTATTGCTGTGCTGTTCTTGAGAGAATTTTGCGGGATGAAAAGATTAAGTTGCATAATCAAATCGTTAGGTTGAATGTGAATAGTGCAATTAGGTTTGGCGGAATGAAGATTGAGTTTATTAATACTGTTCATTCTACGCCGCAGACTGCAATGATTGCTGTTCATACAGATGATGGTGTTATCTTATACACGAATGATTTTAAGTTCGATAATTTTCCTACGCTCGGAAAAAGGACTAATTATGATGCCTTGCGAAGGCTGAAGGGAAAAATAAAGGCCCTGATCGGTGATGCGCTTTACGCCGGAACCGAACAGAAAACACCGAGCGAAAGCGTTGTAAGGGAAATGCTTAAAGACTTGGAATTTGATGTTGCTGAAAAGCAGGGTATTGTTGCGACCACTTTTAGTAGCCATATTGCAAGGCTGAAGTCTTTGATGAAGTTCGGCTTTGATCTCGGCAGAAGGGTTGTTTTTCTCGGCAGAAGTTTGTTCAGGTATTGCGTTGCTGCGCAGGAGATTGGTTTGGTTGACTTCAGGGAGGTAAAGATTGTAAGGTATGCCGATAAGATAAAGAAGGAGATTAAACGTATTGGAAAAAAGAAAGAGAAGTATTTTCTTGTTGTGACTGGAAATCAGGGCGAGCCGAAAAGTGTTTTGAGAAGGATGGCTGAAGATAAGCTGAAGTACGGTTTTAGTGATGAGGATTGCATTATTTTTAGCTGTAGGACAATACCTACTGAATTGAATAGAAAGCAGAGAAAAGAACTCGAGAATGAGCTTAAGCTAAAAGGGATTCAGTATTTTAAGGATGTTCATGTTAGCGGACACGGAGCAAAAGAGGATTTGAGAGAATTGTTAACGATGACTGTTCCAGAACTTGTTCTGCCGAGCCATGCCGATAAGGAGAACAGTAAAGCTCTTTCCGAGCTTTGTGATGAAGTCGGCATAAAATCGAGGATTGTTCAGAACGGTGAATGGATAAAGATTTAGAGGTGTTTGAGTTTTTCAATGATTGATTTTTTTATGAGCTTGAATTTTCTTGGAGTGAGATTGAGGAACTGATAATCTTTGAATGATCGAATGATGGCTATTAAATCATTTACGTATTGCGGTTTGTTTAATTCTTTTGTAAGTTGTAAGTATTTTTTCAGATCCGTTACTGTTGTTAATGCAAAAATATCAATTAGATCTTTTTCTTTTTTTGGTCCTTCTCTTTGGCGGTAGGTATGTTGCTTCATAACAAGCAGGTATTGCGGCTCTGGGATTCTGAAGCCTTGAATTGTTATTGTTTTGATCTTGCTTAATGGCACGCCGAGATCTGAGTAGTAAGGAACATAGATGTCGATATCGACTTCATCCATAACAAGTTCGTATTTCTTAAGGCGCTGATTTTTCTTGATTTGGAATTTTTCCTTTAGTTTTGTTAATTCCTTAAAATCTACTATAATGTCGATGTCTTTTGATTTCAATGTTTTTGTTAAGAGCCAAATAGCCCAACCGCCTATTAGGATAAATTTAATTTTCTTTTTCAGTTCTTGCAAAACTTTCCAGCTTTTTTCGATTATTGCTTCATTCCAGAATTCCAATTTTTATCAACTCCTTTTTCAGTGCTTTTAGATAATCTTTTGCATACCATTCAGGAAGGTTCCACAGATCAACAAAAAGCAGCGATGCTGTCAGTTCTGTGAGTTTTCCTTTTTTTAGGACAAAGAAGTTTGGCGGTTCGTTTTTTGAGAATGCAAGTCTTTTTTTAATTATCTGCGTGGTTGTTTCATCCGCATAGATGTATACTTCAGAATAATCTGCTGGAACTTTTTTGAATTTGAATTTAAATCCTGAGTATGCTGTGAAGATTATGTTTGGTGGAAGATTTGATTCGATTTTTCTTGGTGGTTGGCTTACACGTGCTTGGAAAATGATATCTTTTTGAAGGTTTCTAATGTTTGCCCAGTGATAAAGCACTTTTGATGTTTCGCGTAGAACAAAGCATGTTGGCATAACTTTGATGGCGTACATTTTTCTTAATGGTTTTAGTGCAAGATTTATTGTGCTTAGGCTGATATTCAAAGTTTTGGAAAGTTGTAGCTGAGTAAATTTTTTCTTTTTCTTTTTCTCGTATTGCTTGAGTATTTCATAATAAACATATTCGATGGATTTCATTTTTCTTTTGAAAGAAAGGTTGTTTAAAAAATTTTCGAATATATTCGAAAATAGATGTTGTTGCTACGTTGTTTTGATACCACGCAAAAATGGAAAAATTTAAATAATAGTGTTTCTACTCGGGAGTAAAAATTTGATTTTGGGGGTTTAATGATGATTGATAAGATTAAAAAAGTATTTTTGACCGGTGCCGCATTAGCTG
>Ga0180302_10001287_pt1 | contig 11826 bp, 11 predicted proteins | sample GuaBasSediGuay17_FD_121794 | JGI IMG/M metagenome (GOLD analysis project Ga0180302, IMG submission 121794) | Subseafloor sediment microbial communities from Guaymas Basin, Gulf of California, Mexico - Guay17, Core 4571-4, 12-15 cm | ecosystem: Environmental > Aquatic > Marine > Hydrothermal... | reverse complement strand
GGATAATAATGTGATGCCGTATATTTCAGCCATATTCTGCAATAGTTTTGCATGCCCATAAAAGATTCTCGAAGCATATGGCGCTAACATGGGAGGTGCTATATTCACCAGTAATTTACCACCCCGGACGGTTGAAATAAGGTTTATGAGCCCATTAATAAATTCTTTTGATCCATAGTAAGTAGTTATTTGATCAACGTGAGGCATTTTAACCATGCTTTCTTCTAGTTTACTCACAAGAATACTCAAGCCGCTTTCAGTAAGAAAAGCAATGGAAGTACCGTAGACACGAGTGCCTAGCAGATATTCAAAATTTGGATCGTTACCAGATGAAATTACAATCCAACCATCGGCATCAAAATTTTTTAGTAATCTTATTGCTTTTTCTTTTCGTGATTTTGTGACTTTTTCCAATAATTCCAAGCAATTTCACCAGAGGGCAAAGTTAATGGAGGATACAAGCATTACAAAGTGGTTTCCGGCGCTTATCTACGAATTGCCGAAGAGGGAAGAAAATATCATATTAAAGTTATTCGGAAAGGTATTTGCATTAAATGTTTTTCTAAGCATAATAGCGGCGCTTGTTCTCGGTAAAGGCGAGGAAGCGGCTTTTTTTAAAGAAAGTGAATTTGGTGGAAGTGCAGCTTTTCTCAATTTAATCATCTTTCTATCGATAGTCATTCTTTACACACTTCTGATTTATCTATTCATAAAAATGAAGAAATTTAACATACTTGAGATATTAGGGATAACTCTTCTAGCGTTTTTAAGCGGCTCAATCGCATCAATTATAATTCCGATTTGGCTTTATATAATTGCATTTATAATAGCAAATGGGTTTAATGCGTACTTCATACTTAATGTAATTGAATTTCTTTTTGGATACATCATTATCATCATCTTTGTCTTCTTCTTTATAATGCAGATACTAGTATTGGTGTCGACAAAGTTTGTCAGATATAGAAATATTATGTTATTAACCACGGTATCATGGTCTGGAGTCCTACTAGGACTATATACTGGCTTTTTAACACCGATAATAGTGATGTTTGGTTTCGCTATATATGATATCTATGCCGTTTTTAAAGGTCCTCTTAAAAAAATTACGCATGAGTTAGAAGGTATGATAAAACCTACTGTAAATCATGAGAAGAGAAGTATCTTCATTCTTGGTTTAGGAGATATCTTCTTTTATTCGATGGCTATCGCATATTCGCTCGTCTATTTTGGTTTAATTACGTTTGTATTTGTAGTAATTGCATTAGGAATCGGTGTTATAATAACTCTTAAGATCTTATTAAAAGCCGTACTTAAACATAGAGGCAGAGAACTACCTGCGCTTCCACTCCCTATCTTCCTCGCATTAGCGGTTATTTGCGTTAGTTACTTACTTTTATAGTTATGGAATGCTCCGTCTTTTTCTCTCATAATCTTTTAGAGCACGGGCAACTATCGGGCAAGTTTCAAAGTTGCACTTCGTCATAATTTTTTTGCAATGGATATTAGGAGGCGTTAGAGATTTTATTTCTGCATAATAACATACTTGTCTGAAGTGTTCCCATAGTAGGTAATAAATTGTTTTTTCGAGGTCTTTATATTTGAAATCAGGTGGTAAGAATCCTAATCTTACAAGTATTAATAAATTATTAGAATAGCTCATCATTATCACTCCGTTTCAGCCGGCATATATCTTTTCCCTTTATATAGATGAAATAGTGCTGTGAATTTCTCATAAGCATATAAGGAAGACATTTTTCTGGGATCCTGTTTCTTACATCGCGGACACATTAATACGTTCAACTGCTTTACGAGCGCTGTTCCACACTTACTGCAATTAGCGGCCACGACACCAAATTCTTCCCCTATAAGGCTTACTCCCAAAGGAGAAGTCTTGCTGACGGTAATTATTCCTAAGACTTTATCTCCGCTTTTTAGTATTTTACTTACATTATCTGTTCTAACACCTATCTGAGAGATATGTATTAAGCCCGAAAAAGGTGTGTGTAAAATTGTAAACTCGGGATTATCATTAATTTTTCTAACTATAAATAATATTTTCATAGTAGCTGTTGTTGCCCCTGCGGAAATTATTTCCCCGAGTACGATATCTCCTTTTTTTGGGTAGATTACATATTTGATAGGTTTTACACTAACTAAATGCTTTGAAGAGTCATATATTAATTCTCCGAGAAAGAGTGAGTATACTTTGCCGTTAAGCACATAAGTTCCTTCTCCTGGTATCACTTCACGGACATCTGCTATGAATTCTCCAGGAACAACTAATCGTTTTTTATTAAGCTTTTCCTCCATTCTATAATCCCCCCCCTGATTCTTCATAAAATGTTAATCTTTCTCCGCGATCCATGGCTTCTTTCACAATACGACCAAGTTTGCTTCTCTTATCAATACGGATAGTTCCTGATTTTCCAACGATGTCTGCAAATAAAAATCGTGAGCCAAGATATGCTGAAACTGTGCGTCCTGCTTTTCCTCTCCCAAAGTCGAATATATACGCTTTTCTTCGCACATGTATGACATAGGGTAAAGGTGCCCCCGGTTTTGAGGGGGCTTCTATAATCTCTTCTTCAGCACCATAGAGCTCCCTAGCAGCTTCCCGAGACACTGGTACAACGAATGTTCTTTCTCCAAAGGTGTAAATTTCATACATTGGTTTGCCTGATAGAAAATCGTATATGACAACAACAGGTCTTGCTAGGTCTTCACTAACTAAGCCGTGTGGCACTTTAACAGTAGTTTTAAGGGCTAACACTTTGTTTACTTCGCCTTTATGCATAAATATCACAGTGTCAATTATTGAGGGGATCATTCCTAATTCTACTTTGCCAATAAAGCGTTGGATAGCATCAACAGCTGACGTTGCATGAACAACTCCCACCATACCAACTCCGGCTAAACGGAGATCGGCGAAGAGTTTAAAGTCCTCTGGGTTTCTCATTTCATCAAATATTGTATAATCTGGTCGTGATAATAGTAAAATGTCATGAATTTCCTCAGAGGTACCAAAATGTTTCGAATAACTAGTTATCTCTTTAGACAAAATCATATCTCTTGGGGCTTCTATAGTTTTAACAATTTTTCCTAAGCTCTTATAAAATTCCGCTAATGCTTGTGCGAATGTCGTTTTCCCATGTCCCGGAGCTCCGGCTATTAATATTCCTTCAGCTCTATAAGTTAAACGCTTTATCAATTTTTCGGGGAGTCGATAGTCCTCTAACGATAATCTCTTAACGGGTCTAACAGCGGTTATTTCTATGGCATCCGAAAATGGAGGCTTTGTTATTACAATTCGCAAGTCTTCCAACTGAACTATCGTGCTCGAAGGTCTTTCCACTTCAATAAATCCACGAACACCAGGTTTACGTGCTTCCTCTATGATCTCACGAATTATTAATTCCAGTTCCCGTTTAGTCATGGGTTCTTCTCTTATAGGAACAAAACGCCAGTTTCCAGGGGTACCTTTTTTTGCCATTGGTTTAACTCCTTCTTTAAGGTGCACTGACAGGGTATCCTCATCAAAGAATTCTCTTATCCTTATTTTACGCAATTCCTCTTCTGATATTAAAGTAATTAATTCGGAATCAATTCCTGCTATTTTCGCTAACTTATGAATAGCAGCATCACTAGTAAGCACTTTAGCGTTTAGATCTTTGGCTAAACCTAATATGATTTCTGGAATTGAAGATGGATATTTAGTGTCATGCGGGACGTATCTTATTATAGCCCCCATTTCTCGTAATTTAGCTAGCTCTTCAATGCCCAAAAGACCATCTTCTATTCCCTTGTCAGCCATATCCTTAAGTTTATTTATTATTGCCCACGGGATCAGAAATTCTCCTGTTCTGATTAATTCTCGTATCCTTATACTCTTAAGCCCCCCGCTTACAATCAAACTTAAATCAATAATGTACCTATTCTTCTGGTCACTCTTCGAATTATTGTTGCCCATATTAATGTCACCCTACTTAAGTGATCCAATATTCTCTAAAGAACAACAACTTTTCCTAAAGTATATTTAAAGTAGGATGCCAAGATTAAATTTCGTAAGCGATCATGAATCTGAAACCAATTTCTAATATTCACGTTTCATCACAAACCATATGATATTTAAGCTTATACTCAAATGTAAGTTCTTTAAAATCAATGCATACTAATCCCCTATACAGAAGATTAAGTAATTCAAATAATGATGAAGATCTTGAGTGGTGAGCTGCGAGCTCATAATGCTTAATGAAGCAGCAATGATCGGAGTCTGGCCTGCTGATATGGTTTCCAGATATTGTTTCCAATAGAGTTCAATTTTAATAGTAGTAGAGACTTAGAAAGGGAGTCAAGACATTACGGCGCGGTTTTCTGCTTCTAAATTTTTCTCTGACGCAAAATTTATATGAATGAGAATAGTATGAGATGTTTTAAAACCGAGAGATGGTGGTCTTTTTGTCTAAAATATCGGAGCAACTTGCCGCAGCATTAGCGACTTTCAAAATATCAAGACAAGGGGCCTTAAGGTTTTTTTCCTTACTGGGAATCTTTATAATCGCATTCTTAATCAGAACGTATCCGGTATTTCGACAGGGCTATTCAATTCGAGCTTACGACCCTTTTATCCAATTTTACGCAGCTAAATATATCGAAGAGAAGGGAATACAAGCTTTCTTAAGTGACATAGACTATTTCTCATGGTATCCCTGGGGGCGAAATTGGGCAGCATTATATATTGGTATTCCGATGATCGCTGTGATTATTCACACATTCCTATTACTTTTGGGTATAAGAGTTGATCTATTAGTAATAGCAACATTGATGCCGCCATTCTTTGGAGCTCTAGCTACTCTACTAGTGTACGGAATAGCTAAAGAATTTAAAGGAAATCGAGCCGCCTTATATGCGGCATTTTTAGCAGCGATAAGCCCAGGAATGATCCAAAGAACGATAGCGGGGTTCTTTGATAACGAATCCGTCGGAATATTTCTGATTTTACTTACATTATGGTTATTCATTTTGGCATCGAAAAGGGGATCTATTCCTCTATCTATGTTAGCGGGAATCACGCTTGGAATTCTTGGATGGACGTGGGGGGTGTATAGATATCTATATGGATTATTAGCCTTATTTGTCCTCATCCTAATAATATCGAATAGGTTAAATAATAACATAGCAATAGCGTATTCTCTTACAATGAGTGTTGGATTAGGCATGGCTGTAGTGCTTCCTAGAAACTATGGAATTTTGTTAAGTAGCGAAGGTATGCTGGTGCTTGGCGTCTTATTCCTCACTATTATAGATTTGCTAGCGTCTTACCTCAGCCAAATACTGGCAGGTGGGAGGAGAGAAGCTTACATGAAAATGCTCGCAGGGGGCTCAATAATAATCATTTTTGGAATTCTATACTTGTATGCTACGGGACAACTTACGGCTTTGGGAGCAAAATTTGCAAGTGTAATAAATCCAGCGTTACGTAAAGCACTGCCTACTTTTAGTAGTGTAAGCGAAAATCAGCCAGCAGCCTGGGCAGTAATATTTATGGGTGCCTTCATGGCTACTATCTTTGCACCTATTGGAGCGTATTATGCAATAGAAAGGAGGGATCCATTGCATCTTTTGCTTTTATTGATTGTGCTTACTGGCTTTTACTTCTCCGCCAGTATATCTAGATACATAGTCGTTGGAGCTCCGTTATTGGCTATAGGTGCTGGAATCGGAATAGATTATTTATTAGATCCCTTCGCGCGTGCTTTAAGGGGAGAATGGATTATTCATAGGATTAAACCAGTTAGAGTTCGCATTGGAGAGGTCAGAATGCCTCGTGGTGAGGCCGTTGTAGCATATCTGCTCATAGGTCTTCTTCTGGTTGTCAGTATATATAATGGGGTGGAAGCCACTAAATTCATTGGCGGATATGATATTGATCCTGATGAATTATATGTTTTCCAATATTTGAGGGCGCATGCAAAAAGAACGGATGTTGTGCTTTCTTGGTGGGATTATGGATATAGACTAGAAGTGTATGCCAATGTCACGGTACTTGTTGATAATGCTACAACGAATTCGACGCAAATGGGCGTTATAGGGGCTATGCTAATGTTGCCTGAAGAAAAATCTATAGCATTAATGAAGAAATATAATGTGAAATATGTCGTCGTGTACTACGTAGATCTCTATAAAGCCATATGGATGATAAGAATAGCTAACAAGCATGCACCACAATACAATGTGACTGAGAGGGAATATTTCAATAATAAGACATCGAGATATAAGGAGCCTTTCTTCCACAGTGTATTATGGAGGCTAATTGCATATAAAGAAGCGGATAAGATCGTAAGCAAGTGGGTTTCTGATTTGGGTGAAGAGGGTCTATCAGAACGCGCAATGGAGTTTTATCCACTTAAATTAAAGTACTTTAAATTGCTAGTTAGAAGTCCTAATGGGAGAGTTAAACTTTACAAAGTTATCTATAGGACTCGTATCACCGCGCCACTTATAAGAACTTCAGAGAATGTTACCAATGTAACTACTAATTTAGCGGATTCTTATCATCAACGATTTTCTGGAGAAAAACTTGGAGTTCGTGTGCCTTGCAAAGTTCACGTGTCGATGGAAACCCGCAGATTTTACAAAAATTAGGTTCTTTTTCATTATTTTTTTCCTTTTTCTCTAGAATGGTGATTAGTCTTTCTCCGAATCTCAAGATATTATATAGCGTTCCAGGGACCTCTTCCTCTTGCTCGTATAACCATACTCTAATATTCCATCGCATGCCTTCCGAAGCGTAAGGACATGGATCATCGTTATACGGAATATTATTCAGATGCGCGTATAAAGTAATTTCTTTTTCAGGAATCTCTCTTAGTGGTTTTATTCGTGGCACAATTTTTTCTGAAGAGACTGGATAAGGCTTTAATTTTAGAATATTTGTTAAAGAACCCCGCAGAATATTCATTAATATTGTTTGTGCTTCATCATCAAGGCAATGTGCCGTTGCCAAACGATCTGCATTATTTTTATATGCTAAATAATTTAACCCCCATCTTCTCCATACTCCACAGAATGTGCATGCAGCATATATTCTCTTAGACCGCGGTATTGATGCGACGAAATCAATTGTGAATCCAAAGAGATCTTTATAGGAAGCTTCATATAAAGGAAGTCCTAATTCTTTAGCGGCTTTTCTAACGATTATTGCATTCTTATCGGAATAACCTCTTATCCCCTCATCTAAATGGATTATAATTATCTCAGAAGGGAATTCTCTTTCGATTTTCTCAAGAATGTATAATAAAGTCATACTATCTTTACCACCAGAGACCGCGATTGCGATTTTACTATCCGGTTCAAGCATTTTCCACTTAGAAATTGTTTTTTTAATCTTTTTTATGAAGTAGTTATTAAATTCACTCTTAGAGCAGAAAATTCTATTAGCATCCCTTTTATAGTAGATAGGTGTGCATTTCCTATTCAATGAATACACCAATTAAGCAGATACGAAGTAATGATGTGTCACATGCTTTGTGAAGAAGAATAGTTAAGTATCATGAATATTCCCGCCATGTATATTTGCAGTTTGGGCAGTGATATATTCTGGTTGGGGGTTCATCAGCAGCTCTAGTTTGGATGACTACTACATATACCTTAGTTGCACCACATTTTGGACAAACTTTGTCCACCATAACGCCTTTTCTTCGAAGCTTGGTCTCATCTATTACCTCCAAACTGGGAGCAGTTTCAACGGAGCTCAGCGGTGTCTCGATGAGCTTAGGATTTCCCGCATTATGAACTTCTCTTCTCCATCCACATACGGGACAGACGTAGATTATCACGCCCTTGTCTTCTTTTTCTATTCGCATTATTGAACCACATACTTCGCAGAATTCTGGCATTATTCTCCCCCTTAAGAGCAAAGTCTGCATATTATTGACATTTTTGAAGAAGGCTTGTTATATATGTATTCGCTAAAGAGAACGTAGTATATCTATACTGTGATCTTCAATATAAAAAGTTTTTTTATCTACGCACACATGTCTTGATAGCATTTTTAAGTTGTTTCCATTTTGATAAGTATTTTTTAAGAATGTCTTCATTAACTCCTATGTAATGTGCTAATTTATCTATGTCTCGTATTCTGGGAATGAGGAGATTTATCAGTGAGATATTTTTGTATACTAAATTTATCGGAATTACGCAAGATGGCCATGCACACTTGAATACATTGTGCAAGTAATTCACCAAAATTGTATCTAACACTCCATGTATTTCTTTGCTCAAAAGTATGCTATTAAACGCAAAGCCAAAGAAAGCATAACCTAAAGAATACTTCTTCTCAATCAATTTTAATGCTTTGAATATTAATATGCATAATACAGAATCTATTGTGTTTTCAGTTTTATCCTTTATTTTCATAATTTCCATTTCCGTAATTTTAGTTTCAAAAATATCTATGTTTTCTATGTGAAAAGATTTAATTAGATCTTTTCTTGGTGTTAAAACATACCATTCGTCAGAGAGAGAAAGCAAAAGAAGATCACTTATATCGCCCGTTAGAATCAATATTGGCTGGAGTTGTAATCTTGATAATTCTTTAATTCCTTCCTCTATATTTTTCATTAATTCCTCTGAGAGATCATATAGATCAAGGAAACGATAAGGTATTTGCTCATGTTTGTAATCTTCCTTCATTTTTAAACTGTATTTCTCCACGAAGAGTTTCTTATTCGGAGGAATTATTTCTGGTCTGTAGCCGATTTTGACAATCCATTCTTTTCTAGGCGAAAAAATGAATCCATCTGGTAATCGCGAGAAATACATTGGATGAAAACTTAGAAAGTCTCGCTTTATTGTTAAAGCCCTAAGCTTTACAGCACCTAAGAGATAGGGTACTGGGAGAATAGTCTTCTGGTCGATTTGTTTGAAATCTTCATGGATAACTTTATATTCGTTATCAGAGATGTGAAGCCATGAAAATCTATCCCCAATAACAACTGTTTCGATGTCTTCTTGTCTTCTTTTAAGCCCTTTTAAGCCCGATAACACTAATAAATCATTGGGGATCTTAAAATTCCTGAGATATTGCCAAGGATCTTCCGAAACCATTATTATGAGAAATTGCTTGTCGGGATAACCAGAAAAATAGTCCATCATACGGATTCCCAACGGCAAATTATTTTTATCCTTTTTAAGTAATTCATCTATTTTTCATCCCCAATCGCTTCTTCGGATGCTTCTCCTCCAATTTTTTCATCTACGAGATCAATAACGTACGCAAATAAATAGTCCTCCAATAAGTTTATGTCATCCGAAAATCTAGGATCCGTTCTTAGTACGCTTTTTATACTTCTTACCAAATTACCAGCATAACGCAAGAATAATTGTTTCCTCTTCAATTTTCTTAATGCCTTACGCTTCGCACTTAAATATTCCTTAAGTTTCCTAAGAGCCGTAAGTAAGCCAAGTTTTATGTTGCGTCGTAAAATATCTACGTCATCAATGAAGTCCTTTGAGGTCTCAGAAAATGGAATTTTAGTACTCACGACGGATACAAAAACGGCTATAGGATCTTCATCCTTTTTAATTCCATATCTATTCCAATCAATACTATTTATTACGTTCCATGCTACGTCGCTTTTTTCCTTATAAAGTAGAGGAACTCTATTCGCAAATCTATATAAATGAATGCCTGGAGGTATATCCCCACCATAGGCTACTCCGATTTCTACTATCATAGGATGACCAGAATAAGAAAAGGGTTTACGTTGCAAGACGTATACAAATTCTGGATTCAGTACCTTTTTTATCCCTTCCTTAAGCAATTTCTTACCTAAGGGTGCTAAGCAAGAAGCGTCTGGGGGCAGAAACCGGAATTTTCGGGCAGTTTCAACGATGGCTGCTATCCATTTATCATTATGCATAACGTCCTTAACGGGAGTATTAGGGTCTATGCCCACTATTCGCAAAAATTGCTCAGCTGTCTTTTTCCCCATTCTCTGAAATTCTTTAATCAGAAAATCTCTAATTGTTTTAGCTTTCGTTGTTTTCATAAGGGAGATTAATATCTGTGTATCAACGCCTTGAAGATGATATTTAGTTGGCTTAGGCGCGGAAGGAATATTTTCTGTTACTCTTGGATATAAGTGAGTATTACCATCTGGATCTTCGAAAATAAAGGTTGCATACGGGGTAATTATAGCCATTTGTTTAAAATACTCTAAAATGAATCTCTTAGATCGGCTCCAATCGCCTAAAATGTAGACTTTAATTATTGTTCCATATTCTAATGTTCGGCCCCATGCGTCCCTGAATTTTTTCTTGGGAATTTTTTCTCTCTTTCTTATTATCGGCTCATTTTTATGGAGATCTATTTTTAATATGTAATGTGAAACGAAATTATCGTTTTTTCTTGCGCTCCAAATTTCGACGGGCGCATTCGTTTCTTGCACTGAATAAATTATAACCATTTTTCCTCCAAGTCCAAATCTGCCGCGTTGCTGTTTGAGGACATATTTTGTTGACGTTAAAACTTTGCCCATTAAAATGGGGACTTCCTGATATCGCATACCAGAACCATTGTCCGCTACAATTAATTCATATATCTCGGTAATAGGTTCCTCTTGTATGTCATTCTGTTTTCCATTACTCTTTTTCTGGATAATTGCCATTAATCGTTGCTTAATTTCCTCAGATACCCCAATAATATTTGCCATTTCATCTTCAGATAATCGTCGTAATCGAACTCTTATTTCTGGTAATTCTCCAATCGCCTCTGTCGCATCTAAAGCATTCTCAACGAGCTCTCTTACAGAGGTATAAAGAGCCCTGGCAGGGTTACCAAATCCCGCTATGCTCCGATTGCTAGCGAAGAATTCCGCTGGTGATATCTCCTTTACGTTTGTTGTCTCCATGTTTTCCACCTAAGCTTTAAATACTGTAGATTCTCTAACTTAACTGAGAAAATAACATTAGCGATAATAACAGATTAAAAGATATGGATATACTCATAATCTTAGAACGGAATTTCGAAGTTCCGGTGGGTGATATGAGCGTTGAAGTAATCTCTAAATTTGAGAATAAATATCTATTTAGAACCGAGTATGTTTTTAAAATGAACCATGAAGCTAAAGGTACACCCTCCAGAAAAGAAGTGAGAGCGCTTATAGCCAAGGCTCTTAATGTACCAGAGGATCGTATTGTTATAAGAAAAATTAAAACCCCATTCGGGGTGAATGAAGCATATATAGAAGCATTTGTTTATGAATCAAAAGACAAAATGTTTGAAATAGAGCCTAGGCATATTCTAATAAGGAATGGCATTTTAGAAAAGTAAATGTGAGGGATAAAAATGGGTAAAAAAGTCAAAAAGAAACAACGTATTAGAAAAAGAGCGGGTAAGAAGAAAAAGAGAAAGAAGAAGCCATACGTAGTCTCAAAGTTCTATAAAATTGAAAACGGAAAGCTAGTTAGGCTAAGAAAGTTCTGCCCAGTTTGCGGCCCTGGCGTTTTTCTAGCGGAGCACTCTGATAGATGGGCCTGTGGAAGATGCGGCTATACAGAGTGGAAGACAGTTAAGGCAACGGCTGTTACATGAAAAATTCTCTTACCTTATTATACTTTCATAAAAAATTCTAATGACGAAATTATCCATAAAAAAGACGATAAGAGTCAAGAACTTTAAATAATACTAAAAGTCTATAGTTTGCCAAATCATTTTAATACTGCAAGAAGAGGTGTTCCTTTGTATTATTCAAGTAGGTCACGGTTTTCTACATGGTTACACAGTTTTGTGCAGACTACACCGGTTACATTCATTTTAATTATTCT
>Ga0180302_10001286_pt1 | contig 11829 bp, 11 predicted proteins | sample GuaBasSediGuay17_FD_121794 | JGI IMG/M metagenome (GOLD analysis project Ga0180302, IMG submission 121794) | Subseafloor sediment microbial communities from Guaymas Basin, Gulf of California, Mexico - Guay17, Core 4571-4, 12-15 cm | ecosystem: Environmental > Aquatic > Marine > Hydrothermal... | reverse complement strand
GTGATGTTAATGGCTTTCCATATACGCTCTATAAACGTTTCTTCTTTGCCATATAATCCTCTAATTGGAGAAGAAGAGCATATGAAGACTAAATCAGCTCCTAGTCTAGCAAGTAGTTCTACAAGCTCAGGGTGCCAGGCATCCTCACAAATAACAACACTAAATTTCAAGCCCTATGCTCAAACACCCTGACATCGTTAACATCTCCTTCCTTAAAATACCTACTCTCCTCAAATAGTCCATAATTAGGTAGATAAAGCTTAGGTACGAAGCCTCTAAGCTTTCCATCAGAAATCACTGCAATAGAGTTTCTATATATGCCGAACCTTGGCTCTTCTACAACACCTACAAGAACGGATATTCCTTTTGATATCTTCTCTATCTCTTTTAAGGCATCTAGACACGCATCTGATAGCTCATAGGCTAAGTCTCTTAACAAATACCCAGTTAATGAAAGCTCAGGAAAGGCTATAATATCTATTCCCAGACTACGCGCTTTATTTATGTACTCCAAATGTTTAGCTAAGTTCTCTTCCACATCACCTAATAAGGAATGAATTTGAGCTAAACCTATTTTATAACTATTCACAAACATCCCCATATTTACATTTGTCACTTCCTGATACAATAGAATTTTGTCATGGAGAATTTTAGCACAGAGCTTAGGTGTATGAGCTCAACTCAAATGGTTCTCTAATTGTGAATGGCCATGATAAGCTATAAATAGCGAGCATGCTTGTAGGAAACGAGGTGTTAGAATTGTCTGAATACAGGGTTTATGATATTCACCTTAGAAAATACAAGAATAAGAACATGATAGTGCCTCTCTACTCTCCTATAAACCTCTCTAATTTAACAGTTGATTTCATAATCGGGAGTTTAAGAATGGAACCAATAGCCTTCATAGGAGTTAAGAGACCTCATCCATTAGTTTATTCTGAAGGAGGGAAGACAATACACCCCTATACTATATACGTTAGCCCTCAAAACTCTTTGTTTGCATTAAAGGTTGTTGGAGAGTTCAGTTTTAAGGAGAGTCTGGAGGAGTTTCCTAAGATAGCTGATGCCTTACTTGAGTGGGCTGAGATAAATGAGGTCAGGAAAGTCATTGCTGTGGATTATGTGCCACCAATAGATGATGCTAAGCGAGTTTTCTTTGTGACTGAGGACTACTTGGTTAGTGAACTAATAGAGCTAGGCCTTAAGCCTTATAGTGGAATCTTCGGAAGTGAGGCTGCATATCTCCTAGACGAATGTATGAGAAGGAGGATAGACGGCATCCTCTTAATGGTAGAGTCTGAAGCTTACAAAGTGTTAGGAGGCCTAATAGAGAGAATAGCCACAAGGACTGTTGATAGAGAGACTGTCAGGAGAGTCTTGACAAGTCTCAGGTTTGACGCTGGTGCGGTTTCTAGGGCTCTAGATGCTATAGCTAGGATAACCGGTGTTACCTTCAACTTAGCAGAGCTTGAGAGACTTTCTCAGTCATTCGAAGAGGCATGTAAGAAAAGTCTTGAGTTGTTGGCTAGGAGCAGACGAATAGGAGCATTTATGTGAGCTGTTAAAGAGAATGTTAAAAAGGTTAAAGGGATAGGAGGATAAGTTAAGAATGTGTTTTCAGGTGAGGATACGGTTTATTACTAAGTTCAGCAGTATTTTTGTTGATGAAGACGCTGCGCCCCTTACTTAAAATATTAATAATCATTATGTGTGTAGTGACCTTAGCTAATTTAATAAATGAATCAAATTCCTCTCCTATACCTCGTAAAGCAGTTGTGATAGTGTATATTGACGAGAGAATAGACGAAGGAACGGTCTTATTGATTAAAAGGGGAGTATCAACTTGTATTGAGCAAGGAGCTACTCACCTAATCCTTGCCTTCAATACCTATGGTGGGTACCTTTACTCTATGGACAAAATAATTGAGTCGTTAGTACGGTGTCCCTGTAAGAGAGTAGCATGGATACCTCCAAGTTCAAAGGCTGTATCAGCAGGAGCTCTAATAGCACTAGCATGTGATGAGATGTACGTTGGAAAAGATTCTGTGTTTGGCGTATGCCAGCCAAGGCCTTATGATGAGAAAATAGTCAACTACGTTAAGACGAGGATCAGAGCTCTGCTAGCTAAGGCTAATGTCACAGATGAGACTAATGTTGAATTGCTAGAAGAGATGGTTACAAAAAACAGAGGATTCACTGGCTCAGAGTTGGTTAAGTTAGGCTTAGCCAAGGACTTTGCGAACAACCTTCATGAGTTACTGGAGAAGCTAAACCTTAAGTTAGAAGAGACTGTCATAGTAGAGTTAAGAAGAGACTTACTATGTGAAGTTATAGGGTTGATGTTAGACCCAGGAGTTGCTGTAACTATGTTAATCCTCGGAATCCTTCTCATAATCCTGGAAGTAAAAGTCACAGGCTTTCAAGGCTGGGGAATTGTTGGAGGGATGTTTGTAGCCTTAGGTTTATACTCTTTTGGAATGATAGGTGTCAATATATTAGCTTTAACCTTCATAATCTTAGGTATAACGGCTATCATTATCGAGCTGAAGAAGCCAGGCTTACAGGTTTTTGGAGTTGGAGGAATTATGCTACTGATACTAGCTGTAATTATAAGTTATATGCAACAACCCTTCATTGAGACATGGCGTTATATTCTCCCCTCAGGTATCTTCATCGGAGTCGTTTCAGGATTCTTATTATTCATCATAGTAAAGGCCAGTCAGGCTATAAGACTGAAGAGGTTGACGTTGAGAGAGAAGCTAACAGGGAAAATCGGTATGGCTAAGACAACTCTTTCACGTGAAAGACCCGGAGTAGTATTTGTTGAGGGAGAGGACTGGACTGCCTTCTCACTCGAGGGTGAAATTAAACCTGGTAGGAGGGTAAAGGTAGTGGAGTATAAAGATGGTATACTCTTTGTAAAAGAGGTTCAGTAGGAATCCGCTAACACTCCTACATGTGAACAGAATATTATTACTTTTATAAAATAATTAATACTAAAACGACAAGCGTTAAAAGAGACTTAAATATGAAAGTGTTGATTAATATCTTGGTGACCTCACATGATCATTACGATAGAGTTAATAATAACGATATTCATTGCAGTGTTTATCATATCAATATTAGCTACTAGTATAAAGATAGTACCAGAGTACCAGAGATTGTTAGTCTTTAGACTAGGAAGAGCTATAGGGGTTAAGGGTCCTGGACTCGTATTTCTAATTCCATTGATAGATAAGGGAATCATCATAGATTTAAGGGAGAACTATATAGAAGTTGAAAGACAGACTTGTATAACAAAGGATAATGCTCCTGTTGATATTGATTTATTAATATACTTCAAGGTCATAGACCCCTCAAGAAGTATATTAGAGGTCAGTGACTTCAGAGGAGCAGCCATAGGTATTGCTACAACAACTTTAAGGGCTGTGGTTGGAGACATAGACTTAGATGAGGTATTAGCTAAGAGGGAGTACATAAACCAGGTCTTGAGAACTAAGTTAGATGAAGTAACCATGAGGTGGGGTGTTAAAGTTACTGCTGTTGAGATTAGAGAAATTCTGCCCCCAAGATCTGTTCAAGATGCCATGATTAGGCAGATGAGTGCTGAGAGAAACAGAAGAGCGATGGTTACTGAAGCTGAAGGTAAAAGAGAATCCTTGATTAAAGTTGCTGAAGGCGAGAAGCAATCAGCTATTCTGAAAGCCGAGGGTGAGAAGCAATCAATGATCCTTAAGGCTGAAGGAGAAAGACAGGCAGCTATTCTAAGGGCTGAAGGAGTGTCTATAGCGCTAGATATGATTAATAAAATAGCGGAGAAGTTAGATTCAAGGACGGTTCTCTTACAATATCTCGAAGCTCTTAAGGACATAGCAGCAGCGCCTTCAACAAAAATAGTTCTTCCCATGGAGTTATTTGGTCTAATCAGACCTTTAGAGAGAATGTCTAAAATGCTAAGTGGTAGTAAGGAGGAAAAATCGGAGACCTAGCTTAATCATAAATGTTATTTTATTCCTAACGCACTATATGATTTACCATAATCAAGCTTGATTCCAGAACTTAGGAGTAATAATCAAAACTAGACTCTCTAATTTTAATTACAAACTGAAAAATTCTAAGAGTGCTCCAGGCTCAAAAACCTGGAGTCTTTATGCACGAACTGCCTGAGTCAGTAAGATATTCAATGAAGTTCTGCAACACTCTAAGTCTAAAAATAATTTTGGACTCTTTGCTGATATTCTCGTTTTATAAGTGTAATGCTATAATGGTATTACACAAAAGTTGAGATCTGGTGATAGTTTGAGGTATATAGTTAAGGCAATTCCTCAATCTGGTATTCCTTTGGGTGGAATTGGAGCTGGATATTTCGAAATTAGAGCTGATGGCGAATTCTACGAGTGGCAGATATTCAATAACAGACCTTGGAGAATGGGAGGAGCCAAAGAGGAATTAATGGATCAAGATGATTTCTTCTTTGCGATAAGGGTTAAGGCGAAAGAAGAGAACGTTGAAGAGATAGAATACGTGGGTGAGTATCCTTTAGTTACTTTAAATTTCAAGGATCCCAGTCTACCCATAGAAGTAAGCTTGACAGCATATTCGCCTTTCATTCCTGGAGATATTAAGAACTCCTCACTACCAGCAGCTATACTCTCCTTCAGAGTTAAGAATCCAAGCAATGTAGAGGTCTCATTGCTAGGAGCTTTAAAGAACCCTGTCGGACATGGAGTTAAAGGAGCAGCTAAAGTGAATAAGGTAGAGAAAGTTAAGGGAGTTACTAGAGTGACTATGTCAGCTAAAGGAGTTCCGGAAAGCCATATCACCCATCGTGGGAGCATTACACTGGCCGTCATGGGTGATGATGTCACTTACCGTGGTTTAATGGAAAAGAGTATAGACGCCTTGAGGCGTATGTGGGTTGATTTGAGAACTGGATGGTGAATTAACGACTACTGAAGGAGGAGAGTCTGACAAAGATGTCTACAGTGTATTATGCAAGAAAATTCTACTGAAGCCAGATAGTGAGGCTAAGGTCACTTTTATACTGACTTGGTTTTTCCCAATCATATAGATGTAGATGGGAACTATTTGGGTCATATGTACGAGAATTGGTTTAGCTCTTCAGGAGAAGTATGTGACTACGTGATTGACCACCTGAGCTATCTGGCTACCTATACCAGGAAGTTCCATGACGTTATGTATGACACTACACTGGAGAAATGGATTATAGACTCAGTAACTGCACAATTAACAACCTTGATCACTAGCTCCTTCTACACTAAAGATGGGACGTTCGCTATCTGGGAGGGAGGGCCCGGATGCTGCGGTCTTAATACCCTCGATGTTCTATATCATGGCTCTATACCAATAGCTCTACTGTTCCCAGAGTTAGACAGAGCTCAAATAGAATTAAGCGCTAAGTTCCAGCTAAAGCCTGGCATGCCTCAATTCGAGAAGTATGTCTTAGCCTTTTCAGAGAACGCAAGAGAGTTTAAGAGGAGAGTGAAAGAGGATCCTTCTATATTAAGTGATCCTAAGAAAAGACTTGAAGCACTACTCGAAGTGATCAAGATTACTGGAAAGGATCCAACCGGTAGAATTCCTCATTTCTTCCCTGGGACGTTTTCTAAGATTGATGCCTATCACATGGTGGATTTGATGCCTAAGTTCGCATTACTGGTTTATAGGCATTACTTATGGACTGGGGATAAGGACTTTGCTAAAAAGTTGTGGGGAAACGTGAAGCTAGCTATAGATACAGTTCTCAAGACAATGGATGAAGAGAAGAGAGGACTCCCTTATCACTATACTCCATCAGGATTCGAACAATACAATGTTCTACTACGTGAACTTGGTATAGATAGAGATTTCATCTGGCTTCATAGAAGGATGTTAGAGTATCTTATGTTCAGAGGATATATGAACGAGGCTATTTCTTTCCAGACTTATGATGGATGGAGCTTCTTGGGCTACTCAGCTTATGTAGGCTTTATATGGCTAGCGGCTTTAAAGGCTGTCAAAGAGTTAGGGAAGATTATCGGTGATGAGGAGTACGTTAAGAAGATAGAGGAAGTAGAAAAAAGCAAGAGAGCTTGAGAGCATATTATGGAATGGAGAGTACTTCGACCTCTGGTACGACCTCGGATTAGTAACCTTAGAGATAAAGCCTGCATGACCGATCAGTTGAACGGTCAGTGGTATGCAAACCTATGTCAATTAGGCTATATAGTTGATGAAAATAAAGTTAAGCTAGCTCTGAAGTCTATATTTAGGTACAATGTTAAGGAGGACGAAGGACTTATAAACGCAACATACCCAAGCGGTGAGAGACCGTCCTTCCAAGGAGATATGAAGTATCCCAACGGGACTAATATTGTGTGGAGAGTCGGAAGTCAACCCGACACTCCATGGACAGGAACAGAATACGCTACGGCTTCGCTCATGATACAAGAAGGTTTAGTAGAAGAAGGATTAAGAGTGCTCAGGACTGTTTACGAGAGATACGCTAAGTATGGAATGTTTTGGAACCACATAGAATGTGGTGGTCATTATTACAGAGCTATGGACGTATGGGCTGTCTTAATGGCGCTTGAAGGCTTCAGCTTCAAAGCCCCTGGAATACTATCTTTCGACCCAAAGATAACTCCTGAGAATTTCAGAGGAGCCTTTGCAGTTAAAGGTGTCTGGGGTACATATTCCCAAGAAGTTAAGGATAATTCTCAAAAGTCCTCAATTAAACTTGAATTTGGCTCATTAGAGATACACGAAGTCAGCCTCCCAGTATTAGTTAAGAAAGATAAGTTAGTCTTAAAGTTGCTGGTGAACGATAGGCCTCTCAAGCTAAGATAAAGCGACTTACATGTTATAAAGCTCGCTGAGGATAGGCTGATGTTTAAGTTCGAGAGGCCTATCGTGCTTAAGGAGGGAGATGTGCTCAAGATAGTGATAAACTGAGGAGTGAACAAAATGTTTCACTTTTCTTTTGCATTTTGAAAAACAGGTGTTTCTGAATTTTTCTGATCCAGTGGCAGAGAGTTCCTCTCTTCTTCGCTTGAAGGAGAATTAGAGTCTTCTGAGAACCGGGGAAGATAAAGCTAGAATCATTATGGAGAGATACTTAATCGATTTCTTTCGATGATAGGTGTTTTAGTCAACAAGAAGTTACTCAAACTCAGAGAAGTTATTTATCTCTTTAACTTCTTAGTAAATCATGGAGCTTAAAGTTATAGATGTAGGCTCTAGAAAATAATTATTCATTGATGAGATATTCTTCGAAAGGCGAGTTAACATAAGGCTTGTCGTTCAGAGACCCATACCTACTGGTGAAATATTAATAAGACCTGATAAGCCTTGGGAGAGGCTTGGTATAGCTTGGCTTAGTGTTCTTCAAGACAATGGTCTTTATAGGATCTGGTACTCAGCTTATGAAAGTCTCAGGAGAGTCAATGGTAAGAGATTAATAGTAGCTAGAGTATGCTACGCTTACTCCGAAGATGGTGTCCATTGGGTTAAGCCTAACTTGGGAGTTGTGAGCTACAAGGGCTCTAAGGATAGCAACATAGTATTCCCTGGAGAAGACATTGGTGAGCTTGAGTGGTTTAATGGAGAGAGCTACGTGTTCAAAGACCATAATCCTAATGTGCCCGAGGACGAGAGGTATAAGCTGATAATCAGGGGTAGACCTATTAGAAAACCCGAGACAGGAGGGTGGTGGGTCTTTGCATCGAGGGATGGAATTAAATGGAAACCGCTAGTGAATAGACCGATAATACATGACAATGATACCCAGGATGTGATATTTTGGGATGACAGAATTAGAAGATATGTAGCTTACTTCAGGATTTGGGCTCCAATGAGGAAAGTCGGGCGTATCGAGTTTGATGATATTAAAACTGGAGAGTTCAAGGCAGAGGGCAAGAGGTCTAAAAAATATGAGGTTGTATTCGGAAGTGATGAGAGGGATCCTAGCAATGTAGACTTTTATAATCCAGTGGTTGTCAAGTATGAAGATGCAGAGGACGTTTACCTTATGTTCCCGAGTGCCTATTATCATTACCCAGAGCCCCCAGAAGGAGATTATCCAAACGATGGTGTCCTAGATATAAGATTTGCTGTTAGTAGAGATGGCATAAAGTGGACTAGACTTGATAGAGGGCCGTACATAGGTCTCAATCCCGAGGGAACTTGGGGAAGTAAGCAATTATACATTGGAGTTGGATTAGTGAAAAGCCCTAACGAACATGAGATTTGGATGTACTATGCAGCCTACGATGTGACCCATCAGTGGCCATTGAAATATGGTAGATTAGAAGGAGTTATTACTAGAGCTAGGATCAGGCTTGATGGCTTTGTTGCTGTACAATCTGACTATACTGGTGGTGAATTCATGACCCCTCCATTAAGATTTGAAGGGAGACATTTACATCTGAATGTGGATACAAGTGCAATCGGAGAAATAAAAGTCGGCATTTTGAATGAGCGAGGAACCCCCATTAAGGGTTATTCAGTCAACGATTGTGATAAGATAAATGGAAATTATATTGACGTGGTAGTGAGTTGGAGAGGTAAGAAAGATTTGTCAGTACTAACCGGTAAAATAGTAAGGCTCCACTTTGTAATGAGAGATGCTAAGCTCTACTCATTTCAGTTCAAGTGGTAGTATCACTCGCTGATTCTGCATTACTTTACACTAACAGAAGTAGCTAGAGGTAACTAATTAAGCTGAAATAGTTTCTGCGAATAGTAGCTTTATTCGCAGAAGTCACTTGTTACGAACTCCTAGGTCTAGTGATGATTTCACAGAAGTCATCGCCTTTATACTGACACTTAGTCTCTACTGATAGGTATTCTCTACCGTAGTACTCTTCCAGAAGCCCGTCGATGAGACCTCTTACGAGATTAGCGGAGGGGTTATTGCCAACTAAATCAGCTGAGTTCCTGCATTCAATACAATCTCTAAATCTAACAATAATCTCATTAGTGTACTTTATCTCAAAGGTCGTTGGGTCTAACATGCCTATCGACTTAAGAATCTTGAGACATCCTTCCAGCAGTTTATCAATAGGAACATCGAATTTCTTCAACAATTCACCGACTTGGAAGCCAACTTCCCTACCTGCTTCATAGAGCAGGAGGAGCCCAGTAGGGCCGAATCTCTTTATAGTTCCCCTGATTAGACCTGCGAATAATGGCTCTGGAAGAATGACGGCTCTTAGCATGCCACCAAATGTCGTTACAGGGAATTCTATATCTGCGACTGTCACTCCCCTCATTAATGGGTCACTCATCTTAACGCTCTTGACACCGTCTACTCTTTCAATAATTTCGCTGAAGAAGCTAATGTCTTCAAGAGTTGAGTGTGAGAAGTCAGCGAAGAAGCTAATTATCTTCTCGTTACGCTTGAAGTCTGTAGTCACGGTCGCTTCACTAACATCAATTTTAAAGTTATCGAGTATCTCGAAGACATTATCAACAACTGTCGGAACATTGCGCGCGATAATGCTGATGTAAACAATATTCCTTTTTGGTCTTACTAAGAGAGTGGGAATATCCCTACTCAAGTCTGTATTCCCCTCCAATTTTTTGCTTAGAACAAGAGGTTATTTATAACTGATCACTGCTCTATAAGCGTTCATGATGTTGTTTTCTATGCACACTTGTGCTAGAATCTTAAGACTACACGAATATTACTTACCTGGTGTATGAATGGCCAAGCGAATAGTGTACTTCATTAATCTGAGCCCACCTTTTATAGAGGTAGGGAGGCATTAAAACTTAAATACGACTTCAAGGCACTAATGATGTGTGATGAAGGAAGGTTTCGACTGAGTTATGAAGAGGGTGACCCAGTCTGATGAAATTCTTCACGGAACATTCCTGAAGGACCTCTCTGAAGAATTCACTGAACTAGTTTAAAGCAAACCTAATTCTTTCCTAAAAAGACATGCCCTGCAAATAGTGTGCGTCGATGGTTCACCGCATATTTGACAGGTCAAGAATTCCTCTTCAGCGTACTTTTCCCTCAATAAAGGTAAAATGGTTAATAAGGCATTCAACATTGAGTACTTTATTCCTGGGTTCTTCTCTTCCAGTTGGTTCAACTGTCTTCTGATGATCCACCTAACATTCAACTGTGCATAAGGGCACTCCACGAAAGATGGATATAAATTGTTAAGTATTGCATAGAGTGTAGTCTCTTTTTCACGGATTTTATAAAAGGGCTTTACGCGTCTGACAAACTTAGGGTGCCTAATCACACCGGAAACTGGTCCCAGCCTTGCTATTCTCTCCCAGTTATTGCGCAATAGGTTCATCATGAAGGTCTGAATCATATCGTCTAAGTTATGGGCCGTTGCTAAGACAGTGCCTCCCATTTCTCTTGCAACTTTATTTAACAGATACCTTCTAAAGACGCCACAGTAGCTACAAGGTAAATAAGGAAGGCCTCTTTCATTCCCTATCTTCACCATATCATCTAATGTTGCACCAAACTCTTCTTTGAAGCTGGCAATACTATAGTCTACCCCAAGCTTATTGACAACTTTAAGGAAGTCTTTGATCGTTACTTCGCGATACCCCGAGATACCTTCATTTATTAACAATGCTGATATTTTCCACGTGGATACCTTTTCAGATAACCTTGAGAGGTAGTGAAGTAGAGATAGTGAGTCCTTGCCACCTGATACGGCTACAATAATGTGCTCTTTACCTCTGAACATACCGTATTTCCTGATGACCTTTCTAACTTTTCTATCAAAATATCTCAAGAAGTGTTTCTTGCAGTATGCTATATTACTAGCTCGAGATAAGTAAACTGCAGACCTTTCGCAGAAGCTACACTTAACCACCTGAAACCACCGCGTAGAGCACTACTTCATCGCCATTAACAACTACGTCCTCGTCTGTGATAACATATCCATCTTTTGTAACAATATATTCTTCTCTTAATAAACCGAGTTTTTCTAGCAATTCTCCAACCTTCATTTCATTGACATCATCAATGATCTTTAAATCACCATTGGGAAGCTTCACTTTGATAGCCATATCCCATCGCCTAATTCATAGTAGTTGAAGCTATAACTCTGTTATCATGTTTTTCTAGCATCTACTACAACCACAGCCATAAAAACTTTTCTGGCTTCAACGAGTTTATCAGAGATCATCATTATTAACAGAAGTCATGGACAAAATGTTTTTTGAATGATAACGTTGTTATAATTAAAGAACATATTAAGAGTTGATCGATATGGTTCATAACTCGCTAACGCCAATGGAAATTGATAGGTACTCTAGACAAATAATGATTTTTGGCGTCGAGGGTCAGGAGAAACTTAAGAAGTCTAAGGTCCTCATAGTTGGATTGGGTGGGCTCGGCTCCATAGTCTCATTTTACCTCACAGCAGCTGGAGTTGGTGAATTGATCATCGTTGACCCAGAGAAAGTTGAACTAAGCAACTTGAATAGACAGATATTATTTACAACTCAAGATATCGGGAGAGATAAGGCTAAATCTGCTAAAGAGAGACTTCTAAAACTTAATCCCAATGTAGAAATTAAGGCTTACAATGAAAGAATAGATGAGAGACTAGCTGAGAAGCTCATACCTCAAGTGGATCTTGTAGTTGATGCTCTAGATAACTGGCCTACTAGAATTCTTTTAAACAAATATTGCGTAAAGTACGAAAAACCACTGATTCATGCAGGAGTAAGTAGGTATTATGGCCAGCTAATGGTGATAATTCCAAAGAAAGGACCTTGTCTTCAGTGCATATTTCCACGAGAATTGAAAGAAAGGCGTCCCTTTCCGATACTTGGACCAATACCAGGGGT
>Ga0180302_10001284_pt1 | contig 11844 bp, 6 predicted proteins | sample GuaBasSediGuay17_FD_121794 | JGI IMG/M metagenome (GOLD analysis project Ga0180302, IMG submission 121794) | Subseafloor sediment microbial communities from Guaymas Basin, Gulf of California, Mexico - Guay17, Core 4571-4, 12-15 cm | ecosystem: Environmental > Aquatic > Marine > Hydrothermal... | reverse complement strand
GGAGATATTGCAATGAGACTGCAAAGGCAATCATTCGAAATTGCTAGAGCTAGATGGAGAGTTGCAGAGGCAACATTCAGATTAGAAGAAGCTGAGAGGAGACTTAATGAGGAAAGAGAGAAGCTAGTTGATCTCCAGAGGCAAATTGAAATTGCTGAGAACAGACTTCAGATTGCCCGTTTGAGATATGGTGAATCTTCATGGGAAGTATGGGAAGCAGAAAGAGACCTTGATATCTTGAGAGAACGCTTAGAGGATCAGCAATGGAGAGTCAGAGAAGCCGAGATGGAAGTTGAATCTGCTAGATGGGGAGTACAAGATGCAACTTTGAGAGTCCAAGAGGCAGTCCATCGCTATAACCAAATTGCAAGAGAACAAGCTGATGTCTTCATGAGATTGAGGCAACTTGAACTAGAGAGACAAGAGGCAATTTTGCAACTCCAAGAAGCTCAGATTAATCTCAACAAGGCAACTGAGAGGTACAATAGTTTATCCGATGAGCGGAAGAAGTATGAAGAAGAACTCAAGAACATTGAGAAAGAACTCAATGAAAAGATGCAAACTCTCCAGATTACAGAGCAGAACATCACTCAGACAAAGGAAGATTTGAACAAAGTCCTTGATTCAATCACTAACTTGGAAGAGAAACGTAAGGAGTACATGGGCACTATCAATGATCTGATGGAAAAGCAGGAGAGCATCATCAACAAGAAGTATGTTCCAGCTCTTGAGAATCTCAGAAAAGTCCATGAAGACATTGTTGAACTTCAAGAGAAAGCGATTAAGAACATCGAGAAGACTGTTGAGAAAGTCGGTTGGGCAATTGATCAGATTTGGCAGATGATTCTTCCAACTTATGGAGCATTTAGAAAGCTCATAGATCTCTGGAACACATTCTTAGGACTTGCTAAAGAAGGTGCAAAAAGATATCAGGCTCCAGAAGTTCCATTGCCTCCCGAAGAACGTTATGGAACTGCTCCTCCATCTGAGACCAATATTAACATCAATGTGAGCGTCTCTTCTGATGAGAGCGATATTGCAAGTCTAATTGCAGACGAAATTGAAAGGAGATTGAAGCAGAGGCTTTATTCTCATTGGTGATTTCTTTATAAAGTCGAATTCACTTAGTGAATTCGATTCACTTAGTGAATTCGATCACCATCAAATTTCACTAAATTGGTTCAGTTGATGTTAAGATCTCCACTTTGCAAATTCATCGATGTACCACATAGTCCTGATTGATGGAAAGCCAGTATTCTACTCCTCTCTGAGATATGCACTCTCACTTAAAGCAGAGCCTCAACCATTTGAGATCGAGCTTAGCCATCCAGATCAGTTTGATCTAGTTCATCGAGGATCTAAAGTCGAGATCTATGCATTCGATTTGAACTCTCAAACTTGGCAAAAGAAGTTTGTTGGTTATATTGAAGAGGTTGAAAGAGAAGTCTCAACTAGAGGCATCAGATGTGTCATAAGAGGCAGAGATCAAAAGCTCAAGTTGGCAACTCATCTAGTTGGAGAATGGCAGTTTCTAGGTGGAGAACCAGCTCAACTGGTCAAAGGATTGCTTGTACCAAATCTTGAAGTGCCCAACAAAGATCAATGGACTATTGAAGCTTCAAAGGATACCGAAAATATTCGCAATTGCATCGATCAGCATCCTTATACTGAATGGAAGATGACTTCTCCAGTAGTTGGAGATTATCTTGGAATTACGTTACCAACTTCTTACAAATTATGTGCGATCTCGATTGAACATGCACCTGCTCATCAATTGAAGAATTTCAACATAAAATTATGGGATGGATCAGCATGGCAGACAGTTGCAACAGTTACAGATAATACAATGAAGAACGTCTATGTCCTCTGGTTGCCAACTTTTGAAACCAATCAAATCAGGATCAAATGTACCGCTGATCAGACTGAAGATTGGATCATCAGAGAACTCTGGCTCTACTACCAGTTCGATGAGCAGATCTTCCAGTTTGGTGATATTGAAGAATTTGGCTTGATGGTTTTAGGACAACTTGGATCATTTGAGAATCGACTTGCATCAATCTCACGAATAGCCAGTTACATTGGATGGGAGTTTGAAGTTACTCCAGATGGAAAGTTCAACTTCAAGCCCAAAATTGGCAACTATAATGTTGTTACATGTACTTTTGAGGAAGGCAAGAACATAGTCCGACTTAGAGTAACCGATGACTATTCTAGGACTTGTGATAGGCTCACTCTACTTGGAGCTGGAGTTGGTAAGAAGCAATTGACTTACACAGTTACATCTGACAACTGGTTCTATGACAAGCTCTATGATGCTGAACATGATTTAACTGGTCAGATCTATGGCAACTATAAGTGGGTGAATTCTCCATTTGGATGGTCTCTTGAATTCGATGGATCATCGGTCTATGTTGATTTTGGAGATATTCTCAGTTTGACTGGAGATATGGCTATCGAATGCTGGTTTAGAGGATTTGATAAAGGAGGAAGTTCAGTAATTGATCTCGTAACTAGAGCTTCCGATTCTGGAGGACAGTTTGCTAATTATCGCCTTGCATTTGAAGATGATACAGGTCAAAGTATCTTGATTTGGGGTGATGGCACTAATTCAGATTTTCTTAGAGGAAGCATAGTAGAAAACAAAGATTGGTATTTCATTTTAGCTGGATTTTCTGGTTCAGGTGCAAAGATCTACGATGGTCGAGATTCTCTCAATAGTTATTCCAAGACTACAAGTGTTGCTCATACTGGTTCTGGCAGTCAAAAGTTGTATCTTGGGTTCTGTCTAAGAGGTGGTTCAGGCAATTATCTCAAAGGCAATCTCGCTTTAGTTAAAATCTACAATGAATTTCCAGATGAAGATTTCATTAAGCAAAGATTTGCTCATTTCAAGAGGATGCTGAGGGGATAAGCATGGTAGATGAAGTTTTAGTTTTGCCGATTTATCAAGGAAAACCAAGAAGATGGATCGCCTTAGTTGAGAAAGACATCTTGGATTATCAGACATTGCAGAAGAGAGCAGAAGTCTTATTCGATCTCTATTCAAAGCGAGTGAGGACATTTTCATTTGAAGCAGATCCACTTCAAACCTATGGCAAAGTTGGAATTGGCGACTTAGTTGAAGTCATTTCAGAGAGACTTGGACTTAAGGCAACTGCTAGAGTGATCACAATTGAGATCTCTGAAAGTTCTAGAGGTCTTAGCACCCGTTATGAAGTTGGATCACCTGAGTGGAAGCTAGAAGAGTTCATCAAATCATTGAGTCCGAGAGTATTCCAGAAGTACGATGTTGGTCAAGTGGTTGGAGTTTATCATGGGACTACAGTTGATCCGACTAAGAATTCACCTGCTGTAACTTATTTTGCATTACCAAGTGAGTTGCTTGAGACTGTAATGCTCTATATGGATGTCAATGTTAAGCCTCTGTTATCAAGATATACAGCAGACTATCCTCAAAGCAAGACGGAGAAACACCAGCATACAGTTACTGTCAGCGTTGGTTATCAATCTCCGACCATTACAATCCATGAAGGTCGGCTTTACAATGCAGGAGGAGAGTTTGAAATTACAACTTCAACAACACTTGATCATTCTCACAAATTGCATGTTTACAAATCATACGGTACTACAGAGCCGTATCTGAGAGTGAGTGAAAGTGCCGAAGCTTTTGGTTCACTAGAAATCGACGATGCAGTTTATGTAGAGACAACTGAGACCGATGGACATACACATCTCTTTTGTATTCATAAATGGGTTTCTGGAGGAGCTTTAGTTGGATATGGATTTACTGCTGATATCTCAAACGCAGTTGATGTTCCAACGACTTCTGAAGATGTCACGTATCATGTTCATCCCATTAAGCCAACGAGTAACGTAATTGCTTCAGAACCACCTCAGAATGTTAGAGTTGAGATTTTGACTCCAGAAGGCTCAACTCATACGGTAACACTTGGTTCAGGTGAATTTAGCAAGAAAGGAATCGATGTTTCTTCAATTTTCAAATCTGCTGGTCTCTACAAGATGACTTGGCAAACAGACACAATGGCAACTATTCATTTCATCATCTATGGACAGATCTTGATCAGATCAGTAGTTTACTAAATAGGTTATTTTGCATCACATTTGATGGCAGATCTCTACTTGGTTAGCTGGGTAGACTCATCTTTTGATGACTGGTTACTCGAAGGTAGCGATTATGAGCATGATGGAGAAGTCATAAAACTCTCAAATGAAACTGGCATTTGCAGATTTGGAGAATGGGTTCTTCCAACTGGGCAATTTGTCTTCATGAGGTACAAGGGAGAAGGATCACTCATCTTGCAAGATAAGGATGGCAATGAAGAGACAACTGCTTTAAGTTCTAGCAATTGGACAAATTCTCTAGTCTCATTCACTTCAGACAAGATCTTCTATGTGATCAGACTGAAATCAGCAAGTGGTTCTGATCTTGAAGTCGATTTCATTGGATTTACATCAGCTAAGCTCTTGGAAAATGTTGTCCTTAGAGCAGATTGGTCTGAGAGGAAAGAAATTGTCAGCTCAGACTCACTTGGAGCAACTCAATTGACTCAAAGCATTGCATCTAGGAGAGAACTCAGGATTGAAACTAGGATGCTAAGAGATGAGTGGAAGAAGTTCGATCTAGCATTTGCAAAGTATTCACATTTAGTGTTGATCAAGCCAAGTTCATTTGGTGGAGTTGGAATTGCAACATTGGACTCATCTGGAGCAGACTGGGTTGTGCCATTTCAGTTGCTTCGATATGATACTGATTTGATTGCTCCTCATACGACCAGAACTAGGATTACAGGAAGCACGATTCTGCAAGATCCGATGTCAATTTCCCGATTTCCAATTTCTAAAGGAATGTCTTTTGATGGAGAGGATGACTATGTAGACTGTGGTTCTATTTCATCACTCGGACAAAGTTTTACAGTCATTCTTTGGAGTAAGCGATTAGGATCTACTGGAGATTATGGAAATCTCTTCAATATCGATGGTGCTTCATGGTCTGTAACTGGAGGTTTTCTTATCTTTGATCGTAATGATGGAAGGATTCAAGCAAGATTGAGAAATCATGCTGAATCTACAGAAACGGCAGTTTCTCTTGAAACTTCGGTTCCAGATGGTCTGTGGAGATGTTATGCTGTTACTTGGGATCGCCCTACCTTCAAAGGGTTTAGAGATGGAAACGAAGTGGATTCAGTTAATTGGGATCATGATGTGGGTTGGGATCAATATTTAACCGAAATTGGCAAATGGTCTAAGTGGTACTTCTATGGCAACATTGTTTCGATTTTAGTTTATGATCATGCTTTAACACTCGATGAAATTCGTTATCTTATGAAACATCCATTCAATCCTATCAAGACTGGCTTAGTTCTTTGCTTAAGAAATCGAATAACTACTGAAACTTGGTATGATGAATCAGGAAATGATTATCATGGCACAATCTATGGAGCAACTCCAGTTAAGGTGATCCCATGAGTCTAGAAGCAATTACTTCAATCAGGATTAGAAGGCGTAAGCTTACTTTTGAGACTAGCTCAGTTGATCGAAGAGGAGTCTATGGATCTCAACTAGGTTTGACTCCAAGAAGATTCGACACCGAAGTTATCGTTACTGATATCTCCCAGCTCCAAGATAAAATGGAGCAGTCTGAACCATTTGAGTTCAACACACCATTGGGCACTTGGACAGTTTTAGTCAATTCAATTGAAATCTCTGAGGAACGACTAAAGAGATACCGACTGGATCTACTTGAATATGTTCCGATAACTGAAATGTATCAAGGTCTCATCTTGGACTTTCCATGTCTAGAAGGATCTGGTAATATCGTCTTTGACACTTCTCCAATGAAGCACTATGGGACTCTCTATGGATGTACTTGGGACAACTCAAGTTACTACCCATTAATTGTCTTTGATGCAACTTCAGAGGCGATCATCAGCAAGTTAGAGACTGATCTTCCAGATTCATTTGTTGTTGTGCTCAAGTTCATCAAGAACTCATCAAGTGGAAATTTGGTCTCATGCCCAGCATTCAAGTTGAAGCTCGATAGCGATTGCCTAGTGTTTGAAGTCTATACTGAAACTGGAACTGCTAGTGTCAAGACATCTGCTTTGAGCAATGAGTTCCATTCAGTAGTCTGCATGTACTCAAGAGATCTCAAGTTGCACCAGATCTATGTCGATGGCAATCTCGATTATTCAGTTGTTTCTGAGAACTGGGATGCTCTAAAATCGACATTTCTTCAGACTTTGAGGATTGGTGATTCTGGTGCAGGTGATTCAGCTAGTTTCAAGTTGAGAGAGCTTCAGATCTTCTCCCGAATTTTGTCCTTGATTGAAATGGAAGAGATTTCTGCTAGTCATTTGAATTTTGCAGATCATTCGGATTTGGGTTTACATGATGACACTTCTGAAGCAAAACATTTAGATCATTCTGATGTCCCTTTTAGTCAATTTGAAGATCATGATGATGTTAGTCATTCTGATGGTTCTGGTCATTCTGATTGGGGATATCATAATGATGAGCCATTTGGAGATTTTGATGACCATGCAAATTGGTCAGATGAAGTGAACCCACATCAAGATTGGTCTGATTTCTCTCAAATTCCACATGAAGATCATCATGATTTCTCAGACGTCCCTTTTGATGATTGGTCAGATCATAACAATTGGACTGATCATGCAAATTGGAGCGACCATGATCATGTAGCTCATACTGATTGGAGTGATCACTCGAATGTAGCATTTACCGATTGGGATGACTACAAAGATCATGATGATCATTCAAATTGGACTGATCACGATGATTGGTCTGATACAATCCATAATGATTGGTCTGATACTCATGTTGATTGGTCAGATCATTCAAATGTTGCTCACGGAGACTGGTCAGATCATAGCAATGTCGATCACCAAGACTTTGATGATCATGGTAATTGGACAGATCACTTGGATGTTCCACATGATGATTGGAGCAATTACAATGACCAACCACATGGAGACTGGTATGATCATAGCAATGTAGCACATACAGACTGGTCAGATCATTATAACACATCTCACTCAGATTGGTCAGATCATGCAGATCAACCACATTTGAATTTCTCCGATCATTCAGATCAAGCTCATCAAGACTTTAATGATCACACCGATTGGAGTGATGCATTTACTGATTGGGCAGGTCTTGAACTTTCGAGAGAATACACATTGTACCAAGATTGGTCAGATCATAGCGATAGCCCTCATAGTGATTGGGATGACCATTCAAATGTCGCCTTTGATGATTATTCAGAACATCACAATGTTGGACATTCAGATTGGAGCGACTATGATGATGTTTCACATCAGGATTTCGATGATCACACTAACTTTTCACATACAGACTGGAGCGACTATTCAGAAGCTGGAGTTCATGATGACTGGGATGATGCTGTAGAACCTTATCAAGACTTCTATGATCATGGAGACTTCACCAACCAAGCTCATCAGGACTTCTCTGATCATCATAATGTAGCACATTCAGATTGGTCGGATCATAGTCAGTCTGGAATTCATGAAGATGAACCAGATCCTCATATAGATTTCTATGATCACGGAGATTGGTCGAATTACAATGAGCACGATGATCATGTCAATTGGTCTGATACAACTCATGCTGATTTTGAAGATCTGCCTCATCAAGATTGGTCTGATGCCCACCAAAACTGGTCAGATTTCAACCAAGTTCCTCATAGTGATTGGGGAGACTATTCAGAAGCTGGATATCATGAAGATCATTCAGATGGAGAGTACATTGATTTCTACGATTTCTTAGATTGGAACGATCATCAAGATCACGATGATCAGGCTCATCAAGATTGGGATGACTTTAGTCAAACTCCACACGAAGACTGGTCTGATCATCAAGATCAAGTTTGGCAAGATTGGTACGATCATTCAAACTGGACTGATGAAACTCATACTGATCATTACGAGCACTCAGATAATCTGTTTGGCAATTTCTCGAATCATGGTGATTTCACAGATCATGGTGATGTAGCATTTGGAGATTGGTCAGATCACAATGATGTTCAGTTCATCAACTGGGACGACTTTGAGAACAAGCCTCATTTAGATTATTCGGAGCACATGGACTTCACAAAGACTTTGATTTGGAGCAATAACATTCTTTAAGCACAGATCTGATCTTTAGTTGATGACAATCTTAATGTTGCCAAATTTGGGATGTCCAAATAAATGTGCTTACTGCTTTGCAAGACCAGTATGGTCTGTTGCCAATGAGATGAAACTTGAAGATCTGAACATCCATGCGATGATCGAAAAGTTCTTGCATCTCTGTGGAAATGTCAGATCAGTCTGTCTCCATGCAGGTGAACCACTAGCATTGTCAATCGACACCTTAAGAGACATCTTTGAGGCTCTACGAAACAAGGGTATAAGACCTTCAATTCAGACATCTGGTTACAATTTAGACAAAGATGAGTACATCGACCTACTTGCTGAATATCAAGTCTCAGTTGGTCTTTCATGTGATGGTTTTCCAGAGCACATGTCTGGTAGAAGAAAAGAACTCGCAAAGATCATCATTGAAGCTATTCCAAAGTTGAGATCTAAGGGAATTCAACCTTCAATGTTGATAGTCTTAACTAAGTACAATGCTACCGCTGACAAGATTGATCGACTCTGTGAGTTCTATGAATGGGTGATTTCTCAAAGAGTCTGTGGAAGATTCCTATTTGGTCATGCACCATTGTTCCTTCTAGACAAGAAAGAGACATTCGAGCTGACACCCGATGAACTTTACTTCGCACTAGAACAGTTGTTCTTCGTTGCTAGAGCTAGGAGAGTTGAGATGCAATGGTCTCCATTCAGAGACTTGATCTTGTCCCTTAGAGGAGAGAATAGAAAGGCAGTCTGTTGGTGCAACCCATGTGATCCCTATTGCAATAGAGCATGTATGGTAATACTTCCAGATGGAACTTTGACTTTATGTGATAGGCAGATGCAACATGGCATCCTAGAGAGACCAGTTCCAGAGAAGTACATTCTGATAAGGCAACAAGTCTTAGAGCATACAGACTGTAAAGGTTGCAAGTACTGGGGAGTATGTGTAGGTGGATGTCCAACTGATGGCATTGATGGTGATTGGCGTAGGAAGACCAGATGGTGTAAGACCATTTACAAGATGTTAGAACTCTTAGAGAGCTTAGGGTATGGTAGAGCACCTAGTCCAGCTAGACCAACTAGAGTAGTTACTCCAAGTCCAACTCCTAGACCACCACAAATTCAAGCAACTGGTAGACCTCACTCAGATGGAATAATCCATGAAGATGGTGATGTCCTACATGCAGATAGTGGACTTCTAGAAGGTCATTGGGATGGAATTGAGCATACAGATGGAACAATCAGACATCTAGATGGGTGATAGCATGAGTTGGGAACCCGAACCCTTCAGTCGGATCATCTGGAGATGGAAAGTTCCATACAAGTATCGGACTATAGTCAGTAGAGCAAATCGATTGGCTCATTGGGTTGAATATGAAGCTGTTAAGAGAGGTCTCAGAAAATGTGATGTTGTGCATATTCACCCAAGAGATCTTCCTCAAAGAGTTAGAGAGATAATGAAAGATGGCTTAGTCTGGTTGCCAATTAGGACAATGAAGTCGGTCTCTGGATTTGCTCACAAGTTCTATCAACCGAGTTCTCTCGATGAAACTCTCTACTATGGAGTTGTTGCTCATTCAATGGATGAAGCTAAGGCATTTCTAGAAGCACATCAACAAATACCTTGTGATCATGAGACAATCGGAGAATTACTTGGTTATCCAAAATGCTTAACTCCAGATACTTTGATACCAACTGAAAATGGACTAACACCTATCTGCTTAATCAGAGAGCAAACTAAGTTGCTTGATGGAAGTCAAGTAATTGCAACAATGAGAAGACCTTATAATGGCTACCTCATCGAAGTAAAACCAGCTTTATTGCCTTCAATCAAATTGACTCCCGAACATCCAGTTCTAGTTACTCAATTCATGACTGGAGAGAATTGGGGCAAACCAAGAGACTTCGTTTGGAAGGAAGCTAAGGACTTAACATCGAATGATCGAGTCTTGATCAAGAAAGTGCAATTGCCTTCTTATCGAGTGGTTATTGACTTCGATAAGTTGATCGCTCTCAAACGAGTTGGAAATTCATGGTTCTTTGCTTATGGAAACAATGAAGGAGCACCAGTCAGAAGCAGTAAAACTTTGCCGAATATTCATGGTAAGTTAGAAGTTGATGAAAACTTCATGCAATTGCTAGGATGGTATCTTGCTGAAGGTCATTCAAACATTTCAAAAGCGGAAGTAAAATTTGCCTTAGGAAATGAACAAGAAGTTGAAGAAGTTGTTAAGTTAATTGAGAATGTCTTTGATTTAGAGCCTACAGTTCGAGAGCGGGAAACAGCATTCGTAGTTACTATTTATTCAAGAGCATTAGCGAGATTTTGGCACAGAGTTGTTGGCTCTAAAGCTCATAATAAACGATTGCCATATTTCTCTTGGATAGTCAAGCCGAATCTTGTAAGAGCATTGTTTGAAGGTTATGCTAAAGGAGATGGTTGGATCACCGAGAAGAAAATCTCGATCACTTCAGTCTCCAAACGACTCCTTCAAGAATTGCAACTTTTACTCCTTTGGAAACTTGGAATTCCATCAAGTCTTAGTGTTGGTAAACCATATTACTGGGTTGAAAGACGAAAAGTGAATGCAAAAACGCCTTATCATCTTCATGTCTTAAGAGAACGCAAGAATGATTTCTGTAGAGACTTAGGCGACTACTACGCTCTTAAGATTCGTAAGCTTTCTAAGGTTGAATACTCTGGTTATGTCTACAATTTGGAGACGACAACTAGAACTTACTCAGTACCATTTACTGTGCATAACTGTTGCCGTGAATTCTTCTGTAAGACTTTTCCAAGAGGAGAACTCGATCCAGTCCATCTAGTCGATTCAAGTAAAGGTCAAGATCCAATGCTATGTATTTCATTGAGATATTTCGGATTGAAGATCATACCATTTTTCCCTTGTTCATTCAACTGTCCAAAGGCAAAACAATTTGCAGAGCAATGGTACAAGCTGATGCTTGAGAAAGATCCATTTACAGCAAAGGGCATCTTGGAACTACTGACAATGCCTCATAAGTGGTCGATGGTCAATGCGATCATTGAAGTTGTTACTCCATTATTCATAGGTATTTGTAATGGGTACGTGAGATATCAAAAGGCAGAACTCTATTGGAAAGGAGATCCCGAATACTGGAAGAAGAAGTTGCCTCTCCAATGGCATTGGTATCAGTATTCACTTGGTAAAAGACCTTCGATCAAAGAGCTGAAATTATGTATGCAGTCTTAAGTCCTATAGGAAAGCATAAACAACATCATGTTCAAGCATTTTTTGACTCAATTGCTGAATTTGATCCATTGCCAAAGTTAGTCATGGTCTGCACAGACTTCGATGATCCAAAGAAAGATCTTCCTCATGTTGAAATTCCAGAAGTCTTACATGACAAGATCTTGATCTTTTACTCAACTGCAATTGAGCACTATGGAGGCTCACTTTGGAGAATCTCACATGCAAGAGAAATCCTCAGAAAGAAGTTCCTCTCAACTGGAATTGAATGGGCACTTTGGATTGACTCAGACATCATCTGTCCACCTGAAACACCTAAAGTCTTGCTTGATGTTGCTGAAAATGAGAGTTGCATCATGGTCAGAAACTCCTATCCAAGCAGAGTTAGTGATCAATATTGGCAGGGTACTGGTGTCCTCTTGGTGCATAGAGTTGGAATG
>Ga0180302_10001283_pt1 | contig 11845 bp, 12 predicted proteins | sample GuaBasSediGuay17_FD_121794 | JGI IMG/M metagenome (GOLD analysis project Ga0180302, IMG submission 121794) | Subseafloor sediment microbial communities from Guaymas Basin, Gulf of California, Mexico - Guay17, Core 4571-4, 12-15 cm | ecosystem: Environmental > Aquatic > Marine > Hydrothermal... | reverse complement strand
GGGCCATCCTCAAGACGAGCGGGCCCCTACTTATGAACGATGGTACCTTAATCAATTCACCCCTAGTTCTAAGCGAGCCAGCCACGTTAGTCCTCCAAGCCAACCAAGAAGGGTAGAGGGATGTCGGGAGAGCTATACCTACTGAGAGCGCCAAGCTGGTAAGCAGGGTCTCAGGCCTGAGGACATAGACCAATTTATTAAGGGAAGCTAACTCGCATAGCTCACGGTAGACGAGGAGGGGGGTCAAGCACCCCATTATGAGGCCTGCCGAGCAGGCGATCAGGGATAAGATGAGCGTCTCTACCACGTAAAGTTTGAGTAGTTGAAAATTCGTGGCTCCGAGCACCTTTAAGATGCCGACCTCCCTGCGCCGTTCTATAACGTTCATACCGACGTTGCTGGCTATCAATATGCTACCTATTAGAGTGGCAGCCAATGACAGTAATTGGGCGAAACTAATAAAAGGTTTTACGCTCTCCACGAGCTCCCTCACCTCGTTAAGTTTGACCTCCTCATGATGAACTAACCCCTCGCTGAACAGCCTACGAGATATACGCTCGACTACATGGTGGTCCTCCCTCTTTAATGTGACGTGAAGCACATTAACTTCGTCACTTAACTCCAACGTCCTTCTTAAAGTGGTCAACGGAACGTAAAGGTACGTGAACCCTATCAATTGCTCGACAAAACGAGGGCTCCTACATAATCCTACTACCTTCACCTTTAACGTACACAAGCCTTTCTTCTCGAAAAAGAAGTAAAGAGTGAGCGTATCCCCTATCTTTAAGCCGTTTAATTTGGCGAAGTGCTCGTCTATAACGCATATCTTTCCGCCCTTGAGGAACTCGTCTAGCGAGCCTTTCGTCAAATAGAAGCCGTTAACGTTAGGGTACCTAAGGAGGTCCGTGCCTATTACTAACACATAAGTATTGGTCAGACCCCTTATTGAGCCTGGGATCTCTATCCCCAACCATATGTTAACCAGGGTCCTATACGTGGTCAGGACATTCAACACCCTACTCTCAGGCACCATTCCCTTAAAATAGTAAGACGCTTCCGGTATCCCAAGTATCTCGAAGGAGCGCACGAGTGAGAAAACGGTGCTATCTATGGCAACGTTGACTCCAACTATACTGGCTGTACCCAGCGCCATCGTCAGCAGAGAGAGGAGCGTTCTCACGTTCTTTACGTCTATGTCCTTTAAGGCCTTCTTAAATAGCACTCCCATGGTTTTCTTCCTTCAAAATACCATCTAGGAGATAGTAGACCTTGTCCGCCTCCTTGGCGACCCTTACGTCATGAGTAGCTATAAAGAAGGTGACTCCCTTTACCTTGTTAATCCTCTTCATCAGTTTAATCACGCTAGAACCGGTCTTGCCGTCCAGATTGCCTGTGGGCTCATCCGCAAGAACTAGAATGGGCTCGTTGACTAAGGCCCTAGCTATAGCGACCCTCTGTTGCTCTCCTCCGCTAAGTTCGTAAGGAAATCTCCCAGCTTTATCCGCAAGCCCCACCTCCGATAACGCCTTAAGCGCCCTTCTCTTGGCTTCGTCCCCCTTTACCCCGGCCAACTCTAAGGGCATCTCCACATTTTCCAAGGCGGTTAACGTAGACAGAAGGTTGAATTCTTGAAAAACGAAACCTATCCTTCTCCTGAACCTAGATAACTTGTCCTCACTTAGACTGTCCACCCTCACCCCATCAACCACGACCACTCCGCTGGTCGGCCTGTCTATGCCCGCTATTATATTAAGTAAAGTGGTCTTACCGCTACCGCTAGGGCCCATTAAGGCGTAGAAGCCCCCCTTCCTAAGCCTTAAATTTATCCTTTTTAACGCCTTGACTACCTCATTACCCCTGACGTATTCCTTGGTTACGTCCTTCAATATAACTACGTAATCCACCATGTTAACCCCTCAGATACCCCAGGAGCCCCCACCTCTCGGTCGGCATGACTTTCATCATCGGCTTAGACCTTCTAGATAAATAGGTCCCTATAGTAAAAAATTTATTTACTACCTCACATCATAGGATAGATAGATCGGGGAGCCGGGGTGGCCGAGCGGTTAAGGCGGCGGGCTGCAGGCTCGAGTGGTAGAAACCCGCTTTGTGTGGGTTCAACTCCCACCCCCGGCTTCATTTTTCAAAAATAAATTGGCCTTTATTTTTACCCCTTCACCACGAAGATTACGTTCTCTAATCCCCTGAAGTCCAGGATTGGCCACACGACTTTAACGTCACTCACATACGATGGTTGGGGTATCCCTTCCTTAGGCAGCCTTATCAGAACGCTCTTCCCGCTTTCGCTTATCCCGACGATCTCTAAGCTTACCTCCTTAACCGGCTTCTTAACGAGCTTGCTCCATGCCTTGAAGAAGCTACTTAGCTTGAAACCTCCATCCACCTGCTCCACGGTAGGCCTATATAATATACCTTTGACCTCCACCTTCAATAGGAGGGAGGACTCATTAACTAAACTAACCGAAATCGAAGAGCTTACGTTGCTCACGTCCATGTTAACTGTGTTTAAGAAGTACCTAGTTGCGTTGATCTCCTCGTCCTTCATCGAGGGGGCCATATATTTTAAGTATTTACCGTATATCGGCAGGAGCCCGTTCACGAAGCTGGCCAAGTTGAACGCTTTAGCTTCTCCCTTTAAAGTTAAGATACCTTCATAGGCGTCGAAGGTTAACTTCGTGTAGCTGCTTAGAGTCTTTACACCCGTCTTTTTGGACAGCTCCTTAACCTCATCGTAGAATCCCTTCGGGAGGTTCGAGTACTTCTCCGAGAGGCGTGTGGAGAGCTCCTTTAAAGCCCCCTTTAGACGACAACGAATGTGGAACTTAAAATACCTTCTACCGATGCTGTAGCTTAGTAACTTAAGTTCCACTACTTTAACGCTGCCATTGGTGAGCTTTTCGACAGACTCTTTTACGTTAGCAGCCTTGGAGGGGAACTCCTTAAAGAACTTAGTGGCCTTCGCTTTAGTTATGTTGAGGAGGGGATTGTACCATACCTCTCCTTTGACCTCTAAGAAGGCCTCATTCTTATCATAAGATCCCTTCACGTCAAGTACGGCAAAGTTAGGGGCATCGAGGGCGAACACCAGCCTCCCCTTCTCCTCCACACTCGTCGATAACAGGGTGAGGTTCCTTATGCCGGAGAGGAACGGTATGACTATAAGGACGGAAGGGTTCATGGTCAACTTTAGCTCTGTCGAGGTATAAGTTAAGTTGCCCTTCGTACTCATGTAAAACGTCGACTTGAACTCTTCTAAGGGTATGGTTTTATTTACCTTAGTCACGTTAGTGAAGATGGCGTTCATCAACACCGTACCGTTAGGGTGAACCTCCATCACGATTTTATTGGTGGTAGGTAAGGATAGCGTAGGAAGCAAGGGCGGCAAAAGTAGCACGCTTATGATTAAGAGCCCTATTAGGTTCCTTGGGTGAATAGTCTTCAACATATATCTACCTCCTTACCTTTCCCTTTACATAACTGATTAATTAGCTTATTGCTAAAAGCTTAAGGCCCTATTACGTATGAACTATCTTAGTGCCCCTACCCTCCCCACTTAAGACCTTCAATATGTTGACCGGAGGTTTACCCTTAAATATTATCGCCGGTATCTTCGACCTCTCTAGTACCTTTAAGGTGACCAAGTCCACTAGTTCATAAGTCCCCGGCAGGGCCTTCCTCCCTCCTACTAATCCTAGAAGCTCCTCGATGCTCACCTCTTCTAAGAGCCTAGCCTCCGGGTTTACCCTGGGGTCCTCCTCGTACACCCCTTCCACATCGGTGGCTATCAAGAGAAGGTCGGCGTCGATGTTCTCAGCTGCTAGTGCAGCCACGGCGGTAGTAGAGTAACCTGGCTGAAGCCCGCCCATCACCACCACCTTGGACTTCACCCTAACGTTACTCAGCTCTTCTAGGCTCCTCGGTATCTCGGTGAGAGCGAGCCCCCTCAAGGCGTGAGCTATAAGTAGGGCGTTAAGCCTTGTGACGTTTATGCCTAACATATCCAATATCGAGTTATTGTCATTAAATATTCTCAAGGCGTTTAAATACTCCCTAGCGACCCTACCTCCTCCAACCACTACTATTAGACGATCTGTCCTCTCTGCAAGCTCCTTAAGGACCTTTATTAATGATTTAAAGTATTCTAAGTCGAGGACCCCATCCTCTCGCGAGAGGAGATGGCCTCCTACTTTAAGCACTAACTTCATGGAGGATTGCCTCCATTAGGGGGGTAACGTGGTATAATCTTCCCCCCCTACATATATTTCCTGTAACACGGAGTAGACCTTTTCTAGGCCGAGTCCCTTGGTGGAGGATACCGGTATGAGCTCAAACACTGAGAGGTAGTCAGCTAGCGCTCTAACTATGCTTTCGTGGAGAGGGGTTTCGGGACCACCCTCTCTCTCGAGATCAACCGAAAGCGTCTCAGGATCCTCAACCCACTCGCTAATTTTGGCCAAGCGGGTTTCGTCCAGTAGGTCTATCTTATTTAATACTATGAGTTGGGGCTTGGCGAGCCTATAATGCGTCGAAGCTGCCAGAAGCATTAATGAGACGAAGCTTGATGGCCTGGCGGAGAGTAGGGAATCGAACAAGAATACCACGCTGCTCCTATCGCCGGATAGCTTGGAGACCACCTCTACCCCAGAGGCTCTGAAGGCGAACAGCTCCATCTGACCAGGAGTATCATATATGACGTAGCCGGGCTTGAACTCGTAAACCTCCTTCTTTATCTCATCTACATACAATGTAAGCTCATCGATCGCTTCTATTATTGCCCCGTTAGGACCCAGCCCCCTCTCCCTCATTATCTCCTTAACCGTAACGTAGTCCCTCACGTCTATGTCGGGCTGATAGGGCGTCTCCTCCACAGCCGGATCCAGGTTCACTAATAACACGTCTATATCGAGGGCATCTAATAACTCGGAGAAGGCCGAGGTGAACGTGGACTTTCCGGAGCCTGCTGGGCCTAGAATGAAAACCGCTAACGTCAAACCTCTACCTCCTTTATTATCTGATCCTTCCTCCTGTCGTAAACCTCTTTCACCTTTAAGGCGAAGCGGCCATCTATCTCATCTATTTGGTCCTGCAGGGACTTGTAACCGTTCCTCCTAATCTCCTCGAGAGCCTCCCTTATGGGCTTGCCGCGCCTCCTCTCTATATCCTCTATGAGCTTTATGAACGTGTTCTTGTCAAAGCCGCCAAAATCTACGATGCAGGGAGGCGGGCTCATCTTAAGCGCTTTAAGACACTCCGCCAAGATGACGCAAGCTTCAGGGTCCCTGCCCTCTGGGCACCTTTCCTCGCAGAAGGCCATCGCATACTTTAATAATTTAATAAAATCCTCTTCTTTTATTAAAATAGTCTTTGCGATCTCGATCCCCTCACTTAGTGTGAGCAGCCTTTATAAGATCGGCCAACATCTTCGCCCCTATTTCAGCGTGCTCAAAAGGCCTAGTTTGTGGTACTTTCCTAAAATCCAGTACTTTAACACACGCCTCAACCTCATGAGCCGCGGCAACCGCGAAGTACCTATTCATCTGCTGGTGCATCTCTATTTCATCCGGGGTCTCAAGGTCCCTTTTGCTTCTGGGCTGCCTCAATGTGCCTACTTCCGTGACGACAGGCTTCTTCAACCCTACGTCTTTTAATCTCCTCTCTATTATTAACTTGGGATCGAACTCCATGACAACTATGACGTCCGGCTTAAGTATCCTGACGACCCTGCTCGGTAACCCCGGATAGTAACCAGTGGACATCTTAATGGCGACGTGAGTATCTACTACGACGTCGCCAGGGAGCTCGCTTATCTCTTTAGCGGCCTCCTCTTGAAGCTTCCTATACTCCTCCAGCGAGAGCTTCTTCCTCATCTCATCTCTGTCCTTAATGCCGTAGAGCTTCTTGGCCTTCTCAAACATGTAATCTCCAAAATTAACTATCTTAACCTCCGGTATCATTTTCTGGAGGAGCTGTAAGGTTGTGGTCTTACCAGCTCCGGGTACCGCTACTACCACTACCCTCAAACATTATCACCTAATACCGTCCAATTTCATAATTTACCTATAGCTCTTAATATTCTTTCAGTAGCCTCCCTAGGATTAGGCGACTTGATTATAGCCCCGCCCACGATCACTATGTCGAGGTCTCTGTATAATGGAGCTGTGAGCTCATCTATCCCACCCGCCACCGCCACCTTCACACTATACTCACTTTTAATTCGCTCAGCGCGCTCCGCTAGCTCCCTCGCGCTTACTCCCTTTGCCCTCTGCACGTCCAATCCTACATGTAAACATATGTAATCTACGCCTAATCTAACGGCCTCTTCAACTCTACGTCCTACCTCCTTCACTTCCATCATGTCCACCATAACCTTTCCTCCTAGCTCGTGCGCCTTACTCGTAGCCCTCTTCAACGTCTCTAGGCTGGCCACGCCTAATACCGTGACTACGTCAGCGCCAGCTTTCAAAGCCAGCTCGGCCTCTAGCTCCCCCGCATCCATGATCTTCATGTCGGCGACTATCCTCCTTCCTTTAAAGGTCTCTCTCAAGACCCTTACCGAGTGTAAGCCCTCTGCCTTCAATAGGGGCGTGCCTACCTCTATTATATCGGCACCCCCCTTGACAGCCTCTAAGGCGATGGCTAGAGCCTCTTTAATGGATGTGAGGTCGAGAGCCACTTGGAGCAGAGCGACCATACGTAACTACCCAAAGCTATCTTCTTTAGGATCTTAAAAATTATATCGCGATAGAAATATAACTTGTAAAGACAGTATTATTCGAAGCTCGGCTGGGGAGGAACATCATGAGTTACCCCCAGGTGCCCTTCGTACCCACGCCCTTGAGCGTCGTGAAGCGAATGCTAGAATTAGCCGAGCTCAAGCCCGGCGAGGTCCTATATGACCTAGGATGCGGCGACGGAAGGATCATAATAATGGCCGCTAAGGAGTTCGGGGCTAGAGCCGTAGGAATAGAACTTAGAAAAGATTTGGTTGAGCAATGTATAAAAGAGGTTAAAAGACAAAAATTAGAAGATAAAATTACAATAATTCATGGTAATTTCTTCGACATAGATATAGGTGAGGCAGACGTAGTTACACTCTATCTTCTAACTAGCGTTAACGAGAAATTGAAACCGAAATTTGAGAAGGAGCTTAAAAGGGGGGCTAGGGTGGTATCTCACGATTTTGAGGTAGTGGGTTGGAAGCCTTTGAAGGTAGAATCGGTTTACGATCAGTGGAGGAGCCACCGCATATATCTTTATAAGCTGCCCTAAAAGTTGAGGAGGAATGGATAGGAGGGAGAGATTTCTCAGTAAAGAGGTGGGGGATCCCACATTAAGGGCCGGCATGAGCTTTAAGGAGTTTATAAATGAGGTCAGGAAAATAGGAGGCTTTACCGTAAAATCCCTGCTAGACGCCATAGATTACTTAGTTGAGATGGTAAAGGACAATGACTTAACAATTTTCTTCTCCTTCACCGCTAATTTAATAGCTACGGGTTTGAGGTCCTTGATCGCGGAGTTCATAAATAAGGGGTTTGTAGACGTAATCTTTACGACCGGCGGTGCTGTCGACCACGACATAGCTAGATCCCTCGGCGGCAAGTATTATATCGGGGATTTTGATTTAGACGACCGCTTGTTAAAGGAGCTTGAGCTCTACAGGTTGGGCAACATACTGATACCCTACGAGAACTATGGACCCTTGATAGAGCGCTTCACGTGGGAGATCCTAAAGGAGGCCTCAGGGCTTAAGGAAGGATGGGGCGTAAGGGAGTTATTATGGTTTGTGGGTTCGAAGTTAGATGACCGCACTTCTTTCATGACGACCTCCTTCAAGAGGAGGGTGCCCATATATTCGCCAGGAGTTGTGGACTCGGCCTTCGGCACGGCGTTGCTCACCTTTAACGAGAAGGTTAGAATAGAGGGGTCAGGAGGGTTGAAGCTAGAGCCCTTGAAGGACTTAAAGGAGCTCTCCGACATCTCTTTTACCTCCCGTAAGATAGGAGGGATAGTTGTCGGAGGCGGGATAAGCAAACATCACCTTATCTGGTGGAGCCAGTTCTGCGGGGGGCTAGAGTACGCGATTTACATAACGACTGCCGTGGAGTGGGATGGTAGTTTAAGTGGAGCTAGGACTAGGGAGGCGATAAGTTGGAGGAAGGTTAAGCCGGAAGCTAAAAGGGTGACAGTGTACGGGGACGCTACTGTGATATTACCTCTGTTGCTCGGAGCGCTATACGAGAGGTGCGAGGAGGAGGGAATAAAAAGGGAGAACAGGAGATTTGGGCTAGGGTATCCCTGATGGGTTGGGTCGAGTTAGGGTTCTGGGCCTCCCTCTCCTTCTTGTTTTCGCTCGTAGCTACCTTTTATTCCTCCAAGATCGTCATGAGTTTCTCGTCGAGAAGAGGGATGGTTGCAGTTGATGTACATAAGCCGAATAAGCCCTTGGTGCCCACTCTTGGCGGGCTAGCCATATTAACCGGTTTCCTCCTCCCGGTGCTCCTCTTCTCGCTTTCAAACCCCGAGAGCTGGATAAGAGCGATTATTGTCGTAGTGACAGCTTTACTCAGCTCGGCCGTGGGGATCTACGACGACTTTAAGCCCTTGAAAGGCCTCACTAAGGTCTATTTAACCGTCCCTTTAGTCCTACCTGTCATGTTAGGGCATTTCTTAAGCCCGGACAAGGTGGTGATAGGCAGACCCGTAGTCCCATTAGTAGGGAGGCTAAGGCTCACGATAATATATTGGCTGCTACTCCCCCTAGCGGTTGCGGGACCGGCCAATGCCGTTAACATGTTAGAGGTGTTTAACGGGGTTATGCCTATCATGTGTAGTATAGGCTTAGTACCCACTACCTTAACGGCGTTAATTTTAGGTAAGGGAGATGCTGTCATCTATTATATGGCGCTGCTGGGCTCTCTGGTCGGTTATTATCCCTATAATAAGTATCCTTCTAGGCTGTTCACGGGAAACGTGGGTAGCTTAATGGTCGGCTCCGTCATAGGTTGCGTAGCCGTCTTAGGAGGCACGGAGTTCGTAACGTTAGTGGCGCTCATGCCCCATTTATTGAACGCATTCCTCGTGATCTCAACTACGCGGGGGTTAAAGGAAAGAAGGAGCATTAAGTCCAGACCAATAAGGGTAAGGGACAACGGCCTCCTCGAAGCGAGCAGAGATCCTCGAGCCCCCATCACCTTAACTAGGCTCATCCTCTCCATCTCCGGACCTATGAGCGAGCAAGAAGTCATAAGGGCGTTAACCCTTCTAGAGGTCGTGGCTGGCACATTAGCCACCGTGAGCGGGCTCATGTACATGTTAGGGGGGATTTGATGAGGGGAGTAGAGAGAGTAACCTTAATATTGGGAGGTCTCTTAACGTTTTATTGGTCCCTACTTTTACTAATATTAGTGGTAGTAAACGAGGCAGTTCTAACGCTGCCTACAAGCCTTCTCAGATCTCTCGTAGGGATGGGGCTTTATGTGGCTTGGCTTTACTTCGTATATAGGTTTAGCCTTTACATATTCTACAAATTCATTGGTAGAAGTTAAGGACCCCTTTTAAGCCCGAGAAGCGAGCCTACCCAATCTATCTATTTCCCCCTTCCATATCCTTCTACTACTAATAGGCTTAGCATCCTCGGCCAATACGGTCTCTACTAAGATTAACTTTATCGCCCTCAAACCTCTCTTCCTCCTCTCCCCATTCACCTTGAGGCCCTTTTTAACAGAGTCCTTACTAACGATTAAGGCCTCTATTTCCGGGTCCTCCAAGAGTGGGCCGTAAGGATCCAATAATGGCACTAAAATGGCCTTATCGATAGCCCTCAACCTGACCAAGGCCCTGTATACCTCGGCAAACCTCTCCTCATACTCTTCCACGGGATGCTTCTTCCCCTCCCACCTAACTAAGACGTCAGACGATATCCCTATTATCACCTCTTCAGCCACGTTTAGGGCCCTTTCAATGAAGTAAAGGTGACCTAAATGAAATTTAGAGAATGTTCCCCCTAAGGCTACTTTACCATACTTCATCGCCCCTACCAATACCTTCTCTTGAGAGCCTCCTTCTCAGCCCTTATTACCTCCGCGTAGAACTCATCGCCCACTTCCCTGAATGCCCCAGCTAACCTTCTCACATCCTCCACGCTCAATCCTTTGGCCACCCCGGCTATCACCGCGATGGCTCCGTACCTCGCTATCAGCCTCCCCATGTCCTCCGCCCTCTCTAAAGCCTCCCTCTCCCTTTTACTAAGGTTCCTCCACTTCTTCCTCTTAATCCTATCTAAAAACTCCTCACCCTCGCGGACGAACCCTACTTCCTTGGACCCGCAGTTAGGACATTTAAGCACGTTTATAAACTCGCTTACCTTCATGGCCTTATACCACTCCTTACATTTCATACATACAAACGTTCTAACTTCGTTTAACAACCTTACCTTAGTGGCCTCCAATATGATCTTCTCCATGCGTTCTGGCGAAACTACCTCCAGCCTTTGCGATATTCTCTTAAGGGTGAGCTCGGAGAGGGGAGAGGGGCGATCCCCCTCTATAATTGAGAACTTAAGGAGCCCCTTCCTCACGTCCTCAAGGAAGTCCTCCACCACCTCTAGGTCGACATCCTTAGATAAGAACTCCTTAAGCGCCTCCTCATATATCACACTCCCCCTGAACATCTCCACCAACTTCCTTAAACCTACAGAGGTGTAATCAACGTCCTTACTTATGGCCCCGAACCTTCTGGCCACATGGATGAGCCTCCTCTTAAAGAGCCCTAGCCTCGTTACGGATCTGAGGAGCATCTCGTTTACGTCCTTACACCCCAGATCCTCGATCAACTTCATGACCTCCTTGGGACTTACCCTAACTAGAGGCTGCAATACTATAGCGTATGCGTCCTGCTGCACGCCAACGCTCCCCCCGATCCTTGCCGCTAACGCGTCTGCTATTAACCTCGCTAGCGCTCTATTACCTAGCGTCCCTAAGTGGGTGTATATTATTATGAAATTATTATAACTCTCTATCAACACCCTCTCATGGGTCGGGAGCGGGTAGCCCATTCTTACATGTTCCAAGTAGGGTCTCAACGCCCTTCTAAGGTACCTCTCTTGTATGGGGTAACGATCTCGTAAGATGCTTATCAGTTCGCACTCCCTTCCCTCCCTTGCGTACCTCTCTATCAAATGCTTGATCTCACCCACCTCCCTGGCAACCGGATAGGGCACAGGGATCTCTTCCCCCACCCAACTGGGTATGGCTCCCGTAGGGTCCTTAACCGGGGACACGAGTATCCTCTCTCCTTCCATCCTTTCGATGCGCCAGAGACTCCCCCTGAAGACGAACTTCACACCTGGCTCCCCGTACTCGGCTACGAAGGACTCGTCAAGTATTCCTACAGCGTTCCCTGTGGAGGAGTCCACCACTAGGTACTGCTTTTCGTCGGGTATCATGGAGAGGTGAGAGAAGAAGTACTCGTAGACCGCCCTTACCCTCCTAGGCTTAAGTAGGACTCCGTCCTCCTTACTAAACCAAACGAGCCGTGGATACCTCTCATGCATGTAACGGAGAACCCTAATTAGATCCCCCATGCTTAGACCCTTATAAGGGTACGCCTTAGAGTAAAGCTCTCTTACTTCTTCGAGCCTCCACCTGTTCCTCAATTGGAAGAGGGCGGTTATCTGGTGGCAAAGAACATCATAGGGTTTCTCAGGTATCTTTAACGGCTCCAGCTCGCCCCTTAGGGCCCTCCTAGCTATCACCATGGCCTCAAGAGTGTCCTCCTCGTCGGCTGTGATTATTATCCCTTCTGCCGTTAGACCTATCTTATGGCC
>Ga0180302_10001282_pt1 | contig 11848 bp, 7 predicted proteins | sample GuaBasSediGuay17_FD_121794 | JGI IMG/M metagenome (GOLD analysis project Ga0180302, IMG submission 121794) | Subseafloor sediment microbial communities from Guaymas Basin, Gulf of California, Mexico - Guay17, Core 4571-4, 12-15 cm | ecosystem: Environmental > Aquatic > Marine > Hydrothermal... | reverse complement strand
GCTCAATGAAAAGAGGATTGAAAGGGTCTAATGCTCTTGGATTACGATGGGATCCATATTCAAGCTCAATGAAAAGAGGATTGAAAGTTATGTTATCCTTGTCCTTATTCTTCACCAAGAAATCCGCTACTCAATGAAAAGAGGATTGAAAGTCTCCATATTCATCTGTCCAGAATATCTTAACCCTAAGCTTGCTCAATGAAAAGAGGATTGAAAGTCACCATCCTGGACATTAGTTATAATATCGATCCTTCCTGACTCAATGAAAAGAGGATTGAAAGCATGCTCCAAGTATTCTTCCTTTTCCGAGTCAGTCAATTCCTCAATGAAAAGAGGATTGAAAGCCTTACAACATAAGGGTGAATCCCCGAAAGGGGATAGCCCTAACGGGCTCAATGAAAAGAGGATTGAAAGCCTTACAACTTAGGCTCAACAATCTCCCAGCACCACTTCCTCCTCAATGAAAAGAGGATTGAAAGAGGATTGAAAGTGATACCAAGAACAGAGGAAGAACTTTATTTACCAGATGTCTCAATGAAAAGAGGATTGAAAGTAAATTCCAAGCTAACAACGCCTTTGTTTATTCTTGCGTAACTCAATGAAAAGAGGATTGAAAGTAGTGTTATCGTTCGGATCGACATAGCCAACACATGGTGAACTCAATGAAAAGAGGATTGAAAGCAAATATGACAAACATTATGAATCCGACGACGAGCATCATCTCAATGAAAAGAGGATTGAAAGGAATTTCGAGCCTATCTTTGCTTGTCGCTATTTCTACTTTACCTCAATGAAAAGAGGATTGAAAGGTATTTATCGCATCCGTATATAAATCGTTAATATAATTATTCGCTCAATGAAAAGAGGATTGAAAGCAAGCTCCTTAAGTGCCCTCTCCTTACCGCACTTCTCAAACTCAATGAAAAGAGGATTGAAAGTCATACGTTGGCATATACACTTTATAACATAAACGATATACTCAATGAAAAGAGGATTGAAAGTGTCTGCGTAATTCGCAAGCTGAGTGTCCAGCCAGCTATAACTCAATGAAAAGAGGATTGAAAGTACGTTTCGTCATCGACAAGCGGTGTGCCAGTCGTTGGATCTCAATGAAAAGAGGATTGAAAGGTACCAGACGCTGGTGGATTAGCAAACTTGACTCTTATCTCAACTCAATGAAAAGAGGATTGAAAGTATGTATTGCCATCCAAACCGACCATATCAACCGTTTGATCGCTCAATGAAAAGAGGATTGAAAGAAACTGGTGTAAGTTATACTAGTTGATGATCCATCGTCGTAACTCAATGAAAAGAGGATTGAAAGTTGGGAATGGGAATGTAGTTATTGCGAATTTGCGTGTATATGCTCAATGAAAAGAGGATTGAAAGTTCAGCATTTGAATTTCTACGGCAAGCGATGGCCCAAACTCAATGAAAAGAGGATTGAAAGGTATTATTTCTTTCAGACGTTCTATTTCATTGTTTACGTTAACTCAATGAAAAGAGGATTGAAAGTGAGATCTCTGTCTGTTATTTCATCCCAGTCATCCAATTCCTCAATGAAAAGAGGATTGAAAGTAATTAGTTCCATCTGGTGAATACAGCCATCTTACTCTTACCCCAGCTCAATGAAAAGAGGATTGAAAGATCATTGAGCAGATCGGGCATTCATCAGGATTATGCCTTTCTCAATGAAAAGAGGATTGAAAGTACTCTGCGTCCTCCTTGATCCTTGTCGGCTCGACGAATACTCAATGAAAAGAGGATTGAAAGGTAAACCTTTTCTACTTTGAAGAAATCACCGAAAGCAAATCTCAATGAAAAGAGGATTGAAAGTTATAGTGATGCGATGATCGAGAAATCGCTTTTTGATAAGCTCAATGAAAAGAGGATTGAAAGGGTAAGTTGGGACATTGATTAGAATGACCAGGTGTAAAATGACTCAATGAAAAGAGGATTGAAAGTATATGCTGTTTTAACCCTGTAACCGTTTTGAAGGTTTTATCTCAATGAAAAGAGGATTGAAAGTTCGATGGAGAATGGGATTCCGACGATGAATATGTCATAAGGCTCAATGAAAAGAGGATTGAAAGGATACTAAATAATATCTATCTTTATCATTATATATTAGACTCAATGAAAAGAGGATTGAAAGATCCACTTTTTCTTCGTTTCGGGCGAACTGACCTTCGCATGCCTCAATGAAAAGAGGATTGAAAGCTTCAGCCACTTTTAACCACCTCCTCCAAACCCACTTATATCTCAATGAAAAGAGGATTGAAAGAGAAGTAACTGAGGCTCTAAAATACTATATGGACTCTCTTGCCTCAATGAAAAGAGGATTGAAAGTGAATTGGAGTGAGATAGCTGAGAAAGTTAAGAACATTATCTCAATGAAAAGAGGATTGAAAGTTGATCGGTGTACTATCAACGTATTTTGTGTTTATATGAATCCTCAATGAAAAGAGGATTGAAAGGAAAAGGATAACAAACGGATTTAGAGCTTGCATCTCGTAGCTCAATGAAAAGAGGATTGAAAGGGAATAACAGTGTATTGTTCCAATGAAGCAGATTTTGCAAAACTCAATGAAAAGAGGATTGAAAGCTTAAGCTTGCATTCGCTTAGATATCCCTTTTTAACAACTGGCTCAATGAAAAGAGGATTGAAAGATGTTGTATTTTTCTGCAGTATTTTCCAACTCCTCCCATACTCAATGAAAAGAGGATTGAAAGTTATTTTTGAGCGCTTCATCTACAAATTTCCATATCTTATCTCTCAATGAAAAGAGGATTGAAAGCCTAGAACTTCTATTACTTCTGGATTCAACCTATGCAACTCAATGAAAAGAGGATTGAAAGACTTCTCTCAGCCACTCCTCCACTTTCACCACCTCCAATATCTAACTCAATGAAAAGAGGATTGAAAGCAGACATCACTGTGGTACACCTCACAGTTTCTACAGAACTCTCAATGAAAAGAGGATTGAAAGTTGACCTCTGGCAACTGATTAGCTGAGAAGATCAATACAGCTCAATGAAAAGAGGATTGAAAGGGAGCTTCGATAGCAGCTGAGGGAGTTCAAAACATCGATAAACTCAATGAAAAGAGGATTGAAAGATATCTGTTGCTGCCGTATGTCCGGCGTATAAGCCAACGTAACTCAATGAAAAGAGGATTGAAAGTTGTCAGGTGCTGGGCACCCCCAGCACCTGAAAAGCACACTCAATGAAAAGAGGATTGAAAGTTCCACCCTATTTGGTCTGCGATTACTGCGGATATCAGGAAACTCAATGAAAAGAGGATTGAAAGCAGTGTGCTCGCCAGAAGTATCTGATCCATCTTTCATCCACTCAATGAAAAGAGGATTGAAAGCTAGGATATCAATGTCTAGGTCACTTGTAAACCCAAAGTCGCTCAATGAAAAGAGGATTGAAAGGTACTTGGTGGATCAATGTTAGACCTTGCTATCAGAAGTAACTCAATGAAAAGAGGATTGAAAGTAACCTCCTCGGTCTGGGGGAAGGCAGAGCATCATCAAACTCAATGAAAAGAGGATTGAAAGTTCTTTCAGACTTCTTATCACGTCGTCAAGATAACTAATCTCAATGAAAAGAGGATTGAAAGGATTATTTAGTTAAGTTCACTAAACCGGATATCCTCAATAACTCAATGAAAAGAGGATTGAAAGTCTGAACTCAGTATTTTGTCGATCTCGTCAATGATTAGCACTGACTCAATGAAAAGAGGATTGAAAGATCAAACCTTCTCAGAGTTCTTAATATCACGTCAAACTTACCTCAATGAAAAGAGGATTGAAAGCTGTCTGCTTTCCAATTCTCAGAGCTTCATCTGCAGTTATAGCTCAATGAAAAGAGGATTGAAAGTTGTCGAGCGTTGCGATATCGGCGAAGCCTTCGACAATAACTCAATGAAAAGAGGATTGAAAGAAAAATTCTCACGGTGGAAGATATCAACAAATTTATTCTTTATAACTCAATGAAAAGAGGATTGAAAGATGCGTAATGTAATACACCGGTTTACCTCTCCTTTCTCTATCTCAATGAAAAGAGGATTGAAAGATGTGCTCGACGTGAAGTTCACCGAGATATCTGGCCAGTTGGCTCAATGAAAAGAGGATTGAAAGTAATGGTGGAATAGCTGAAGCCATTTGCAAGTAGTTTTCCGAAACTCAATGAAAAGAGGATTGAAAGATGTAGAACCACATTTCGGGCAGTGCCATATTCCTTCATCATACTCAATGAAAAGAGGATTGAAAGTATTCTCCCGCTTGTAAAATTCCATCCATTTGTTTAACTGAGCTCAATGAAAAGAGGATTGAAAGTCTCGTTCAAATATTTTTGACTTGCCTTGTTCAATGACACTCAATGAAAAGAGGATTGAAAGTTTTTGAAAATGCTATAAAGAACACGACTGCGACAAGTTCCGACTCAATGAAAAGAGGATTGAAAGTCATATCTTAGTGCTTGTTCGAGTAGTTGAACTCTCGTTCTTGCTCAATGAAAAGAGGATTGAAAGTCATCGTAAAACTCCAAGTAAACTCTGTTCCCTTCACAACTCAATGAAAAGAGGATTGAAAGTCTAACATCTTCTCCCTTCTTCATAATCTTCTTATCTTCTCTCAATGAAAAGAGGATTGAAAGGGTTATTAAAAAGTTGGCGCGCGCGGCGGCGCGCGTGTGGCTCAATGAAAAGAGGATTGAAAGAAAAGTGTAACAAGGTTTTCAAAACTCTAAAGGCGCATGACTCAATGAAAAGAGGATTGAAAGTAAGTGTGGAAATTAAGAAGGGTGCAAAAGGGATACACAACTCAATGAAAAGAGGATTGAAAGGTCCATGTGCTACCGTCAAACATATACACTCTCGCCTCCGACTCAATGAAAAGAGGATTGAAAGCTTTTAGTTAACCCGTTGGAAGTAGGTAAACTTATAGTGCAACTCAATGAAAAGAGGATTGAAAGATGCACTTATGCAGTCTAATGCATATCTCTGATCTCTTCCCTTCTCAATGAAAAGAGGATTGAAAGACTAAGTTTCCTGAGGAAATTAAAATACTGGAAGTTGACCTCAATGAAAAGAGGATTGAAAGTTTCTCGAAGCATGGACATTTGCAATAAGCGTTTTCAACTACGAACTCAATGAAAAGAGGATTGAAAGGCGTTTACTAAAAATTGGGTGATTGAATATGGTGAAGGACGTAGCTCAATGAAAAGAGGATTGAAAGCACTTTTCGGAGATGCTATTGCGTATGAGTTTGCCAAAATAGCTCAATGAAAAGAGGATTGAAAGATACAGCTCTATTTTCAAATTCAAAAGGATCTTTGTATTTTCGCAATGAAAAGAGGATTGAAAGCATGAGCCACATCGCTGATAACAACCCTCAACTCCCCCATAATCTCAATGAAAAGAGGATTGAAAGTTGGTCAGTTTGAATCCGCAGAACCTGCATTTGGGCAATTACTCAATGAAAAGAGGATTGAAAGATGATTGTGGGGAATACTACTGCATCGAGTCAAAGCCAGTGACTCAATGAAAAGAGGATTGAAAGTTTATTCCATCGTAGAACCCTTCAAACCATCCTTTTGCTCCTCAATGAAAAGAGGATTGAAAGTCTTTGTGAGCATCCGCTGCTATAGCACCTAATACTGCAGCCTCAATGAAAAGAGGATTGAAAGTTGTTTGCGTATGTGGCTTTTCCACCAGCTGGAACCTTGAACTCAATGAAAAGAGGATTGAAAGACATGCATGTCGATGATGAGGTCTCGGGTAGCTGAGAAGTGATGACTCAATGAAAAGAGGATTGAAAGAAGAAATCTGTGAGCTTTGAGAATCTAAGCTCGTCTCTGATGACTCAATGAAAAGAGGATTGAAAGCTGATTTTTGGAACTATGTCGTAATTGTACCATCCAAGCTCCTCAATGAAAAGAGGATTGAAAGTAAAGGCCTTTACACCGTGTTCTAATCCTTCACCAATCATCTCAATGAAAAGAGGATTGAAAGCTCGTAACGATTCTTCATCATATATTTCATTTTTTCCTCGCTCAATGAAAAGAGGATTGAAAGTACTCGCATGCCTCGTTCAGCAGTGGTAGCTCACAAATAACTCAATGAAAAGAGGATTGAAAGAGATAGTTACCCTTTCACCAGCAATTCTTGCCTGCCCAGATCTCAATGAAAAGAGGATTGAAAGTTTATTGAAGGTATTTTATATGTATTCATCTTATCACCTCTCAATGAAAAGAGGATTGAAAGGTCTTTTGGTCGAGGATATACGTAAATACGCTGAACTTGAAGAGCCCTCAATGAAAAGAGGATTGAAAGTAACAACCAACAAATACAATTCCCTTCTGGCATCATATTTCTCAATGAAAAGAGGATTGAAAGACTGGCAGCATATGGCGATGTTCACCAAGCGGGAAATCTTGGACTCAATGAAAAGAGGATTGAAAGTGAATTGCAGCTATCCTAGCGTCGTAAACCGCTTCTACTCGCTCAATGAAAAGAGGATTGAAAGTAGTTGCTAATGCTAATACTGTTTCTATTTTTGTTAAACCTCCCTCAATGAAAAGAGGATTGAAAGATGAACTCAATTAGCTCATAAGGTGATACTGTTTTCTTAGTTGCCTCAATGAAAAGAGGATTGAAAGTATTTTCCAAAAGCCTTTTGTAGAATTTCATGGTTTTGTTCCGCTCAATGAAAAGAGGATTGAAAGGTCTGATTGGCGGAATGATTGGTGAGGGGTTAGAACACGGAGCTCAATGAAAAGAGGATTGAAAGCTGCGTGAAAAAACACGGTAGTATGCTTCCCCTATCTGTGTGCTCAATGAAAAGAGGATTGAAAGTCCTCGTCCGCTGGTCTGTGATTCGTGGCCTCAAGTATGTCTCAATGAAAAGAGGATTGAAAGTTTCCTGACTGTTACGGTGCTGGAGGAGGTGGAGGAGCAGCTCAATGAAAAGAGGATTGAAAGCTTGGGTAAAGGCAGAAAGTTCGAGTACCAAGGAACGAACAACCTCAATGAAAAGAGGATTGAAAGCGGCGATAAGGCTCGGTTGAAGATGCTGACGTGGGCGATGACTCAATGAAAAGAGGATTGAAAGCACCTTTTCCTTTGGCCTTTCTTGCCTTTTTCTCTGGCCTTTCCTCAATGAAAAGAGGATTGAAAGGGTATTACAGGTTGGTCAGCCCAATAGCCGACGCTTGAACTAACTCAATGAAAAGAGGATTGAAAGGATAAAGCACAAACAGTAACGATAACTGCTAGAGCACCAACTGACTCAATGAAAAGAGGATTGAAAGTGAGGATATCCAAAATCATCCCTTTTGTTAGGTCGTATCCTCTCAATGAAAAGAGGATTGAAAGGGCTTAAGTTGTGCCGATTCTCGTGCCTTCTTATCCAGTTTTCGCTCAATGAAAAGAGGATTGAAAGTAACGGTAGCGTAGCTGAAACCACTAGCCAATAGGTGTCCAACTCAATGAAAAGAGGATTGAAAGCTCGTCTTCCCTTTCGCCTCGTGATCTTACGCAAGTACTCCACTCAATGAAAAGAGGATTGAAAGTCCAAAGTAGCGTCCATTATATATTCATCATCTATAAAATCTCAATGAAAAGAGGATTGAAAGGTTAGCCGTTCAGTTCCTTAAGGCGTTCCATGAGGTCGCTATGGCTCAATGAAAAGAGGATTGAAAGTTCACGAACAAAGCGTTTCGCCCGTATGCTCCGAATAAACTCAATGAAAAGAGGATTGAAAGACTTCTCAAGCTCAATCTCACATGGCCTATAGATGTGTTTCTCTCAATGAAAAGAGGATTGAAAGAGAAAATCACCTCTCAGCTAGGAGTTTTAAGCCGAAATCGACACTCAATGAAAAGAGGATTGAAAGCTTAGGTTTGCTCGACATCAGCGAGTGGCCAATTGTAGTTCCTCTCAATGAAAAGAGGATTGAAAGATACATATGTATGCGATAACGAATATATAAAGCTTACGGTCTCAATGAAAAGAGGATTGAAAGAATTATAACGCAGCTTTGCAGACGATATTAAACGTCTCTCAATGAAAAGAGGATTGAAAGGCGTTAATCGAATAGCACAAGCGGTGGTGTGGATTTCCTCTCAATGAAAAGAGGATTGAAAGTTAGACTTGGATTCTGGGTTGGAGTCGACAATGTACTTAAACTCAATGAAAAGAGGATTGAAAGTTTTTAGGTAAGATATGTCTGGCACTAACATTCTCTTCGGTGTCTCAATGAAAAGAGGATTGAAAGTTAAGTGCTGGAATTGTCTGGCTGACAAGGAGTTCTGTAGAACTCAATGAAAAGAGGATTGAAAGCTTCCGTCATAGTCATCTCTTCTCCATTATTAGCTCGACTGTGCTCAATGAAAAGAGGATTGAAAGCCGATTAAGAAGTCTGTAGTTGTCCCGTCTCCGCTGAGAGCTCAATGAAAAGAGGATTGAAAGTTTATAGGAAGTGTCCCATCGCCACGAGGTACGGGAATAGACTCAATGAAAAGAGGATTGAAAGCCGATTTCTGTAGCAGCACTCTGTATCACTTTCGCATCGTCTACTCAATGAAAAGAGGATTGAAAGAAAACTGTTTTTGTTTTATTTTCTGGCTGCAATTCCAACGCTCAATGAAAAGAGGATTGAAAGATTTTTTAGTCCAATCAAAACAGAAAGCATTCTTCTCCCCTAACTCAATGAAAAGAGGATTGAAAGGATGGCATTGGGTGTAATCGCAGTAGCCTAATCTCTCGCAAGCTCAATGAAAAGAGGATTGAAAGCAATAATTGTTATCATAGGCTGATTTCGACCCTTGCGCAAGCTCAATGAAAAGAGGATTGAAAGATAAAGGTCAAGAACACGAGTGGAGCTGATAAATCACCAGCTTCTCAATGAAAAGAGGATTGAAAGGCCCAGTCTGCGACCCAATCCAAGAAGCTCATGGCCTGCTACTCAATGAAAAGAGGATTGAAAGGCTTGGATTATGGGGTGGACCCGTTCTGAGGTGATCTAAACTCAATGAAAAGAGGATTGAAAGGTGATAAAATGATTATCTCTCCGCCCCCTCCGCCACCGCCTCCACTCAATGAAAAGAGGATTGAAAGTGTGCTCTGCGAACTTACCCCTGAGCCTTATCATCTTGTACCTCAATGAAAAGAGGATTGAAAGACACAGGGAACACGGCTTAATTGGTGGTAAATTTAACTATCTCAATGAAAAGAGGATTGAAAGATTAGCTTGCCTTTGCGGTAAACGAAAACCCTGTGCTTTACGACTCAATGAAAAGAGGATTGAAAGTACTCCAGCAGTTGCATTTGCATCGTAGGTTGCTTTGACAACTCAATGAAAAGAGGATTGAAAGTGCATTGGTGCGATCCTATGAGCGGGGCCGAAAAGTGCTGCTCAATGAAAAGAGGATTGAAAGATCTCTACTTCGTATATTTCTTCAAAACCGTATATATCTGCTAACTCAATGAAAAGAGGATTGAAAGCTTCTAGTTCACATTCTTCTAGTACTGCTCCAAATCCTTCTCAATGAAAAGAGGATTGAAAGCTCACGTATCGCTTTCCTTCGTTCTCTCTCGATCTTCTCGTGAACTCAATGAAAAGAGGATTGAAAGCTTAGAGCATCCCTCGCCTTTTTCGTATTTCCGAGAACTTTGAGAACTCAATGAAAAGAGGATTGAAAGTTGAGTTGCAGAATGACAAAGTTATCACCTACAACATTAGTTAGCCTCAATGAAAAGAGGATTGAAAGATTTCTCTCAGAGGAGGAGACAATGCATCTTGAACTATCTCTCAATGAAAAGAGGATTGAAAGTCGTATTATAGATCGCTCTGACCACTTGACGTGCTTTACTCTCAATGAAAAGAGGATTGAAAGTTTTTCGTCACTTTTTGATGGATAGTCCACATAGAACTCTGCACTCAATGAAAAGAGGATTGAAAGTCATTCGGGTCATAGGTTGGTTTTAACATCCATTTCGGATGGCTCAATGAAAAGAGGATTGAAAGTCGATTATCTTTTCGTCAGTTTCTCTTTCTTGTTCTTCAACTCAATGAAAAGAGGATTGAAAGGAATCTCAGTTGAATATCTGAGTATTTCGAACGACTGTTTCCTCAATGAAAAGAGGATTGAAAGTTAACTACTTCGTAGCCTAGAGCTTCCAGTAGTTTCTTTTCTCAATGAAAAGAGGATTGAAAGCTCGTTTTAAAGCGTTATAAATGGCGACTGCCGTCTCGGACTCAATGAAAAGAGGATTGAAAGTGAGAATAGCACCGAAGTACGACATAACCGACAACCGCATCGCTCAATGAAAAGAGGATTGAAAGATTACGTCGATTATTTTTTCGGCTAAATCGTTAGCGTCAACCTCAATGAAAAGAGGATTGAAAGATTTCTTCCCGTTCTAGAATTTCAATATCTTCTTCAGTTAGCTCAATGAAAAGAGGATTGAAAGATTAATTCGTCGAATTCTTCACCGCAATCCGGACATAGTATCTCAATGAAAAGAGGATTGAAAGGGTAATCGAGTAAGTGCAAGAGCTATACTTAGCAGATCATACTCAATGAAAAGAGGATTGAAAGTCTTCAAGCCTATCAATCCACATACTGAACATTTGTTTCTCTCAATGAAAAGAGGATTGAAAGATTAAGTGAACCAAACCCTTACCATGAGCCATTGTGTTCATCTCAATGAAAAGAGGATTGAAAGTCCGACTTAACAATTCGAATCGTCTTCTCAGCCATTCAACACCACTCAATGAAAAGAGGATTGAAAGTTAAAGGTGGCGATAATTGGGGACTTTGGTACGTTAAGAGTCTCAATGAAAAGAGGATTGAAAGCTAAGCCATTTAACCCAAGCGATAACCCAGCTAAACCAATCTCAATGAAAAGAGGATTGAAAGTTTTAATAGCGCTGTAGCTGAAACCATTTGTAAGCAGTTTCTCAATGAAAAGAGGATTGAAAGGCCAATTGTACACCAAATCAAATCTATAACATTTAAATAACTCAATGAAAAGAGGATTGAAAGTTCTTTTGAGCTAAATTACAGCGATGTCAGAGCTAACATTAACTCAATGAAAAGAGGATTGAAAGGAGCGGTTATAGGAAGGGCGGAATTGACTTGGGGTTGATTTTCTCAATGAAAAGAGGATTGAAAGTTTATTTTCAAATCTTATCTAATTTAATTTCTAATTAATTAAAGAACTCAATGAAAAGAGGATTGAAAGAATTATCCACGACCACATTTAAGACCAATTGCCCTCTACCTCAATGAAAAGAGGATTGAAAGCTTGAAAGAACTGAAAATTAGATAGTTAAAGTCAATTCTGAACTCAATGAAAAGAGGATTGAAAGGACAAACCCCCATCTGGATACGTAAGAGTTTCAAAATTCGTGTCTCAATGAAAAGAGGATTGAAAGATCATTATCTCGAATCCAAACCTGTCTATGCCACATCATAGCTCAATGAAAAGAGGATTGAAAGATAACTTTATTAGTAGTTTAGCGTCATCTTCTTTGTAATTAGCCTCAATGAAAAGAGGATTGAAAGTTTTTATTTTATTAGATGTTTTGCGTAATGCATTGCAAATCTCAATGAAAAGAGGATTGAAAGATAATGAAATATATCCTTCCAAATAACCCAATTTATTGTCTCTCAATGAAAAGAGGATTGAAAGGATACTTACCCCTCTTCGTCAGGCCGAGCTTTCTCGCCTTCCTCAATGAAAAGAGGATTGAAAGTTGGAATCTCTAGCCAGTAATCCTTGCACTCATATTTCAGGGCTCAATGAAAAGAGGATTGAAAGGTTTTTAGCGTTTTC
>Ga0180302_10001280_pt1 | contig 11851 bp, 14 predicted proteins | sample GuaBasSediGuay17_FD_121794 | JGI IMG/M metagenome (GOLD analysis project Ga0180302, IMG submission 121794) | Subseafloor sediment microbial communities from Guaymas Basin, Gulf of California, Mexico - Guay17, Core 4571-4, 12-15 cm | ecosystem: Environmental > Aquatic > Marine > Hydrothermal... | reverse complement strand
TAAATGGCAAGGATCAGGTTTCAAGACCGGAATAGGCAATACAATGAGAGGCGAAAGTACCTTAGATTTTAGATTAGAATACGTTGAAATGGTTACTACACTTCCAGAACGAAGTTTAGAATGGGCACTTGAACCAGACATTGCCGAATCTAACAATATTACAAAGACTGCTGGTGGTATACTTCCAGTTCTCAGATTCTTGTGTGACGAGTTCCGTGGTGCCAATCTTGGTGACAGAGTTGGTGTTTACCTCGGCGACGCAACAAAACTTTCGGAAATCCTTGGTGTAGGTAGTGTCGACATTGTCAACGTTGATCCTCCATACTTTGAGCAGGTGATATACAGCGATAGGAGTGAGCTTTTCTGGGTTATACTGAGACGATCATTATGGCCAGTGCTTGAACTTCTATTTAAACCCGGTATAAAGCTGTTAAACTGGAATTGGACAAAGCCAGATTTACCTCGTGATAGAGAAGTTGTTTCTTATACTAAGAAGGAGTCGAATAAAAAAAAGAGCAAGAAACTAAACGAAAGCGTTGAAAGATATCGCAAACTATTTGGTGAATTTGCAAAAGAGGTTTATAAGGTTCTGAAGGATGATGGAGTTCTTACACTTTGGTTTACTCATCCAACGGATCTCGCTTGGAGGACTATTGGTGAGAGCTTATATAATGCTGGTTTCGTAGTTTCGAAGGTTTGGCCCATCCAAACAGAGATGAAAACTAGATATAAGAAGCAGGTTAACGTTGTAGCTCAAGAAATGAGTCTTGTCATCGTAGCAAGAAAATACCAAAGACAGAGACTTAGTGAAGTTAGTACTATTGACATAAAAGAAAATCTACTCAGCCACCCACTTTTCGTCAAGACAGCTATAGATCTTGTTGAAGATGCTAGAAAAGTTGCTAAAGAAGCTGGTGCTAGTCCAGCAGATACCGCTGCCCTGATGTTTGGTAGTGCATTGAGTGTCGCCACTCGTTTTGAAGTCCCTGGTGCCGGATTCAATGATCTGTACGACCCAGCCATAACCTTAGTTATAAGATACTTCGTAGAGCCTTTAGTTAGGAAATCATTATCAGAATCTGGGCCTGTAAAGCTGGATGATGTCGATGTTGATCGTGTTCTGGATTACGTAATTAGAGCTATGCTTAGTGATCCCGCTTCACGATCTTATATTACTCTGTGGTTCTTATCAAGGGTTGACTTAGAAACTGGTACAGTGAGAGATACACCCTTAGGTCTTAGCTATGATTTCGCTCAGACTACCGCTAAGCTTGCTGGATACGATTTTGAGAGGCTTCGAGACTTGGGATTATTAGCTGAGACCACTGCTGGCGAAGGTAACGAAGAAGATGAAGAAGAAAGTGGTAGGAAAGGTAAGGCATTCTACCCACAGCTATTCGAAGCTCTCAGTGCTGCTAAGGCAAAAGCCCCTTGGACCAGCATATCGAGACATATTCCTGGTAGAGCAATATATTTGGCATACTTAGCTCTGAACGAATCCGGAGCCCCAAACGTTAGAGCCAAGACTATTAGAGATAAACTTGCTGGATGGAGCGATAACGATATTGCCGAAGCATCAGCTTTAGCAATAGTTCTTCTCGAAACTAGTCGTGATGTAGATCTTGGGCTTGGAGAAGTAAAAGGTCCACTTGGTAGGTTTATCAATGAACCCAGTTCTACAGCCAAAAGAGAACTGGCTATACAAACACTTCTACATCTAATTCCGAGGGGGTGATTGAATATGATTACTATAGGTGAGGGATTTCAATTAAAGACGACTCTTGAAGAACTTCGTGAAGAATTAACGCCAAGTTTTGATGAAGTCATTAGAGGATGGTTAGGTGAACCAGTTAGAACAAAGTTTAAAGATCCTAATTACGTTCTAAATGTAACTCATATAACTGAGCCCCTACGGATATTAATCGAAAGGATTGCAAGCCAACTTGAAACTTATAGTATCGTTGGAGGACCCTTAGAGCGAGGCTTTGGTTTCGGTAAAACGCATCTATTAATCCTCTTGTGGCATCTTTTCAATAGTCCCATTGAAAGAGAAAAACTTCACAATTTAGGTATTAAAAAAGAACTCGTTAGACAGACATTGGTTTTGGGAATGGATTATTCTAAATATAAACCCTTCATGAGATTGATAGAAGAGCTCAAAGCTTACACAAATCCTAACCATCCCGTAACTAAGCTTAAAGATCCTCTTCTTATACAGAGCATATCTGAGGTGTTAACACAATATAGTGACAAATTAGCTTCCATAGGTAGTAAGGAACTAGCTGAGCTTATAGCAAAGATATTAACAAAATACAGAGACAAAGGTGGAACTCCAAGGCTTCTTTTACTAATAGATGAACTTGGCTGGGGTGTAGCAAATATTCTTAGAGAATACGCTAGCAGTGGTCATGAGGAACTATATACAGAGGCAACCAGAATAGAAGACTTTTTGGCATTCTTGTATGGTGAGTTACACGGTGAAGGAATACCAGCTGTAGTTATATGGGTCATGGCAGATCAAGATCGAAAGGATATTGAAGCTTTAGCAAAAAAGCATGCTGATAAAGAAACTCTTGCTAGGAAATTAGAAGGATTTATTGAAGGAATTGATAACATAGGTGAAAGATATCGTAGAGGTCTTGGAGGAACGAATTTAGCTGAATTATCATATGATCCCAAACATGCTATAGAAATTGCGAAATACAGGGTATTAAGATCCTTTGCAGATATTAATGAATTACGCAGGAAGTATTTAGAATATCTTGAAAGTTTTACTAAGCAGTTAAATCTGTCTGAGTTCTTTGAGAGAGAAAAAGAATATTTAAGTAACATCTATCCGTTCTCATTAGGTCTTGGTAAGCTCTTAATTAAGCTAATGAATCCTACTGACGTTCCAGAAACTGAATACATTAGAACCGTTATCTATGTAGCTACTGAAGCTGCTGAAAACGCACTTAAAAGCGATCCAGTAGACTCATACGTGATTGGAGTTAAGCATCTAAGCTTAGCCGGAGTCGCTCGACGAGATCTTATGGGACCTCTTGAAGCTGATTGGTTAGCAGCGCTATCAGACATAGAACAAGGTTTACAAAGAATTGATCCATCAAAGAGGGAAGTTGCAGAGCTTTTGGCTAAATACATATTGGCTAAGGGAGTTACGGCAAATATTAGTGCATTGCTCGAAGCAAGTGACAAAGCATCTCTTGAGAAGTTTGGAACCACTGCTGAAGAGCTACAGTTAGAGATATTAATGTCTTATAGCCCTGAAGAAGTATCGAAACTAATTGATATACTTGGAGATGCTCTTGACCAGCTTAGAGCCGAAACAGCACGTATAGATGAAAGAGAGGCAGAAGAAAAGAGGTATTATCTACCAAGCCTCCTTAGAACTGTCTACGATAGACTTGCAAGGTTCATTGTAGAAGAAAGGGCTGAGTTAGAGAAAAGAGAGCTTATACCAATCTACCTAACAGAGAGAGGAACAATTCCTCAATTATTTACAGGATTGAAAGTTCATATAGCTGGCAGATGCGGTGACATCCAAGTTGTTATGCTAGACTCCCAGAAAGTTTCTAATCCAGACACTCTTATAAGTGATCCCTCTGTCTCAGAAACACAAAATAAAGGAAGATTAGCACTGGTCCTTGTACCGATTTGGGATATATCACTCTTCACGGAATTATATATTCAGAAGGGAAGTTATGATGCTGTAGTAGAAAAAATAAGGAGTAGACTGCAATCCGCTGTAGAACAAGGAAAAATACGTAGACCTCTACACATAGTCTTGTTTATCCCAGATCTCAGAGAACCTCGTTTATCAAAAGTGCTTGACGAACTAGCTATTTATGAAGGAACTAAGAAGTTTATAGACTACCTTTCCGACAAAAGAAAAATTATAGAAGAGAGAGTGAGAGAATACGAAACAACTCTTATAAAGAGAAAAGATCTCACGTATTTCTTTGAAGAGTTTGAGAAGAGAAAGAAAAGGGAACTTATGAGTATTCTAGAAAGACAAATAAATGATGCAAGATCGCTTGCACAAAAGCAACTTATAAGTCTATCAAGAAGACTTACAGCCGATGTGCTCGAGCTTTACAGTAAAGTCATTTACTATTCTATCGACACATCAGAGTTTACAGTAAAAGATGTGCGCGAATTAACCATTAAGGCTCAAAGCAGAATCTCAAGCATAAATGTGAGGAGTATTTCAGAGGGACTTTCCCAATATGCCGATGTAGTCGGTGAATTTCTGCGTATGGTTGTGAGCAGTCTCGGATATGTACATGATCCTACGATAATTGCTCAGGAGCTTAAGAAATCCTACGAGAAGGAATTTGAGCAGGGACTATTACGTGAATACGATCGCAGAGATGACGTTGTGGAGAATATTATGCAGGGGACTTATAATCTAAAGCCTTTAAGCTTGACCGTAGCTGATGAAGCCGTTAAGCTTCTGAATGGCCATGAAATAGAACTACTTGACAAGAGAATTATTATTCATGTAGATGAGAATGCTGGGCTTGTAAAATTCCAAGTCGAGAAGAAAGAGGCACCTACGCATGTAGAGGAGACTATAAGTGAGTTACCTACAGTTGAGGGAATACCTGAATCTGAGTCTATCTCAGTTGGAGCGAAACCTTTACCAGTAAGACCTCCAACATCTGATGTAGATAAAATTTCAATAGAACTTGGCACTTCACCGAATATACAGGATATCGTGTTTAGGCTTCAAACATTAGTTAACTTGGATCTGGTATCTAATATTAAGGTTACAGCTCCATCTGAGAGATTGAAATTTGAATTAGAGCTAAAGAAGCCCAATCAAGATGATATAAGATTCTTACCAGCAGTTTTAAACTTTGCTACTCAACTTGCCAAGAAATATGAGGGTAAGATAAACACAGAAATTAAGCTAGCTAAAAAAGTGCCAATGAGCGAGATAAAAAAGATATTAGGTGACTATGTTAAAGAAAGAAAGAGTTCACTTGATAGATTCTTTACATAGATATATAATAGTTGAGAATACTAAGATTGAAGATGTGGTAGAATACAGTAAATAGTTGAAGTGTGAGAAGCTATGTCATCTAGTGTTGATGAAAAGGCTCGGAGAATCTTTGGAGATCTAGTTGTTAACAAGAGACTTGCTAATAGTCACGTTGTATCTAGGCTCCCTCGTTTTATCTCAGAATATCTACTTTCAAAGTTTTGTCGTGATGAAGAATGTAAAGAGGGACTTGAAAAGTTAGCACGTAAAATTGCTGAGCTATACCCTGATCCACGTGAAAAGGATAGTTTCTTAGCTAAGCTAAAACAGCAAGGACAGGCAACAATCGTGGATGAGTTTAAGGTTAATGTTGATCTTAAGAAGAATTTATTTCTGCTTGAAATACCAACTCTACAGATACGTGATGCATTAGTTGATGATGATATTGTTAAAGAATATGAAAGGATTCTTTCAGGATTATGGGGTACTGGAACCTTAAGGTATGCTCCAGAGTTATTGGAAGAATCTCGTGGCAAAAAACCTGAATTCACACCAATAATAATGGTAGACTTTGAACCTTTTCAAGTTTACAACATAGATGTAGATACTTTTATTGAAGGTAGAGCAAACTTCACAACACAAGAGTGGATTGAACTGATGATTCAAAGCATAGGTTTAAATCCTGCGGTATATAACCAAAGGCAACGTCTGCTTTTACTTACCCGTTTAGTTCCGCTTGTAGAAGGTAATGTAAATTTACTGGAAATGGGTCCTAGAGCTACTGGTAAAACTTATCTTTATAGGAATATTTCATATTATACTAGAATTTACGCTGGAGGAACTGTTAGTGCCGCTCGTTTATTTTATGACATGAGATTAAAAGCTATAGGGGATATCGGTACCAGAGATGTTGTAATTTTTGATGAAATAGCAAAAGTCAAGTTTTCTAATCCTGACGAAATCACTGCCAAATTAAAGGATTTTATGGTTGAAGGATTCTTTGAAAGAGGTACACTAAAAAGAGCCTACAGTGATTGTAGTCTTGTATTCATAGGTAACGTTGATATTGGTTCCGAAGGTCCATTAGGAGATATTTACAATTATTTACCGAATTTTATGAAGGATTCGGCATTTATTGACAGAATACATGGGTTGCTTCCAGGTTGGGAGTTACCAAAGATTATGAAAAGTGATATACACCTTGCAACAGGATATGGACTAGCAGCTGATTATCTCTCAGAAGTCTTTCACAGATTTAGAAAAATTAGTTTCGAAAATATCGTCTATCAACACGTGGAGTTAGTGGGATCATATACTATAAGAGATGAAAAGGCGGTGAGAAAATTAATTGCTGGATTAGCTAAGATCATATTTCCACATGAGGAGTTTAACTTAAGCGAATTCAGGGAAATAGCTGAGCTTGCTGTTGAGCTAAGACAGTATATAGTCAACGAACTATCTAAGATCGCTCCTAGTGAATTTGCTCCAAAAAAGCTTTATGTGAGGGTAAGAGGATGAGAACTACTTTCCTCACATACCTCGATAAGTTTACTGAAGAGTTGGCATTAAAGGTAGAACATTGCCAACCTGAAGATATTCATAAAATGCTTGTCTACGCTATCACAGAAGCAGCCTTAATGAAACATGGTTTTGATGTAAATAAGTTCACTGAGCTTGTTAAGTTTAGAAAATCCTTACCTACGCCGAGAGTGAGGATCTATAAGTGGATGCTTCTCCCAATAAGTAAGCTCCTAGAAATAACAGCACATATATCAGAAAATGCTTTTAAACCTATCATTGCTGAAGAGGGAGCACTTAAAAAGATTATAAACGCTTTAAGTGATCTAGGGAAAGTAGATTCCGTTCTGATGTATGATTGCCTATCCCTCCCTGAGTTCTTAACTCTATCTGTAAATTTAAAGAGTAGAGGGTTCAAGACCGTATTCTGGGAGTATTTGATAAATCCGTTAGGCACTACAAGCTATGTTACCAACCAGATAATAGACCAATCATATAGCGCTGTCCTTAGCGAAGTGGTAAGATGTATAGCTAATACACTCAAAGCATCTTACTATATGAAAAGTTCATATCTTGATAAAATTGTCCATACATATGGTGAGGCAGGTTTAGAAGAATTCTTAGCTAAAATAGACTTAGAAAGCATAATAAACGAGATAGTTAGTCAGGCATCAGGAAGGAGAATTCTTCTGATGACTGATCATGGATATGATATAGTGTTATATGGGTCAAGCCATATATACGTAAAGCATGGAGCTATCAAACAGACTAAGCACTCTAAACCATTAGTAATCTTAAGTAAACTCGCTTTAACTCTAGTCATACAGGGGGTGTAATAAGTATGCCTAGTAGTCCATCCTATGTAATCGAATTAATTAAGAGGCGAAATCGTTTTGAAATTCTATTTAAAGCCGGTAGTGAAGGCGAGTTGGCGACACTTGTAAGATTAGGTGGAAAACAAGCCCAAACGATATTCAATAGCTTAGTTGATATTTTGTCAAAAAGAGGTGGCTTAATACCATTATCCACCAGTGATGACCATAGAAAATACTCAATAAGAGATGATTTAGGCCCTATTGTGGGTGCCTTCCTAATACTCGTAAGACGGAGTTGGAAGCCCATGAAATGGATAAAAATTTCAAATGAAATCATGGAAGGAAAATATCCTGGACTTGCTCAAGCTTTTGAGTATTATTTAGAAATGGCTATAGACTTATCTAAAGCCAACGGAAGACGAGGTAAAGGATACTCTCTATCACCTAAAGTGCTAAATGCTATATCAGTAGCCATGAAAAAATTTTTAGAAAGTTATATAAAAATAGCATAAAAATAGTTAGAAGCTTAGTTCTTTAATTTTAATAGATATATGAAGCTAAAAACAGCAATGCTCAAAGAAGAGGAGAAATATAGAGGTATAGTCAGAATTAGTAAAAGTGTTGGAATTCAACCCGGAGAATATGTGCTTATTTCAAGGAAGATGAAGACAGCTGCAAAGGTCTGGACTAAGAACAGTAATGCTAAATTTATTTGGCTTGATGAGGTTACAGCTGAGAATGCTGGTATAGAAATCGGCGATTACGTTGAAGTTGAGAGGATTAAGCCTGCGATAGCAGAAGAAGTAGTTTTAACCGGAGGAGAGCTCTCAAAGCATACATAGATTCCAAGAATTATCGCGAGAACGGAAGAAGATTTGATAAAGCTAGTCTTAAAGGGTAGAGTACTATCCGTTGGCGAATTTATTGCCGTTAGGGGATTATCGACGGATTCTCTAATACTTTATGAGGTTTTGGAGACTGATCCCACTGATTTCGTTATCGTGTCAGAAAATACAGAAATAAGGTTGTATAAGATGTAATCATAAGTTTTTGTCTTTCCATTTCTGCTTTAGCCTATTAACCACATCATCGCTAAATCTAACACCCTTAGCTCTTAACTCCTTAACAATTTCATCAAAGTCTTCTTTAATCAACCCTCTTTTCTTAGCAATGTAAAGGATTGCGAGGGAGCCAATAACCTTTAAACCTATGGATTCAGCAATAATCCTTGGAATCTTCTCATCCATAATGAGTAAATCAGCATTAAGCTCCCTCGCTAGTACTATTGCTTCTGCTTCTCCAATCTCTATTTCCCCTTTCAGAACATCAACGCTAAGTCTATCCCTAACCTCTTTAACTTTAATCCATTCCGCCTTCTCAACTTCTTCAGCTCCCGGCTTTCCCTTACCCTTAACAACAACCTCATTCCAAACAGCTTTCGGAATTATAACCTCTCTAAAGAGCTCTCTCAAAATGTGCAATTTCCCGATCTTAGCTAATGCAATTAAAGGGCCTGAATTCGAAACTACAATCATAACATCTCTTCCAAAGTCTTTATGTCCCTCTCCAAATCTACCACGTCGTACTGTATTGGAACATTCTTAGATGCTAGGATCTCCATCATCTCCCACTTGCTAACTCCAGCAATCTCAGCAGCTTTGCCCAAGCTTACCTTCCCCTCTCTATACAGCTCAATAGCCAAGTAAAGCCTGACAAGCTTCGGAACTTCCTCATCTCTTACTTTTAAGATTCTAACTAAATCTCTCGGAACCTTAACAGATATCTCTTCCATTGGTAATCAATCGAAAGCACACATTATATATTTAATCCCCAAGGGCATGAAAGTAATATTCGTCTGTTCACCATTCCAAAGAAAAACAGGATGACAAAAAGAATGGATATTAATTCGAAAAGTTTGCGGTAGTAGCAAGGAGAGTGGGAAACATTCAAATACTATTCCCACTTATGCATTCTTGGTGGGAAGATGTTAGCTAGAATAGACTCAAAAGGTAGGCTTTACATTCCGAAGAAGATGAGAGAAAAACTTGGCAATGAAGTATATCTAGTCGAAATGGATAACGGAATAATCGTAATTCCAAAACCTAAAGATCCTGTAAAGGAGCTCGAAGAAATCGGCAAATCCCTGCCAGATAAACCGATTGAAGAGCTTAAGAAGGAAATCCTAAAGCAGGCGATGGAGGAGCTTGAATGATTTACGCAGATACCGATTTCTTTTTAGCTTTACTAAAGCCCAAGGATTGGCTGAAAGACAAAGCTAAAGAGATCCTCAACAAATACAAAGGTCAGATAACTACTTCAGAAGTTACTTTCCTCGAACTCATGCTCCTTGCCAAGCGCTACGACCTCGATCCAGTGAAGATTACTACGAGTGTCATGGCTATCTGCGGTATAGACGACGAAAGACTCCTAAAAGCTGCCATCTATATCAGAGATTACGGTGTCGGAGTCTTTGATGCTTTTCACGCAGTCCACTGCAGTGGAACGATAATCAGTTCCGACTCGGTCTTTGATAAGCTCGGAATTAAGAGAATCAAGCTCGAAGATTAGGAAGGGTGAGATTATGAAGGTCATATTTGTTTGTTCACCCTTCCAAGGAAAACAAGAGAATATAGAAAAGGCGAAGAAATATTGTAGAATGCTCGTTGATATGGGCTACATTCCGATAGCTCCTCACGTTTATTTTAGCCAGTTCATGGACGATCACAACCCAGAAGATCGAAGAAGAGCCTTAGAAATGAACAAGAAGTTGCTTGAATTCTGCGATGAACTTTGGGTATTTGGAGACGAGATAACAGAAGGAATGAGAGAGAAGAAATAGAATACTTCAAGAAGATCAAGGGAGAGACAAGATTAAATGGATAAAGGAGCAAACTCTAAGCCATTGATAACTATTATTGATCATCGAATGTTAAATCGTTTCTCAAGATAGCTATAGTATTCCCTTAGCATCTTCGAGGGATCATCAGATCCTATTATTTTTACTGCAATCCTCCCATTAGCAAAATCGACCATATATTCTAACAAAAATTCATTATCCCCCTTAAAGAGAGCATCATAGAAATCCACGTTTTTTATCCCTTTTACACCTTTATCTTCAACTATTTCCCGTACGAACTCAAAAGGTTTCAGCTTATCCTCTTTAAACACTTTCAAAACTTCCTTTTTTGTTAGATCAGTCGGAACGAATAGATCATGAATGTAGACAAATACTTCAATCATTTTCGACACCTCTCCCAAATCTATCAGGGATTCTTTAAGTTTATGATGTCTTGAAAGAACTTGGCGTTAAAGTCAATTTAGCTATTCAGAATACCTTAAACTAACTGATAACGCCACAGATATTGCACGAATCTACATTCATCTTCTGATCTCTCTGAAGAGCTGAGATCTGAGGAAGTAGATGATAATGAAGAAGGAGTAGACGGTTGCGTGCTGATAACCGAGCCTGTAAGCGATAACTAATCCGATAACAATGAGGAAGGCGATCAGAGCTGGGAAGATGTTTACGGCGTCGGCTTCCAACTTGAACTCATCGTTTTCGAAGTTGTACCTGTGGAGGAACTCGGAAATGTTCTGATTCCTGAAGGCTTTCTTCTCGTCGTTCACGCCAACGTACAACTTCCTAACTGTTCCGGCGTATATCAGCTCCTTTAGGATTACCAGAGCCTGCTTGGACGCGTTTTCGAAGTTGTCTACAGCTAGGTTGACCCTCGCCTTGCTCAAGATGAGAGCCTGCAACTTTTCAGCGTTAGAGCGAAAGCCTTTGAGATCGATCTTCTCTGCTTGAGCGATAGCCCTTATTATGTCCGAAGGGGTGGGATAGAGAACGTAGACGAAGTTGTCGAGCTCCTTCAGCCTTTCAGACTTCATCAGAACGAACTTAGTATCCTCAATAGCACTACCGTCGTCGTGTGATTTGATAATTTGAAGGAGCTTTTCCCCCTTAGGGGTAAGCTTGACCTTTCCCCTTTTCCAGGTTATCAGGCCGTAGCTCTTCAGCCTGTCGAGCTTTCGGTAGAATGTAGCCCTGCTGAATTCGAATCCGTTCGACTTGTAGAGCTCGGCCGGATTCACCTCCTCCTCGTTGGGCTTTGGAAGGATTTCGAGGAGCTCTAAGTCGAACATACGATTTTCACCTTGATCTTTTTTCTCCCATTAGAACCGTTGTATAGTTTAAAATACAAATCCTTTCCCGTTCCTAAGAAGTTTACCCATCCCCTCCTGTCGTCGTAGTAGGCAACGACCAGATCGTGAACTACTTTGAGGTGCTTGATGCGGTAGCGCTTGACCTTCTCACACCAAACCGTAGGTTCGGCCTTCAGAATCTTAAAGTCCCTTATTTGACTCCTCTTTATCACCTTGAGCCTTCCGTCTTCTTCTATCCCTATCTCATCGTCATCGATAAAGAGGACCTTCGATTTACAGTTGTGGACTAAGTTATTCTCATAATACGAGACTTCTATGAACACCTCGTAGTCCTTCAGCCTCGTCAGCTTGCTGTACTCCAAATTCG
>Ga0180302_10001279_pt1 | contig 11853 bp, 15 predicted proteins | sample GuaBasSediGuay17_FD_121794 | JGI IMG/M metagenome (GOLD analysis project Ga0180302, IMG submission 121794) | Subseafloor sediment microbial communities from Guaymas Basin, Gulf of California, Mexico - Guay17, Core 4571-4, 12-15 cm | ecosystem: Environmental > Aquatic > Marine > Hydrothermal... | reverse complement strand
CTGTCCTGCTTTGAGTACTTCTCTGATTCCCTTAAACCATGACCTAGAAACTTCACTAAGTGGACAGTACGCCTCAAGACCGCCGTATTCATCAAGTGTTATGAAGGCTCCATGGTCGAATATTTTTTCTACAGTCCCAATGACTAACTCTCCATACTCTGGGAATTTTCTTCTCCTCCTGACCACTTTTAATCACCTATTCAAGAACTTCTAAAATCTTAGCTTCAACTATAGCTTTGCCACCTGAGGGCCTCGCTAATACCCTATTACATACCAAACACCTGACTACTGTAGATGCATGGTCAAATATTATCTGTTTATTTTCACAGTCAGGACACTGAACCAATAGGAATTTACTTTTGGGTTGAGGTACTAGTATCTTGCGTTTTTTCAATTTTTCACCTTCAGGTTTGAACTATCTCCATTCGTTTTAATCTTATTCCTTTTCTGTGAGTTAAACGTCCACAAACTGTACATTTAAGTTTAAGTACCTGTTTCTTAGTTACCTTAGCTGTTCTCTTTTGCTCGGGCTTACGCTTAGAGCCGTATCCTTTTTTCTTAGCTTCGTACCTCCTCTCACCCTCTGCTAAAGCTCGGCGCCTTCCTGGTTTGTATAGGGTTACTGTATGAATTGTATGAGTCCTACATTTTGGGCAATATGTTCTGATTTTCCTAGGGACCTTCATGAAGTCACCACGCTGTAATTAGCTATCCTGTTTTTGTTTTTCACTCCTTAATAATTGTTACTACTCCTTTTTTCCTTAAGTCAGAGACGTCTACTCTAGGCAGATAAGCTATGTCCCCTACTGAGAACGGGCCATACATTTTTCTATCGCTAGCTAAAAAGGGAGGATAAGTCTTAACAAACACTACTAAAATGTTTTGGGGAAGTGCCTTCTCAATTACTCTCCTTTTACTTCTTCTGAGCCTAGCTATAATTTCTTCAATTTTCTTCACGACCTCAATTTCTTCCTGAGTCAGTTGGCTTAGGTTGATTTCTTTAGAATCAAGCATTATTTTTATTATTTTAATTAACCTGCATAAGAACATCTCAATTATCATCTCTTTAATGGCGTCACTTTCAAGTCTTTTTATCTCATCCCTTAATTCTTCATCTAATTTAGGAATAGAGGAGAGGACATTTTTGTAGAAATCTTCAGTTAAAGGAATTAGTTTCTCTCTCTTCATCTCTTTTTCATAAATTTCTAAAAATTTTTCCTTATCTGTCCCTTTCACTCTCTCACTTTACTCAATTTTTATAACTTCAATGTCTTTAGAATTCCCAATTAGGTATATTCCAATAGGTAATGGAACTTTCTCTAACCCCTTCCTCTTTGAGAACATGTAGTTAGCTACCTTTTTAGGGAAGTCTTGAGATTTTACAATGACATGAATTCCTGTGTCAAAGACAAAAGCATCACTTATATTGAAAGAATCTAACTCGGAATAGCTAAGCCTTAGAACTTTAAAGCCAGTTTTTCCGTGCAATGTCCCAGGTAGTCTTATCAACCTTTTAACATCTATAGTGACTCTTTCATCAACTTTACACGCTACAAGTTTAACAGCATAGTCTATTAGTCTCTTTAAACTTTTAGCTGATATTTTAGAGAGAGTTAACCAATTAGAAGGAATTCGCTCTATATCAGATAATATTTTATCCTTATTATCAAGTATGTACTTTACTTCCCTGCTTCTTAATCCTATCCTCTTAAGTAGCTCCTCGCTACAGTTTAGTAATACATCATAAAGACCTCTTGCAACCCTACCGCGCCAACCATGCTCTCTAAGGTCTATATCTAGAATTACCTTCCTTCTGAAGTAGCCTAAAGTGTTCAAATCTAGTCCTATACCTAACAGGTAGTCGACTATTTCTCTTCTAGCATCTTGGTCCATTTTAATTACTTTTTCTTCCTCTACATGTATATGAAAACCTCTGTGTCCAGAGAAAACAAGGTACAAATCTTTACTTGAAAAACCAAGCTCATCTAGGAGAATATCACAAACTTTGAGGGCCTCATCTTTAGCAGCTTCTATGCACAGATCACATATCCACATCTTTCTTTCTATCTTCTCACTGCCACAGTGAGGGCACTTCGAAGGAGACATGCCCACTCCTGAGAATCCACAGTTTAGACATCTCCATTTGTCATGATCCTTTTTGCAAGGAGTCTCTATATGGTCTACGTCTATATCAAAGACTAAGTCAGCACCAAGCCATCCCTTTTCATCCATTGTCGGGGCGGAAGGGTTAGCGTAGTAAGCAGAAGAATAGTATGCATGAGCTGGCGTTGTCTCTTTCACATAATCTCTAAGTTTGGATCCATTTTTAAATGACAAATGTCTGACCATGACGTTTTTATCGAATAACATGAAACCGAATTCTCTTGCTTCAATTCTAGTAGGTTCCTCTATACTGTTTGCATTGTTCCTATAGTATTTTTTGAAAAATTCTTTAATCGCTCCTCTTTGCACGGATAACCCCCCCTATCATACGGGAATAATATTGCAGTGGATGATGTATTCCCTTGCACACTTCTCCATTTAAATCAACGCAAAGACCTAAACTTCGCATGTTGGAGCATTTATATGGTGAGTATTTCACTCTAGAGCCTCTTAACCCAGCTAAATGCTCAACTTGATATCTAGCTATTCTCTCATTGAAATCAGGCGATGCTTTAAACAAGTTAACTACTTCGTCAACACTCATGCCAATGTTAAGAAGGAACGTAGCTAGAGCAAAGCGAGCTGCATGAGGGAGGTTTTTACCACTTCTAAGCTCATTTAATATTTTTCTAATACAAGGAGGGTAAACATCTTCCTGAGCGCTTCCCAAAACAGCTCTTACATTCTTAAAATCGTTAGAATACTTAGACCACTCCCTGGATATTTTTTCGATGAAAACAATCACAGTGTTTGGTACGTCAATGACTGGAAGTCTCTCATTGCACTTCCTTACTATATACTTTTTAACAGCTTCTTCAATTACTCTAGCTAGCTCACTTTTTCTAATCAAAACATAACCTTTAGCTAATCTTCTATTAACTAACTTCCACTCCAGAGAGCTTTGCGGTATATGACTAATGTAGTCAATAAAGTGAATCAATACCCAAGATCCTTCACTTAACTCTTCATTAACTAAACGAACACTCCACTCGAAAGTATGTCTAGCTATCCATACCAATTTAAGAAGGTCTTCTTCCTTTAGTAATTCACCTACTCTTTTGGATTCAGCGACAGCATATCTGTAGATTAGAGATTTGTTTTCAAGAAGAGATAAAAGAAGTAATGTAATAGGAAATGAAAGTATTTCAATTTCAGAATCTTCAGAGAGATTTGTTGTCACCTTTCTTTGAGATATGGCTTCATGTATGCGCTCATAAGATCTTTTAAGTATCCTCTTTCCAACATCAGTCTCCAAGTCCTTTAAAGTCAAGTCTTTAGATTTAAAGAATTCAAGAGCCTCTTTGGTGAAGGGGTACTTTACTAAATCATAAAATTTTAATGGCTTACTTTCATTACTTAGACTTATCATACTGCCATGCTAGAACTAACTCTCTAGTCTAGGAGCAAGGAAGTATGAAAGCCTTCCTCCCCCAGCTAACTCAAAGGAAAGCAATAGTGGTTTATCTGTAGCGAATTCTATGTTCGCAATATCAGACAGATTAGTAGCTCCTTTGAGCATATCAGAAAGGTAGCTTATTGGATAAGTGGATTTTGAGGGTTCATCTACTTCATAGTCAATGAGAGAACCTGATTCTAAAGTGAACTTCACTTCAACGTTTCCCTTATCACTACGTGCAGATACCTTTAAGAACCCCTCTTCAGCCTCAAAACTAACGCTATCACTAACTAGCTCAGCATCTTTAATAGCATCTTTCAAGGTGTCACTCAACATTTTAGCCCTTACTGTAAAGTTCAGCTTGGGAAGGGGAAGCTCTTCTCCAGCTATGTCTATAACAGGCAAGCTAAAGCTCCTCTCTGCTTTTCCTACCATTGTTATTTTCAATCTTCCTCCTACTACTTCAAGAACGACTCTTTCGTCAGCTCTTCCTCTCTTCATTACTCTATTAAGCTCATCAAAATTAACCCCTATCTTAACTTCTTCTTCACATTGATACTCTTCAAAGGCACTTGCGGGTAAGTTAAAATCAACCATAGCTATTCGGGAGGGATCTAAAGCTCTCAGCCGCATTCCCATACTGTCTATTATGAAGTTTGCTTCATCTACAAGAGCAGCTAGACTAGCCACTATATATCTCCACTCTCTAGCATCACCAAAGACTAACCTAATGGTAGCCGACATACTATCACCAAGGAATATTTACCTCAGTAATCATACACAAAGTACTCTTATATAAAGCGCTTGTTTAAATGAAGTAACATATATACTAAAACGGAGTCTTAATCATACTCGCGCCATGTATAACCACATTTTGTACATTTGAAGAATCTCGTAGCTGGTTCGTCAGCTGCTCTCGTTTGCATAGTCCAAAAGACAGCTTCATTATGACCACATCTAGGACATGTTATTTTCACTTTGGGGAGAACTTTCATACTAATATCTTCCTCTATAACTATTATCTTTTTCCTACTCTTTGTCTCTTTTCTTACCCTATATGAGTCTCCTTTGCTCTCCTCCTTATAACCGCATCTCCTACATACAAAGTACACTTTACCATTCTTAACTCTAGGAGTCATCAATGTACCGCATTTTGGACAAAACCTTAATCCCATGCTCTCACACTCGGTCAGCTTATTGCATCATTTACTCTACAGTACTGAGTTAACTTTAAAAACCTATTCCCCATGAATAAGTAGGGGCTTTCATGTTAAATGAAGTAGATTTCAATTATAGCTACGAGGAACTACTGGACAGGGTATACAAGTTATTACCAAAGAAGCCTGTAGCAAGAGTTGAGAGATTTAGAGTTCCAGAAGCAGAAGTAATGATAAGTGGAAAGAGAACATTTATACAAAACTTTAACCAGATATGCGATATCCTAAACAGAGAACCTCGTTTCGTCCTTAGGTACCTACTTAAAGAGCTCGCATCTCCTGGAGCACTTGAAGGCTCTATGGCAGTAATCATGGGAGAGCATCCAAAACATGCAATAGATGCGCTCTTAAAGAGATTCATAAAAGACTACGTAATATGTCCTATATGCAAGCAACCTGATACAGTACTTGTAAAGGAGAAGAAAATGTTGTTTATAATATGCATGGCTTGCGGTGCTAAGTCATCGGTAAGACCTATTTAGCTTAAGTTTTTCACCATATAAAACGAATTTCTAAACTTCTTATACCCTAACTTACGATAGTATTCCCTAACCCCTATTCCAGAAATTACTAGCATTCTCTTTATATCAAATTCTTCTTGAGCTATTCTCTCAGCCCACCACATCAGTTTTCTCCCATAACCTTTATGCTGCCACCAGCTAGAACTGTGACCAACAGGTATTTGGAGACCGTAAATGTGTAGCTCCCTTATGATAGCAGTTCTCTCGTTTACCTCTCTTCTATGGGCAGCAGCTGAAGGAACTCTTAGTCTGAGAAAGCCTATCAATAGGTCTAACTCCTTTATTACTAAGCTTAAAAATATTTCAATTCCATAGCTTGCTTCATACGTTAATCTCTTTCTGATTACTGTAACTTCATCCTCGCTTATAAACCTCTTAGTCTTAAGTATAAAATGTCCTATTTCACGACATCTTATGCAACGGCAACGAATACCTTTCTTCTTCATGTATCTCTGGACTACTTCTCTTAAATTTCCAATGCGAGGACCAGCAACTATGTAATTAACTGGAATATCTCTCTGTATCCTCATAATTCTAACATACTCAGGAACCATAGATTTCATCTTTGAAATCAGCTTTATTAGGATATCATCACTGTATGGCGAATACTCTCCCCTCTTCCACATTTCATAAAGCTTTGTTCCTGGTATCACTAATGTCGGATATATCTTCAGCATATCAGGTCTAAACCTCTGGTCTTCAAAAATGGTCTTGAACATCTCAAGGTCTTTATCAGGATCAGCCCCTGGAAGACCTGGCATTATATGATAACATACCTTATAACCTGCATCCTTTAGTATTTGGGTAGCAGCTATAGTATCTTCAACAGTATGACCTCTTTTAACTTTCTTAAGTATGTCATCGTATATAGTCTGAACCCCTATTTCAATTCTTGTTGCACCGAGCTTAAGGAACATATCAACGTGACGTGATTTAGCCCAATCAGGTCTAGTTTCTATGGTTAAACCAATGCACCTAACAATTGCTCTTTCATTTCTTTTTTGTGCTTCCTCTAATGAAATCCAACATTTAGGTTTCTTTGCAGGAAATCTGTTCATTGCCTCTAAACACTGTGTAACGAACCATTCTTGATAATCTAGGGGCATTGCTGGAAAAGTACCACCCATGATTATCAATTCAACTTTAGAAGGCTTATGACCCATTGCCATGTATTGCATTAATCTGGCTCTAACTTGTTCATAAGGGTCGAAATTATATCTGCGAGCCCTAAGCACAGCAGGAGACTTTTCAACGTAACTTTGGGGGGTTCCCCAACTAACGCCACCTGGACAGTATATGCACTTTCCATGAGGACATGGATAAGGGTGAGTCATCACAGCCACTACTATGACTCCTGAAATAGACCTCACAGGCTTCTTAACTGAGGTTAAAATACCTAAACGACTCATGCTTCACCTTTTTGCAACTAACATATAGTTCTGCGGGAAGATTGTTGATTTAGGATTGTAAGTGCAGCAATGTATTATATTTAATCCCCCTTCCCTAGCTATGTTTATGAGTTCCCTTCTAGTAAACAGGTGATAGTATCTTTTAAGTTCAACTCCTCTATGTCTCCATGGAATCAATACATCTCCAAATTCCTTCACTCTCCCCACTAACCTATAATAAAGCGCCTTAAGAAAGAGTTTTGGCTGTAACAAACTCCATACCGTTATCACAATCGGTGCATTGCTTCTAGCTATGCGATACATCTCTTTAACAGCTTTAACTCTGCCAGCTTTCGACGGTATGTGATGTATCGAGGCTACTGCTATAATACCGGTACTGACACTATCTCTCATCGAAATATTGCACATATCACAAACAATTACGTGCGTCCTTGCTTCAACTCTCTCCCTTTTGGATCTTCTCACTAGTTTTTTTAACATGTTAAACGAAATATCAATTGGAATTACCTCGAAACCAAGCTTTGCTAAGGCTATGCTATGTCTTCCGCTTCCTGCACCGATGTCGACAATTACTTTACCTCCTTCAGGAGGAATTCTTGATATGAGCTCATGAATTACCTTTCTCCATGGTCGATGTCTTAGGTGAGAATAACTCTCAGCAATTTCATTAAAGACATTTATGACATGTTTTATGATCAGGTCACGTTCTGCTTTCATAACTTTACAACCCTGTCCTTCCTCGAAAGACTTATAATGATACAGGCTTTTATTTCTACGAGATCCATGAAGCTTCCTGTCCCTGGACTGGACCTCAGGAAATATCGAAGATATATTGCGACTATAGCGCCTATCGTAGTAGTCCTTGGAACCATTCTCATACTCAGCGGAATAATTTACGTTATTTACACAGGAAGATATACCAGCAACCTCCTAAGAGGTGTGCACGCTCAAACTTTTTTGGAAATGATCTTAATAGCCATAGGCTATCTAGTTGGACTAGCTGGTTTACTAATAGCCTATATAGAACTTAAAAGGTCGCCTCGAGGGAGTGAAGACCTAATATTACTCGGCATAACACTTTCTTTTGTAGCATGGTTACTCATACATTATCTTTACCTTTGGAAAAGAGGAGCATGACTTTAAGAGTAAAAGTGATAGAATGGATGAGCTAAAGGAACTTCTTAGTATATTAAAGAAAGAGAAGCGTGTCATATTGATAACTGGCGAAACGTTTTACCTCAATCAGCTCTTTCTTATGGCTTTAATATCCGATTTTATAAAAAAATATAAAAAGAGTAAGGTAGTCTACTTCTACTGCAAAGGTCCTTTATTATCGAGCTTTGAGTTTTTAAATCGAATGAAAGGAAAGACTTACGTATTTCAAATCAATAATTTTGATGAACAATACTGTATAGTAAATGTGCTTCTACTTTTGTTAAATGCTGATTACTACAAAAACTACAGCATTTTGATAGTCTTTGATGATTTCGTGTCTCACTACTTTGTAGCCCCTATAAGTAGACACAAGACAGCAGGGGGAACATTGCTAGCTGAACAGCTTGCAATACTAAAGATACTATCAGATAGAACTACAGCTTGTGTTGTAATAACAAGTTATCTTCTAAGCGATAAAAGACCACTACTTTGGAAGATCTTTTCAAAATATATAGACACAGTAGTCACAATACATGAAAACAATGGCCTAATTAACATTAGCTTGCTAAATGAAAATCTCACTGTGATGAAAAGTTGTAGCATAGAACTTGATGAGTTGGTTGGGAGCATTGAGTTTGAGAACGCTTAGTTCACTTTCCAAAGAAAGAATTATAGTAGTAATGTGCAACGATGTAAGGAACTACTTCAAAGTAGTTACCACATTGAAGAAACACAACATAAGCTTCATATTGTCAACAATAGAAACTCGTTTGAATTTTACTCCCGATGTGATAATCACTGATATAGAACTCAAAAACTTTGAACGATATAGAGTTATCAAATTAGAAGAGAAACCTGTGAAGAGCTCTGTATTACTACTTGAAGTATGCAGAGCTATTTTAGGGAAAAAACAACTAGACCAGATAATTCTAGGTGTCGACCCTGGCAAAGAAACTGGAGTAGTGATGTTAGCGGATGGAGTAGTAGTGCTAAAAAGGGTAGCATATAATGTCGCTTCAATAATTTCTATGGTGAAAGAGATTATAGAACTTGCTAACTTTCAGGAACTCATGATCAAGATTGGGACATCTCCAAGCCACCGAGACATAGTTCGTGTGTTATTGAAGCTAATACCGAAAAGTGAAAAAGTTAGAATAGGATTAGTTGATGAATCTAGAGTAAGTAAACTATTCAGACTCTATTCTAAAGTTATTGAGGATAAGAATGATAACATAATCTCTGCTTATGCAATATGCTTAGCAAGAAATTACGTTGAACTTAATGAATAATAAAGTTTATAACCCTCTGACGGTCAAGTGGTCTGTGACAGCACGGGTGACAGCTATGTCAGAGGCTAACATTAAGTCATTTCAATTCTTAATTGAGGGAGGCAAGGCCTCTGCTGGTCCCCCTATAGGTTGGGGAAAGGGCCAGCATTAGGCCCTTTAGGAATAAACGTGATGGCTGTAGTCAACAAGATAAATGAGCTGACTAGAGAATTTGCTGGAATGAGAGTTCCAGTTAAGGTTACAGTAAATGTAGAGACAAAGGAGTTTACAGTAGAAGTGGGAACACCACCAACTGCAGCATTAGTTATAAAAGAGCTGAAAATAAAGAAAGGATCTGGACAAGCTGGCAAAGACATTGCGGGGAGTCTATCACTAGAGCAAGCTATTAAAATAGCCCTTATCAAAAAAGAGCAACTCAAGAGCAAAACACTTAAAAAAGCAGTAAAACAAGTACTAGGTACATGCTTAAGTATGGGAGTAAATGTTGAAGGGAAGAATCCTAAAATAGTTCAGAAGGAAATAGACGAAGGAGTTTACGATGACATATTTGCTAAATACAAAAAGGAATGGAGGGCTTAGGAATGAGTGTTTCGATGAATGAGTTAATTAAAGCAATAGAGAAAGCAAAAGCTCTGTCTAAGCCTAGAAATTTCACTCAATCGGTAGAGCTCATAATAAAACTTAGAGATGTGGACGTGAGGAAGCCAGAGAACAGAATAAATATCAGCGTTAGGCTGCCGTATCCGCCTAAGGATAAACTATCTAAAGTCTGTGTTATAGCCAGTGGTGATATGGTTATTAGAGCAAGAAAGACTAATGCTGATACTGTGATTACTAGAGAAGGCCTTGAAAAAATAGCAGCAAGTAAAAGAGAACCACGAAAATTAGCAAAGTCTCACGACTTTTTCATAGCTGAAGCTCCGCTGATGCCTCTGATAGGAAGGTTACTTGGAAGATACTTAGGTCCACGAGGCAAAATGCCTCAACCAGTACCCCCTACAGCTGATATAACTAGCTTAGTAGACAGACTAAAAGAGTCAGTTAGAGTTAGGATAAGGGATCAGCCACAAATAATGTGTAGAGTAGGTTCAGAAAAGCAAAGCAGTAAAGAGATAGCTGAAAACATAATGGCAATTCTTTCAGCCATAAGCTCTAAGTTTAAAATTCCTCAAAACATAGAGAAGATGTATGTAAAACTAACTATGGGACCTGCTGTTGAAGTCAAGTTGAGGTGATATGAACGTGCTCGCAAGACAAAGACGTATTCCTCCTAAGAAAATCAAAATGGTAAATGAGTACGTAGAACTGCTAAACAAGTATGACGGAGTTATAGTCGTTAGTATAACAGGGATTAGTGCACCCGTACTTCATCAAGCAAGAGCGAAGCTAAAGGAAGAAGGAGATACATTGAAAGTGATCAAAAACACACTTTTAACTAAGGCTATAGATAGAGTAGTGAGGAAAAAGAGAGGTATAGAAAAATTAAAGGAATACCTAGTAGGTCAAAATGCTGTGATTTTTACTAATAAAAATCCTTATTTGCTTAAATTATTCCTTGACAAGAATAAAATCAAAAGAGAGGCAAGAGCAGGAGACATAGCCCAGAGCGATATAGTGATAAAAGAAGGTAATACAAACATACCTCCTGGACCAATAATTTCTCTGTTCAATAAATTGAATGTACCTATATCAATAAGAGAGGGAAGTGTCTGGGTAAGTAAGGATACAGTTGTCGCTAGGGAAGGTGAAGAAATCACAAGTGACTTAGCTGAGCTATTAAAAAGATTAGGAATAAAGCCTATTGAGGTCAGCCTAAAAGTTAAAGTGGCATATTCAGACGGCACAATTATAGAAGGCAAAGACCTTGAGCTTGACTTAAATGAATATGAAAATATGATAAGAGAATGTGTTCAACAAGCTCTTAACCTTAGCCTTAATGTTGTGTATCCAACTCATGAGACCGCTGAACACATAATAATCAAAGCTCATCTCGAGAGCCTTATACTTTCAGTAAATGCAGTATATCCAATTAAAGAGAATGTATCCTTACTAGTAGCTAAAGCTCAAAGTGAAGCTTACACACTGTACAACTTAATATTTAAGGAGTCTAGTTAGTTTTTAATAATATCCATATACAATTTAAATCGAAATTGGATTGAATCATGGTGAATATATGAGTAAAAGAGTTTCCTTGGCAGTGAAACTCTTTAAGGAAAAGGGCTTTATAAGAAAGACCTGCTGCCTCTGTGGTAAACCTTTTTGGACATTAAATGAAGAAAGAGAAACCTGTGGCGACCAACCGTGTGATGATTACAATTTCATAGGAAATCCTGTAGGCAAGGATTTTGCTTCTTTGAGAGACCTTCGAGAGGCTTTCTTGAAGTTCTTTGAAGAAAGGGGGCATACCAGAATTAATCGCTATCCTGTGGTTGCACGATGGAGAGATGACGTATATTTGGTAGGAGCATCAATATACGATTTCCAGCCCTGGATCACTGAAGGAATAGTCCCTCCACCAGCTAATCCTTTGGTCATATCTCAGCCTTGTATCAGATTAACAGATATAGACAACGTTGGGAAAACTGGCAGGCACTTAACAAACTTCGAGATGATGGCACACCATGCCTTCAATATAGGGAAGGAAGTCTACTGGATGGATGAAACGGTTGAGTATGCTTTTGGTTTTCTAACAGAAGTTATGGG
>Ga0180302_10001278_pt1 | contig 11854 bp, 20 predicted proteins | sample GuaBasSediGuay17_FD_121794 | JGI IMG/M metagenome (GOLD analysis project Ga0180302, IMG submission 121794) | Subseafloor sediment microbial communities from Guaymas Basin, Gulf of California, Mexico - Guay17, Core 4571-4, 12-15 cm | ecosystem: Environmental > Aquatic > Marine > Hydrothermal... | reverse complement strand
GTTATAATAACAAAACTTGATTTATCAGATCCTTATAGAAAGGAGATGATTGAAAGAAAGAAGGTGGGAGTATGACATCCAGGCATATAACCCGCCATGCAGCTCCATGGTTCTGGAGAATACTTAGGAAGGAGTATCACTGGACAGTAAAACCTATTCCAGGGCCTCATCCTATAGATCGATGTATTCCGCTCGGAATAATACTCAGGGATTACTTGAAGTATGCCAAAACCATGCGTGAAGCAAGAATGATTCTAGGCGAAGGCAAAATCAAAGTAGATGGACGAATACGCAGAGACTATAAGTTCCCTGTAGGATTAATGGATGTTATCGAAATTGTCCCTACAGGAGAGTACTTCCGCGTAATGCCTCATCCAGTTAAGTTCCTTGACTTATTACCAATATCGAAGGATGAAGCCGGATTTAAACTATGTAGAATAGAAAATAAAACTACAGTTAAGGGAGGCCATATTCAGCTAAATCTTCATGATGGTAAAAATCACTTAATCAAAGTATCTAATCCAAGAAATCCGGAGGAAGACGTGTATAAAACATACGATACGATTAAGGTGAGCATACCAGATCAAGAACTACTTGATCACTTTAGATTTGAGAAAGGTAAATACGCGATAATAATAGGAGGTAATAACGTAGGTAGGGTAGGGAGAATAAAAGAGGTTATTCAAGTATTTAAGAAATCGAGAGCTATAGTCTCGCTTGAAACAGATACTGGAGAAGAACTGAGAACTATAATGGATTATGTTTTCGTAATAGGTAACGAAAAACCAGAGGTAAGCGTATTTGAGGTGAAGTAGTATGGCCCAAAGCTATATGTTAAATAAGCCTTGGGTTCTTGCGAAAGAACCTGTAATGCGTAGCATTATTCTGAGCAAGGTTGTAGTAAACATGGCTGTAGGTGAATCCGGAGAACGCCTAATGAAAGCAGCAATGGTCTTAGAGGAAATTACTGGCCAGAAACCGTCTTTCCGAAAGGCCAAGAGAACGATAAAGGAGTTTGGAATTAAGAAAGGAGAAAATATAGCTTGTGTTGTCACATTAAGAGGAGAAAAGGCGTTAAAGTTCTTAGAGAAAGTACTACCAGTAATCGACTACAAAATAAAGGAAAGCAGCATAGATGATAGAGGTAACATTTGTTTTGGAATTAAAGAACATATACTTTTGCCGGGAGTAAAGTACGATCCCATGGTAGGAATTTTCGGTTTCGATGTATGTATTTCGCTTGAAAGACCAGGTTTCAGAGTTGCTAGAAGAAAGAGGAGAAAATCTCCAATAGGCAAAAACCACTATGTAACGAAAGAGGAGGCTATAGAATTTTTAGAGAAAGTGTTAGGAGTTACTGTTGTAAAATCTCCCAGGAGGTGATGAAACTATGGGTAAAATTCGTCCACCTAAAATAAGAAAGTACGGAAAAGGATCAAGAAGATGTAGGCGCTGCGGGACTCATGAAGCCTTAATTAGAATGTATGGCTTAAATCTATGTAGAAGATGTTTTAGAGAAGTAGCCGAACAGATAGGTTTCAAAAAGTATATGTAGAAAAATTTATAGAGGACATGAAAGTGATTGAGGGGGAAGAACAATGGTGCTCATGGACACTCTCGCGAACGCTCTAGCAACAATCATGAATAATGAAGTTAGAGGACATAAGGAGTGTATAATATATCCTGCATCTAAGTTCATAGCTCAGGTACTTAGGGTAATGCAGAAAGAAGGTTATATTGGTGAAATAGAGTATATAGATGACGGTAGATCAGGTAAATTAAGAGTACAACTTTTAGGGCGAATAAATAAGTGTGGAGTTATAAAGCCGAGATTTCCTGTAAAGAAAAACGAATTTGAAGAATGGGAAGAGAAATACCTCCCTTCAAGAAATATAGGTATACTCATAGTTTCTACGTCTAAAGGAGTAATGACTCATAGAGAGGCTAAGAAGTTAGGTATAGGTGGGGTCTTAGTAGCTTATGTATACTAGTATTAGGTGAGGAAAATGAGTGAAGCTATCGAGGGGTCAATAAAGGTTAAACCAAAACTTACGTCCCTAGAGAAGAAAATGTTAATTGTTCGAAGACAGCTAAAAAGTAAGTTACCTCGCTTTATGCGAATGGATGCATGGAGATTTAAGCGTATAGGGGACTCTTGGCGGAGACCTAAGGGATTAGACAACAAAATAAGGTTACAGGTTAAGGGTTACCCGCCTAAAGTAAAGGTTGGATATAGAGGTCCCAAGAAAGTAAGGGAATATCATCCTTCAGGCTTTAGAGAAGTTATCATATATAATGTTAAAGACTTAGATTTCATAGATCCTGAAAGAGAGGCTATTAGAATAGCATAAACTGTTGGTAAACGAAAAAGAATGGAAATAATAGAAGAAGCTAAGAAACGTAATATAAAAATATTAAATCCTCAAATATGAGGTGAGATAGAGTGTCTGTTGATCATTTAAAGAGATTAGCATCAGAAATCCTGGGTGTTGGTGTTTCAAGAATATGGATTGATCCAACTAAACACAATGAACTCGTTACTGTGATTACCAGAGAGGAAGTCAAAAAGCTAATTAAAGAAGGAGTCATTAGAGTTAAGCCTAAGAAAGGTAACTCTAGAGCGAGGGCAAGAATTAGACATTTAAAGAAGAAAAAAGGTAGAAGAAGGGGTCCAGGTAAAAGAAAGGGACCTAGGTTTGACGAGAAGGAAATATGGGTTACAAAAATTAGGGCTATGAGAAGGTACCTTAAGGAGCTTAGAGCAAGAAGGAAGATTAGTCCTAAAACTTATAGAAGACTTTACCGCTTAGCTAAAGGAGGTTACTTTAGAAGTGTGTCTCACTTAAAAGCTTATATCGAGGAACACAAACTGCTTGAGAGGTAATAGCTATGGCGAGAGATGGACGCTATAGAGTACCTTTCCGTAGAAGAAGATTAGGCGTAACAAATTACTATAAAAGAAGGAAAATGATACTCTCCGGCAAGCCAAGACTCGTAATAAGAAAAACTCTCAAATACATCATAGCACAGATAGTCAAAGCAAATCCTCAAGGAGATGAAACGATAATAGGGCTTTCATCTAAAGTACTCGCTAAGAAATACGGCTGGCTAGGAGACTGCTCAAATACTGCCGCAGCCTATTTAACAGGATTGATTATAGGGTATAAAGCTAGACTCAAGGGAATAGAAGAAGTTGTACCTGATATAGGGTTACATAGACCAACAAGAGGTTCGAAGGTATTTGCTGTAATTAAAGGAGCTCTCGATGCAGGGCTTAAAGTACCATGTTCCCCTGAAGTACTTCCATCAGAGGACAGGATATCAGGAAAACACATAGAAGACTATGCAAAATATCTGCTGGAGAAAGATCCCAGCCTCTACGAAAGACAGTTTTCTCAATACTTGAAGAGAGGACTGAGGCCAGAGAATCTCGTGAGTCATTTTACTGAAGTTAAAAGTAAAATTATCTCAAAATACGAGAGTCTACTAAGCAAGAAGCAGTCTTAAATCATTCTGCGTAACAACTCATTAATATCTTTGCCTCTGTATCCTGTTTCTCCGCCACTACCGTACATTTTCTTTACACTTCCTTTAAATCCTCCCTTAGGAGGATGTAGTCTGAACACAGGCTTTAGTCCCGGTATATCGTTTAATTCTGCTTTAAATTCTATGACAGCTTTAGCAAAATCCTCTATACTATTATATCCCAGTTTCTTGACAACATCGTCTGTTAGTTTTCTATTTCCTACTAAGCGTCCTCTTTTCTTCAAAAGCTCAGCTAAAGTTTCTGCGTCTATCTCTCCCCAAGTAACGTAGTCTTTTACTTTCTGCAGCATGCCGAGATAATCTGGTTTATCATCGATTACTACTGCATGAAATTTTCTGACTAATCTAAGTAACTTTAATGTATACTCTACATCTTTTCTTACGCCTATTGTTCCTCTTATACGTATAACGGCTAACCTCTTTCCCAAAGCCTACCACCTATCGGGAGTCTTTATCGCATATGTTTTCTTTAAAGCATAATATGTTGCCTTGGCAAAATTAATAGTAGTTCTTGTCTCTCCTCTGGTTCTAGTCCAGACGTCTTTAATTCCTGCCAATCGCAACACTGTTTTTGCGGTTTCGCCCGCTACCAGACCTACTCCTTTGGGAGCTGGAATCAAAATTATTTCTACGCTCCCGCATTTTCCTTTAACTTTAAAAGGCACGCTGTGGGGAGTGTTGCACAGGCACTCCCAGCTTCCGCAGCCTCTTCTTACAGGAATTATATTTAACTTAGCATCTATTATAGCCTTTTCAATAGCTTGTCTCACTTGTTTAGCCTTACCTACACCTACACCTACATAGCCGTCTTCATTTCCGACTGCTACAACTGCTTGAAATCTGCTTATCTCGCCAGCTTACGGGCCCGCTTATAGCGGGCTATCCGTCTGGCGCTGAACCAAATTTATGTTAAGCACTTCATGTTTGAGATCGGGCAATAATATGTCAACTATCTCAACCTCTTTAATAGGCCAGTTTCGCTCGAATATCTCATCTATTGAAGTTATCTTTCCCTCTTTCACTAATCTCCCTACCCTTGTTTTAGGTACCCATGTGTCTAGTAGGCTCATAATATCACCTTCTCTTTAACATTCTCAACTAAGGCTCATTATGGTTAAGCTTTATAAATTTTTCCGCCGCAGCATAGAAGAGCGCCTCATTGTCTACTAACAGACACTACGAAAAAGCTATATAGCACCGAAGAAGCCTTACTTTCAGACCTGCCAGTGGTGATTCAATGGTAGTTAGAAGGAAGAAGAAATCTAGAAGTCTCAGGGGATGGAGGACTCACGGTTGGGGAAGAGTAGGACAGCATAGAAAAAGTGGAGGTAGAGGAGGAAGAGGACATGCAGGTTATCATAAACATATGTGGACATGGGTTATTAAGTATGCTCCCGACTGGTATGGAAAACATGGATTTACTCAGCCTCCTGCTATAAGGCCTCAAATTAAAGCAATAAATCTTAAGGAACTAGATTCTATGATAGACAAGCTTGCTGAAAAAGGACTAGTTGAAGTAAAGGAAGATAAATATTACATAGATCTGGGAAAACTTGGATATAACAAGCTCTTAGGAGGAGGTAAAATATCTAAACCCGTAGTAATATCTGTCAAAATGGCTTCAGAAAAGGCTATAGAAAAAGTGAAAGCTGCTGGAGGAGAAGTTATTACAGTAAGCTAGAAGAGGTGGAATTATGGCCATGAAGGATGTTATTAGATCAGCTTTCGGTGTTTTACCCGAAGTCCCTAGACCACGAAGACCTATCACACTTAAAGAAAAGTTGTTTTGGACGGCGATAGTAGTTGTAGTATATCTAATTATGTGTGAAGTGCCTCTCTATGGAATACCTTATGGAACTAGAGGATATGAAGAGCTTTTCTTCTTCAGAATAATACTCGCTTCAAGAAAAGGAACATTAGCTGAACTCGGAATAGGACCGATAGTAACAAGTGGAATTATACTAGAGCTATTAGTTGGAAGCAAGATACTAGAGCTGGACTTAAGCAGACCTGAGGATAGAGCATTTTTCAGCGGAGCCCAAAAGTTGCTAGCAATAATTTTTGCTGCAGTAGAAGCTCTAGCTTTCATTCTAGGAGGTGCTTATGGAATTTTAACAGTAACAACGGCGACGCTGATTTTTGTTCAGTTAATGCTAGCATCTCTCGCGGTAATATTGATGGATGAGATGATTCAAAAAGGTTGGGGCTTAGGAAGCGGAGTTAACCTATTTATTGCCGCGGGAATAGCTCAGCAGATATTCTGGCAAATATTTTCGCCTATAGGGCCTTTTGCCGATGGACTGCCTTTAGGAGTGATTCCAGCACTAACTATAGCCATACTCAATGCTACTAGTACAGGAAACTGGTCGGCTCTTTCAGCGGTCGTTGTAAGAAGAGGCCTTCCTGATCTAATAGGCTTTGCGGCGATGATAGCTTTCTTTATACTGATAATCTACATGGAGAGTATGCAGGTTGAAGTAGGAGTATCGCTTTCAAGATATAGAGGACTTAAAGCTAAAATACCGTTAAAGTTTCTCTACGTATCAATAATTCCGCTAATTTTCGCTAGTATATTGTATACAGACATCTATATGTTCTCGCAAATACTTTGGTCTCGATTTAACAGAGACAACAGTAATACATGGCTTAATCTTATAGCTAAATTCGAGGTAGAAGAAGGAAGACTAGTTCCTCAGCCTGGATGTTTAGTTTACTATATAACCCCGCCGCGGGGATTGTCTTCGATAATGGAGGATCCTCTTCACGTGCTTCTATACTCACTGATCACAATAGGGCTTTGTATTTTATTCGGAATACTATGGGTCGAGCTCACCGGAATGGATCCTAGATCTCAAGCAGAGCAGCTTGTCAGTGCTGGAATGCAAATACCTGGATTTAGGCACTCACCTAAAATAATAGCATACCTCTTGAGAAAGTACATACCCATACTTACGATACTTAGCTCAATTATAGTAGCTATAATAAGCGTTATAGGCGATATCTTAGGCGTTATAGGTTCAGGGATAGGTATTCTACTTTTAGCAGGCATATTGGTTCAGTACCAGGCAATGATAGCTCAAGAAAGGGCTCTAGAGGCGTATCCATTACTCAGAAGACTAGTCAAAAGCTAAAATATCTTAAAGAATCCTTTTCTAAGATTCTCTAGCTAATACTGAAAATACAGCATAAGTGAAAACATAAAATATAAATTATGTCTCCGCGTGATATACAACATGCCTCGCAGGACTACAGAAGCAGTAAAAGAAAGGAAAAAAATGATTTATGAGCTAATAAGAAATGAAAAAGAGTTACCGACGTCTGAAATAGTTAAGAGGTCGGGCTTAACTCATTCTCAGGTATTCTATGTATTAAGAATACTTGAAAAAGAAGGATTAATTGAAGAAATTAAACGCGGAAAAGTAGCTTATTGGAGAATAAAGGAATGAGAAAATTAATTAAGGTCCGCATTAACTAAAACTGGGAATATGGGCGGAAGACAAAGAACTTCAATATTCTTTGATGTGGAGAAACCTGAAGGTAAAGAAGAGACGAGAAAGAAAGGAAAGAGTAAAGAAAAAGAAAAGAAGAAGAGAAAGAAATAACCAGTAAAGTAATTAAATAGAAATGAAATATCCTCCTAAGCGTAAGACTAAATGGGCAATTGCTATCCCGTCTTCTTTAATTAGCGAATGCAGTGATCTAAGAGAGCAGACAGCTAAAGTAGGAATAATAGGGAGGGCTGCTGCCATTTTTAGAGTAGACGAGATCTATGTATATAAAGAGGGGGAGAAGGCTGATTACTTTCAGGAAATTATTTGTAATATCCTTGAATATATGGAGTGTCCTCAGTATTTAAGAAAATACTTATTTCCTAAATTAAAACAATTGAAATATGTTGGAATTCTGCCCCCTCTTCGCACTCCTCATCACCCTCTAAAGTCTGAGAGAGTCGTTATTAAAGGACATGAGTATAGAGAAGGTGTTGTTATAAAGAACGACTTTAAAGAAAATAAGTCTGTGGTGTATGTTGGTTTAAATAAACCTGTTATTTGCAGGCCTTTTAGACCTCTTTTTGCTAGAGTTACTGTAGATGTAGATTGTAATCGTATAGTTTCTAAAGAAAAAGTTCCTATCTACTGGGGTTACGAGGTATTTAAAGCAGAGTCCTTGTCTCATGTATTTGAAGTGAGTAAGGCAGATCTTGTAATAGGAACATCGCGTTATGGAACTATGATAGGGGAAATACTGAATAGACTTAAAGCGCGTATGAAAAATAGTGCTAATAAAATACTAGTGATCTTCGGTGGGCCTCAAAAAGGAATATTTGATATATTAAGGGAAGAAGGAGTAGATCCATGGGATTTTTGCGACTTTATTGTGAACTTTGCACCGCATCAGGGTGTTAAAACTATAAGAACTGAAGAAGCTGTACTGATAGTTTTATCAATTCTCAACACTATTTAAAGGCAAAATATTTATTACCGTCCTTTTCTACTCTCACTTCAGCTCTAGGGGATCAAAATGGTTAAAGATCATAGGCCTCGCAGAGGATCAATGGGAGTTTATCCTCGAGTAAGAGCTAAGAGCATAGTTGCTAGAATTAGGCGCTGGCCTAAAGTAGACGAGACTATACCTCTAGCGTTTGCTGGATACAAAGCAGGAATGACTCATGTAATCTACATAGAGAACAATCCTAATCATCCTTTTTATGGTAAGGAAGTAGCAAAGGCTGCCACTATAATTGAATGCCCTCCTCTCATCGTGTGTGCCGTGAGAGTTTACGAGAAAACTCCATACGGATATAAGTGCCTAGGAGAGGTATGGGCTAAAGAGCTTCCTGAAGACATTAAACGCAAGTTTACTGTAACAAAAGCAGCTATATTTTATCCTGTAGAAAATAAGGAAGGAAAAGCATCTGAAGATAGCGAGCAGAAAAAAGAGGCTGAAGAAAGATACGAAAAACAGCTTAAGAAAATAGAGAGCGTTAGAGATAAAATAAGTAGTGTACGTCTAGTTGTTTCTACTCAGCCTAGATTAACCACAATAGGGAAGAAAAAGCCTGAAGTCTTTGAAATAGCTATTGGAGGAGATCCTCAAAAAGCGCTAGAATATGCTTTCTCTAAGCTGGGAAAAGAACTTAGAATAACTGAAGTATTCAAAGAAGGCCAGTTCGTGGATGTTATAGCTATAACAAAGGGCAAGGGTACTCAGGGTGTAATTAAGCGATTTGGCGTGAAGATTCTTCCAAGGTGGCATAAACATAGGAAAGGACACAGACGTACAGGAAGCATCGGGCCTCAGAAGCCGGGAGTAATGTTTATGATACCAAGAGCTGGACAAACCGGCTTTCATCAGAGGACAGAATATAATAAACGCATACTAAAAATAGTTCCCAAGGAGAAATTAGAAGATTTTAATGTAGTACCAAAGGGCGGTCTTAAACATTATGGTATTATACGAAATGATTTCATATTAATTGAAGGATCAATACAAGGGCCTGTAAAGAGACTAATAAAGCTAAGATATCCGATCAGACCTATAGGGTTGCCTCCAGTCGAGGATGCACCTAAAATAGTTTATGTGCATAATGCGGGCATAAAAGGTGAGTCGAAGTGAGGATACCGGTATATGATCTTGAAGGAAAGGTTGTAGAAGAAATAGAAAAACCTAAGATATTTGATATTCCGCTCAGAATTGATGTCATAAGGAGAGACTTCCTTTCAGCTTTTACAGCCAGAGTTCAGCCTCAAGGAAGAGATCCTATGGCTGGTAAGAGAACTACGGCTGAGAGCTGGGGAGTAGGCTACGGAGTGGCTCGTGTACCTAGAATTAAAGGGTCTTCAAGGGCAGCATTTGCTCCTATGACAGTTAAAGGAAGAAGAGCTCATCCGCCAGTAGTCGAAAAAGTTATTCATGAGGAGGTAAATAGAAAAGAAAGACAGTTAGCTATACTTTCAGCCATAGCAGCTACAGCAAATAAAGAAATTGTTGCTAAGAGAGGTCACATAGTTGATAGAGTTCCATGCATACCACTAGTAGTTGTTGACGATATACTTAAGTTGGAGAAAACTCGAGATGTAAGAGAGGTTTTCATAAAACTCGGTTTGTGGGAGGATGTTGAAAGAGCTAAGAAAGGCCGGAAAATAAGGGCAGGTAAAGGTAAGATGAGAGGGCGTCGTTACAAAAAACCGAAAAGTGTGCTAATAGTGATACCATCTCCTGCACCCATAATCAAGGCGGCGAGAAATCTGCCGGGAGTAGATGTGGTCACCGTGGATCAATTAAGTACCATGCATCTTGCTCCGGGAGGTCACCCCGGTAGACTTACTTTATGGACCAAATCTGCCTTAGAAGTTCTTCAGAAGAAATATGAGGATAGAATTGCGCAGTTAGTGTTTGAAACTATGTAAGGTGGTAGGAATGAGTGTTGATTATTATTCCATAATAATAAGACCGCTAATGACTGAAAAAGCTCTAACAAAAATTGAAAAGGAAAATACTCTAGTTTTCATAGTTCATCGTAAAGCTACAAAACATCAAATAAGAGAAGCTGTAGAGAAACTATTTGGAGTAAAAGTAGTTAAGGTAAATACACTCATAACGCCTGAAGGCGAGAAAAAAGCTTATGTAAAACTAGCTCCTGAATATAAGGCTGAGGAAATAGCATCTAGGTTAGGCTTACTATAAGGTGGTAGGAATGGGTAAGCGATTAATAGTACAGAGAAGAGGGCGCGGAGGGTCTGTATTTAGGTCTCCTGGATGGAAAAAGGTGGGACCAGCTAAGTATAGAGTATTGAAAGAGGAGGAACTAAAGAAGGGACTTAAAGGTAAGGTAGTAGAGCTACTTCATGATCCAGGTAGAGGAGCACCTTTAGCTAAAATCGTCTTTGAAGATAAAACAGAAATGCTAACTATAGCTGTTGAAGGACTTTATGTAGGTCAGATAGTTGAATACGGTGAAAATGCTGCACCAAGAAACGGTAACATACTGCCGCTGTACTCAATACCTGAAGGCACGAAAATATGTAATATCGAGCTAAAGCCGGGAGATGGAGGAAAGATCGCTAGGTCCAGCGGAACATATGCCATTCTTTTAGCTAAAAGTGGAAATAAAGCGCTAGTGCAGCTGCCATCAGGTAAAACTAAGGAAGTGAATATTCGCTGCAGAGCTACTATAGGTGTAGTTGCTGGAGGAGGTCGCATAGAAAAACCATTTCTTAAAGCTGGTAAAAAGTACCACCTATCAAGATCTAAGGCTTGGAAGTACCCAACAGTAAGAGGAAAAGCTATGGGCGCTTATGCTCATCCGCATGGCGGTGGAGCTCACCCCAAGGGAGGCACACCTGTACCTCGTACAGCGCCTCCAGGACAAAAAGTAGGTCACATAGCTCCAAGAAGAACAGGCAGAAGAAAGGGTTAACATACTGTTTTAAAATCAACTTTCTAAATGAGTAAGATTTATAACATAGAATGTTATAGAAAGTAAAGACTATGAGCTACAAGGAGTTTAGGTACAGAGGATACACCTTTGAGGAGCTGCTAAGAATGCCTATGGACGAATTCATTAAGTTGCTCCCAGCAAGGCAGCGAAGAAGCCTACTAAGAGGATTATCTTACGAAAAAAGGAGATTACTTGAAAAAATACGAAAAGCTAAAAAGCTGATGAAAGAGGGAAAGAAGGTTTTCATAAAAACACATGAGAGAGATATGATTATATTACCAGAAATGGTTGGTGTAACCATAGGAGTATACAATGGCAAAGAATTCGTTCCAGTTACAATAACACCTGAAATGATAGGTCATTATCTTGGAGAATTTGCATTAACTACAAAGAAAGTAGAGCACGGAGAGCCTGGTCTCAAGGCTACAAGGTCTAGCATGTATGTTCCACTTAAATAAGATCCTTTTCATATAAGCCATTTACCTTATATTTAACCTAAATCATACTTGCTAGAAAGGCTATCAATCCTAAGCTCATAGCATATAATGTATATTTTCTAGCTTTCTCCGTATATTCAACATTGTCTGGATCCTTAAGGGATACTGTTATAGATATAGCAAAGAGAACAACTGCTGGTACTAGTAAGGCAGAGTACACTAGCGGTCTTTTGACATAAAATATATTGATTAATGCTCCGAGTACAGCTAAAGCTATTAAAATACTTGATATTGTTACTGCTTGATGTGTACCGTATTTTACTGCAAGAGTTAGAATTCCTGCCTTCTTGTCTCCTAGATAATCTCTGGCACCTTTTAAAATCTCCCTTCCTAAGCACGATAAAAATGCTGTAATAAAGATAATCCATGT
>Ga0180302_10001277_pt1 | contig 11865 bp, 13 predicted proteins | sample GuaBasSediGuay17_FD_121794 | JGI IMG/M metagenome (GOLD analysis project Ga0180302, IMG submission 121794) | Subseafloor sediment microbial communities from Guaymas Basin, Gulf of California, Mexico - Guay17, Core 4571-4, 12-15 cm | ecosystem: Environmental > Aquatic > Marine > Hydrothermal... | reverse complement strand
GTATTAAATAAGCCGTTATTAGCTCTATCTCCTAGCCAATCCTCATAATAAAATCTAGGAGTTACCAAATCTCTTGAATAATGAGTTCTAACTTTCCCATCAGGGTACAAACTAGAAATCTTCTTATATTCCTCATAAGCCTGCAGTAAACTCGTCTTGGCTCCCTCTATACCCCTAACAACCTTTTGCTTCTTCATATCGAAAGTAGCATTGGGCAAGTGAAAGAAAAATAACAAAGCCTGCCTTCTAGTGTTGACATCTGGATAGAGATTCTCGAGTAAATCGCTGTTATACCATGGAAAGTCTCTATTGTAAAGTCTGTCCCCACCACCGAACTGAGGAGCAAAGCTAGAATAAAGTCTCCACTGTAGCATAATCAAGTCCCAAACATCTTTGTCAACAGGACTAATAATCCTGCCCTTTCTCCTCTCAGCAAATCTCAAACCGGATTCAGCGTCAAATAGAGACCAAGCGTTGGCAACGATTTTGCTCTTGATCCCTTCAAACATTTCCGGATGCCTCTCAATATCAAACCCGTCCTTTTTAATCAAGTATAGATGTCTAGCTAACATCCAAACATCCCTAGGAACATTGGTCTCAAGAACGTAATCCTTTCCATCAACGGAATGGAAGACGATGGGAGAGAAATCGACAAGCTTATTGCCGTACTTCGGAACCTGCGTACATCTGGTTAATATCATCAAGGCGTCGAACTCTAAAGGTAAGTTCAAATCGTTAACACTAACCGCATACTCTCCGAGAGCAAAGGCCGTCGCATCGCTTGCTTTGACCTCGTCAAAATTAAGTTTCAAGCCGAGTTGAGCAGCGTAATCAACATCTTTAACTACATCCTTAACGGATTTTTCTTTGCTAACAACGTGAAACAATTCTTTAACTAGACTGGAGAAATTACTAGCCCTAATCAACTCATCGCTGCTAACGATACCATCACTCGATACGTTCCTTAAATAGTTAAGTAGAGTGTTAACAACGAGTAAATCCTTACTAACAACTAACAAATCGTTAAACTTCCTTTCGTTCAAATCCATCTCTTCGTCATTATCTAACGGTTTAACTAAATCCAGATATCCAAGAGGAAAACCCTTGTTTAAAACGTAACTGACATTAGGATTCGGTTTGAATGGATCTGTTCCACATTCCTTAACTTCCTTTAGATTTTCCAATTTGTCTTCATCCCAGTCCATGAATTTATTTAATTCATCAGGAGTAACTCTACCATCTTTAACGATCTTCTTTAGTAAGCTTAAAACGAATTCGTTGTTCTTATAATCACCAAGAGAAAGGTAGTACTCAATCAAAGCCTTCTCATCATTATCTAACTTACTATCATTCTCCAAGGGTTTAAATAACTTATAAACTTCTAGCGAATTCTTCTTTTTCAAGTAAGTATAGACTGGGTTAGGTTTTAGAGGGTCTAGACCGTTATCAACCTCAAACTTATCATCTAAACCATCCTTATCAGTATCTTTATCAAAAGGATTTGTATGTAACTTGTTAACCTCAATCCAATCAGGTAATCCATCCCCATCACTATCCTTATGCTTGTTCCACCAATCCCAAACGAAATATCCTAGAGCACCAATAGCACAAGCAATTAAACCCCCAATCAGATAACTGTTAGTAATAGTAAAGTCACCAAGTAAGATAGGACCCTTTTTATTTTTCTCAAACAAGAACTTTGAATTCTCCTTAGCTTCTCTAATATCATCTTGATAAAATTTCTCTTTCAACTTCTCAAACAATCCCATGTATTAATTTAAGAACAAAGAAAATATAAAGCTTAGGCAACGTAACTATCAACAAATAGTTAAATAGCCTAGGTAATCGCAACAACGCTTTTAACTAAAGGTTAGCAGTTATACTTATGAAAAAGAAAAGTATCTGAGGAAGTTAGTGAAGAAGAAGTTAAGCTAGTTTGCCGAGTTCTCGATGCTAGAGAGGAAGTTCTAGAATTCTACGATCTCCTAGAAGAATACGGACTACTAAAACTACAAGAGGAGTCGCTCAAAGAATTTCTAGAATCAGTCACCAAACTTATACGAAGACGACAACCTTTAATATTTCTCTATCCAAAATACCCCCGTATGGAGACTGTTTTAGAAGAAATCAGAGCAATCAGAAACATGCTCGAATTTATCATAGAGCAAATTATTAGAGTTGAAGAACCAAAAGATTGGGAGAGAAAGCTTATTGAAGAAGCTTTAAGCGATGAAACGCTAAACGAGGAGGAAATATGGAAGGCTTTAGGCTTAAAATCAAGAGAAAAGCCCTAAAGTCAATAAGACAATACCCTCAATACAGAAACAAATTCATAGAAATTTTTCAAACACTAAAAAGAAATCCAATACCTTTTAGAGAATATGATACAGTTAAACTAAAAGGCTATGAAAACGTTTATAGAATTAGAAAAGGATAATATATCAAGTTAAATGGGCAGAAAGAGAAGTAATAATATTGGTAATTGCCGAAAGAGGAAAAGCATACAAAGAATTTAAAAATCTTTAAGTGTAACTATTAATTAATGGTGAATGAACGATATCTCTTCAGCTATTTAAACAGAGAAAAGCCTGAATTCGCTAAAACAGTAGAAGCATTAGCAGCACAAAAAGCTTACAATTCTCTACCTGAAGAATTAAGGTTAGAATATGCAGTTTACTCAACTTCATTAGACCCAATATTCTTTAAAACAGATTTAAACTGGGTAGAAGAAAACTTACCTCCTTACCCTCTAATAGTCAAAAAATACGTAGAGGAGAACTTGAGTAAAGAAAATCTAGAAGAATTAAGAAAGAATCCGAGAAAGTTCAAAAAACTCTTAGCTGAAACATTACCAAAAGAATGGGTTGAAATCCAAGAAGAATACTCTAAGCAACTATGGTATGACTTCAGAAAACTAATAATACCTACTTACATCCTCGGAATAGCTTCAACCTATCTAGCAACAGGAAATCCCTACTCAATACTATACTGGGCCTCTGGAATAGTTCCTTACTATATTCTAAAAATCTTTGCATATACTACTAAAAACAAGAAAGTATCGAAATACTTGGATAGTACTGCAGCGATATACTTCTTCGGAAGATTTGGAGTAAGCGCAATGTTGTCTGTAATAGAACTCAGCTACCTAGCCCCGATAATAGGTAGACAGCTTGAAAAAATATGGCCTTACTTACCGAGAAAAGCGAGAAAAGTCATTGATTTAATCGAAAAATGGCTCTCAGGAATAAAGCTAAAGGAATTCGATGAAAAAGAGATTAGGAATTCTTTGCTTGAAGTCCCTAGAGTTGTTCGACACAAGGTACCTAGAAAAGCTTTCGAAAAATACTTAGATGAACTAGAAAATGGCTTAATAGAAATAGAAGATCCTAGGAAACTACTCTACAAGCCATTCGTTTTAAGCTATCATAGGAGAAAAGCCGTAGTGGAAAGAAGAGGAATAGTTGATAAAGATTTTGTTAGAAAGTTAGCTAAAGTAGAGGGGACTTTCATCGAAGAAATGGAGAGAAGAATTGAAAGAAAGCCTTGGAAATACCTTGGAGTAGACTTAATCAATGGAGAAATAGTCTGGGTTAGAGACATTATCGGAATATTATCAGTCAAAAATGAAGGACTTTTCTTGGGATCAGTTAGGAAAGAAGGTTACAATTGCTTGCTCGGTAAAAGGGCCGATGAAATCGCTAAGGAGATAATAGTGCCAATAAGTTTAAGACACTGGAGGCAGCTTAAATCCATGTAAGAGTTTCTCCTGAGGATTTGGAGTGAGCTAAGAAGATAAACTATCTTTATAATCCACTATTATCACTTATGTTGGTGATGACATTAATTAGTATCAAGCTCCCTGATGAAGTTTATGAGTTACTTTTAGCTATTGCTAAAAAGAGAGGTAAGAGTGTTGAAGAAGTCATCGTAGAATCTGTAATTGATAAGTTAGACCCTGAAATAAGAGTTGATGTTTACTTAAAGCTTCATGAAAAATATGTACGTGAAGCTGAAGAATTTTACGCTAAGGGAGATCTCGTTCAATCAAGTGAAAAGTATTGGGGAGCCCTAACATCACTTTTAAACGTAATAGGCGAAAGAGAGAAACTACCGCATTATACGCACAGAGACTTAAGGGAAATAGTGGAGTTTTTAACAAAGAAGATGAATGATCCAGAGTACTCTAGGTTATTTTCGAGCGCTGAAGCTCTACATGCAAACTTTTACCACAATTTCATGAGCAAGATAAGTTTCGAAGCGCATAGAAGGGACACTATCAGACTTATTCAAAAGCTCAGAAAGTACGTAGGATTAGAATAGCTCTCATAAGCGCACTTCATTAGAAGAAAGGGCTAGGAATTTGAATGATGACTCTAAGATGAGGTTACAAGGTCAGGGGTGTTACTATGCCCAGCGTACGGAGGATGCGTTTACACGTAGTTCCTTCTAAGCTCGTTGAGAGAGTTTACTATGCTTATAACTTAGACACGACTAAGTACCCACAACTAATACATCGCATTAATGTAGTCAGGAAGTTGTCTGGTTGGAATGTGGGAAGGCTAATAGTTGATTGCCCCTCTGAGGACTTACTTATCACTCACCTTCAACACAAGAGTGCAGTATGTAAGAGGAAAATCGTAAAGGATGTCATAGAGTCTCTTATAGAGCTCCTCTACGAATTAAAAGAAGATTTCAATAATTTTTGGAAGAGTGTCGAGAGCACGTTAGAATTGGAGTCAGAGCGTATAAAGTCCTTAACTGATTGGGACACGTTGTTTACGTTTTTAGAGAGTGAGACTGGTAGAAAGGTACCAAGGGACTTCGTACTAGTCCACCCATCTCTTACAATTGGTAGTGACGACTATTCGTTCACCCTTAATGATAAAGTCATAATCACAATCCATTTGAGACGTGAAAAATGGGATTATATCTTGACGATAATGCACGAACTATTACACTCAATGCTCCAATCCCCTGATTGGTATTATTCCAATAAAAATCTAGCTCAGTTAGTTGAAAAAGTCATAAAAGAATTTAACGTAACCTATCCACCTGGGTATCCTAATGCGAAGTTATACTTTGAGGAGAACTTCATTGAGGCACTAGTACTCCATTTAGCTCTTAAGTGGAAGAGTTTAATAGAGTTACCAGAAGACATAAACAATATCTGTTTCAAATATTGGGAAAGAAGAGGACTTAAACTAGCTAAGTGGCTTTTCTTTAAGTTAAAGGATTACAATTACTCTGAGTTTAACACAATAGATGAGTATCTAATGAGAATACTAAAGGCATATTCAATTCACTATAATTTTAATGATAGCTCCTTGGTTACGAAAGTTAATTAGTAAGAAGAAATGATAAAGTGCCAATAGTACCTCTACTTTCCTTAGTCATCTCGTAATGAGTTTCCCTTGGGTCTTAAACCCTCTAGTAAGCTAACGCCCAATGCTTCGATATCTTTGTCTTCAGTAAAACCTGTACGTGTAGCTCTTTCTTAGAGACATTCCATAATGATTTTTCTTATTTCACGTTCTTGACCTATATTGGTCTTAACAGAGTTAAGACATCCTCCCTAATAAACTCCCCAAAATTAATAGTCCCTCCTCGACCTAGCACACTAAATTCACCAACTCGACCTTAAATACTGTTCACCATAGCAACTTTTGAAAAATTTCTCAAGAAACCTCATGAGCGAGTACTTTAATTGAATAGGTTTGACTTAAAGAAAGGCAAGTATAAACTTTAACTGTATAAGACCTATGTTTTATAAAATTTGAAAAATATATCTAGTAGATCTTTAAAGTGGGGGCTTTAATGCTTCATTTACTATTCTCTCTGTCTCAGGGTCTAGTTTTTGGTCAATATAGAGCATTCTATGAAGAGCTAAGGCTAGGTCATCTAGCGCATCTATGAGTTTCCTATAAGACTCTGTTCCTTCTAGTCCAGAACTTCTAGCCTTACTAATCAAATCCCTTAATTCCTTGTATACCTCCGCTACCCTAATTGCAATCTTTGTCATCTAATTCCCCTTAAAAGAGAATTAACCTTTATAATATAAAAATTAACTCGCTTCTCTCATTATTAATACAAACATGATTTCTGAAATAGCGTAAAGTTTAAAGGTTAGTTCATTTCAGGTGTAGGAGGTGAGGAGTTGAGACTTAGCTCTTACTGTCTTAGATGTATAATTAACGTCAGATTAAGGGAGATCATAGAGTCTAAATTGCCAGAAGATGAGAAGACCATAGCTAGTTGTGAACTACTCAGGTACATAGCTAAGATTGTCGAACCAGATCCGAGAGGTCTGATAACTTATATCGCTAGTCTTGCTTTCAGAAAAGTTAGGGAGTTAGTGAAAGACGATGACCCCTACGCTGACTACAAGATCATTAGTGAACGACTGGCAATTAAGGCGAGTGAAATAGTTGAGGAGAAGTTGAAACATATTAGTGGTTATGATAAGTTCAGAACGTTAGTAGTCGCCTCAATAAACGCTAACTCTATAGACCCGGGAATAGCTTCTTACGAATTTCGCGCAGATCAGTTAAGGGAATTAATACTGAATGACAGCTTAGCTATCGACCACACCCAAGACGTTTATGAAATGATCAAGAATGCTGACACAGTCGTTTACTTACTGGATAACTGTGGCGAGTCAGTGTTAGATAAGTTATTGATAGAGGAGTTGAACGGACTAGGAGTTCATGTGTACGCTGTTGTGAAGGGAGGGGCGTATCAGAACGACGTAACTTTAAAGGACGCTCTCAGGATAGGCTTAGATGAGGTAGCTGAGTTAGTTAGCACAGAGTCTGACTTTTCGAGCTTAATTCCAGGGACTTACTCGAGTCGCGTTAGTGAAGTGATGAGGAGAGCGGATCTGGTAATATCTAAAGGGATGGCACACTACGAAACTCTGTCAGAGTTAGAACTTGAGAGACCTACTGTCTTCCTCTTGAGGGCTAAGTGTGGACCAGTCGCTAAGTCTTTAGGAGTTAACGTCGGGGATAACGTAGCTAAACTAACGCTCCCTAGACCTTAATAAGTCTCCCAATGGACTACTTCTTCTAAGGGCATCCTAGGGGGAGCTATTGGTCTCTCGTCAGGTTTCCCTAAAGGTATTATGGCTACAGGTCTAACGTCCCTGGGAATATTGAGAACTCTCCTCACTTCATTCTCATTAAAAGCTCCCACCCAACAAGTACCGTAATCGAGAGCGTGTGCAGTTAAGAGTATATTTTGTGTTGCAGCTGCCGTATCTTGTATTGCATAAAGACTTCTACCCCTCTCTCCATATCTCCACGCTGTTCTGGGTATGTTAGCGCAGACTACAATAATTACTGGTGCTTCAGTTATCCAAAATTGACCTAAGGCAGCCCTAGCTAGCTTTCGTTTTAAGTCATCTCTTGTTACTATAATGAAATCCCATGGTTGACAATTACCAGCAGATGGAGCCCACCTAGCCGCTTCGAGGATCTTCATTAAGTCTTCTTTAGGTACTGGATCTGGTTTAAAGCTCCTTATACTCCTCCTACTCTTTATCAACTCTAAGATGTCCATGTTGATTTATTGGAGTACCATGTTAATATAGCTAGTGACTACTCGTCGCGCTTGTTCAAAACGCTAACTCCTCATCCTTGACTTTGCTACGCCCTTAAGATCGAACGTGGTGTTAATGATGCCTTCCATATTCCTCTAAGTCTAAGGTTACGAACTTGTAACCTAATCTTTTTAACTTACTCACTATCTCCTCCCTTCTCTCAACGACGTATCTCATGAATCCTTCTTCTACCTCAATTCTAGCGATCTCTCCATGATCTCTAACGCGTAACGTTACGTCTTCACCAAAGATTTCCCTGATGCTTTCTTCCGCCTCTCCTATTCTCCGTATCTTATCTAATGATATTCTCTCGCCAAAGGGTATTCTGGTTAACAGGCACGTAGTAGGCGGTTTACTCCACAACTTGAAATTTAAGTTCCTCAATATAGCCCTAACGTCTTCCTTTCCTATGCCAACGTCAGCTAAAGGAGTTTTAACTCCCTCCTCCCTTATCGCCTTGAGACCTGGTCTATCTTCGTATAGGTCGTCCTTGTTTGTACCATCAACTACGTGCCTTGCTCCTCTCTCCTTAGCTATGCTTTTTAAAATGTTAATCATTCTCTTTTTACATAGATAACATCTATTGTGAGGGTTAACTAGGAAGTCCTCGTCTCTCAAAAGCGAGTTGTCTTTCACTACTATGTGCTCTACGTTTAAGCTCGAAGCTATTCTCTTAGCTTCTTCTACGTCTCTTTGAGGGACATAAGGGTAGTCGATAGTTACGGCTACCACTTTATCCTCTAAAGCTAACTTAGAAAGGACTAGGAGTAGTGTGCTGTCAACGCCGCCTGAAAACGCTACTATTACTTTCTCATAACGCTTAAGGACTTCTATCACTTCTCTTACCTTCTTCCTCAACTCTTCATTTAAGACGTCTTCAATTCTTAAGAAGCTCTCCATAGGAGTTCCTCAACTCTTCTTCAACTATCCTCATTACTTTTCTAAGAGGCATTTCTAACTCTTCTGCTATTCTCTTGAGATCGTCGTACTCTGGCTTTACATTTATTATCTTACCGTAAGCTGTCCTCGAAGTCTTAACTCTAACGTAAAACTCCTTTCCCTTAACAGTGACTTTTATCGGCTTACGCTCTCTTTCCGCTACAATTCTAGGCACTTCAAGTAGTCTAACTCCTAGCGTTCCAGACTCGTCCATTAATAAGTCTACTAGCTTAGGATAGTCCCTTAGACTGCTGAGAACTTTAACTATGTGCATTGGTCTGCTCTTCTTCCCTATTGCAGGTATTATTGAGACGTCTAGCGCCCCTTCCTTTATCAATTTGTTAATTAAATACCCTAAGACCTCTCCAGTTGCATCGTCTATATTCGTTTCTAGGACCATTATTTTATCACATATGACTTTTTGACTATACCCCATGACTATCCTTAGTACATTAGGTACTCCCTTAATGTCCTTAGTCCCTGCTCCATACCCTACATTTTCTACTTTGATTGGTGGGTAGAAGTCAACTACACTCTCCGTTAGGTTTACAAGTAGAGCTATGCCTGTTGGCGTAGTTAGTTCCATTTTCACTGGAGTATGAGAGAAGCTATACTTGTGTTTACGTATTATTTCAAGTGTAGCTGGCGCAGGGACTGGGACTACCCCATGTTCTATCCTTATAGTACCTCCACCTAAAGCTGGTGGCGTAGTGTAAATTTCAAAATCACTTCCGAGAATTTTCAGGTCATCAAGTAAGATGGCTGCGCCTATTATATCAAAATACGTATCTGCTGAAGCTAATTCATGAAAGTGAGCTACCTCTTCCGATACGCCATGAACTTTACACTCTGCTTCTATTAGTTCGTTTAGAACTTTTAATGCATAAGAGCGGGCTTCCGCAGATAGTCCTATGTCATCACAAATCTTCATGAAGTATTTTCTTACGTTTGAAACTAGCATTTCATGAACTCCTTCTTTAATTATTACATTAACTTTCTTCGCTCTGATGCCACTCCTCCTAACATCTAGAATTTCTACTCTTAGACCTTTGTACTCCTTTATAACATCACCTATTACGTTGGCTAATTCGTACAGTTTATCGGGCTTAGCTCCTAAGTCGAGGAGCGCCGCTAAGAACATGTCGCCTGAAATTCCAGAGACTCTAGGGTCTACTACGACTGTCTTCATGATATCATCTTTTCCCTATACTTTGCTACTCTATTAGCAATTGACGCAGCCCCTAAGGCTGCCCCTACGCTGTTGTCTATGTTTACTACTAATAGTCCTGGTGAGCACGACTGCAACATTGATAGGAGTGCTGCTAATCCCTCTCCCCCTATTCCATATCCTTTTGATGACGGTAAACCTATTACTGGTACGTCAATTAATGCCTTAACGATAGATGGCAAGGCCCCTTCCATGCCAGCAATTACGACTACTACGTCAACATCGTACTCAATGAGTTTTTTAACTGTCTCTATAGTCCTATGTAAGCCAGCTATGCCTATATCGTATATCGTTAAAGTCTCACAGCCCATCTCTTCACAAAGAAGTCTTACTTCTTTAGCCAATGGAACGTCTGCTGTTCCACCCGTTATTATCCCTACTTTCCCTCCAGTTTTCATAAGTTTATAACTTGAACTTTTAATAACGACAACTCTTCCTGCCCTCTTAACTATTATGTCATCCTTGCCTTCAAACTTTTCAATGACCTTTGCATGCTCTTCTTTAACGTCTGACAGGATTACTCTGCCACGTTTATTTAGTACGCTGTTTATTATCTTTTCTAATAATTCAGGACTTTTATATCTAGCCCAAATTATCTCTGGAGAGCCTATGCGGTATTCTCTCCCTATGTCTATTGTAGCTTTCCTCTCCAAGTTCTCAAGAGCGAAGAGTTCTATCCTTTTTACCGCATCATCAACGCTAATTTCCCCTCTTATTAGAAGGGTTAATATGTCCCTTAATCCCATGAGCTACTCCCTACTTACTACTTTAAGCAAATCCTAAAAATAGTTTCCTATAACCCTATTTTGCTCTTTTGCTACCTCCCTCCGAGTACCTAGGAGTACTTAGGAGCATAAAAGCTACCGGTCCATACACAGTTAAAATAATGAGGGCCGGGCTAAGGATATTACTAAAATTTTAAATAGTATTACTGCCTTTCAAAGACAGAGAGGACCGATCTATATTGGCGTAATAAGTTAGAGAGGTCATGAAATGGACACTCGTACTATTTCACTAGTCTCCATATTCTCGGTCCTCATCTACGCTATAGTCTTACTCAATAAGTTCTTCTTAGGAGCTTCCGTGTTTGGGGTGAGTGTAGCGCACGTAACTATTGACGCAGTATTTTGTACTGCTCTCCTTATAGTCGTAATGAAGGTATTAAATAAACCTGGAATGGCAACTCTCATCGGATTTACAACAGGCTTGCTCATGACGTTCTTTGGAGCTAGAGGATCTGCTCTAGTAGCTTGGCTTTTAAGGGGACTTGTCTTAGATGTTGTGGTATTCGGTCTTTATAGGAGTAAGTGTAAGTTCTCATGTTATAGTTTAGCAGCTTCTCTAGCCTTCTTCACACAAACCTTTGTAGGTAAAGTCCTTTACCTCCTGTTATTCATGCCTGTGAAAGTGTGGATTGTACTAACGAGTACGTTGTTTATCCCCCTAGTTCTCATTGGTTCTCTCCTGTCCGTGTTAGGCGTCTATTTAGCAGTTGAGAAGATAGTTCCGATAATTACTTAGTGGTGTTCGTGCATGTCTTTCAAGGTCAAGCCTATAGGTTTCGTGAGAAAGCTCGAGAGTGGAAAGAAGTACATAGAAGTACTAGAGGAGTACGAAGAGGCGCTTGAGAAAATTGAGTGTTTCTCACACGTCATCGTTTTATACTGGCTAAATAAGGTACCTGAAGATTTGAGGAAGACTTTACGCATAAAGCCTAAGTTTGAATGGGCTCCAGAACTTGGGATATTCGCTACTAGGTTCCCTGCTAGGCCAAACCCTATAGGGATCACGACAGTCAAGTTATTGTCTAGGAGAGGGCGTATGTTGTTAATAGATGATATTGACGCAGAAGATGGAACTCCAATTTTAGATTTAAAGCCGTACATACCGTTGTTCGATAAACCAAAGGGGAGAGTGATCCTGCCGCGATGGGTCTTGAGACATATTAAGGAACACCATCATGAACACGATGATTTATCATTTGAGGAAATACTAAAGATGGTAGAAATAAGATGAAATGAACTAGAACCCGTAGGTGGGTTAGTTAATCTAAGGAGTTTTAGACCAACCACCACTTCATGTGCTTTAAGTCTACAACTAT
>Ga0180302_10001276_pt1 | contig 11867 bp, 13 predicted proteins | sample GuaBasSediGuay17_FD_121794 | JGI IMG/M metagenome (GOLD analysis project Ga0180302, IMG submission 121794) | Subseafloor sediment microbial communities from Guaymas Basin, Gulf of California, Mexico - Guay17, Core 4571-4, 12-15 cm | ecosystem: Environmental > Aquatic > Marine > Hydrothermal... | reverse complement strand
TACTACCTCGAAGAGGCGGGCGTCGGCTGGTACCTTGTCCCCTGCCGTAAGGAGTATGACGTCTCCGGGTACTATCTCGCGAGCTAACACCGTAACTACCCTGCCATCCCTCAAAACCCTAGCCGTCGGCGCGGCTAGTTTCTTAAGGGCTTCTAATGCTTTTTCAGCCCTATATTCCTGGTAGAAGCCTAGGACGGCGCTAGCTATGACTATGGCTATTATGGTGACGGCGTCCACGAGTTCCCCTATAGCTATGGATAGGGCTGTGGCGGCCAGTAATATGAGTATTAAAATGTTTTTAAACTGGTCTATGAAAATGCTTAAGGGAGATTTACTCTCCTCTTTCCTTAACTCGTTATACCCGTACTTCTCCAACCTTCTCGCAGCTTCCTCGGTACTTAACCCCTGACTGCTACTACCTAACTTCCGGAAGACTTCATCAACTTTTAGAGCGTGCCAAGCCTCCACTCCTCTACCCCCCATTCATTAAGTGAAGTAAGGGAGAGAGTAGGGGAACTATGACTCAACATTTAAAGCTACCTCGTGATGGAAATACTAAACATTTCCTCAAGGAGACCTTTACCGGGGCCCTCTCTAAAGTGTTTCCTGGCGGGTTCCAAGATTGCTGCTAACTCCCTCGACACGGCGCTTTTAAGGTCGGCCGGATGTATCCTCCCTTCTGCGTACGCTTTCTCCAGCTCCTCGTAGGTCGCATAGATTGACCTCTCCCCCGTCTTCTCGTTCACTATCTCCAGAGGCTCCTTCCGGTCTCTAAAGATAATGTATTTGGCTAGTTCTAGCACAGGGTTCAGCTCGGTAGCCCTTGGAGGGCATAGAGCGCTCCTAACCTTACTGTATATCTCCTCCTCAGAGTCATGGATGAATATGGCGCCTCTAGGCTTCGACTTCGACATTTTTACGTCCATTACGCTTTCTTCGAACAGCTCCCTATCGCCCCTCTTGCGCGCTTCTAGCATCGTTTTCCTAGCCTTATCCGTAATATTCATTCCTACCAACAGATGATGATGAAGAGCAATCGGCTTGTACTCAAATGCTTTCTCACCTACATCTATCGCTATTACGTGCGCCTTCCTCTGATCCATCCCTCCATGCGCTATGTTTACCCCTAGCGTGAATATGTCCGCTACTTGCATGGGTACGTAGAGGAGTTGGGCGAAGCTAAGCGCCTCACCCGCCTTCCTACCCATAATAGTTATAGACCTCCTCACTCTGGAGAGGGAGGTGCGCAGAGAGACCTTGATAACCCTGCTCAGATAATCTACTCCCTCCTTCTCGTACAGCTCCGACCCTAGGATGAACTTAGCCTTGTCAGGGTCTCCCCCTACTATCTTCAGAGAGACTTTTAAGGCCTCCTTGAAGTAACCCCCCGCCACTTTCCTAATAGTGGATAGGTCTCCTCCCAGCTTCCTATTTATCCATGAGTGGTAATCAGCTAGGAAAATTATCGTCTCCACGCCCGCCTTCTGGAGGTCGGCTACTTTCTGCATACATATGAGACCCGTCCCCAAATGTACGAGGCCCGAGATCTCGAAACCTATGTAGTGCCTCAGCCTTACTCCCTCGTCCAGCAATGCTTTAAGCCTCTCCTCAGTGAGAATCTCCTCGGTGGGCGATCTCGCTATCAGGCTAAACCTGTCCATACTCTCTCCCTATCTATCGCAAACACCACCTTCATTAATTAAATTATTAAAAATTCTTACTAGTCAATGCCCCCTCGGATAGGTGGGAGCTAAATGTTGCGTGTCTACGTGACCGTCGTTGGAGGTAGTGTAGAAAGAAACGAAAACGTTTTGAAGATAGCAGAAGATGTGGGGATGTACATAGCCGAGAGAGATGCAATCTTAGTTTGTGGAGGTAAGGGAGGCGTGATGGAGGCTGCCGCGCGCGGAGCTAAGAAGGCTGGAGGAATAACTGTAGGTATATTGCCCGGGGTCAGTAGAGACGAAGCGAACCCGTACATAGACATAGCGATACCGACAGGACTACTCCATGCGCGTAACGCAATTAACGTGCTGGCAGGTGACGCCGTAATAGTAATAGGTGGAGGACCGGGTACTCTCTCAGAAGTCGGCCTAGCGCTGGCCTACGGCAAGCCTGTAGTTGCTGTGAAGGGGACAGGCGGAGTAGCAGATCTCCTAGCTGGTAAAACCATAAGAGGTAGTAGGATTCACGCCGCGCATAACCCTAAAGAAGCCGTTGAACTCGCCTTGAAACTGGCGCTAGGAAATCGTTTTGACGATTTTTGATGAGATATAGGCTGATGGGATGGCTAATAGAACGGCTAACACATACGCCCCTAGAGCATTGAACAGTGTTCTAAAACCTCCCTCCCAGGGTTCAACTGAAAATACGAGTATAGGCCCCACACGAAGTGTGAAGCCCTCTCTGAAGCCCACAGCCCCTAGCTGGACTAATAAGAACATGAAGAACTCTATGAAGAAGTAAAACCACGTTCACCCAGCCCAGTGCCTAACTATTCCGTATGTAATGTTTACTTCTTCGAGAGCTGGTAAGAGAGTCTCACAGTTACCTCGCAAGCCCACTTGCGGGCCGTGGTAAGTTACTGCTGCTCTGAGCCTCCTAGTCTTAAATAAAAGAAAAATGTCCCATGAAGAGTAAGCCGTTAAGAGTATTGAAAGTATGAAGAGGGGATAATCTAGGCCGCTTAAGAAGAAAAGCCCTACAGCGGAGAAAAGAGGTAATACGGAGGGTATTAGGAGGACTATTCTAAACTCGCTCTTTGAGAGAGACTTCTCACTTGCATCTTTCACGATTGGTATTGGCACATATGTCAATATTCTGCCTAGAGTAAAAGTCGGTTTTCCTTTTACCACCGCGATCGCTAGGCCGTGGAAAAACTCATGAAGAGGCAATGCCGCATATATAGCTATTACCCCTAAGAAGAGTTCTACAGCGCTATCAGCTTTTATTACTGGCCCCATACCCCAAACTTGCTTTAAAGATAGGATTAAGTATCCTGCTGATAGCGCTAGCGCAACCCCTAAAGTGAACGCCTCGTAGAGGTGGTCCTCAACACTTAGAGTTGCACAGAGCTTGTTCCTCATATTGTCAGCCTACTATTATAATAGTGTAATTTAATATCTTGTCTTTTTACCTTCGCTTCCTAGCTACAACGCAGTAGAGGGGATCTCGCTTCGAGACTTTGATGGACTCATAGCCTTCTAGTAGGAGTTGTGATCGGAAGTCGTCTAAAGTAGGAGATGGATGACCTCCCGAGATCACTACGAATGGCTCTAGAGGGTTAACTTGGTCATGTCTGTCTCTTAGCGGGAGTATAAAAGCTGTATAGCCGCCGGGCTCCAGCATAGTGTAGGTTTTTCTTATCAACTCTGAGAAGTCTGAGAGAGCCCAGAAAGCAGGCGACGATAGCAGTAACGCCCCTATTGGTTTATCCACAGCACTTGTTACACCTTCTATTCCTGCATTGACCAACTTGATGCTGAGCCCCTGCATAGAAAATTTTTCAAAAACTATCTCTAAGGGACGGGGATCTTCAGACACAGCTACGCTAGATCCCCCAGTTTTAAAAGCCATTTCTAAGATAGCATCCCCACTGATAACGTAAGCCTCTACTGCCGAGCTTAAGCTGGGGAGCTTCACTTTACTTATAGCCCATTTTACTAAGCCTCTATATGTCTTCGTAGACTCTAAGGCTTCGCCGACTACTATGAGCGGGCCTAAGTTATTTAGACTTGGGACTTGGCCTTCCGCTACTTCTTCCGCTAGAGTTTTAAGTGCTGTAAATACTATTCTAGCCTCACTCGAGAACTTCTCGCTGGGCTTCGGTTTAAGCCTAGCTTCTATGTTGTCTATTAATGGTTCGATATCGTGTTTTACGTCGAATTTCTCCTTTAACTTTCTTAGTTCTAGAGCAGCTGAGACCACCGCGTCTCTGAAACCTCTGAAGACCATCACCATGGTAGATCGACCCCTAAAGGCTTGAACTCTATTATTCCTCTCCTTTCAAGCGCTAATAGGAAGAGGGCAGTCCTTATGGAGACCGGAGAGCCCGCCTCACCAAGTATGTAAGCGATGGGCTTACCTTCGCTCTCTATTACCATTTCTAAGTCACTTTCTTCGTATCTGGCCGTGATCTCTGAGCCGTAAAGCGAGAATAAATTCAGCCTTCTCTGGTTTATCTCGTAGGTCACTAAGGGGGATAGGAAGAGGAGCTTAACTACCTTGCTGGCGAATAGGGGAGGCTCGACAGTCGCTAACCTGTCTATGGTATGTATTAAGGCTACTACGCGGCTTGTACTTATGACAGACATGAAGGCAGAGAGACTGGAGGCGGCGTACGTTAACCACTTCTTTAACCTAGGGATATTGTCGAGCGAGGACGGAGCTATATCTAAAGATACGCCCTTATACTCTCCTCTAACGGCTACTTCGAACGCTCCTCTTTCTCCTTCAAAGACAAGACCGAGATCTTTAACAAAGACCCGGAAAGCCTTTATATTCTCCAGCTTCTCAAGGCTCTGCCTTGGAATTCTAATTACTTTAAGCCTCTCTTTAGTCCCAGCTAGCTCTACGACCTTTACCCCCCTTTCGCCTCCATTAGAGTCGAAGTAAACTATCGCTACGTGATCTTTATGTGGTATTGCAAGCCCGGTTATTCCTATCGGGCTATCTTCAGCGTCAACCAGGAGAGACTCCGTTAGCTCGACTGTTAGCTGCATGCCACAGCGCGGGCATAAGGTCTTTACTACTCTAGCCATACGAGGTCTCCCTTCACTATTTCCTTTACTATGAGGGTGAAAATCTCTTTTACGTTAAGGTTTAAACGAGCAGATGCCTCAACATATCCTATAAAGCCCTCCCTTCTAGCATAGTCCTCAGCCGCCTCCTTAGGAACCACTCTCAGTTCCTCTAAGTCTACTTTGTTCCCCACGAGGAGGCGGGGCACATCTCCTACAACGCTTCTAGCTATTTCCAGCCACCTCGGCAGACTGAGGAAAGTGTCCTCACGCGTCACGTCGAAAACAAAAATTAACCCTCTAGCGCCTCTGAGGAAGGTGGGAGCTAAAAACCTGAATCTATGCTCTCCCCCCAAGTCCCATATCGTTACCCTAATTTTTCTGCCCTCGGACTGCGCGTCTTTAAAGAAGTGCTGCACACCTACCGTGAGCCGCATTTTCGGATTAAAGCCCGCACCCACAAATACTGTGGCTAAACTTGTCTTTCCAACCCCTCCCTCGCCGCAAAGCGCTATCTTTATCTTTACTTCCCTTTCACCCATGGCTTACAACCGTTTGACATTATTACTATATCAAGTGCTGTTTAAAAATATGCTTGTAAAGTATCGAAAGTATAGCGCATAAGTAAAGTAACAAAACTTAAGAACCCGAAACGCATCTACTTATACTTGCCCAGTCTTAGTGGTGAGCGTATTGAAACTACGGGCTAAACTGCTCGGCTTCGCGACTGGAGGCATGGGGATTGTAGTACTAGACGACAGTATAGCTAAGCGCTTAGGTGTGCATCCTCTTGATAGGGTTAAAATTAAATATAACGGTAAGGAAGTGCTAGCCATAGTTAACGTGGCTAAGAAGCTATCTTCTAATAAAATCGACGAGGTAGCGCTTTACGATGAAGTAGTTAAGGCCCTAGACGTGAAAGAAGGAGATATAGTTGAAGTCGAACCCGTAGAGCCGCCGAAGTCCATAGCTTACATTAGAAGTAAGCTGAGAGAAGAGAGGCTAGGCCCTGAAGAGATACGTGAGATTATAAAAGATATTGTACGAGGAGCGCTTAACGAGGTCGAAATAGCCGCGCTAGTAACAACGCTTCATCACCAGGGGCTAAGCATAGAAGAAGCGTATTACTTCACCCTGGCCATGGTGGAGACTGGAGAGAGGCTAAGGCTTAACAAGAAACCCATACTGGACAAGCACAGCTTAGGAGGAATTCCAGGCGATAAGACGACGATACTCATAGTACCCATCATAGCATCGCTCGGCTACATAATACCGAAGACATCTTCCCGAGCCATAACCTCCCCTGCTGGCACGGCTGATAGATTCGAAGTTCTAGCCCCGGTAGACCTAAGCGTTGAGGAAATGGAGGAAGTGGTAGAGAAAGCAGGTGGATGTATAGTCTGGGGAGGCGCGCTGAGGCTAGCGCCAGCAGACGACATAATAATTAGGGTAGAGTACCCTCTAGCCATAGACCCGTTCTTCATACCATCCATAATGGCTAAGAAAGCAGCTGTAGGATCAACCCATGTGGTAATAGACATACCGGTGGGAAGGGACGCAAAAGTAAGCACGCTGGCCCAAGGTGAAAGACTGGCTAAAGACTTCATAGAGTTGGGTAGTAGACTCGGTATGCACGTAGAGGTGGCGCTTACTTCTGGGGACCAACCTATAGGGTATGCCGTCGGACCCGCCTTAGAAGCGAGAGAGGCTCTCAAAACGATAAGTGGGGATGGACCTGGCGACCTTGTGAATAAAGCCACTAGACTTGCTGGACTACTCTTAGGAATGGTTGGGAATAAGAACGGAGAGGCAATAGCGCGAGAGGCCTTAAGACTGGGTAAAGCCGAGAAAAAGCTCAGGGAAATAATAGAAGCTCAGGGTGGAGACCCTAAGGTAAGGCCTGAAGATATACCGATTGGAGAGTATACTGAGGTTATTAAAGCTAAAAGGAAAGGACGCGTACTCTATATTAATAACAGGGCTATAGCACAAATAGCTAGAGCGGCTGGCGCTCCGAGAGATAAGGGCGCCGGTATACTACTAAGAGTCAAGCTCGGCGACGTTGTAGATGAAGGAGACCCGTTAATGGAGATATACGCCGAGAAGGGCTACAAACTAGAATTAGCGTTAAAACTAGCCGAAGAGCTGATGCCAATAATAGTTGGTAAGCGTCACGAGATAATGGTGCTTAAACACATACCAGCTGTGCCGAGACCTGGACTACCGGAATTAGAAAGATGAAAATGGCGCTAAACGAGAAACAGATTAACAGTCTATCTTATTTCGCATAAAAAGAAGCATTGTAAAGTTATTCTATCTCCTTCCTAGAAAACCTCTTCTTATATAGTGTGTATATCGGTACTCCGATAGCTATTAGCGGTAATATAGCTATTATTATGGTTATTATGAAATATATCACCGAGTACATCGCTGCGAGGCCCATAGCTACTGCTGGCAGGGGATCGAAAGATGGGAATACAACTATCGGCTTAACCTGCTTTGGCGGGGACTCTATCTCCACCCTTACCGTAGAGTATTCAACCCTCCTCTCTAAGTACTTGAGCTGTGCCTCTATTCTTTCAATCTCAACCCTGACGTTGCGCAGGTAGTCTTCCACTTTGAGTATCTCCTCCACCGTCTGTGCCTTGTTGAGAAGCGCGAGAAGCCTTTCCTCGACCCTTTTCAAGGCATTCAGCCTAGCGTTTAAATCCACGTACTCTTCTGTTACATCGCTTGCAGACGTAGACACCTCAATGACCTCGCCCACCTCTCTCACTATCTTAATAGCGTCTTCAAACTTTTCTGAAGGCACCTTAAGTACGATGTAAGCCCTATCCTCGTAGAGATTCATTTGTGCAATGTAACCGCCTAGACTAATCGCGATGCTAGCAACCTTTTCAGCCGCTCTCTCAACATACCCCTTTTCAACCCTAATTTTGACGTAACCCTCCACAATTATCATCCTGCTAGGAGCAGCCATCCAGCTTCCTGTCTTGCCCGTCTGGCTCCCAACCTTATCGCCTGTCCTATAGCCTATAGGCGGAGGAGGTATAGGAGACGCAACCTCCTTTGGCGCGGCGGCTTCTGGTACCTTAAGAGACCTTGAGAACCCTTGCGGAATACACATAGGGTATGTCAAGTAGATGATAAAACCCCCTATAAAGGCCCCAGCTAATAAGGCCAGTAGCAGACTTATTATCAAGAGCGCTTTTCGACCCATTCTCATCAAAGTCTCTCACCACTTTTCTTGTGCTTAACGAAAAAATAACATTGACTGTGTTCAACTGTCTGTACACTGCTGTTTCAAAAGTAGAAAATAACCAACCTGAGAGAAAATCCATACACCTAGGGAAACCTTTTTAAAGTTTAAAAGATTAAAGTATAGGTGATGATGGAGGAAAGAAAAGCCAAAGAAGGTAATATAGTAGTTGCAATAATTGTTGGCTCTATAGCCGGGCTACTAACCGCTGGTATATGGGGAGATATAATCGCGGGGATTATAGCTGGCTACTTGGCTGGTGGCTCCGTGGTTAGAGGTGCTATAGCTGGCTTTATAGCAGGTATAATTGGGGGTCTGATGCTAGGCATAATAATACTGATGTTAATACCAATACTAGCACCTTACATACAACCTATACTAGGCCCCTTCACTTCTCTTCTTCCAGTATTAGCGTTACTTCCTGTAGTTCTCAGCATGAAAGTAGCACTAATAATGGCTATAGGAGGGATGATAGGTTCTCTGCTAGCCAGGTACCTCTAACCCTAGGAGGTGTAGTAACTGACCGCCGAGGAATTAATAGGTCGGCGGTCAATCTCCGCCGATTTAATAGGGCTTGGCGGCGCGATGATGATTGCAATGGGATTAGTAGATCTACTTAGGCTTCTAATGATATTTGGGATAATAGGCACGACAATAAAAGGCATATTCGATATTTTTCCGCAGCTGTGGGACAGCGCTGTCTTCATAGGCGCTGGCCTGGGGCTCCTAATCGCTGTGCTAGCTTTCTCGACGGTCTCGGTCTGTATATTCTTTGGCATAAAAATGAGGAAACTCGCCAAAAACGTACGTAAGAGGGGTATAACTGAGAGAGAGAAGTCGCTATGGAGTAAGGTTTTGGCGATAGACCTAGCCTCCTCCCTCATGGTCAGCGCCCTACTATCAGCTTTAGGTTTAGGGTTCGCGCTTATCGGTGTCTTAATAGCCCCTATAGCTCCTAAGAAGAAGGAGGAAGAGCCCGGGAAGACCGAGTAGTAATGCTTAACTTCAAGGTTAACATAAGGAAATATGGGGCTAATATTGGATAGGAGCTACCTAATCATAAGTGTAGTGCTAGTATCTGTCTTGATAGGGCTGGCCACTTTAATCCTTACAGCAACTATCTTCTGGACAGACATGTTAAGCCCAACGCCGCTCATCGCAGGCGTAATATCCTCTACACTCTCGCTTGTCTTAATAGCGCTGGCGATACAAGCGCCCCGAATACCCCGAAGACCCCAAGTAATTTCACCGACTCCCATAGCAGAGAAAACTAAAACAACATACACTGCTAAAGAGCTAGCGCTTGACATGGAGAGAATCTCCAGAACTTATATTGAACCGCTGATAAGAGAGCTGAGGGGGATAAGGGAAGCCTTAGAGACGGCGCCAACATGGAGGACAGACGTAGCCAACCTATTGGAACTACTTTCTAATAAAGTGCCGAGGGGAAAGGACGAGATCAGAAAGCTGGCATCAGCCTTAAGAAAAGGGAATTCTAAAGCCATAGTCGAGGCTACGAAGCAGGTAGTTAAAACCTTACGGGAAGAGTAGTTAGGACTCTTCTAGGGCTTTCTTTAGGTCCTCTATTATTTCGTCTCTGAGTTCCTTCAATTCCCTAAGCTTATCAAGTACCTCTTCGAGAGCTGGCTTCGCTGCTTCTATTCCCTTATGTGTGAAAAAAGCTACAGCCTCACTCCTACTCTTAAAAATGCCAGCCTCCACTAACAGGTCTATCAGATCTAAGTCGTTCTGAGGCAACCTGATGGAGGAGACCACGTACGTAGGCCCTGAGGGCTTCTCCAGGCCCCCCAAAACCTCCTCTAACTTTTTCATAGCAGCCTCTACTCCTTTGAAAGCCCCGCGGAGCCCCTCGTCTATTATCCTGTCTATACTTTCAATACTTATCGTGAGAGTCTTTCCTTCCCTCCTCAGCTCAGCCGCTACCGAGTTAAGCTCTTTTAGGAAGTCCTCGATGACGCCCTCCCACTTCCTAAGGAAATTGTTGATCTCCTCTTCGATTTTCTCAAGTTCCTCCTCGCTAACACCCTCGGCCCCTAATCCGAGGCGAGCCTTCCTAAGAGCACTCCTCAACCCTATTCTAGCCTTAAGAAAACTCCTCCTCAGCTCCTTAGCCTTACTGCGGGCCTCCCTTAGAGCCTCTAGAGCCTCTTGGGTTACTCCACGGTCTTCACTCGCCAGGTCACTTAGGGCCTTTAAGCTATCCTCGGCCTCGGACAGAGCCTTCTTAAGTTCCTCATCGAGTTCCTTAATCTTCTTTCTTATCTCCTCGCTCAAGTCTATCGCCATAATACTTGTAAGTTACATGTAAGAAATAAGTTTTTATTCTATTAATTTTAGCCTAGACATTGGGACGTAAAAATAGATGTGCTGCTCTTTAATATGGCGCTTTACTTCTTCCTACATACTGGCATGTACATTATGGCTACGTGAGTCCTCCCTGAGTAGAAGCGTAACTTTCCTTTAAGGCCTCTCTCCTCGATCCTTTTGTCTACCTTCTCCGCTGTCAGGGATTCGGGGTCTAGGGTTTTAGAGCCGATTATGAAGCCGCAGGCGTAGCAGAAGGAGGGTATCCAGACATTGTAGTCCTTAACTACTGGGAAGACCTTCTTGACGTTCTCCAGCGCTCGGTCATAGGCTTCCTGGTAGAAGAAGGGCGAGCCAGCCTGTGTGACCATTACTCCCTCCGGGCGCAGCACTCTGTATACTTCCTTATAGAACGGCTCTGTGTATAGTTGGAAGGCTATTTCCGAGCTGTAAGGGTCTGTTAAGTCTATTATCACTACGTCGAAGGAATCACCTTCAGCCTCCTCGACATACTTCTTGCCGTCCATTATAACTAGCTCCGCCCTAGGGTCATAGAATGAACCTTGGTGGAATTTTTCGAGGTACTTCTTGGCGAGTTCCACGGCCTCCCCATCTATATCAACCATAACCGCCCGCCTAACAGTCCTATGCTTCAATACTTCTCTCAGCGTAGCGCCCTCCCCGCCCCCTATTATTAGGACGTCCCTGGGTTCCGGGTGCGTGAACATTACTGGCTGCACGAGAGACTCATGGTAGATGTGCTCATCTATCTCTGTGGACTGGGTGTAGCCGTCCAGTACGAAGCAAAGCCCGTACTCCTCGAACTCCGCTATTAAGACGTCTTGGTACTTCGTCTTCTTATATGCAATTATCTTCCTGAGCCTAGAAACAGCAGCGCTAGTCGGGGAGAAGTACTCCACGGAATAGAGACCGGTCAAATTCATGTACATACTTTAGAGAAGAGGAAGGAGCTATTTAAACCTACAAACCTCTAAAGGTAAGCAGTAATGGATTTTTGTTCTTTAAGATACTTCGCCAGCTTACTCTTCTCAAGAGCTTCAGCGGCGTATTTACTCATCTTTCTGGGTTCCTCTATCAGCGCGGCCTCAAGTGAGAGGTAAGTCTGAGGCTTCTCTTTAAAAGCGTTTCTTATACTCTCCCTTATCTGCCAGCTACCGACTGGGGCGTAGTAGTCTGGTGTTACCTCTCTTACCACTATGACTGAAGCCTGCCTCCCCCTCCTGTACAGGTATTCGAGTACTGGTAGTCGGATCGCGTAGTAGCCTCCGTCCATAGGCCCCCTACGTACCCCGTCCGATAGTTCGTATATCGAGAATACCGAGGGATCGCCCTGGGGAACCCAGACGCTTCTGGGGTACCAGATTTCTATCATCTCGAAGCTCCAGGGCCCGGGTACCACAATGATCGTGTACTTGTTGCCTATGTACTCCGTCCTATAGACTTCTACGCTGTTTACCTCCCCATGATGCCTCACCTTCCCCAAGAGGTAGTCAGAGACTACGGAGTCCACGGCCGTTATTGCC
>Ga0180302_10001273_pt1 | contig 11870 bp, 12 predicted proteins | sample GuaBasSediGuay17_FD_121794 | JGI IMG/M metagenome (GOLD analysis project Ga0180302, IMG submission 121794) | Subseafloor sediment microbial communities from Guaymas Basin, Gulf of California, Mexico - Guay17, Core 4571-4, 12-15 cm | ecosystem: Environmental > Aquatic > Marine > Hydrothermal... | reverse complement strand
ATCGTCATAGTTATGAGGAAGGCGACGACACTCCTAGCCTCAATTACGCTTCTCGAACAACGATTATAAACAAGTAAATGTATATCATGTAAATTAGAGACAAGAGCGTTCTCAAATTAGACCTTAAAGACCTGAAGCTCAATAGTAAGAAGAGCAAACAACTAAACTACAGGCTATCAACATTCCCCTACCGCAGGTTCATAGAATACACTGAGTACAAGTTCTATGAGCGTGGATTAAGTGTAATGAGCGCCGACGCTAAGAGAACATCTATATCCTGCCCAATATGCGGATACGTGGATAAGAAAACAGGATCGATAGGAAACGTTTAGGTGTAGGAGGTGTAGTTTCACTTTTAACGCTCAGTATGTTGCTTGTCTCAATCTTCTCTCCCACTCCAATGACGGCAAGATAGTCATCAGGAGCGGAAGGCTATTCCTCGTAACCCGTAAGGCGAGCTTTGTGGTGCCCATCAATATAGCTCTCAATGAACCACCGATAAAGATGAGGTGGTTAAGGGAGAAACTCGTGCCTAAATTAACTATAAATAACCCAAATGCTGTAAGTACTTAAACTAATAGGCACGGGCAACCACTAGAGAACAAAGAATTATGCTTGAAGAAGGTAGATGGATGATAGATGTCAACAATCCATTGAAGTTATGAGAAAGATTAACGTAGCTCTAGACACTCTAGAGAGAGCTATAGAGAACGTAAATATAATCGCGTTCTATCCTTAACTAGAGATTTTATGTAAAATTTTCTCTTTTAAGCCCCGGGCGGGATTCGAACCCGCCTCTCTCCCTTACCGAGGGAGTGCTCTACCACTAAGCTACCGGGGCTGTTCATGTTAAGTAATCCTTATATATATTAAATTTTTTGCTATGTCGTGTATGATAAGTTCGTAATAAAAGTCAATGAAGACGATAATGTTGCTACGTCGATATGTAACTTAGATAAAGGAGAGGTAATTGGAGTCTACGAATTACAGAGTTCTGACTTCGTTGGGGAGGTCAAGCTTAAGACTAGTGTCCCTAAGTACTACAAAGTTGCCTTAAAGGAGATTAAGGCAGTACCGAGTGAGCTTGTAGAAAGGTTGAGGAAGTATCCTAAGGACTCTAGGGATAAGGTGATTAGTGAAGTTGGAGAGAGCATAGTAGTGAAGTTTGGTGAACCTATAGGCTTTATCATAAACTGCGATGTTGAGGTTGGTGAAGTAGTGAACCTCTCATATCTGTTACTAGATGAAGAGTTAGCGAGTAAGCTCTACGAGTTCTACGAGGAGAGTTACGAGAGGTCTATAATTAGCCCTAGGAGAGTCACAGTAGGTTCTATAGGGAGGGCTGTGCGAGATTTGAACATAAATTTGAGAGCCATTCAACTCAGGGGGCTCGACTTACCGATTCTGAGAAGAGTGTATTTAACTCCTGACCCGCTCTTGTCGAGAGTATTTCCTAGGTGTAATGTTATAGGGAAATTGTTGACCAGTTTGCGTAGGGGAACTGACGTGATAATAGGGAACTTAGCTGATTTAGATTGGTTTTTCGTAGTTCGTGAGAAGGGAATGGAGAGGAAGGACGTAATCAGGAACTACTATAGTCTTCTTAAACGTTACATGGATGTCTCAATTGAGTTAATGTGAGCTTAAAGGTGGTTTGATGAGCAAGGAAAAAGTCTCAGTTTATGTCAATAGGGAAAGGGGTACAATTGGTATAAGGTCTCATATCTTAATAATGCCATTAGTTTTTTGCGTTAATAGGGTAGCTGAAAGGATAGGAGAGTACTTTAAGGGTGTGAGTTGGGGAGAGTATGAGGAAAACAGAGTTATTGTAGCTTTGCACGACTCAGGCTGTTGTCATATCGGTTTCGATGAAGAGGTGGCAGAGAGAATAATTCTCGGAGTCTCTACAAACCCTAACGTCTTCGCAGTTCTCTTCATAGGTCTTGGCTGTGGACAGTTCTGCACTAAGGAGTGGAAGTCGAGGCTGTACGAGAGGAACATTAAGAGAGTTGAACACATCGTAGTTCAGGAGGAGGGATATGAGGAGGCTGTTGAGGAGGGAATAAAGGTAATTGATAAGTGGGTTGAGGAAGCTAAGAAGTTGAGTAGGAGAAAACTTTCCTTTAAAGAGGCGTGTGACAAAGCAGTGTTAGGAGTTGGAAACGGAGCGTCAGACGCCTCTTCTGGTCTCTTTGCAAATCCAGCGCTTGGTTATATAACTGATTACTTCCTAGATAGGGGAGCTTCAGTAGTGTTCTCTCAGACTCCAGAGGTTCTAGGAGCTGAGAAAGTCCTCTTCAAGAGGATAACGAGTTCTGAGAGTCTCAAGAGCACCTCAGTTAGGGAAATAACCCTACATGTCGAGAGGTACGGCTCTGTCAGAGAGAGGAAGTTGTTAAGGAAGTTGAGCAACATTATCAGGAGAGCGTACTTGTTCAAGACTAGCATTGCCGAAGAAATAGGCATAAGCGAACCTACGCCTGGCAACATACGTGGGGGTTTATCAACCTTAGCTGAGAAGTCGTTGGGGACTATGTATAAGGTAGGGGAGAAGCATAAACTCTCTGACGTTCTGCCTTACGGAGAGAAAGTCCCACGAAACGGAAAGCTCTACTTCATGGACGGACCCGGTCAGGATCTGTTATCGATAACTGGAATGGTGGCAGGCGGAGTACAATTGATAATATTCTCGACTGGCTTAGGAACTCCAGTAGGTTCTATAGTAGCTCCTGTACTAAAGGTAACAGCTAACAAAGAGACTTACGAGAAGTTGCAGAGCATGATAGATTTGTACATACCAGTAGAAGAGTTAATTCGAAAGAAGAAGTCGTTAAAGGAATACGTAGAGGAAGAGTTTGTCCCATACATACTTGAAGTAATGTCAGGGAGAAAGTCGAAGTCTGAAGAGCTAGAGCAATACGACTTCTCGATCAGAGAGCTGTGGATGAAAATTTAGTCAAAACAGAGCGACTTCCCAGCGAGCGTTGACTGCTCTAGATAATGATAGTCATCCTTAGAACAGTCTCTACCTCTTTTTTAGAGACAGGACCTACTCTGAGTATTTTAGGTGGTCTTTTAGTTAGGTCTATGATTGTAGAGACGGGAGTTCTAGGCAACACTCCACCGTCTACTAATAGGTCTATGTCAGTTAACTTGTCAATTATCTCTCTCGAATCGTATATTGGAGGCTCTCCGCTGATGTTAGCGCTAGTTGCCGTTATTGGTCTACCTAACTCCTTCGCTATTAATGTTGGTAGAGGGTGAGGAGACACTCTTATTCCTATGGAGTTGTTAGGTCCAACTATCCCTTGAGGGAAAGCTTCAGGATTTTTAGCTTTCACAATCAGTGTAACCCTACCCGGTAAGAGCTTTAGAGCCCTCTCCACTAACTCGTCAGTTATACACAACTCTTTAACTCGGTTAACAGAACCTAAAAACACAGAAAGAGGCTTTTGTAAAGGTCTCCTCTTAACTTCGAAGACTCTCCTCACAGCTGAGGAGTTGAGGGCGTCAGCTGCAATGCCGTAGGAGGTGTCAGTCGGTATTACAACTAAACCACCTTCGTTTAATACTTTAACGATGTCTTTTACGATCTCCCTTATATTAGGCGTTAAACGGACGACTTTCATGTAAATATTCCCATGAATTAGGCCTTCTCTCGTTTTTAATGATGCGTGCCGTATAATTAATGCTTTTTATACTCTGCAACCCTTGAGCTAAGCTATTAGTGTTCTCTTAGACTCACAAAGCATAACGTTAATATTTAACTTTAATGACAGATATAGGCATATAAGTAAAGGTGTACTTCATGGCTCGTTGTATCAAGTGTCCTTCAGAGAGTATAGTTGAGCTTAAACACTCTAACTTGAAGTTATGTCTAGAACATTTTAACGAGTACTTCGTTAGGAGAGTCTCGAGGACTATAGAGAGGTATCACATGATTAAGAGGGGAGATAAAGTACTTGTAGCTGTCTCTGGAGGCAAGGACAGCTTAGTCTTGTTAGACGTGCTCACGAAAATAAGCGACAAAATAGACTTCTCAATTGTCGGAGTTACTTTAGACTTAGGAATTAAGGGCTATTCTCCTGAAGCTATTAAGTATGCTGTTAAAGGATTTAAGGACAGAGACGTTGAGTACTTAGTAGTCGATCTCAAGAGAGACTATGGCTTTTCAATCGACGACGTTTACGTTAAGCGTAAAAAGTTACGCAGGTCTATATGCTCGGTCTGTGGATTAGTCAAAAGACACGTGTTGAACGACGTAGCCCTTAAGTTGAGAGCTACAAAGGTCGCTACTGGACATACCTTGGATGACGTAGCTCAATACATATTGATAGGAGTGTTCTCGGGAAACTACGAACAGTTAGCCAAAGTGTATCCAATTTCCATTTCTGAGCTAGAGGGATTAGTCACTAGAATAAAGCCCTTAGCTGAAACTCCAGAGGAAGATATACTCGCCTACGCTACCTTAAACGGGATAGAGTTCTTGAAGTCTAAGTGTCCTCATTCTAAAGGAGCTCTAAGTCTAGAGTTCAAAGAGTTATTAGTTAAGTTAGAGGAGAAACACCCAGGGCTAAAGGTGAGTCTAGTTAGGAACTTTCATAAAAAGCTACACCCCTTGTTGACTAGCAAATATAGGGTCGATCTTCACGACATCAAGAGGTGTCAAGTCTGTGGAATACCGACTACATCAAGGATGTGCTCCTTCTGTAAGTTGCGCACGAAGGTGAGATCATGAGAGTTAGAGTAAGAATATACGGAGGAGAGACTATTATCTTAGAGTTTGAAAAAGATAAAGCGTTAGTTAAGGAAGTCATTGAAAAACTAGGACTTTTACCGACCGCTACGATAGTTACAAGGAAGGGAAGGGTACTGCTAGAGGAAGAATTAGTTTATAACGATGATGAACTAACTGTTTATAGACTTCAAGACTTCATTAGTTGACGACTCGAATTTTTCAATCTATTCAAAAGGACCTAGGTTGAACACTTGAGGTTAATTAGGTAAATTCTCTAAAAAGGTTTGATACTTGAAAAAGCTTAGTGACTATGTTAACTTAGCTTATGTATCAAAGATACAGCGTAATCAACCAACTGTTCACCGCTACCCTTAGCTACTTTACTATGTCTACAAGTCCTTACCTCGTATCCCCCTTCATCAAATGCTCTAGACGTTGGTATGTAGCCAATGTAACCATTAGCGACGCCGATTATGAAGGTATACTTAAACGACGACTCACTCTTAATTTTCAGCCCTAACTCTACGAAGAGCTCTCCCGGTACTCCTACTAGGACGCAGTCTCCTATCCTAAAAGCTTGAAGTTCGATCTTCACATAATCCTCTCCTCTTTGATACAAAAGCAAGATCTCGTTAGCGTAGACTCTTTCTTTAAGGCTAATATCTTTCTTTCTCAAGGTCTCTTTAGCTCTCCTGACTTCCTCCTCGCTAACTCTCCTTAAAGGGAGCTCTACCTTCTTTCTAACAGAGGACAACTTCACGTCTGTCTCTTTGGCTTTTATTTTAAGAGCAGTCCTCAACGCTTCACAGCCAATAGTCAAGCCTATCCTCTCAGACTCCTCAAATCCTTTCTTCTGCTCTAAGTCATAGACATTAATGTGATTCACGTCTCCAAAGGCGCCGTTAGAATAAACACATCCTACGTCATCGCCTAAGACTCTCTTCACGAACTTACATACTACTCCTGGGTAGTCTGCTGAGATCAACTTTCCTCCGATAACGTCGACGTGATTAGTGTAGTTGATGAAGATGCAACCTATTTCTCCGTTAAGGTTGTCAAGTCTAATTACTCCAACCTGAGGATCTATGGGGCCTGCTGGCTTTACGATGTTAGGGTTCCCTCGTCCGGGATTTGTGACGACACTGCCGTCCCTCATGAAGTACCTCCTATTGAAGACTACGCTGTCTTCACGTCCTAAGCCAAGTCCCATTTTAACTTCTTTTAACTTTCCATAAGCTTCAATTACTGCTCCAGCTATTAACTTCGGCAGTACGTTGAAGTACTCCTCAGATAGCTTCTCAGACCCCATGAAGTCTTTAACCGTATAGGGTCCAGTGTGAGTATGAGTAGCTGCAATCATTACGTTGTCCTCAGGGACTCCTAGTTCTTCTCTTACAATCTCCCTTACTCCCTTAACTATCTCTTTGTCTACGCATAGAAGATCGCATACTACAATAGCTAGGTCCACGTTCTCGTCACTCAAAAATAACGCCCTAGCGTATAAGTCGTCGTGTACTCCTATTGACTTTCTAGGTTCGAAGTAACCAGCTAAGTAAGTTCCCACTGGTGGCGTTATGATTACTTCTGACCAACCGGCCGATAACTTCCCCATATTATGCTTTAAGAGCTAGGAAACTAAAAGCCTTAAGTTAAAGCCAGTTGACTTAGAGAAAAACTTCAACGCAGTACTAATCTCCAACTTCAAGTTTGGGCTCTCCTAACCTTTCATAGTACTCCCTTAAGACTCTCTCGTACTCAGCGTCATCTTTAATTATCTTAATAGCTTCGACTATTCTCTTTACCCATAGATCTATGATCTTCTTCCCTTTCTCAACTGTAGCCCTTCTGGGGTCTCCTACGTAACCCATGGGCGCATATCTCTGCCAATCAACCATAGTTTCGAGGTGTCCTCCAGCCCACCTTTTACCCAATTTAGCAGGTCTCTTGACTCTTTCGAGCTTGATGAGGTCTGGTCTCAAAGCCATTACTAAGCTAGTCTCTATCTCACAAGCATGTTCATAAACTTCAGTCTCCTTCACTTCCTCAATAACGTCGAGTATTGGAGCTAGGGTCTCAACAAGGATATACAGGTGAGCCTTGAACCCCTTCTCCAGCATTCTCCTCAACAACAGTCTAAGAGGTCTTCTATTCCCGCCGTGTCCGTTAAGTATTAGTATTTTCCTAAACCCATGCCTAGCTACTTCCTCTAAGATGTCTTCAACTAACTTAAGGAACGTCTCAGAGTTGAGGGAGATCGTCCCTGGGAAGTGTTTGTTCTCCGGAACATAGGCGTAGTAAAGAGGTGGTAGTACAACTGCTCCCTCCTCCTCAGCTGCTTTTAGGGCTATGTGGTATATGACCATTGTGTCCGTTCCGAGAGGTAGATGAGAACCGTGTACTTCGATGCTTCCAATGGGTAGCACGACAACTGTATTCTCTTTGTCAACTTCTTCTACATCTTTCGAAGTGAGTTCTTCCCACTTCAACTTCTCACCGATTCAACACCTTCGTTAAGAGTATTTAGCCTTTGTTAGGTCGTCAGCTTGAGGAAAGCTTAATTAGTGTTTACATGAACTCTTTAACGGTGATGAGGGGTACCAAAGTAGTAGTTATGAAGGTATTATGGGGGGATTTCGACGTTCATTAGCTCAGATGCTAGCTCCCCCCACTCTGAGGTATATCAAGAATTCGCTTAGGAGAAAGAGAGGTTTGGTAAATAAACGGTGGTACCTGCTCCTCAACTCATAAATCTATGTTGAACACCTTAGTAACGTTGTGAAGAGTCTTTCTAACCACCTCTTCTAAGTCCAACCCCTTAACCTCAGCTACTCCCTTCGCTGATAGAGTGACGTGAACAGGACGAGACTTTAACCCTCTGTAGACTACTGGCGCATCGCTTTCTAAGAGAATTCTCTCGATAGGTGTAATCTTTAAAGCTCTCCTATGTCTCTCTTGATAAGTAGCCGCTGGAGTCGCTGAGATATAATGTCCAGTTTCTAATATTTCCTCGAGTACGCTTAGAGGACCTGAGTACCAGTGGAATATCGCTACTTCAATGCCAGCTTCAACGACTAACTTAAACGAGTCTCTCCAAGCGTCCCTAGCATGAATTATAACCGGTCTACGATTCTCCTTAGCTATTTTAAGGACCTTCGAAAACACTTTGACCTGTAAGCGCTTGTCTAATTTTATCCTATAATCTAGTCCAACTTCTCCTACAGCTAGGCACTCTCCAACCTTTTTACTCAGGTATACGAGCCCTTTCTCAGCCACTTTAACGTCTAAGTCCCAAGGGTGTAGGCCTAAAGCTGGATAGACATAACCCTTATACTCTCTCGCTATTTCAAGTACTCTCTTGTTTGACTCAGGGTCAGAGCCTACAGCTAATATCCCTATTACACCTGCTTCCTTAGCCTCTTTTATCGACTTCTTTAGATCCAGTATTTCATCTAAATGAGCATGAGAGTCAAAGAGCTTGAGCATTTAGACACCCTTAAGCCTTGAGTCCGAGTTTAGTTGCAGATTCCTCAACGTTCTTCATGACTTCATCAGTTATTTCGACCCCAGACTGTTTTAATGCTAAGTAGAGAGCCCCGATCACCGGTTGATATTTGAGTTCCTCAACAGTAACGCCTGGATAAACTCTCCTTATCGAATTTCTAAAGGGTCTTAAGAAAACTTCACCGGCAGTAAACACTCCTCCTGTGTAGTAAACTGGGGCTTCCCTTAACCTAAGCCTCCTCAGAGTAGTTATAACCATGGACGCTAACTCTGTGACAGCTCTACTCAATATAGTCATGGCCACTCTATCCCTTTCACTAGCAGCTCTACTCACTAAAGGCGCTAGCCCTCCTATGACCTTTGGAGAGAACTCCATGGAGTAGATTTTCTCAAGCAGTTCGTAAAAGTTCCTCACTCCAAGTTCGTTAATTACATACCGAAGGAGTCTAGTCCTCGGCAACCTGCCGTCAAAGGACTTACTAATAGCTCTAAGAGCTTCAAGACCTATGTAAAAGGCACTTCCTTCATCATTTAATATGTAACCCCATCCCCCGACCTTGACTATCCTACCCTTGCCATCAGTCCCCATGACTACAGAACCAGTCCCGGCTATTACGACGACTCCAGGGACTTCGAGCCTAGTTGCTGTAGCCAAAGCTATTGTCGAGTCTTGTTCAACTCTAACTGTTTGAGCCAGTCTCCAGTATCTAGCTGCCCCTCTAACTCGCCTTAAAACTCTAGGGCTGTCTAGTCCAGCTAGTCCTAGACAGACAGCAGCTACATCCCTCCTAAGAACTCTACAAGACCTTAGGGCGTTGAAGAAGGCATTTTTTACGGCTGATCTGGCTCCGGATATCCCTAAAGTGCTGACGTTGGACGGACCAGCAGTCCCCATCCCTATGATCTCCCCACTCATTTTAGCTACTACGGCTAACGTCTTAGTACCTCCGCCATCCACTCCGACTACATAACTCACAGTACCACCTCATTATCTTAATAAGAACTTGAAAAATAAACTTATGATAGACTTAGCTTGAATCCTCTTAAAGCTTTTCTGAAAAGCTCCTTAAAAATTGACCGTGAACTCCTCGCGTGTCCTTTAATTACTCGGTCAAATGACACTACTGACTATTTCGCCTTATTTTTAAAGAAGGAATTATAATAAGAAACAATATGTTCAGAGGGGTATCTTAAAGTGTAAAGCGTTATTTATAATATTGATAATTACATTTACCTACCTCAGCTTTAACAATATAGGAGTAACTTATGGCATAATTGAAAGAGCACTCTCCAATTCAAGATATATGTCATAACTTAGAGGATCTCGGCTATGCTGACTAGAACCACGAGGGCAATGACTGGTTATATGTGGGGTCTGAGTTGATCTTAGCTCACATATTAGTGAAGTTTAACATTCTGTCTCTACCCGAAGGAGTGGAAATACTAGACGCGTACTTAGAGCTTCACATTTACTCGATAGAGCACTACATAATGAACTTATCCCGATGTTTATACATCCAAGTACACCGTTTAACTGAGGACTGGAATGAAGATGAAGTTACGTGGAACCGTTGCACTGCAATGAATAGAGCATATATCATATCTGAAAGGAAGACAATATACAGAGCACTAATTCAATTTTGATCTTTTAGACTTGTCGCCTAGCGTTAAGATAAACTCAACAATCTTGAGGTTGAGGTTTGAGTCTTTTGGAAACTCAAACTCATACTCCTTTAGCTTATTCCAATCATCTAAAGGATGCTTAACCACTATTCTTTTAAGACCTTTTATCGAGAAATACCAGACACACCCAAAAGGGTCAACCTTAGTCTCACTATAACGAATGACTCTAGGTTCCTTATTGTAGTTTATTGAATCTAGCCCATAACTTGGGAAAAATAGGGGGTACCCTTTGACTATCCCTTTAAGCTTATCCCGATGAATATTCCAGACTGGCCATGATATTGATATCCTACATGGTATATACTCAGGATAGTCAAAGCTAGCAGTCTTCAAAAAATTCTCCCTATATGATAGTTTCGGCGTTCTCATACCTAACATCCGTTTTTATCATAAACCTAAATTATTGAAATTGTTACTATAATATCACTTTATACTCCTGACTTCTCAGTGTTTTATTTGAAGAAATTATTAAGAGTACTCTTTGGAGATTACCGAAGAAATTCTGGAAAAGAGTGATATTCCGTCCTCTTACCCTCTTTGTAAATTACTATAGTCTTGAAGCTTCCCAAGTACTTTCCATTCGCTCTAATTCTAGCTCTTTTTCTTTCTCTGTTTAAATCGTAAAGTATAGGAAGGATGAAAATCGAACCTATTAACGGGACGATACACATCAACGCTAGGAGGAGGAAAGCTAGCTTAGTAGTTTTCCTCTCAAATCTCTCGTCGACAGCATCGCGGGCTTCAACTTTTTCAGCCCCAAAAAATTTTCTCCTCTATTCTCCTCCTCTCCTAGGCTTTAACTATAAAAGTTAAAGCCTAGTTGTAAAAGATTAGAACTATGATGCTCAAACTGATGGACTTTGAGAATTTCGTTAGGTGGTACACCGAACTCGGCAAACTCAAGATCTTCTGGGCAAAGCCAGTTAAAAACGTTAAGCTAGTCCGTGAAGGGGAGGACATTTCCTTCATAAATATTAAGTGGCTTGTAAAGAGTAAGGTTAAGAGGGCGGTCTTAGCTTTTGTAAAAAGAGAAGAGAAAGTTACTGAGGGAATTAGAGGACTTAAAGAGTACAAGGGCTCAACTAAAATACTCATAGTCCCTGAGGACTCTTTCGTAGACTTAAACGCAATTAACGCTAGGTCAATTCTGTACTTCTGGAATACTAGTACGAAGACTCTAAAACCTAACAAGGACGTTAGGTTGAAGGTGTACTATAAGTGGGGTGAAAGAGAGCTTGAACTATTTAAGGGGGTACATAAACAGAGTTGGGGCTTTTTCATCCCTCCAAGGTTACAAGACCACATCGTCATCCTAGGCTTTTTGCACGATGAGCCAGTAGCTCTAGCTTACTTGAATACTAACAACTTCAACATAGACTACGGCGTTCACGTAGTTAGACTTCACTGGAGAAAGAGAATTGGGACGAGGATATTAGCAGAGCTCTTAAAGGTGGCGAAGTCTATGGGTTCATCTAACGTTAGCGTAGTCAGGGTATTCAGGAGTATAAGAGGAACATCTAGCGACATTAGAGCGAGAGAGTTCTATAAAGCGAATAATCCATTGATTAGAATGTCTGTATTTAGACTAATCGATTAATGTCGATCTTACCTTGGATCGAGGATTTATAAGAGAAATTAGTCCCCCGGCCGGGATTTGAACCCGGGGCCTGCCGGTATCTATGTTTGGCTGACCTCCACTCATCCCGGGCTAGAGCCTTGTTGTGGAGGCGCTTCTCGCTACAGCCGGCCGCTCTTCCAGGCTGAGCTACCGGGGGTTTCTCGAGAGAATATGATCAGTGAACATTATAAAAGTTTTGCAATAATCCGAGAGCGTTTCATAATTCTACATGCTCCACTTTAGAGTAGAGTCAGTGGTCTTCCGCGGTTGTTGTAGTCTCTCCTTGGAGCGTTCTTCATTGCGTAGTCGACGATAAGTTTAATTGGGTTT